>FTCT01004036.1_pt1 | contig 9899 bp, 6 predicted proteins | sample 1658881 | NCBI WGS metagenome assembly FTCT01 (sample SAMEA3914864, study PRJEB12502) | metagenome | biome: forest; material: soil | place: USA | collected 2012-03-12 | depth 0.3 m | reverse complement strand
GGGCAATATCGAGCTGATCAAGCGGCGCACCGGCGAGCAGCACGAACTTTCCCGTCAGATCGAAGCGGTGCGCCAGGCGGCCGAGAAGGGCGGGGCCCTGACCCGCCAGTTGCTGGCGTTCTCGCGTCGCCAGCGGCTGAATCCGCTGACCGTCGACCTCAACGTCCTGATCGCCGACTTCGCGCCGCTGCTGCGCCAGGCGGTGGGGGAGGCGGTGAGCATCGAGCTGGGCTTGGCGGTCGAGCCGCTGCCCGCCCACCTCGATCCGGCCCAGTTCGAAAGCGCCCTGCTGAACCTGGCGGTCAACGCCCGCGACGCGATGGAGGGCGGCGGCGTCCTGTCGGTCGCGACCAGGGTGATCGGCGGCGGCGATCCCAGGGTCCTGGTGACCGTGCGCGACACCGGCCAGGGCATGGACGCCGACGTGGCCTCGCGCATCTTCGAGCCGTTCTTCACGACCAAGGAGATCGGCAAGGGGTCGGGATTGGGCCTGTCGCAAGTCTATGGCTTCGTACGTCAATCGGGCGGCGAGATCTCGGTCAGCAGTGCGCCGGGACAAGGCGCGGTGTTCGAAATCTCCCTGCCGCTCAGCCAGGCCGCGCTCAGCCAACGCGGCGCCGGCGACGAGGCGCCCGAGGCCGTGCGGGGGTCCGAGCGGGTTCTGGTGGTCGAGGATGATCCGGCGGTGCTGGCCATGGCGGTCGAGACGCTGGAAGGCCTGGGCTACCAGGTCACCACGGCCGACACGGCCGCGGCGGCCTTGAAGCGGCTTAAGGGCCGCAAGGCGTTCGATCTGCTGTTTTCCGACGTGGTCATGCCCGGCGGCGTCAACGGCGTCGAACTGGCCCACGCCGCGCTCAAGGTGCGGCCCGGGCTCAAGGTCTTGCTGACGTCCGGCTATGTCGGCGACGAGGCGGCCTCCTGGGCCAACGAATTTCCGATGATCGACAAGCCCTATCTGGGGCCGGCCCTGGCGGCCAAGATCCGGGCGGTGCTGGACGTCCAGGCCCCGGCGACGGAACCGGCCCGGGCGCGGCGAGGCTAGGTTTCGACACGGGACCCTTGTCGCCGTGCGGCGAGGGGCCATCTGACAAGCTCGGCCGCATCCAAGTGAGCGGCCTTTGCTTTATCGGAGCCGACCATGACCGATCTCTCAGCCTTCCCGATCACCCAGCGCTGGCCCGCCCAGCATCCCGACCGGCTGCAGCTGTACAGCCTGCCCACGCCGAACGGGGTCAAGGTGTCGATCATGCTGGAGGAGACCGGTCTGCCCTATGAGCCGCACACCATCGACATCGGCAAGAACGAGACCTGGACGCCGGAATTCCTGTCGCTGAACCCCAACGGCAAGATCCCCGCCATCGTCGATCCGGACGGCCCGGGCGGCAAACCGTTCGGTTTGTTCGAGTCCGGGGCGATCCTGGTCTATCTGGCGGAAAAGACCGGCAAATTCCTGCCCAAGGACCCCGCCAAACGCTACGAGACCCTGGCCTGGGTATTCTTCCAGATGGCCGCCATCGGCCCGATGTTCGGCCAGGTCGGCTTCTTCCACAAGTTCGCCGGCCGCGAGTACGAGGACAAGCGCCCACGCGACCGTTACGTCGCCGAATCCAAGCGTCTGCTGGGCGTGCTGGAGACGCGGCTGGCCGACCGCGACTGGATCATGGGCGACGAGTACACGATCGCCGACATCGCCACCCTGGGTTGGGTGCGCAACATCAACGGCTTCTACGAGGCCGGCGAGTTGGTCGACTACGGCAGCCTCAAGCACGTGCCGGCCTGGCTGGAGCGCGGCCTGGCCCGTCCGGCGGTGCAACGCGGGCTGGAGATCCCCAAGCGGCCCTAGGCGGCCCTAGGCGGCGCTTCGCCACCACGCCGGGTTTTCGTTCCGCGACAAAACCCGGCGTCGGTGGTTCCCGTTTGAGCTGCGTGCGATTGTCGCGGGCAGCCTTAACGGGTTTTGCGGACCTTTGGGCGAAGTTGCCGCGTCGGAGGTCCAGATGAACGACAACGAAGCGAAACGGCTCCGGGCGCTCCAGAGCTACGGCGTCCTCGACACGTCGCCGGACATCGCCTTCGATCGCATCACCCAGCTGGCGTGCGATCTCTTCGACGCCCCCATCGCCCTGGTCTCGCTGATCGACGAAGAGCGTCAGTGGTTCAAGTCGCGCCAGGGCCTGGCCGATTGTTCGACGCCCCGGGGCGAAGCGTTCTGCAGCGTGGCCATCGAGCAGGGTCCCGAGGCGGTGATGATCGTCGAGGACGCCACGCGCGATCCCCGTTTCGCCGACTATCCCGCCGTGGTCGGAGACCTCGGTGTCCGGTTCTACGTGGGCGCCGTGCTGACCTCGCCGGAGGGGTATAACCTCGGCACGCTCTGCATCATCGACACCAAGCCCCGCCCGCGCCCTTCGGATCGCGAGCTGAACCGCCTGCGCGCCCTGGCCCGCATCGTCGTCGACGAACTGGAGCGGCTGCGCGTCAACCGCGTGCGCTGGGAGCAGGCGCGGCTGCTGAAGCTGGCCGAGACCATGTCGGGGGTCGCTCACTGGCGCCACGACGTCGTGACCGGCGAGATGTACTGGTCGGACCTGCTGTACGAAATCCGCGGCGTGGAGCGGCACACCTACGTTCCGAAGCTTGAAGCGGGATATCACGCCTTCCACCCCGACGACCGCGAGACGGTCGCCCGCGAGCTGCGGGACGCGATCGCCACCAAGACGACGTGCAACTTCCAGGCGCGGATGATCCGGGCCGACGGCGAGGTCCGGGTCGTGCAGTCCAAGGCGGGTTGCGAACTGGACGAGCGCGGCGAGGTCGTGGCGGTGATCGGCCTGTTCCAGGACGTCACCGAGCAGGTCCGCAACCTGCAGGACCTGACCGCCAGCGAAGCGCGCTATCGGCTGCTGGCCGAGAACACCTCCGACGTGATCGTGCGCGCCACGCTGGACGGCAGGCTGCTCTATGTGTCGCCCGCCTGTCGGGCGATGGGCTACGAGCCCGAGGACCTGGTCGGCACGACGGTCGATCGCCTGGTGCATCCGGAGGATCGCGACCGGTTCCTCGCCAACTGCGAGCAGCTCTACACGGGCGACGCGCCGGATCCCACGGCCAACCGCCAGCACCGCTATCTCGCCGCCGACGGGCGCTGGGTCTGGTTCGAGGGCAATCCGAAGATCGTCCGCGACGCCGCCGGTCGGGCGACCGAGATCGTCAACGTCTTCCGCGATGTCACCGAGCGCCGCGAGCTGCAGGAGCGGGCCCAGCGCATGGCGCGCATGACCGCCCTGGCCGAAGAGGTCGTGGGTCTGGGCTACTGGCGGATCGACGTGGCGAGCGGGGAGGCGACCTGGTCGCCGCACCTGCCGGCGCTGTACGGCCTGGATCCCGAGTCCGAGCCCCCGCTGGATCAGTTCATGGCGCGGGTGCATCCCGACGATCGGGCGGATCAGCAGGCGCGAATGAAGCTGGCGCGCGAGGAGGGGATCGGCTGGAAGCTGGCCGTCACCCGCATCGTGCTGCCCGACGGCGAGCTGCGCTATCTGGAAGGCCACGGCGACTGCGAACGCAACGCGGCCGGCCAGGTAATCGCCGTGTTCGGGGCCGTCATCGACATCACCGCCAAGGTCTCGGCCGAGATCTCGCGCGCCGAGGACGAGGCCCGCTATCGCGCCATGTCCGAGCGGGTGCTGCTGGCCACCCAGGCCGGCCAGATCGGCGTCTGGGAATGGAACGTCGAAGCCGATCGGCTGGTCTGGGACGAGCGGATGTGCGCCCTTTATGGGGTGGCCGCCGGCGAAACCCGGACGTCCGAGGACTTCCTGGCCTGTCTGCATCCCGATGATCGCGCCGCGGAGCGGGCGTTGGTGCGAGCCGCCCTGGCGGGCAACGCGCCGTACGACACCGAGTTCAGGGTCGTGCGGCCGGACGGCGAGGTGCGGTCGGTCCGGGCGCTGGCGACCCTGGTGCGCGGCGCGGACGGCGCGCCGGTCAGGCTGGTGGGCACCAATTGGGACGTCACGACGGTCCGTAACCTGGAGCTCTCGCTGCGGGCCAGCGAGGACCGGGCCCGCAACGTGATCGCCAATGCCCACCAGGCCATCGTCACCGCCGACGAGACGGGCCGGATCACCGGCTGGAACCGTCACGCGGAGCTGACCTTCGGCTGGAGCGCGGGCGAGGCGATCGGCGCGGACCTGACCCTGATCCTGCCCGCCGGCCACGCCGGCATGACGGTCTTCCTGGGCGGCGATTTCGGCGACGATATCGACCAGCGGGTCGAGACGACGGCTCGGCGCAAGGACGGCGTCGAGATCCCGATCGAACTGGCGGCCAGCGCGGTGCGCGACGCCGCCGGCTGGGAGCTGACGGCGCTGATGCAGGACATCAGCGAACGCAAGGAGCAGCTGGAGCTGTTCGAGAACGCCTTCGAGCATGCGCCGATCGGCAAGTGCCTGGTCGGGCTGGACGGCTCGTTCCTGAAGGTCAATCCGACCCTCTGCGAGATGGTCGGCTACACCCGCGAGGAACTGCTGGCCCTGGACTTCCAGGCCATCACCCACCCGGACGACCTGGACGCCGACCTGAACCTGGTGACCGACCTGTTCAACGGCCTGATCTCCACCTATCGGATGGACAAGCGCTACCTCCGCAAGGATGGCTCGATCGTCTGGATCCAGCTGGCGGTGTCGCGGGTCGACAATCCGGACGGCACGCCGCGCCATTTCATCTCGCAGATCGAGGACTTGACGGCGCGGCGCGCGGCCGAGGCCGCGCTGAAGGACAGCGAGGCCCGCTACCGGCTGATGGCCGAGAACACCACCGACATGATCATGACCGCCGACCTAAGCGGCAAGGTCACCTTCGTCGCCGCGTCCTGCCGGACCCTGCTGGGCTATGCGCCGGACGAGGTGGTGGGGCGCAGCGCGCTGGATCTGGCCTATCCGCAGGATCGCCTGCGGGTGCGGCGCGTCTATCGCAACCTGGCCAAGGGCAAGGCGGCCGAGCGGGTGCGCTGGCGCGTGCCGCACAAGTCCGCCGAGTACGACATCTGGCTGGAATCCAACCCGTCGCTGCTGCGCGATCCGGCGACGGACGAGCCCACGGGCTTCCTCGACGTGATCCGTGACGTGACCGCCCAGGTGGCGCAGGAGGAGGCCCTGGCGGCCGCCCGCGCCGCGGCCGAGGCGGCCGCGGCGGTGAAGGGCGAGTTCATGGCCAATATGAGCCACGAGATCCGCACGCCCCTGACGGCGGTCATCGGTTTCTCGGGTCTGCTGATGCAGCGCCCCGACCTGGACGAGGTCGCGCGCCGCTATGTCCAGCGGGTGTCGAGCGCCGGTCAGGCGCTGCTGGCGATCGTCAACGACGTGCTCGACTTCTCCAAGCTCGAGGCGGGCCAGGTCGAGATCGCCCCGCGTCCGGCATCACCCCTGGCGGTGGCCCAGGACGCCCTGGCCCTGTTCGCGCCGCAGGCCGACGCCAAGCGGCTGTGGCTGGAGTGTCAGGCCGAGGGCGATCTGCCTGAGCAGGTGATGATCGATCCGGACCGCGTTCGCCAGGTTCTGCTGAACCTGGTGGGCAACGCGGTGAAGTTCACCGACCAGGGCGCGGTGCGGCTGTTCGTGGGCTATGATCCAGGCACGTCGACCCTGCGCATGCGGGTCGAGGACACCGGCGCGGGCATGAGCACCGAGCAGCAGACCAAGCTCTTCCAGCGCTTCTCGCAGGTCGACGCTTCCTCGACCCGCAAGCATGGGGGGACGGGCCTGGGGCTGGCGATCTGCAAGGGCCTGACCGAGGCCATGGGCGGCGGCATCGCCGTGACCAGCGTCCCGGGCAGGGGGACGGTGTTCAGCTTCCACATCACGGCCCAGATCGTGGCCGGGCTGGGCGACGTGTCGGACACGGCGGCGCCGGAAGCCGACGGCCACCGCCTGGACGGGGTCCGGGTCCTGGTGGTCGACGACAACTTCGTCAATCGCGAGCTGGCGCGCACCGTGCTGGAGCACATGGGGGCCGAGGTCGCCGAGGCCGCTGGCGGTCGCGCGGCGATCGACGCCGCCGCCGTCGAACCGTTCGACTGCATCCTGATGGACCTGCGCATGCCCGGAATCTCAGGCGTCGAAGCGCTGTGCGCGATCCGCGACGCCGCGGGCCCCAACCAGGACGTCCCGGTTCTGGCCTTCACGGCGGATTCCGATCTGGGCCTGCTGGGCCAGGATCATGGCTTCGACGGCCTGGTGTCCAAGCCGATCATGGCGGAAGACCTGGTGAACGCCGTGGACCGGTGCACGCGCTGGCACGGCGCCGTCGACGAGGCCGACCCCCTCGACGCCGTGGAGGCGTGAGGTGGCTCGCACGCGCATCCTGGTCGTCGAGGACGATCCGGTCATTCTTGATCTGATCACCACCCGTCTCGATATCGCGGGCTACGACACCTATTTCGCCCGCGACGGCTTCGAAGGTCTCAGCCGCCTGCATGAACTGCGGCCCTCGGCCCTGGTGCTGGATCTCAACATGCCGCGGCTCGACGGCTTCGGCCTGCTGCGCAAGATGCGCCTGGAGGGGCTCACGACGCCCACCATGGTGCTGACGGCCCGCAACCAGCCGGACGACGTCAGGCAGGCCATCACCCTGGGCGCCCGGGATTTTCTGGCCAAGCCGTTCAAGGACGCGCAGTTGCTCCAGAGGGTCGGCCGACTGCTTCGCCGAGCCCCGGCCAGGCCGGCCGCGACGCCGCCTCCGGAGGAAACACCGTCCGTGATGCTGCCTATCGAGGACGGTCCGGAACCCTTTCTGCTTTAGCGGCGGCCGATCTTTTCTCGGCCTGCGTTCACTTTTTATTCCCGGCTCCGCTTGAACCCGGCGGGGGGAACACTCAAGTTGCTTATCCGTTGAGCTCATCGGGGCGAAAGCTCCCCGACGCAGGGCCGCCAGGAGAGCGCATGAGTCCCGACGACACCACTGCCCGGGAAGCCTCGGAGGCCCGCGCCATCGCCCTCGTGGATCGCTATCTGGCGGTTCGCCGACGCACCGAGGCCTTGGCAAGGCCGTTGTCGCCCGAGGATCAGGGGGCGCAGTCGATGCCCGACGCCAGCCCGGTCAAATGGCATCGCGCCCACACCGCCTGGTTCTTCGAGACCTTCCTGCTGACGCCGTTCCAGCCGGGCTATCGGGTCTTCGATCCGGCTTTCGCCTATCTGTTCAATTCCTATTACGAGGCCGTCGGGCCGCGTCAGCCGCGGCCTCTGCGCGGCCTGATCACCAGGCCATCGGCCGACGAGGTCGGGGCCTACCGCGCCCACGTCGACGCGGCCATGGTCCGCCTGCTGACCACCACGCCGACCGCCGAGGTGATCGAGCGTCTGGACCTGGGGCTGGCTCACGAGGAGCAGCACCAGGAACTGATCCTGATGGACCTGCTGCACCTGTTCGCCCAATCGCCGCTGCAGCCGGCCTATCGCGATGCTCCGCCGCCGGAGCGGCCCGTCGTCGCCGACGCCCGATACGTCGCGCTCGAGGGCGGCCTGGTCGAGATCGGCGACGAAGGCCCGGGTTTCGCCTTCGACAACGAGCGGCCGCGCCACAAGGTCTATCTGGAGCCCTATCGCCTGGCCGATCGCCTGGTCACCAACGGCGAGTGGCTGGCCTTCGTCGAGGACGGCGGCTATCGCCGCGCCGACCTGTGGCTCTCGGACGGCTGGGCCGCGGTCAACGAGCAGGGCTGGGACGCGCCGCTCTACTGGCGACGGGAAGACGACGGCGCCTGGTCGGTCATGACCCTGGCGGGCCGGCGTCCCGTCGATCCCCACGCGCCCGTGGGCCATGTCAGCTACTACGAAGCCGCCGCCTTCGCCGCCTGGTCGGGCCGCCGGTTGCCGACCGAGGCCGAGTGGGAGGCCGCCGTCACGGCGCCGACGGGGCAGGGGCTGCGCCAGACCTCGGACGAGGCCTGGCAATGGACCGCCAGCCCCTACGTCGCCTATCCGGGCTTCAAGCCCGGCGCGGGCGCGCTGGGCGAGTACAACGGCAAGTTCATGATCAACCAGATGGTCTTGCGGGGCGGGGCGGCCGACAGCCCGCCCGGCCACACGCGGCCGTCCTATCGCAACTTCTTCCATCCGGCCCAGCGTTGGGCGTTCACGGGGGTTCGCTTGGCCGACGACATGAGCGCCCTGGATCGCGAGACCGCGACGCCAGCCTCGAGCTTCCTCGACGACGCCGTGGCCGGCCTGACGGCTGGACGCAAGACGCTGCCGGCCAAGTATTTCTACGACGCCGAGGGATCGCGCCTGTTCGAGGAGATCTGCGAGCTTCCCGAATACTATCCGACCCGTACGGAAACCGCGCTGCTGCGCCGGATCGCTCCGGAAATCGCCGCCCGGATCATGGAGGGCGCGGCCCTGGTCGAGTTCGGCAGCGGGGCCAGCACCAAGACCCGGCTCCTGCTGGACGCCATGCCGCAGTTGGCGGTCTATGTGCCGATCGACATCAGCCGATCGGCCCTGGACGAGGCCAGCCACGCGCTGCGCCGCGACTATCCGGACCTGACCGTCGCCCCGCTGGTCGACGACTTCACCCGCGCGGTCCGCCTGCCGGCGGCGGCTCGGGGACGGCCGGTCACCGGCTTCTTCCCGGGGTCGACGATCGGCAACTTCGCGCCCGCCGAGGCCGAAGCGTTCCTGCGCGGCGCCCACGACCTGCTGGGCGACGGCGCGATGTTCGTGGTCGGAGTCGACATCGCCAAGAGCCCGGACGTGCTGGTGCCCGCCTATGACGACGCCCAGGGCGTGACGGCCGCGTTCAACAAGAACGTGCTGGCGCGGATCAACCGGGAACTGGGCGGGGATTTCGATCTCGACGCCTTTGACCATCGCGCGATCTGGAACGCCGATGAAAGCCGCATGGAGATGCATCTCGTCAGCCGCGTCGCGCAGACGGCGCAGCTTGCGGGTCAGGAGATCCGGTTCGAGGCCGGGGAAACGATCCACACCGAGAATTCGTACAAGTACGTCCCGGAGATGTTCGTGGATCTGGCCCGTCGCGCGGGCTGGAAGGTGGCCGCGCGCTGGATCAGCGACAGCCCGAGCTTCGGGGTCTTCGCCCTGGCCGGCTGAGGCGGGCGGCTTTCAAACCCAAGAAGGCGGCCGCGACCCCCAAACCTCGAAGGCCAAACCTCGAAAGGCCAGGCCTCGAGAGGAAAGGAGCCGCGGCGCGCTTCGTGTCAGGCGTCGCGGCCGGACAGACGTCCGCCGCCACGCGACGAGGAACCGCCCTTGCGACCCGCATTGGCGGCCAGGTCGCGGTCCTTGGCGAAGCTGCGCTTTTCACTGGGAACACTGGCGCCCCCTTTGCGCGCGATCTCGCGGCGACGTTCGGGGTCCATGGCGGCGAAGCCTCGGCGGCCGCGGGGCCGTTCGGTGTCGAGGTCCATAGGTTGCTCCTAATCGGGACTGGTCACGGGGGGGAACGGCGCGGGCGGGGCGTCATAGGGCCGGTCGTCGCCCGGCTGGACGGGCGGCTCGTTCATCGGCACTTCGTCGGGCAAGGAGCCCGGGTCGTACTCGGGTCGCGAGGGCTCGATCGGCGGCGGGGCGTCGGGGTCGGTCATGGCGTCCTTCAACGTGTTCCAGTGAAGTAACCGGTGAAGTCGCGTTCGGTTCACCCAACAGGCGAGACAAAATTGCAGAGTTTGGTGCTAAGCCTGCCAGGAGCGAGGTGAACGGCATGGTCAGGGCCCGACCGAAAAAACCTGAAAGCGCAGCAATATCGCGCCATTGGCGGCTATGGGCGGCCGGTCTGGCCGGCGTTTTGGGCTGGCTGGCGGCGCGTCACCTGAATGCTCCGGTCAGCACACATATTTTGATCGGCTGGGACGTCTGCGCGCTGATCTATGT
>FTCT01000411.1_pt1 | contig 9929 bp, 8 predicted proteins | sample 1658881 | NCBI WGS metagenome assembly FTCT01 (sample SAMEA3914864, study PRJEB12502) | metagenome | biome: forest; material: soil | place: USA | collected 2012-03-12 | depth 0.3 m | reverse complement strand
TGAGGGGAATTCGCCCGCGGGATCGTCGGACAAGCCTGCTTCGCCCGAATGATTCGTTCGCATGGACGGGCGAACCTGCCGACGTGAGAACGGTGGATGACCCGCCACGGGCGTCGGCAGGGTTGCGAGGTTGGATGCAAACAGGTGCGGCGGTCGCCAATGCCCTCAAACGGCGCCGCCCACGGCTCGCTATCTGATCTGCTAGACGAACCGGTATGGATGCCATCCGCTTGGACGGCGGCGAAAGCGGCCTTCAGTTTGCCCAGCGTCTCGGCGGACAGATCTATCGGCCCCGCCATCCAGAGGTGCGTATCAGCAAGCCGCCGGACGCGCGTTTCCGGCCGCCTGCACCGAAGAGCAGGACAGGGGATCAGGGCATCAGGCGCAGGTCGGGCAGCTTGGCGCGCAGTTCCTCGCTGAAGACGCCGTCCAGCAGGACAAAGGCCATACGGGCGATCCGATCGGTGCGGTTTTCCCAGGCGTGATCGGTGCCGCGCTGGACCACCACGTCGCCGGCCTTCAGCGGCACCTCGGACTCGGTGAGGATCAGGACCATCTCCCCCTCCAGCACGATGCCGTAGCCGATGGTGCTGGTTCGGTGTATCGGGCTGCGTACGCCCCCGTCCGAAGCGGGCAGGAAGTCGATGATTCGGATGACGCTGCCACCCGGCCTGGGGTGGATGGACGGGCGGGTGCTGGTCGGTTCTTCCGCCTCGACCGAGGTGATAGTCGCGGGGCTGACGCCGGTCCCCCAGATCTCGTGGAAGCGGGCCCCCGGCAGCTCCCGGTAGTGGGGCGGTACCTCCGCCGCCAGTACGATGGACTTGCCGTCGGCGTCGTGCCCGGTAACGATGCGGCGTCCTTGATAAGTCATGGTTCGTCTCCCTTCCCGGCTCAGTCCCTGCGGCCGCCGGGCGTCTCGGCCACCGCCAGATGGTGGGCTAATCGGCGATCAAGGTCCCGCCATCGACAACGAGCGTCTGGCCGGTGACAAAGCCACCCGCGGGTGAAGCCAGAAAGAGAACGGCCGCAGCCACCTCCTCCGGCCGCCCCATCCGGCCGAGCGGGGTGCGGTCGAGCCGCCGCCGCAGCGCCTCGGGGTTCTGCCGGAAGGCGTCGGCGAAGGCGGTATCGATCAGCCCGGGCGCCACGGCGTTGGCACGGACGTTCTCCCCGCCCCATTCCACCGCCAGATTGCGCGCCAACTGGGCACTGGCCGCTTTGGTCAGGGCATAGACGCCGACATGGCGGTTGCCGCGCAACCCGGCCAAGCTCGACATGATGATGATCGCCCCGCCGCCGCCCTCGGCGATGACAGGAGCGGCGAGGTTGCACAGCCGGACGGTGGCGTGCAGGTTGACCTCCATCATGGCGTGGTAGCCGGCTTCCGACACCTGGGCCATGGGGCCCTCCTCCACCGTCACGCCGGCGTTGGCGACGAGAACGTCGAGACGCCCGAAGCGGGTCCGGGTCGTCTCGACCAGCGTCGCCAGATCATCCCCGCGACACACATCGCAGCAAACCCCGTGAACGTCGAGCCCCCGTGCGCGCAGCATGGCGGCGGCCGAGGAACAGGCCCCGTCATCCTCGCTCGACAGGACGACCGTCGCACCGGCCTGTGCGGTATGTTCGGCCACTGCCAGACCAATCCCGCGGCTGGCGCCGGTGACGATCGCCACCCGGCCGTCAAGACGGAACGGCGAACTCTGCGATGCGCGGAAGAGCGTGGCCATGGGCTTGCAGGCCTCTTTCTGCGTCAAAGTTTCAGTGCCATGATCGCGGGCATCCGGTCCGGCAAGCTCAGCCCCTGCCGGAATCGCCTGTGTCAGAAGGTCCAGCCGGCCCGCAATGCGGCGCTGGTCCCCTGGGTGTGGCTTTGGGCGCCAAAATCCTTGGTCAGGGTTCCCTGCACCGTAATGGGGAAGCCAGGGCGCAGGAAGTTCATGCTGAGTCCGGCGGAAAAAACCCGGGACCGCACGGTCGAGGTCAAGCTGGGCGCGCTGTCGTCCTGAAGCTGCTGGTAGAGGATCCCCACTGGACCGACGGTGAAATCGCCGATGTGCTGGCCCACGGCCCATTCCATCTTGAATTCCGCGCCGGTGTGGTAGTGGGTGGTCGGGTTGGTGGTGTTGAAGTCGATTTGAACCATCGACGAGAGTTCCAGGCCCGAAGGCGCGATATAGGTCACTGCCGCGTGGGGCCCGAAGGTCCAATAATTGTTGCCGGGGTTGAACAGGGCATGGGTGGAATAGGAGCCGACCGGCGGCTGGATCAGGACGCCTGTGTTGACGAACAGGTTGTCGAAGCGCCACTGCAGCAGGAATGGTTCGAGACTGGTATCGCCGAATCCCGTCCGGGCGTCATGCAGCCCGATGGTGCCCCGGGGAGTGTGGACGTCGAAGCTGCCGTTGAAGGTCATGATGGGTTGGGCGATCAGGAATCCCCAGTTCGCCCCCAGAATCTCGATGTCCGTCATGCGGATATAGGACGGGGTCGTCACGTTCACGAACTGGCGGAAGTTGTTGTTCAGCTTGTGCCCCGACTGGTCGTACAGCGCCGTGTTGTACGCGAGGACGGAGCGAAGCCCGAAGGTGCCGCCGGGGGTCGGCGGCGGCAGCATGCCGGAGCCGAAGTAAAGAAGGCCGGTGGGGCTTGACCATTGAAAGTTCTCGGTCGCTCCCGACGTGCCGGCCACCAGCATGACGGCGCCGGCCAGTGCGGCGACAAGCATTTTCATCATTCTCGCTCCTCCCTTTTTTGGCATGATTGGGGGTTGGACGCCGCTGCGCGCAACCGCCCCGGTTCACGAATCGGTGGTTTCGGAATGGCTCAGACGAAGCTGGCCAGCATCCGTTCGGGCGGTGGACGCGGCACCGTGAAGCGAATGGGCTTCCAATCGGCGGCTGCCGAACGCTCCAGGCAGTCGGCCAGCCAGGCGGCCATGTGCGGATAGTCGTCGACAGGGAAGCCGGCCAACGGCACCAGCGACATCATGGCGGCGATGTTGAGGTCCGCCACGGTGAAGCGATCGCCCAGAACATGCCGCCGCCCGGCAAGATGGGCGTCCAGCACCCGGAACGGACGGTCCAGCCGATGGGCCATCTGCTGGAACTCCGCCGGGTCGCGGTCCGGCTCGGGGAAGAGGAAACGGTTGCATGCGGCCAGCAGCAGCAGTTTCTCCACCTCCGTCACCGCCCAGAAACTCCACTGCATCGCCTGCCCCTCCTCCCAGGGATCCGCTGGCGCCAGCGGCCCTCCATATTTGCGGGCCAGGTAAAGGTTGATGGCCAGGGATTCGAAAATTGCCCGGTCATCGTCGACCAGGACGGGAACCCGCCCGTTGGGATTGATGCGAAGGAAGTCAGGGGTGCGGGTGCCCCCCTGCAGAAAGTCGGTGGGCACGTGATGGAACGGCAGGCCCAGTTCCTTCAGCATCCACAGCACCCGGTGGGCGCGCGACGCCGGCGCTCCATAAAGGGTCAGCATGGGACCGCCTCCTTTCCCTGCGGCGCCGGAACCGGTCGGAACTGAACGATCAGCAGAAGGCAGCCGGTCCCCAGCGCTGCCACAGCACCGCCCACCAGGGCCAGACTGCCGTAGCCGAAATGATTGGCGAGCGTGCCGCCGAGGATCGGCCCCACCGCCGCCCCGACCATCAGCATGGCCGGCGTGGACGCGGCGGTCCGGCCGCTCGGGTCCAGGGTGGCGATCAGCGCGAAGATGAAGATGTGCCCGAAGATCACCAGCCACACCAGGGCGATGGCGAAGACGGCGTAGGGCACATAGACCGGCAGAAGCACCGCCGCGGCGCCGCAGGCGGCGTGCAGCGGCAGGACGCAGACGGACACCGCCAGATGGGACAGGCGCTGCTCGAGCACAGCCGCCACCAACGGCGCCGTCAGGTTCACGAAACCACCGATGAGCAGCACGAGGCCGACCTGGTCAGCGCCGAACCCATGGGCGATGCCGATGCGTTCGACAAAGCCGAAAATCATGGCCTGGGTCGTCGCCAGGCAGGCCACTCCCATGAACACCAGGATCCGCACCGCCAGGGAGGCAACCGGGCCGGTGGCCGGCCGCGCCGCGCCTGCCTGCCCATCCGCGGCCTGGCTGGGCCGGTTGCGGGGAAAGGCGAACGCCGCCGCCATGGCCGACACGCCCTGCAGGCCACCCAGGACCAGGAACAGCGCCCCGGCACCGTGAACCTCCAGGGCAGCGGGCACCGTCGCGAAGAAAGCGATGGCGAAAAGCGCCGTGCCCAGATTGCCCAAACCGAAGAAACGGTGGGGATTGAGGCTGCGCCCCATGGTGCCATGGGTCATCGACAGTCCCCACCCGGCCCCCAGCCCCGCGGCGATATGCAGGACCGCCATGGGAACCAGCCCTTCGGCGAAGACAAGTCCGATGAAGGCGGCGGCTCCGGTCAGGAAGCCGATCGTGGCCGTCAGCCGTGCGTTGATCGTGCCAAGGCGCGGCGATACCGAAAGGCTCCCCCCGAAAACGCCCAGGATGTAGGCGGTGACCAGCATGCCGGCCTGCTGGGCATCCAGTCCCCGGCTCTGCATCAGCGATCCCACCCAAAGCGGCAGCGCCACAAGGTCGACCATTCCGCCGACGTTGCAGACGATCAGCGCCAGGCTGCCGCTCCGTGAGTACCCCAGCGCGGCCAGTTGGCCGCCGGCTTTGTCGGGACTGCGCGACGATGTCGCGGCTTCCGATATGTGCATATGCTTTCTCCCTTGGGCGCCCCGGGTGCCATGGGGCTCCGGATGCACGTCTTCGCTGATCGGCGGGGAACGCCGATGATGTGGTCTGCCGGCGTCCGCCGGCGTGTTGCCTGTCACCTAGTCATCGGACCGCCTCTGCCGGAGACCGGGTCATGCCAGCAGGGATGGACCGGTCGGGGCCACGGGGCGGGACAGGACGTGTCACCCGTTCAAGCGGTCACGCAACTCCGACTGACCATGCATGCGCAATCGACAAGGGGGAGGAGCGCGTCCAAACGCGCACCCCACCCTTTCCACACGGGCAGAGAGGTGGCAGGTTCCATGACCGTTGGGCCATGGCGGTCCTTTCGTGGCGAGCGCCTCGCCCCCTGCACTATGCTTGTTGCGCGAACAGTGCGTATGGGCAATCCTGCATGAACTAGAAAATGGAGTCAATATTCTAAAAATGACGCCTTCGGATTCACCGCCCGTCCCCGCATCGGACCCCCTCTCCAATTCCCGTGACCCGCGCAGCCCCAAGCAGGATCGCAGCAAGCACTCGCTGGAGCGGATGCTGCAGGCGGCGGAGGCGATCATTGCTGCGCATGGGGTGGAGGCTCTGACCCTGGCCGTGCTGCTGCGCGATTCCCACGTGTCCAACGGCACCTTCTATGCCCGGTTTTCCGGGAAGGAGGCGTTGGTCCATGACGTACAGCATCGCGCGCTCGACCGGCTTGAGCAGGCGGCGGCGGCGGAGTGCGCGCGCCTGGACCGGCCCGGCGTTTCCCTGCCCCAGGCGATCGCAGGATTGACGGCCATGCTGGGCCGGCAATTCCAGGAAAGCGCCGGCCTGTTCGGTGCGCTCATGCAACGGAGCGCCAGCGATGTCGTCATGCAACGACGGGCGGCCGAGACCCATGGCCGCATCGAGGCGATGATGCGGGGCGTGATCGGGCCCCGGCTGCCACCGGCGAGCCGGTCCAGGGCGGATCAGATGGTCGCCATGGCGCATCACGTGCTGTTTGCCGTTCTGGCCGAACGCATTTCCGTCAACTACCCCACCGTCACCAAGCACCACGAAAGCTGGGAGGAGATGCAGGCGGAGCTGACCCGGCTGCTGGTCCGATATCTGGCCGACTCCCTGAGCGATGAGGAGGCCGTCTCCCTTCGCCGCTGGACGCTGCATACCGCCGGCGAAGCGGCCGAGGCGACACCGGTGCACCGAGACGCGCACGCCGCACTCCGCGAGGCGGTGTCGCGCCGCGACGATCAGGGCCGCAAACCCAGCGCCTATTCGCAGCGCAAGATTGACCAGATTCTGGCGGCCGCGCGGACGCTTTTCATCCGTTCCGGCTACGGCACGACCAGCATGGTGCAGGTGGCGACGGAGGCGAAGGTCGGGAAAGCCACGGTCTACGCCCATTTCTCTAACAAGGCGGAGCTGTTCGCGGCCGTAGTGGCCAGCGAGTCGCACAGCCAGCTGACCGAACTGGTGGCAGACCCCGGCGGCGACGTGCCGGCAACCTTGCACCGGTTCGGCCGCCAAGCCTTCGACCTGCTGCTGAACCCCAGCACCACGTCCAAGCTGCGCATGATTGCGGCCGAAGCCGAACGTTTTCCCGAGCTGGGCGCCATTTTCTATGCCGCGGGTCCGGCCCGGCTGCAGGCTGGCCTGGCCGCCTTCCTCGCCGGCGCCATGGCGCGGGGCGCCCTGCGCAGCGAAGCGCCGCAGCTGGCAGCCGGCCAGTTCCTGGCCCTGATCTGCGGCGACTTGCGCATGCAGGAACTGGTCGGCACCGCCGCCTCGGCCACCCCCGCGGCACGCGACCAGGTGCTCACCGCCGGCGTGGACGCTTTCCTGCGCGCCTACCGGCCCGATCCGGTCGATATGAAGAACTGAACAGTTCGGTTCAATTTTTCCTTGACGATTTCGATCGACGGCGCAATCTTCACCTCCGCGACCATCCCGCAACGCTTCCCTTCCGCAGGCAACCCTGCGTCCCCAGTCCGGCAGCGAGCGGCTTCGGCGCGATCTTCAAAATCGGGGAGGATACGATGACCATTGCCCGTCCGGCCGAAGGCGGACTGCGCTTTCCGGATCTGCTCATCCATCGCGGCTACGCGGCTCCGGTCCGCATCGAAGGCGATGTCTATGATCTGGAGGTGGTCGGGCGCATTCCCGACGGCCTCAACGGCGCCTATGTACGGGCCAGTGCGGACCATGCCTATCCTCCCCTGCACGGCAAGGACATCTTCCTGAATGGCGACGGCATGATCCATATGATCCGGCTCGAGAACGGTCATGCCGACCTGAAGACGCGCTACGTGCAGACCGAGAAGCTGAAACGGGAGAGAGCGGCACGCCGAGCCCTGTTTGGCCATTACCGCAACCCCTTCACCGACGACCCGAGCGTCGCCGGGATTGATTCAAATACCGCCAACACATCCGTTCTCTGGCACGGCGGCCGGTTGTTCGCCCTGAAAGAAGCGGCGCGCCCCATACGCCTGGATCCGCGCACGCTGGAGACGCTCGGCTCATGGGATTTCGGCGGCAAGCTGACCGGCCGGACCTTCACCGCCCACCCGAAGATCGACCCGCGGACCGGGGAACTGATCGCCTTTTCCTACAACGCCTCGGGCAAGGCATCGAAGGACATCGACCTCCACTGGATTTCGCCGAACGGCGACATCGTCCGCCAGGAACGCTTCGAAGCGCCCTATTCGTCCATGGTGCATGACTGTCTGGTCTCGCCCAGCTACATCGCCTTCACCATTTGCCCCATGCTGTGCGACTGGGAGCGGGTGAAGCGTGGTGAACCCTATTTCGTCTGGGATCCCAGCTTGCCGGTCATGGTCGCCGTCATCCCGCGCAAGGAGGGGGTAAGCGGCATCCGCTGGTTCAGGAGCCCGGTCACGGGCATGGAAACCCATACGATCAACGCCTGGGAAGAGGGCAACGTACTGCACCTGGACCATTTCGTCACCCGGTCCGGCTGGCTGTCCCAGTTCCCGCACGCCAGCGCCCCCGACGCCCACGAACTGCCGCCCTTCGCCGAACGCTGGAGCGTGGACATGGCGTCGCCCAGCGGCTCCCCCGGCGACACCGTCACCATACAGCGCCTGAACGATCAGGTCGGCGAGATGCCGGTGATCGATCCCCGCTTCCTGGGCCAGAAAACGCGGCGTTTCTATTTCGGCACCAGCAACCCCGCCCTGGGTCCCTCCCTGGAATGGGGACCCAAGGGCCCGCCCTTCACCTGCCTGTGCCGGGTGGACCTGGAGACAGGCGAACAGGATTACTATTACGCCGGCCCCAATTCCGCGCCCGAAGAGCCGCTGTTCGTGCCCAAGAGCCCGGACGCACCGGAAAACGACGGCTGGCTGCTTTCCGTTGTCGGGCGGCGGGTGGAGAACCGCACCGATGTGGTGATCCTGGATGCCGGCAATCTGGCCGCCGGCCCGGTGGCGACCATTCGCCTGCCCTGCCGCATTCACGAGGGTTTCCACGGAACCTGGCTGCCGCCCCAGGCGGTCGGGGCCTGATCACGGCCATCGAACCACAGCCGTCCGCCACCGGAACAATCGCACCCGCCCGATCCGCCGTCCGACGCGGCGACCGGGTTACGCTCAGGGCCATTCCAATGACGACCATTCCCCTCATCATCAACGGCACCGAACGCCCCGCCGCCGACGGCCGCACGTTCGAGCGGCGGGATCCCGTCACCGGCGCGGTTGCCAGCCGGGCCGCGGCCGCCACCCTGGCCGACGTCCAGGACGCAGCCGAGGCGGCGAGTGCCGCGTTCCCGTCCTGGGCCGCCACCGGCCCCGGCGAAAGGCGCCGGCTCCTCGCGCGTGCGGCCGATCTTCTGGAGGCGCGGGAGGAGGAATTCATCCGCGCGATGCTGGCGGAAACGGGCGCCACGCCGATGTGGGCCCGTTTCAACGTCCATCTGGCCGCCGGCGTGCTGCGCGAGTCCGCGTCGCTCACGACCCAGATCACCGGCGAGGTCATCCCGTCCGACAAGCCGGGCATCCTGTCGCTGGCGGTCCGGCAGCCGGCGGGCGTCGTGCTGGGCATCGCCCCCTGGAACGCCCCGGTCATCCTGGCGGTGCGGGCGATCGCCACCCCCCTGGCCTGCGGCAACACGGTCATTCTCCGCGCTTCGGAACTGTGCCCGGCCACCCACCACCTGATCGGACGGGTCCTCAACGACGCCGGCTTCCCGGCCGGCGTGGTGACCGTGCTGTCAAACGCCCCGACCGACGCCCCGGCCGTGGTGGAGACGCTGATCGCCCACCCCGCGGTCCAGCGCGTGAACTTCACCGGGTCGACCACCGTCGGGCGGATCATCGCAAAATTGGCGGCCGAGCATCTGAAGCCCGTGCTTCTGGAACTGGGCGGCAAGGCCCCCCTGATCGTGTTGGACGACGCCGATCTGGATCAGGCGGTCGATGCCGCCGCCTTCGGGGCCTTCATGAATCAGGGCCAGATCTGCATGTCCACCGACCGCTTCATCGTGGACGAGACCGTGGCGGACGCTTTCGTGGCGAAGCTGGCCGCCAAGGCCGCGAGCCTGCCGGCCGGCGATCCCCGTCACCCGGTCGTGCTCGGCTCCCTCATCGATCCGTCCGCCGCGGATCGCATGGAGCAACTGATCGCGGACGCCGTGGACAAGGGCGCCGTGGTCGCCGCCGGGGGCCGGCGTACGGGAAGCGTTGTCGCCGCCACCATCCTCGACCACGTTCGTCCGGACATGCTGGTCTATCGGGAGGAATCCTTCGGACCGGTGAAACCCGTCATCCGTGCCCGGAGTACGGAGGATGCCATCCGCATCGCCAATGACAGTCCGTACGGGCTGTCCGCGGCGGTGTTCGGCCGGGACATCCTGCGGGCCATGGCGGTGTCGCGACGCCTCGAAACCGGCATCTGCCACATCAACGGCCCGACCGTCGCCGACGAACCGCAAATGCCGTTCGGCGGTGTCAAAGCCAGCGGATACGGCCGTTTCGGCGGCAAAGCCGCGATCGACGCGTTCACCACTCTTCGATGGATCACCATCGAAGGCCCGCAAGCCTATCCCTTCTGAGAAGACGTCCGATGCTCCAATTGCGCACCTACACCCTGGCCAGCACCGAAGCCGCCCAAACCTATCTGTCCGTCCATTGGCCACGCCATCTCGACAGCTTGCCGGCCTTCGGTATTCGAGTGCATGGGGTCTGGTC
>FTCT01004813.1_pt1 | contig 9933 bp, 6 predicted proteins | sample 1658881 | NCBI WGS metagenome assembly FTCT01 (sample SAMEA3914864, study PRJEB12502) | metagenome | biome: forest; material: soil | place: USA | collected 2012-03-12 | depth 0.3 m | reverse complement strand
CGTTCGGCTTCCACAGCAGGAGGGCGCGGCCGCCCGCGTCCTTCAGCTTGTTGGAATTCTTCATGCCCGTGCCGACATTGTCGACATAGCCGTCCTCGTCCCGAAGGAAGCCGACCACGCGCAGGGCCAGCGTGTCCTTGATCAGCGGCAGGTTGACCATGGCGTTGTAGCGCTGGCGCACGCCCTTGCCGTCCGGCGTGTAGCCGAGGTCCGCCAGGGCCGAGGAGTCGTAGCCCGTCAGGTCCGGGCTCTTGGTCAGCACCCGCAGCGCGCCGGACAGCGAGCCCGAGCCGAACAGCGTGCCCTGCGGCCCGCGCAGGAACTCCACCCGCTCGACGTCGTAGAGGTTGGGGTCCAGCGTCACCGTGTTGCCGATCGTGGTGAGCGGCAGCTCGTCGATATAGATGGTCGTGGTAGTCTGCAGCCCCGCGCCCCAGCCGTTGGTCGAAATGCCCCGGACGGTGAAGCGGACGTTGTTGTCGCTGGCCTTGTTCAGGACGACGCCGGGCGTCTCGCGGGCGATGCCGTCGTAATTGACGATGCCCTTCTTGGTCAGCTCGGTCTGCGAGAAGGCGGTGACGCTGAGCGGCACGTCCTGCAGGCGCTCGCTGCGGCGGGTGGCCGTGACGACGACCTCCTCGACCTGCTGCGGCTCCTGGACCTTGCTCTTGGCCGGCGCGGAAGCGGTCTGCGCCATGGCGGGCGCGGCAAGCGTCAGCGCGAGCGCCGACGCCGTATAGGCGATGCGTTTCATGGGTCCCTCCCTGTCCGCGGCTGCGCCTTTGGCGACGCTGTTCCGAGAACAGCGTTCATCTGGCGCCGCCGCGTCAGAGCTGTCAATACTGACTTATAAGACAGTCAGTATTTGGAACCCGTAGTCCGTTCGACGTCAGCCCAACCCGGCCGACGCCGCCCTCGCCTCATCGGCCAAGCCCTTCCAGGCGCCCAGCACCTCGTCGACCTGCAGGCTGGCGACGAACGGCTCGTTGAGCTGGACGCATTCCAGCACCCGCGCCACGCCGCTCTCCATGTCGTCGGCCACGGCGGCCCAATCGCCCTGCAGGTGCTGCAGCTCGCCGACGCCCTGGGCCAGGCCGCCGACGGGCGCGATCACGTCGTAGAAGCCGATCTCCGCGTTGCTGCGCGGCATGGGCGAGAACGCCCAGTGCTGGTTGCGGCCGCCGTTCTTGCGGAAGTTCAGGACGTCGGTGCCCTGCTGCCAGCCGTCGTTCCCGGCGCAGTCCAGCGTGTAGGAGGGATAGTAGTAGCTGCGGACGTAGCAGCGGTCGCCGTCTCCATCGACCACGAACCAGGTCGCCTCGGGCGGCTGTTGCCCTCGCGGGGCCACGCGGGGTCGCGGCATCTGCGGAATGGCGAAGAACGGCGGCATGTGCGCCAGCTGCTCGTTCCAGTCCGCCATCAGCACCAGACTGGGATCGGCGGCGCTGACGAAGACGAAGGCGCCGCCTTGCTGCTCGACGGTCCAGAGCTGGCGCCGGTCATTGACCCGCGTGTCGCCAGCGCAGGCCCAGAGACCGTCATTGTACTGCAGGCACATGAACGGGATGTCGGGCAGGCCCAGCCGCACCGCCGGATTGCGCTCCTGGCGACCGAAGACGTTGGCGAACTCACGGACGACCGCCGCGAACGGCCCCACCTGGGCGGCCAGCTGACCGGCCTGGTCCGCCCGCTTCCGGGCCGCCGAGGCGAGATCCTTCAGGATGGCCGCGCAGGCGTCCGCCTCCTGCTGGGTCGGAGCCCGATCCGACAGGGTCTGCAGCATGGCCTCGAGGCGGCCGTACAGCGTCGGCGCGTCCTGGTTGGCATAGCTGACGATCCCGTCCGCCAGGATCTTGAGCGCCGGCTTGACCTCGCCCTCCCAGTGGACGGCCTGGGCGGCGAAGGCGTTCCAGGCATTCCTCAGCTCGATGAGGTTGAACGGACCCGAACCGGCGATCGCCTGGGCCTTGCCGATCCGAATGACCGCTTCCCGCGTCAGAGCGGCCAACCGCGCCCAGCTGGCGGGCGACAGTTCGAACGGGTTGGAGACCTGGACCGCCGGCTGGACGGTCTTGACCGTCGCGCCATCGACGACGGTCAGGTTGCGAAAACTCGCCGGGATCGACGTGTCGGCGCGCTTGAAAAGCAGAACTTGGGCCATGATGGATCTCCTCAGCGCACGGCTTGGCGGATCGCCGAGCCGGCGAATTCGAGCACGACGTCGGTCAGACCCGACAGGTCGCCTTCGCTGACGGTCAGGGTCAGCTGGGTGAAGGGCGTGGGCTGGAACAGGCAGTATTGGCTCTCGTCGTCCAGCACGCCGTCCAGGGTGACGCCGGCCGCGTCCTGCGCCGCGCCGGTGTACTGGAAGGCGCGCTGCACCGGGGCGGCGCTGAAGACGAAGCGCGTGTCCTTCAGCCGGTCCTCGAAATAGCCCGAGGTGGCGATGTCGACGGTGACCGGCTTCTGGTCCGAGGCGGTCACGCCCTGCAGCCAGGCGCGGATCGATTTCAGGCGCACGCGGCCGAGATTGCGGAACACAGCCTCGTCGGCCGGGATGGCCACCGACGCCGTGCGCCCGCTCTTCAGCGACGCGACGACGCCGGCATAGGGTCCCGAGGTCGTATCCGGGATGGCCAGGCGCAGCTTGAAGAGCTGCGGCGGCGGATTGAACGTCCCCAGCACGTCGCCGTATTCGCGGCGGATATTGGCCAGGCCATCGCGCAGGGCCGCGACGGGCGAGACCATCGACGCCTGGCTCAGCGACGGGCGCAGCGCCCAGTAGTTGAAGGCGTCGCCATAGCCGCGCAGGGCCAGGAACAGCCACAGCCGCATGCTGCGCTCGCGGGCGAAGAAGATCTCGCCCAGGGCGGCGGCGGCGTCCTGGTCGGTTCCCAGGCGGTTGACGTAGTCGTCGACCCGGTCGCGCTGGGCGTCGTCCATGTACTTCTGCAGTGACAGGCGCAGGACCTCCTGCCCCGCCTTGGCCACCGCTTCCTGGGCGGCGGTGGCGGCCTTGGCGTAGATGACCTGCTTCTTCAGCGCGGCCAGGTAGTCGCCGGCGCCCGTGACGCCGCCGCTGATGGCCGGGGCCAGCACGGCCTCGATGTCAACCGACAAGGCCTCCCACTGGGCGTCGCTGGACTGGAGGCCGGCGGCGGGCACGTCGACGCTGGCGAGGTCGGCGGCGGTCCCGGACTTCTCGATGGCCTCGATGATCTTCGGGATCGCCTCGACCAGCTTGCTGATTGTCTCGCAAGCGCCCTTCAGGGTGGCCAGGCCCTTGCCGATGTTCTCCATCGCCTTGGCCAGGGTCAGGATGTCCTTGCCCTTGTCGGCCGCCTGGGCCAGCGCCTCGCCGGCCTTGGCGGCCTGGCCGACGCCCTTGGCCGCCGAACCGGCCGCCGCCTCGTCGCCGACCGCCATGACGGCGACCGAGCAGACCACCTGGGCGATGGCCCCGATCACCTCGAAGGCCGCCGCGATCGCCTGCTCCCGCGCCCAGATCTTGGCCGAATAGGTGAAGGAGATCCCGGCCAGGTCGGCGGCGTGGGTCTGCAGCTCCACGGCGTTGCGGGCGTCGATCGCCGCCAGCTGGGCGTTGTTCAGGTTGGTCGTCGCCTGCTGCAGCATGGCGGCGTTGAAGGACGCGGTGTCCTGGTAGCGGGCCAGCATCAGCTTGGCGGAGTCGCGCATGCGGCCGGTGTCGCCGGCGGCGGCGACGTAGATGCGCCGCTGCTCCTCATAGGCCAGGGCGGCGTCGGCGAAGGCCTTGGCCTGGTCCTCGTAGACCGCTCGCGACAGATACGGGACGTAGGGCGCCGAGCCGGTGGTGGTGTTCAGCGCCGCCAGCAGGGCCGAGCTCTGGGCGCGCAGGTCCGTGGCCGTGTCGACGCCCTTGGTGGCGCGGGCGACGAACTGGAACATGGCTCGGGCGACGACCGGATTGCTGTCGAACGCCGCCGCCCCGTACTGCAAGACGGCGGTCAGCACCCGCCGCAGCGGCGTGTCCCACTCGAACGAGGCCTGCAGGTGGTCGATGTCGGAGACGATGGCCACGCCGTTCACCACCGACAGCATCCGCCCGATGTGCTCGGACGGGGTCAGGTCCACCTCACGCTCGCCGACCGCGTCGACGATGGTCACCTTCAGCGGTCCGCTGGTCTCCTGGGCGGCGAAGGCGACGCGGGCGTTGGTCGCCTTGCGCAGATCCAGGCGCAGCGTCGAGTCCAGTTCGATCCGCCGGGCGATCAGGAACAGGCCGCCGGTCAGCTCGATATCGATCGGCGACGGCGAGCGGATCACGTCGGCGAACACCGAGATCAGGTTGGCCTGCCGGCCACCGGCGCGGCTCTGGGCGATCACGTCGGGCAGCGACAGCACCAGATCGGCGGCGACGGCGGCTTGTGGGCGATAGTCCGTGGTCGGTCGGAACGGGATCTCGCCCCGTCCGACCTCCTGGTAAAAGGCGGCCCAGGACGGGAAGTTCAGGCCGGTTGAACGGGTCGTCGACGGGGGCGCGACGATGGCGGTGTCGAGCGGCATGGCACGGCTCCTTGGGTAAGCGCGCGCACGCAATCACCGCGCGCGCGGCGCGTTGCTCGGAAATCAGGTGGAGAAAAAGAAGCCGCCCCGCCGACTTCGGCGGGGCGGCTGACGATCAGGCGGCGATCGGCGTCGCGTACTGAGGATCGTTGACGATCTCGGCCTCGCTCTTCACCGTGATGAAGGCGTTGACGCGATAGCCGTCGGCCTCGTCGGCCAGGACCGCCCATTGCCCCAGGGCTTCGTCGACGCCGAGTTCGGCGATGAAGCTGGGCATGTCGGTGATGTCGTTCTTGATGGTCAGGACGACCTGCTTGAGGTCGTCGGTCAGGGCGTTCCAGATCCCCTTGGCCTTGGCCAGCACCGGCAGGGCCGCGTTCAGCTGGGTGACCAGGCCGTCCAGGCTGTCATTGGCCAGTTCGAGATCGTGCTTCAGCATGACCGCCGCGCGCAGCCGGCCCTCGGAATTGGCCAGCATGTCCTGGTAGCGGTGGACGTTGTCCAGGGCGTCCTGGGCGCGCTTGCCATAGACCCCCGCGACCACCGCCGCGGCGATGGTCCCGGCCGGGAACACCCAGGCATAGGTCGCCGAGGTGCAGGCGATGGTGACGTCCTTGCGGTACTCCTCGTTGGCGGAGTCGATCAGGTTCTTGTCGTCCTCGATCTCCTGGGTGAACTGGGCGATCTTGCCCTGCTCGCCTTCGTATTCCTTGTGGTAGCGGGTCTGGATCGGCTCCAGGAAACCCTTGTCCTGCTGGGTCTGCTCGATGAAGTCGTTGATCCGCTGCGTCGCCTCGCCGGCCTTATCGGCGCGCGACTGGGCGTCCTTGGTCAGGCTGTCGAGGGCCAGGGTCAGGTTGCGGCGCGCGGTCGCCGCGCGCGTCGGCGTGATGTCCGGATCCTCCAGGGCGGCCAACTGCTTCAGGATGGCCTTGTAGAAGATCGGCGCCTTGCTGCGACCGTAGTCGACGATGTCGGACGCCAGGCTCACCGTCTTGGGGAAGATGTCGGCCTGGAAGTCGTGGCAGTGGTCATGGACATTGGAATAGGCCTGCCACAGGTCGTTGAAGTGCTCGGCGTCCTCGGTCGAGACGCCCAGCTTGACGATGGCCTCGTCCTTGGTGATCGGCAGGCGGATGCCCGCCTCCACATAGCATTGGACGGCCTGCCATTCTGCGACCGCCATGAAGAAGCGGCCATTGGCGGCGGGCTCGACCTTCGGGCCCATGATCGGTGCGGTGTCGGACATAGTGCGGCTCCAGCGGAAGGGGGTTCTACGCTTGCTCACACGGCCGATGAGATCCTGTCGGTCCCCGGCCACGCACGAACCCTGACACGCGCCCCACGCGCCAAATGTGCGGATCGGCACAAATTCCCGAATAAATAGAATTCCGAAGCTTTGCCGTTAAAGTAGTATTCAAGGCTGCACTGGAACTGCACACAACTTCCGAGCGGCTTGCACGGCGATCCCGGTCGCCGCTGGACGCCGGGACCGCATCCGTCGAGCTCCTTCCACGGGGTCTCGAACCATGCCGATCATGCCCGGGTCACGCGCCGCCTTCTGGGTGAAGAGCGCGCTGGCCGTTCTCCTGATCACGCTCGCCGACGTGGTCTTCTACCGACAACCGATCGGCGCGAGCTTCGGCGTCTATGCTCTGGCCCTGATCCTGGCCGTCCTGGTCGCCGCGCCGGCGGTGCGACGGGACCCCCGCGCGCTGGGGGCCCTGGCCATCGCGGCGAGCGCGGCCCTGCTGTCGCTGGAGCATCCCACCGTCACGATGGCGGGCCTGTTCGCCCTGGCGTCGGGCGTGGCCGTGCTGTCGTCCCGCGCGCGGGGCGCCGACGACGTCTGGCCGTGGACCCAGCGCCTGGCCGTGGCGATGCTGCGCGGCGCCATTGGCCCCTTGAAGGACCTTCACCGCCTGCGCGCGCGTCGACTGCGCCAGCGGCGCGGCGGCAAGGACCTTTCGCGCTTCTCGGTCCTGCTGCTGCCGCTGGCCGGTGGCCTGGTGTTCTTCGCCCTCTTCGCGGCGGCCAATCCGCTGATCACCGTGATGCTGGAGGCCATTCGCCTCCCGGACCTCGACATCCCGCGCGCGATGTTCTGGCTGCTGGTCGGGATCACGGTCTGGGGCGTCCTGCGCCCGCGCGGCCTGCGCCGGACGCTCGCGCCGCCGGACGGGCGCGGCGACCTGAAGGTGTTCGGCGTGACGCCGACCTCGCTGTTCCTGTCGCTGATCGTCTTCAACGCGCTGTTCGCCCTGCAGAACGGCCTCGACCTGGCGTTCCTGTGGAGCCACGCGCCGCTGCCCGCCAGCGTGACCCTGGCCGAATACGCCCATCGCGGCGCCTATCTGCTGATCGTCACCGCCATCCTGGCCGGCGCCTTCGTGCTGGTCGCCCTGCGCCCTGGATCGACCACCGCCGCCTTGCCGGCCGTGCGGCGGATGGTGGTGGTGTTCGTGGCGCAGAACCTGCTGCTGGTGGCCTCCAGCGTCCTGCGGACCCTGGACTATGTCGAGGCCTACGGCCTGACCCGGCTGCGCCTGGCCGCCCTGGCCTGGATGGCTCTAGTCGCCGTCGGCCTGGTGCTCATCTGCGTGCGCCTGCTGCGAGACAGGAGCTCCAGCTGGCTAATCAACGCCAACGCCTCGGCCGCGGCCCTGGTGCTGCTGATCGCCAGCCTCGTCGACCTGGGCGGCGTCGCGGCGACCTGGAACAGCCGCAACGCCCGTGAGGTCAATAGCCACGGCCCGAGGCTCGACCTTTGCTACCTCGAAGCGCTAGGCCCCGCCGCCCTGGTTCCACTGGCGGAGCTGGAAGGCCGCCCCCTGCCCCTGGCCCAGGCTGAAACCGTCGCCTCGGTCCGCATGCGGGTGATGACCGCCCTGGACCGCCGACAGTCGAACTGGCGGAGCTGGTCCTGGCGCGACGCCCGCCGGCTGAAGACCGCCACGGACCTGCTGGCGCATCGCCCGGCGGCGTCGCCATGGCCGATGCGTGACTGCGAAGGCCGGCTTTTCGGTCCTCCGAACCCCTATCAGCCGCCAAGCCCGTTGACCGCCCCTGCGCAACCCGGAACATGAGCCCATGCCGCAACGGATCCTCATCGTCGACGACGACCCGCACATCCGCCAGCTTCTGGTCTTCGCCCTCGAAAAGGCCGGGTTCGCGACTTGCGAAGCCGAGGATGGCGAGGCGGCGCTGGCCAGGGTCGCCGACGCCGCGCCCGACCTCGTGGTGCTGGACATCAACATGCCGCGCATGAACGGGCTGGAGGTCTGCCGCCGCCTGCGGGGCGAGAGCGACGTGCCGATCCTGTTCCTCTCCTCGCGGGACGAAGAGATCGACCGGGTCCTGGGCATCGAGCTGGGCGCCGACGACTATGTGGTCAAGCCGTTCAGCCCGCGCGAGGTGACGGCGCGGATCACCGCGATCCTGCGCCGGACCGGGTCGCAGACACCGAAAACAGAGGCTCCGGCGTCGCTGGGCCGAGGGCGTCTGGGCCTCGATCCCGACGGCTGGATCGCCTCCTGGGACGGCCAGGAGCTGGCCTTGACGGTGACCGAGTTCGGCATCCTGCGCGCGCTGGCCGCCGCGCCCAGCAAGGTCTTCACCCGCGACGCCATCATCGATCGCCTGCGCGGCCCCGGCTTCGCGATCACCGACCGCACCGTCGACAGCCATGTGCGCAATCTGCGCGGCAAGTTCGCCCTGGTCGGCGGGCATGACGTGGTCGAGACCCGGGCCGGCGTTGGCTATCGCCTGGGCGCGTGCCAGGGCGGCCGCGCTTGATCGATCGGGCCAAGGCCTTCCTCAAGCGCCGCTGGCCGCGCCTGCGGCTGAGGCTGATCCTGTTCGCGGTGCTGTTCTTCGCCGCCGCCATGCCGGGGATCAGCGCGATCTTCCTGCGGGTCTATGAGAATACCCTGGTCCGCCAGACCGAGGCCGAACTGGTGGCCCAGGGCGCGGCCCTGTCAGCGATGGCGGCGGTGACCTGGCCCGGCGCGCCGCCGCCCGCCCCGAACCCCGACCGTGCGGCGCCCGGCTACTACGCGCCCGAGCCGACGACCCTGGACCTGCGCACCGCCGACGTCCTGCCCGAACGTCCAGCGCCCAGCCCGACCGGCAAGGTCGCGACCCCGGCCGCCATGCGCGTGGCCGAGGCCTTGGACCCCGTCATCGAACGCACGGCGCGCACGACCCTGGCCTCGATCCTGATCCTCGACGGACGTGGCGTCGTCGCGCGCGGATATGGCCTGGGCGGCGATCTCTCGGCCCTGCCCGAGGTTCAGGCGGCCCTGGACGGACGCCCCCGGACCGTCGTGCGACGCAACGGCGACTATCGCCCCAGCTACGCCTTCGAATGGCTGAGCCGCGCGTCGGGCGTGCGCCTGCATCACGCCCGGCCGATCAAGGTCGGCGACCGCGTCGTCGGCGTCGTCCTGCTGTCGCGCTCGCCCCGCGCGCTGTTTCGCGGGCTCTACGAGGATCGCGGCAAGATCATCCTGGGCGTGGCCGGCATCTTCGCCATCCTGGTGCTGCTGTCAGGCCTGGTCTCGCGCGGCGTGACCCGGCCGGTCGAGGCCTTGAGCGCGGCCTCGCGCGACATGGCCACCGGACACGGCGCGCCACCCGAGACGCCGACCACGGCGGCCATCGAGATCCAGACGCTGTACGACGACTTCCGCGTCATGGCGCAGGCCATCGATCGTCGGTCGAGCTATCTGCGCGACTTCGCTACCGCCGTCAGTCACGAGTTCAAGACCCCCCTGGCCGGCATCGCCGGCGCCGTGGAGCTGTTGCAAGATCACGGCGAGACCATGAGCCCGGAGGACCGGCGACGGTTCCTCGACAACGCCGGGGCCGATACCGCGCGCCTCTCCCTGCTAGTCACGCGCCTGCTGGACCTGGCCCGCGCGGACATGGCGCGTCCCGAAACGCGCGTGGCGACCGATGTCCTCGGCCCGCTTCGCCGCGCCGCTGACGCCGTGGTCGGCCAGACCTTCCGGGTCGAACTGCGCCTGCCGGACGAGACGCCGCTGGCGGCGGTCCCGGAGCCGACGCTCGACACGGTGCTGAGCGTGCTCTTCCAGAACAGCCGCCAAGCCGGGGCCAGCCAAGTCGTCGTCACCCTGAACGAAACGGCCGAGGCGATCCTGCTGCGGATCGCCGACAACGGCCCCGGCGTCCCCGCCGCCGATCGCGACCGGCTGTTCGAGCCCTTCTTCACCAGCCGCCGCGCGGAAGGCGGCACGGGCCTGGGACTGTCCATCGCTCGCTCCCTGCTCGCCGCCAGCCAGAGCGCGATCCAGCTGGCCGAGAGCGATGGTGGCGCGGCGTTCGAGGTGATGCTGCCCCGCGCGCCCTAGCCGCTCTGCACGCCGT
>FTCT01005009.1_pt1 | contig 9939 bp, 9 predicted proteins | sample 1658881 | NCBI WGS metagenome assembly FTCT01 (sample SAMEA3914864, study PRJEB12502) | metagenome | biome: forest; material: soil | place: USA | collected 2012-03-12 | depth 0.3 m | reverse complement strand
CGGGGATCCAGGGCAATTCGGCAAATTCCCTGTGTTGCCCTGGATTCCCGCCTTCGCGGGAATGACGGCTGAAGGGGGAATCGTCGGCTTCGACAGCAGGATACAGCGTTAAGTCAGCGCCTATGCGCGAAAGCGGGAATCCAGGGCCATTCGACCAGTTTCCCGTATTGCCCTGGATACCCGTTTCCACGGGAACGACCATTGGGGAGGGGATGGCTTTCGAAGTGATGCACGAAGCCGTTCCGGCTCTGCAACGATCCTACTTCGCCGCGACCAGTTCCCGCGGGTTGCGGTCGGCGCCGCTGGCGAGCGGGTTTTTCGGGTGCTCGATCCAGGCGGCGATGTCGTTGACCACCACCTGCCCCTTCAGGTCGCGCAGCAGCATGTGGTAGCCGTCGGGATAGACCGCGACGACATGCCGGCCGCCGGCCTCGAAATCCTTCAGGGCGCGTTCCACCGGCCGGGGCGGCAGCACCTGTTCGTGGGCGCCGTAGAGCACCAGCGAGGGAACCTCCAGCCGTCCGCAGGCGGCCAGCGCCGTTCCCATCAGGTCGGTCAGCCCCTCCAGCGCATCGACGCGGGAGCCCTTGATGACCAGCGGATCGCGGCCCAGCGCGCGCAGCATCGGGATGTTGTCCGACGGCTGGATGCTGATCTCCTTGGGCGGGTGGACGACCATTCCGGGGACGAGGTTGTAGGTCAGCCACAAGGCGGCGCGGGGGAAGAAGCCCATCGTCTCGCGGCCCCAGACGGCGGGAGCGACCAGGATGGTGCCGTCGACCTGCGGCGGATGGGGATCGCTCATGGCGGTCAGCACCACCGCCCCGCCCATGCTTTCGCCCATCAGGAAGACGGGCAGGCCGGGGTGGCGGCGGCGGACCTGCTCCACCGCCGTCTTCAGGTCGGCGACCAGGGTCGGGGTGCCGGGCCAGACGCCGGGATCGCGGCCGGCGCCGAAACCGCGCTGGTCGTAGGCGTAGGTCGCGATCCCCTGGGCGGCGAAGCTTCGTCCGGCCCCGTCGAAGGCGTTGGAATAGTCGTTGAAACCGTGCAGCGCCACGACAACGGCGTTCGGCTTGCCGTCGGCCGGCAGCCAGGACCGCATCGGCAGTTCGAAGCCGTCGGCGGCGATCAGGCTGCGGTCGGTCAGCGCGGGCTGGACCACGGCCATTCCCATCGGTTGGAAATTGGCGGCGCAGCCGCCGAGCAGAAGCCCCAACCCGAGAACAGCCGCCAGACCGCTACGCTGCATGGACTACCCCTTCGTTCCCGTGTGCACCACCCGTCAGCTGAAGGAATATATCCTCCAAATCCGATTCCTCGGTCGTGACATCGATGATCCCGAGGCCGGAGGCCACCAGCGCCGACAGGATCGCGTCGGCCCGCTGCCGGCTGGGCTGGTAGCGTACGACGAGGCGGCGCGGCCCCGGCAGTTCCACGGTGAAACCGTCCAGGGCGGGCGGCGGCGCCGCCAGGTCGCGGTCGAGCGTGAGGCACAGCGCCTTGTTGTCGATCCGGCGCAGCAGGGCGGAGGTCGGTTCGCAGGCGACGACCTGGCCGTGGTTGATGATCGCGATGGTGTCGCACAGCTCCTCCGCCTCCTGGAGGTAGTGCGTGGTCAGCAGCACCGTGGTGCCGGCCCGGTTCAGCGTGCGGACATAGTCCCAGAGCTGGCGGCGCAGTTCCACGTCCACGCCGGCCGTCGGCTCGTCCAGGATCAGGACCGGCGGGGTGTGGACCATCGCCTTCGCCACCATCAGCCGCCGCTTCATGCCGCCCGACAGCGATCGGGCATGGGCGTCCGCCTTGTCGGCCAGCCCGACGGCGTCCAGCAGCTCGGCCGTCCGCCGCTCCCGCACCGGTACGCCGTAGAGGCCGGCCTGAAGCTCCAGCATCTCGCGCGGGGTGAAGAAAGGGTCCATGTTCAGTTCCTGCGGCACCACGCCGATCGAGGCGCGGGCGCGGCGCGGGTGGTCGGTCACCTCGTGCCCCCAGATCGCCGCCGTGCCGCCGGTCTTGTTCACCAGCCCGGCCAGGATGTTGATCAGGGTGGATTTGCCGGCCCCGTTCGGCCCCAGCAGCCCGAACAGCGAGCCGCGCGGGATGGCGAGGTCGATCCCCTTCAGCGCGTGCTTCGGGCCGGCCTTGCCGCTCGGGCTGTAGACCTTGGTCAGGCCGCGAAGCTCGACCGCGTTGGCCGGAAGATTGAGCGCGGCGGGCGGGGTGGGGGTACCGGGGTGCGCGACCATGTTTCTGTGGGCCCATAGCGATGGAGTTGCGGAAAACCCTGTCAATCCCGTTGATCCGCGCCGCGTGATCGGTATCATCCGGCCCGCGCGCGCATCCCCGTTCGAAAGGCCCGTCTGCACGGGCGCTCCCACGATGGCGTGATCGCGCGCGCGTGTCAAAACAGAGGATGACTGCCATGCAGCCGATCGAGACGATTACCGTGGAAACCGCGACCGTCGGGTGCGACGGCGGCGGGGGTGCGCTGGGCCATCCGCTGGTGTATCTGACCCTGGACCACGACCACCGCGTCGAGTGCCCCTATTGCTCGCGCCTGTTCGTCCTGAAGGAGGGCATCAAGCTCGCGCATGGGCATTGAGGCGGCATTGAGGCGGCATCGAGGGAAGCCTTGCGGGGACGGTGATTCGGCAGGCCTTGCGACTCGGCCGAAAGGACCAATTCCAAGGTCCTGGCACTAAAGAGCCGTACGTGTGTACGTTCGTGGATCGGGGGTGGAGGCAAGGGCGGCTCGACGCCGCTCCACCCTTTATTCTTTCTTCAGTATACCGGAATTTCTGTTTGAGGAACGGCCGGATTCCAAGGGCTAGGGTGGTTTTCTAACCGAGTCCGGTTACATTCCTGTTATATTTTCTTGCCACTTGTGCGAAGGTTCAGCCGATCCGGCTTGACGGGTTACGCTCGGCTGACATCTACTTTGCTGCGGTGCGACATAAGTCAACCCTTCACAATCGTTGGTTCGAGTATCGAGATGCTGTTTCCAGGCGGTCCAGGCTTGGCGTCGAAAGAGGCGCACACGATGAGTCAAGAGACGGAAGAGCAGTACCGCAGCATCTTCGAGAATGCCGTCGAAGGTATTTATCAGACGACCACCGATGGACGTTACTTGCGGGTCAACCCGGCCCTGGCCGAGATCTACGGTTACAGCTCTCCCGACGACCTGATCGCCACCCTGACCGACATCGCCGGCCAGCTCTATGTCGACCCCGGCAAGCGCGAGGCCTTCGCCGACCTGATGGCCCGCCGGGACACGGTGCACAGCTTCGAGGCCCGCGTCTTCCGCCGCGACGGTTCGATCATCTGGATTTCGGAAAGCGCGCGCTGCGTGCGCGACGGTGCCGGTCACATCCGCTACTACGAAGGTACCGTCCAGGACATTACCGAGCGCAAGCAGCATGAGGAGAAGATCCGGCTGCTCGCCACCGTGTTCGACAGCGTCGCCGACGGCATCCTGATCGTCGATCCGGAACTGACGGTGCAGGCGATCAACCCGGCCTACGAGATCATGACCGGCTTCCAGCGCGAGGAGCTGTTGCGCCGTCCGCTGGTCCTGTTCGCACCGGGATCGCACGAGCGCATCTTCATCGAGGACATCTGGACCACCGCGCGCCAGTCCGGCCGCTGGCAGGGCGAGGTGACCAGCTTCCGCCACAGCGGCGACGCCTTTGCCGCCGCGCTGTCGGTGACGTCGGTGCGGGCGCCCAACGGGGTGCTGGAGCATTACGTCCTCACCGTCGCCGACATCAGCCAGCGCAAGTCGCAGGAACACCAGATCCGCTACCAGGCCAGCTTCGACCGGCTGACCGACCTGCCCAACCGCTGGCTGGTCTGCGAGCGGCTGGAGGAGGCCATCGGCCGCGCCCAGCGCAACCACAGCAAGGTGGCGGTCGCCTTCCTCGACCTGAACCGTTTCAAGCAGGTCAACGACACGCTGGGGCACCATGCCGGCGACGAACTGCTGAAGCTGGTGGCCCGCCGGCTGCGCAACTGCACGCGGATGACCGACACGGTCGGCCGGCTGGGCGGCGACGAGTTCCTGCTGGTGGCGCCCGACGCCGCCGACCGCGCGGCCGGCGCCAAGCTGGTCCAGAAGATCCAGTATTCGATGGACGAGCCGTTCAGCGTCCACAACCAGGAGATCTTCTGCGGCGCGTCGATCGGGCTGGCCTTCTACCCCGACGACGGCGAGACGGCGGACCAGCTCCTGCGCAACGCCGACCTCGCCATGTACCATGCCAAGCGCAACCCGGAGCACAAATACGTCTTCTACGACGGCGGGATGCGCGAACGGTCGGGCTTCACGCTGGGCCTCGAAAGCGACCTGCGCCGGGCGAGCGGCGGCGAGGAGTTCGAGCTTCATTTCCAGCCCAAGATCGACATGGCCGCCGACCGGGTGATCGGGGCGGAGGCGCTGATCCGCTGGCGCCACCCGACGCGCGGCGTGGTCAGCCCGGCGGAATTCATTCCGCTGGCCGAGGAAACCGGCCTGATCTGGGAGATCGGCGCCTGGACCTTCATCGAGGCGTGCCGCCGGCTGGCGGACTGGAGCGAGCGGGGCATCCCGATCCCCTCGGTGTCGGTCAACCTGTCGCCGCGGCAGTTCCAGGACGCGCGGCTGGTCGGTTTCGTCCGCAGCGTGGTCGAATCCTCGGGCATCGAGCCCGACCGGCTGGAGCTGGAACTGACCGAGGGCGCCATGATCGGCGACATCGAGAAGGCGGTGACGATCCTGAACGGGCTGAAGGATATCGGCGTCCGCCTGTCCATCGACGATTTCGGCACGGGCTATTCGTCGCTGGCCTACCTGAAGCGCTTCCCGATCGACACGCTGAAGATCGACCGCAGCTTCGTCCGCGACATCGTGAAGTCGACCACCGATCCCGCGATCGTCGGCACCATCGTCAACCTGGCCGACAGCCTTGGCTTCGACACCATCGCCGAGGGGGTCGAGACGGTCGAGCAGGCGGAGATGCTGCGCCAGCAGCGCTGCACCCGCATCCAGGGCTTCCTGATCAGCCGGCCGCTGCCGGTCGAGGCGTTCGAGGCGTTCATCCGCAACCGGATGGTCACCGTCACGGCCTGACGGCCCGGCGTGGTCGGGCGTGGCCGGGCGTCGATGCCCCCCGGTCCCGGTCCCCGGGCCACGGAATTTCAATGCGCGAAACAATCAGGGGTGGTGCGCGGTTTCCGCCGCTGTCCGGCCCTGGAAATTGTGCGAGAACGGGGGCATCGGCTTTGCCGGTCAACCCCCTTTCATCCCGGCTCCGCGCCGCGCGCCGGACCGGGAACAGCACAAGCGAACCCATGACCGCCCTATCCACCGCGACCGACAGCCGCTTCGGCATTCTGATGATGCTGGGCGGGATGACCCTCTTCACGGTGAACGACGCGCTCGGCAAATGGCTGGTGGCCGACTATCCGGTCGCCATGCTGCTGGCGGTCCGCAGCCTTTTCGGTTCGGCCATCCTGCTGCCGATGATCCGGCGCGAAGGCGTCCGGGCGGTCTTCGCCGTGCGCCGGCTGCCGATGCATCTGGTCCGCGTCCTGCTGGTCACCGTCGACATCGCCTGCTTCTATTGGGCGGTGAATTTCCTGCCGCTGGCCGACGTGATGACGATCTACATGGCGGCGCCGCTGATCGTCACGGCGCTGTCGGTGCTGTTCCTCGGCGAGACGGTCGGTTGGCGGCGCTGGGCGGCCGTGCTGACCGGTTTCGTCGGTGTGGTCGTCGTGCTGAACCCGACCGGGCAGTTCGATCCGCTCCCGTCCCTGGTGGCGTTGCTGGGCGCCACCATCTTCTCCGCCGGGTTGATCCTGACCCGGCTGCTGCGTGGCGCCGGCAACCTGTCATTGATCAGCTACCAGACGCTGGGCGGGCTGGCGCTGGGCGCCGCCGCCCTGCCGGTCGCCTGGACGACGCCCGGCTGGCTGGTGCCCGACGGGTTGGACTTCCTGTTGCTGGGGCTGCTGGGCGTCACGGCGCTGGCCGGGCATGCGCTGATGAACCGGTCGCTCCAGCTCAGCCCGGCGGCGGTGGTCGTGCCGTTCCAGTATGTCTCGATCCTGTGGGCGATCCTGCTCGATGTCCTGGTCTGGGGGACGCCGCCGACGCTGCGGGTCGGGCTGGGCGGCGCGCTGATCATCGGCAGCGGCCTGTTCATCTTCTATCGCGAGCAACGGCTGCAGCGCGGTGCTGCGGCCGGGACGACGGCGGAGCCGGTGTAGCGGCGGCCCCTCCCGACCCCCGGCCGGTCCCGTCAGGGGCTCGTGCGGCGGTATAACGCCAGGGAGCCGGCCAGCGTCAAAAGGGCGCCGCCGCACAGGCGGTCCAGCCACAGGGCGCCCGACCGTTTCAGCAGGCGCGCCGCCTGCGAGCCGAGCCCGGCGTAGCCGAGCATCACCAGGAAATCGATCGTCATGAAGATTCCGGCCAGCGCCGCATATTGCGGGACCAGCGGCAGGGCAGGATCGATGAACTGTGGCAGGAAAGCGGAAAAGAACAGGTAGCCCTTCGGGTTCGTGACGGCGACGAACAGGCATTTCCGGAACAGCGGGCCGCTCTTCTTGCGGTCCGGCTCCCCGCCGGTCGCCGGGGGCGCCGGGAGGGCGGTGCCCGTGGACCGCAGCAACTGCAGGCCGATGAAGGCGAGGTAGCCGACACCGGCCCATTTGATGGCCGAAAACCAGAATTCCGACGCGGCCAGGACCGCACCCAGCCCCAGCGCGACGGCGCCGATCAGGATGGCGTCCGACAGGACGGCCCCGGCCATGCCGACGCAGGCACGGCGGACGCCGAACCGGGACCCGTTCGCCATCGCCAGCAGGACCGTCGGGCCGGGGGTGGCGATGCCGATGAAGGACACCGCGGCGAAGGCGAGCAAGGTGAGCAGGGTCAAGGCGCGGAGTCCTGCGGAAAAGGGGGTCACATCGGAAAGAAGCGCGGCACCAGCCGGATCACCGCCGGTTCGGCCGGGCGCCAGCCGAATTCCTCGATGACGATGTTGGAGTCCGCCGGCTGGCGGTCGGCCGCCAGCGACCAGGTGATGTGGAGGGTCGATCCGTCGGGCCGTTCGGTCGTGCCGTCGACGGCGACGATCAGCGCCTGGACGCCCAGCGCGTCGTCCACGCTGCCCAGCACCTCGCCCACCGTGGCGGCCGGCAACGGATGGCCGGCGGGCACGCCGTATTCCAGCGTGGCGTGGTGCGCGACCAGCCGCTCGTAACGTGGGGGGAACTGCGTCAGCAGACGGGCCCGCTCGTCGGCAGGCAGTTCCCAGCCGGTGTATCCCGTTTCCATGATCCCGCTCTCCGATCCCGCTCCGCGTCAGCGCCTTCCGCCGTTGAGGATTTCTTCCATGATCTTGTTCGCCTCGGCCGGGCCGGCAAGCAGCTCGATCATGCGGACCGCGGTGTAGCCGGCGCGCGAACCGCTGCCCGTTCCGCCGCCGCCCCCACCCAGGGATTGCCGCGCCTTGGCGGCCAGCGTGTCCGTGGTCTTCTGCGTCACCGCCTTCAGCTCGCCGCGCAGCCCCAGCGAGTCGGCGATGGTCGCGCATTTGCGCAGCGCGCGGGCCTGGTTTTCCGCCTGGGCCAGTTGGGCGCGGTCGCCCGGCCCGCCGTCCAGCGCGCCGAGGGCCGCGACGATGCCGCTGTCGGCGTCCTGCAGGAGCTGGGTCCGCACCATCTCGTGGACCGACCCGCGGACCTCCTTCAGGCGCTGGTCGAAACTCTTGTTGCGGCTCTGCTCCATCGCATTGCGGGTCGCGGTCAGGCTGGCGACCAGGTCCACCGCCAGGTCGGCCACCGCCATCCGGTCGGGCACCGTCTCCGGGCTGGCCTTCAGCGAGCGCGAGCGGTCCTCGATCTGCGCCATCACCGTGTCGGTCAATCCTATGAACAGGGTGGCGCGGTCGGCCGGCTTCTGCCCCAGGTCCATCTCCCACAGCCCGCCCAGCAGCGCCGACGGGGCGGCCAGCCGGGAGGCGGCGACCAGGATGAAGATTTTCAAGGCCTCGGGGCGGCTGCGGGCGACGCGGCGGCCGATGTCCTGCAGCCCGTCCAGATGGTCCTGGTGCAGCTTCGTCACCGGTTTGGGCGACAGCACCGCCTTCAAGTCGCGCACCTCCGGCGCGATCGACAGGATCATCGCGATGTCCTGGATCGCGCGCACGCGGTCGGGGGTGAGCCGCAGGTCGAGCGCCTCGTCGAACCGTCCGGCCTCGGTCGTCGCGGCGATCCCGGCGACCACCGCCGCCGCCTCCAGCCAGAAGGCCTCGGCCAGGTTGGCGCTTTCCGGGCCCTTGCGCAACGCGGCGCGGTGACCCTTCAACCTTTCCTTGCCGATCTGCGCCTCGACCCCGGACCACAGGCTGTTCATCAGCGTCCGTTCGATGATGCTGAGCGGTGCGGGCTCGTTCTTGCCGAAGCTTTCGAACAGATCCTCGAACGGGTCGCAGAACAGGCGTTTCAGGGTCGGACGGCGGTGGATCCGCAATTCCACCATCCGGGGGCGGATGACGGCGATGGTGCGCTGGATGTCCGGGTGCTCGCCCATCTGTTCGAGCAGTTCGACGATCTGCCGGAACTTCGGTTCGTCGAGGTAGAGCAGCTTGTCGCCGAGGGCGACCAGATCCTTGATCTCCATGGTTCAGGCCGCCCTTCCCTTGACCGTCTCGATCCGCATGACGAGATCGACGTCGAGCTGTCCGCTGCGCCAGTCGACATAGGCGCGCACCGAACGCCGGTTGTTCTGCAGCAGCTTCTCGGCTGCCAGGGCCTGGTCGGCGCGCGCCTCGTCCTTGGGCAGCAGGGGGATGACGCGGAAGATGTCGTGCACCGTCATCGCCTGCTCATGGCGGTCCTTGGTGACGGCGTCGGCCCACAGCGCGATCAGGTATTCCCAGCCGTCGAGCAGCCAGGACAGCCGCGTCGCCGCCTTGCGCACCTGGCCCCGCTTGGCGTCCCACTGGCGCAGCAGCGTCTCGAAGGAGGCGACCGACTGGTCGAGCTGGTTCATCACGTTGCGGGCGTGGTTGACCGTGTGTTCGGCCACCTCGGCGCAGAAACCGCCGATCGGGGCGGCTTCCGACACGTTGTCGGTCGCCCAGTCCGTCATGCTGTCGCGAAAGCCCATCAGGTCGCGCATCAGCCGGCGCAGCCGCGCCGGCTTGGGCGAGGTCGCCAGCCCGAGCGATTCCATGTAGAGCGCCAGTTCGGCGATGCGGGCGTACAGCTCCGTCGGGTCGATCGCCAGGCTGCGCGCCGCCTTCGTCATCAGGTCGCGGGTCAGCTTCTGCCCCTCGACGGAGGTGAGGCCGGCGCGCAGCAGCTCGGTCGATTCCAGGCCGACGGCCTTCAGCGCCTCCACGATCAACTGGTAGTTGATCAACAGGCGCTGCTCGTCGTCGTCGTGCAGCGCCGCCTCCGCCGCCTCCACCGCCTGGGTGCCGGCCAGACCGCAGCGGGCGGCTTCCAGCACCGCCTTGCGGATATGTTCGGGGGAACAGCCGTCGCCCTTGGCGATCAGGTCGTGCAGCATGCGGTCGTGGACCGTCATCGGGAAGGCCAGCGGCAGCGACTTCCACGGCACGACGTAGATGCCGCGTCCCTCCGACAGGTTGGGGACCAGCACTTCGAACTGGTCCCGGCTGTCCTTGCGGACGCGGGTCTGGGCCAGAACGGGGGTGGTGAAGGCCACCGCGGCGCCGCGATCCTCGAAGGTGGACGGAGCAAAATTCGTGAGCGAGCGCATAAGGTGCCGGTCGTGCCTGCGGAAGTGATGACGGGATTACGGGGCGGCTAACCTGAATTTTGCGTTAAATCCAGGCGGCAAGCCATCGGAAATCATCGGCTTTCGGATAGAGGGCGGATCCTTCGCGGTACCCCGTGGCCCCTCGCCTCCCCGCAAGGCCCCCT
>FTCT01005729.1_pt1 | contig 9948 bp, 9 predicted proteins | sample 1658881 | NCBI WGS metagenome assembly FTCT01 (sample SAMEA3914864, study PRJEB12502) | metagenome | biome: forest; material: soil | place: USA | collected 2012-03-12 | depth 0.3 m | reverse complement strand
GGTCATCGGCGTGCGCAGTTCGTGGCTGACCACGGCGACGAAGGCGGACTTGGCCTCGACGGAGCGCATGGCTGCGGCGCGGGCGGCGCGCTCGGCGACCAGCAGGCGTTGCATGAACCGCCACGCCGAATAGCCGGCATAGGCGGTCAGCAGGCCGGCCACGGCCAAGGCCGCGGCCTGGACGGCCGAGGCGCGCGCGCTCAGGGCCAGCGCTGGAAGGCTGGCGATGTAGAGCAGCTGAGGGATGAAGGTGGCCAGGAAGATCGATCGCGAACCGGCGCTCAGCATGGCGCCGCGCAGGATGATCGCGCCGTAGAGCAGCGCCGCGCAGGCCGCCCACCACGGATCGCCGGTCCGCACCTGGAGAAAGCCGCAGGCCCCAAAGACGATGGAGTTCAGGGCGATCACCCCCAGGGCCACCGGCGTGCGCTTGGCCCAGTCCGAACGCGCCAGGCCCGTGGGGCCAAACACCACGCGCTCGACGATCTGCAGGCCCAGATAGACGCTCAGCCAGATGACCGCCACCCGCCAGCCGACGCAGTAGTGCAGTATGGTGGTCGCGAACGCCGCCGTGGCGCACCGCGTGACCAACTGTCGGGCGCGCCCTTCCAGCGCTTCGTCAAAGAGCGGTCGATCGCTCGCCAAGTCCATCACGTCGCCTGTCTGCTTTCAGGCGCTGAGCCGCGCCGAAGGTCTTGGACATGACTGTGACGGCGAACGGTTGTGATTGCGTTGCGCGCCGTTGCGTTGTTTCGCCGCACGCCGGAAGACTTGGCGACGGGGCTGTCTAGTTGAACAGGCGGTTGGCGCGCAGGCGCTCGACGGCTAGGTCGATGAAGGCCCTGACCTTGGCCGAAGCCCGCCGCCCCTCCGGGTGGATGACGTGGATCGGCAGGGCCTCCTCCTCGAAGTCGGGCAACACGGTCTGCAGCGCGCCCGCCTGCAGATGCGGCCCGATCTGATAGGACAGCACCCGCGTCAGGCCCCAGCCTTCCACGGCCGCGCTGATCGCCGCGTCGTTGGTGTTGCAAAACAGGCGGGGATGGACGGTGACATTGGACTTTTGCTGACGTCCAAACCGCCACTCCAGCGAAGCCCAGGCCGCGGTGGGCGCGATGATGCGGTGTCGGCCAAGGTCGGCCGGGGCCTGGGGGACGCCATGCTTGTCGAAATAGGCCGGGGCGCCGCAGACGACCCGCCGCACCGTGCCCACCTTGATGGCGCTTTGGCTGGAGTCCTGCAGATGGCCGATGCGAACGGCCACATCGACCCCTTCGTCGATCAGGTTGACGAAACGGTCGAGAAACAGCGTGCGGCCGGTGACCGCGGCGTTGGCGTCGAGAAATTCGGTCAGGATGGGCGTGACGTACATCTGGCCGAACATCATCGAGGCGGTGACCGTCAGGGTCCCGGTCGGCTTGGTGTGCGAGCCGGCCGCGGCCGCCTCGGCCTCGCCAAGATCGGCGAGGATCCGGCGGCAATCCTCATAGTAGAGCCGGCCCGCCTCGGTGAGCTTGACCGCGCGGGTGGTGCGGATCAGCAGCCGCGCGCCGATCAGGTCCTCCAGCGCGGCGACATAGCGGGTCACGGCCGGCGGGCTCATGTTCAGCCGCCGCCCGGCCTGGGCGAAGCCGCCCAGTTCGGCGACCTCGACGAAGACCTTCATCGCCTGCCATCGGTCCATCTCACGCCCTTCTCGATCGGGGCTGGTCGACCGTCGGGCGGCTCACCTGGCCGTTCAGGCCCCCGCGCCAAGCCTTGGTCCTGTTTGCCATGGGCGCGGTGCGCGACAAAGCGCTAGAGCGCCGCTTGGAGCCAAAGTTCGATGGCGTCCAGGTCGTTGGAGGCCAGTCCCAGCCGCAGGGCCTGGGCGCGGGCGGCCAGCGCGCCCCGGGGGCCGGCGCCGCGCGCCGCCACGGCGAAAGCCGCGGCCGCGCTGGCCCGCACATCGAAGCTACGCCCCTGGCGGGCCGCGTCGATCTCCGCGCCGCTCAGGCCCAGGCTTCGCGCCCGACGCTCCAGATCGATCGCGTCCGCGGGGTCGGACGTTCCGGTCAGGCAAAGTTCGATCTGCACCATAAGACGGTCGTCCAAGGTCGAGCTGTTCATGGCGGCGCGCCTTTCCGCTTCGCGAGGGTCGTGTGATCTGGATTGGCGACGTCCGCCGCGGTCCGACCAGGCCGGACCGCGGCCGTCGCGCGAGGCCCTCAGGGCTTGGCGACCTTGCGATCCAGGAAGTCGTGGATCATCGGGGCCATCACGTCGAACTTGTCCTCCAGCGCGAAGTGGCCGGTGTCGAGCAGGTGCAGCTCGGCCTTGGGCAGATCGCGCAGATAGGGCGTGGCGCCGTCGGCCGGGAAGATCTGGTCGTTCTTGCCCCAGACGATCAGGGTCGGCGGCTGGTACTGCCGGAAGAAGGCCTGGAACTTCGGATAGAGCGGGATGTTGGAGCCGTAATCCTTGAACAGATCCAGCTGGATGTCCTTGTTGCCGGGACGGTCCAGCAGGGCCTGGTCGTGACCCCAGTTGTCCGGATCGATCCGCGAGACGTCCCTGACCCCGTCGGTGTACTGGAACTTGGTGGTTTCGGGTGCGACCAGCACCGACAGCGCCTCGCGACGGGCCGTCGTGTCCTCGGCCCAATAGGCCTTGATCGGGTCCCAGAAGGCCTTGAGCCCCTCGTCATAGGCGTTGCCGTTCTGGATGATCAGCCCGCTGACCCGTTCAGGATGCTTGAGCGCCAGGCGGTAGCCGACCGGGGCGCCGTAATCCATCACGTACAGCGCGTAGCGGTCGGCCTTCAGCTGGCCCATCAGCCCGTCCACCAGGTCGGCGTAGTGACCGAAGGTGTAGGCGAACTGCTTGTGGTCGGGCGCCGCGCTCTGGCCAAAGCCCGGATAGTCGGGGGCGATGACGTGGTAGCGGTCGGCCAGGGCCGGGATCAGGTTGCGGAACATGTGCGAGGAGGTCGGAAAGCCGTGCAGCAGCAGCACGACGGGCGCGTTGGCCGGACCCGCTTCGCGGTAGAAGACGTCGACGCCGTCGACCTTGGCGGTGCGGTAATGGACGACCGGCGGCGCGGGCCGAACGATGGCGGCCGGGGTCGGCGCGGCGGCGGCCGCCGCCTGGCTCAGGGGCGCGAAGGCCGTCGCGGCCAGCAGCAGGGGTAGGATCATCCGGTTCATGGTCTTGTCCTCTCGAGGCGCCCGGTGGATCCGTGCCGGCCTCTGATGAAGACACCCTATTGCTCGGGCGTTTTGACGAGAATGTCGACAATCTGGAAGGTATTATTCCTGGATTTGGAATAGTGGCCGTGTCGCCCAGCTGGGCTGTCATCGCAAGATTGCCGCGGGCTTTGGTCGACGTTGGTCCCGGCCGCGCCGCGTGAGCGTCAGGGCGAGCTTGGCCGGGGCTTCTCAGCGGATCTGAAATCTGCTCTGTCAAAGACAGTGCTGTATTTTCGTCGTTTGACGAGCCATCCGGGCGACGGGGCGGGGACCATGACCGTGGAGGCCAGATCGAGTCCGCCGACCGGCGCCGCCGCATCGGGCCGGCGCTATTGGGCGCTGCTGGTCCTGACCCTGGTCTATGCGATGAACATCGCTGACCGGTTCGTTCTCTCAACCCTGATCGAGCCTATCAAGCACGACTTCAATCTGTCGGACTCCGCGGTCGGCTTCCTGACGGGCGCCGCCCTGGCGATTTTCTACACCGCCGCAGGTCTGCCCCTCGGGGCGCTGGCCGACCGCGTCAACCGTCGCAACATGGTCGTCTGGGCGCTGATGCTCTGGTCGGCGTTCACCGCGCTGTGCGGTCTGGCCCAGACCTTCTGGCAACTGCTGGCGGCCCGTATCGGCGTCGGGATCGGTGAAGCCGGCGGCACGCCGCCCTCCCACTCCATGCTCGCCGATTATTTTCGACCGTCCGAACGGATCGTGGCGATGTCGGTCTATGCGCTGGGCATCGCGTTGGGCTCGGCGATCGGCGGCATCGGCGGCGGCTTGCTGGCCGAACGGTTCGGTTGGCGCCAGGGACTGGTCCTGTTCGCCTGCGCCAGCGCCCCGGTTCTTCTGTTGCTGGCGAGCGTCCGCGAGCCCAAGCGCGGCGAGGCCGACCCCGGCACGGCGATCCAGGCGCCGGCGCGAAACCTCCGCGATTCCCTGTTGTTCATCCGCGGCCAACGTTCATTGCTGCACGTCCTGGCCGGGGCGACGATCGCCACCTTCTCAGGCATGGGGTTGGTGTGGTGGACCCCCGCCTTCCTGGGGCGTTCCCATGGCTTCTCGGTCGGCGAGGCCGGCGCGGCGGTCGGCCTGATGAGCGGACTTGGGGGCGCCTTGGCCCTGATCGCCTCGACCCTGCTCACGCTTCGCCTCGCCAAGCTCGAGGCCAAATGGCAATGCCATCTTCTGGCCTGGGTCACCCTGCTGATCACGATCCCCGGCGTGGCCGCCCACGCCGTCGCCGACAAGCCCGCCGCCCTGATCTTGCTCTGGCTGTTTGTCCCCTTCACCAATGTCTATGTCGGGCCGACCCTAGCCCTTTTGCAGAACCTGGTGCGGCCGGGCATGCGGGGCGTCACGGTCGCGGTCCTGCTGTTCACCGCCAATATCGCCAACCTGGCCTTGGCGCCGCTGTTGATCGGTCTGGCCTCCGACCTGTTGGCGGCCCGCATCGCCGACCCGGCTCAATCGCTGCGCATCGCTCTGGCGGTTTGCGGCCTGTCGGGCGTCTGGGCCGCCGCTCATTTCTGGGCGGCCATTCGCGACCTGCCCCGGGACCTGGCCCGGGCCGGCGCGGTTTGATGTGACCAGCCAGCAGGCTCTTGCGCGGCCCATACACTTATGTACTGGTTATCTCTGACGGCCCTCGCGCCGGTGACGGCCGCGGGGCCAGACAGGGTCCTCGGGCACGCGGACGCGACGGCGATCGCCGTCGCGCCTGTCGGCTGATCTTGGCGGATCATCGTCCGGCCAAGGTTTGAGAGAGGTGAGACCATGACCCATGAGATCGACCGCCGAACCGTAGTCTCGCTCGCCGGGGGCGTCGCGCTGGCTGCGGCGATGCCGGCGCAGGCGGCCGATGACGGACCCTCCCGGAAACTGGTGGAGCGCCCGCCGACCATGGCGGCGATCCTGCCGGCCACGCGCTATTTCGAAATCGACTCGGCGCGCGCAGGCGCGCGTTACGCGATCTGGGTCACCACGCCGACCGGCTATGATCGCGACTCCTCGACCCGCTACCCCGTCATCTACCAGCCCGACGGCAATTGGGCCGCGCCGCGCACGGTTGCGGACCTGGCGTATCTGCCCAGCGATGCGATCAATCCCATCGTCCCTTTCATCCAGGTCTGCGTGGGCTACGCGGGCGACGACGTGCGCAATATGCTGGCGGTGCGGGCGCGCGACCTGCTGCCGCCTGGCGACCCGATGCCGGACGGACTGGAAGCGGGCCTGCAGCAGGAAGTCGAACAAGGCCTGTACGATCGGGCCGGCGCGGACCTCTATCTGCACAATCTGCGCAATCCGGCGGGCGACAAGTTCCTGGCCTTCCTCACCGACGAGCTGCATCCGCTGCTGGCGCAACGCTATCGCTTCAAGGACGGCGACGCCGGCTTGTTCGGCTATTCCTACGGCGGCCTGTTCGCCGTCTATGTCGCGCTGCGGCGCTCGCCGCTCTTTCGCAAGATCGGGGCCGGGAGCCCGGGCATTCAGGCGCAGCGGTCCAAGATCTTCGATCTGTACGCCGACGAGCTCAAGGCCGGGGCCGACCATGCGGGACGCTTCCTGCACGTGACCGTCAACGAGCGCGAGATCACCTTTCCCTCCTACTACCAGCCGTTGGTCGGCATCGGCTCGGCGGCCTTTATCGCCTTGGCCAGCCAGACGCCTTTGCCGGGCCTGGCGTTCAGCAGCCATATCATCCCCGAGGAATCCCACGTTTCGGGCCAGTCCGCCGCTTGGTACAGCTTCCTGCGAACCTTCTATTCGGCGCGCGCCTAGGGACGCGAGATCCCGACGCCGCGGTCGTTGATCAGGCCGTGCGACCAAGGGGCTTTGGGATCCCAAGCGCACGGTGGATCCGGCTTGCCGCCCGAGCGAGCTGATCAGCCGCCGCCGGCGCGGACCAGGGTGATCTCCACGCCGGCGGCCGCGGCGTGCGGCGCCAGGGCCTGGGGCTTTTCGACGCGAACCCGGGCGCGCAGGACGCGCGGGTCCTCCAGGCAGGCGTTGGCCAGGCGCAGGGCGAAGGTCTCGACCAAGGGGATGTGCCCGTCGGCGACGAGGGCGTGGGCGGCGGAAACGATCGTCTCATAGTTCACGGTGTCGGCCAGATGATGACCGGCCGCCGCGACGTCCAGCTCCACATCGGCCAGCAGCAGTTGGCGACGATTGAACTCCTCGGCGTTCACGCCGATCTGCGCGTGCAGCCGCAGACCGCGCACGAAAATCCGGGTCACCAGCACCGTCATGGCCGCGTCGGGGGCGGCGGCGGTCCCTTCCCGGCGAGGAGCCGCGCTCACGCCAAGCCTTCAAGGCGGCGCGCCCAAGGTCGGGCAAGCGTCGGCGGCCCTGCCGATCCCCCGTGTCCGGTCTGCTCGACAGGCAAGATCCTGCTTGATCCCATCGCGCTAGACCGGGATCGCGGTGGTGTACTTCACCTGGCTCAGGGCGAAATGCGAGGCCGACGAGGCGACATTGGGGTGATTGAGCAACTCGCGCATCAGAAACCGCTCATAGGCGGTCACGTCGGCGACGACGATCCGCATCAGATAGTCCCATTCCCCCGACATCGAATAGCATTCCATGACCTCGGCTCGTCCATCCAGGAAGGCCTCGAACTCCTGGCGGCGATCCAGACCCTGCGAGGCCAGCCGCACCTGAAGCATGACGCTGACCCCGCGCCCGACCGCGCTGGGGTTCACCAGCCGCACCGTCGCGCCCAGCACCCCCGTGCTCTCCAGGGAGCGGATGCGTCGCCAACAGGATGTGGCGGAAATCCCGATGCTTTCAGCGAGGGCGGCGTGACTGAGGCTGGCGTCCGCCTGCAAGGCGGCCAGGAGGCGCCGATCGGTGGGGTCAAGCTGGATCATCGTTGTCACAATACATAACTGCATCGTGACGTCACCCCTTCTCGCGAGACGCGCGATGCAAGCGGGCCGCGCGGCCGCGGGGCTTCGCGCTTTCCGCCGCCGGTTCCGGCGCCGGCGGACCCCCGTCGACGGGGTGGGTGAAAGGATAATTTCGCAATTGGCGGCAAGGTGAAACGCCGTCACCAGTTTGGCCGCAAACCCGGGCCATTCTGGAAGGCAATTTCAGGCGTTGAGGTCCAGGATCGCCCCATGAGCGATCCCAAAGCCAAACTCGTGGCGCCGCCCGCCGGCGCGGCCGCCGACTGGACCATCCCGCAGGATTGGTCGCGCTATACGCCGGCCGAGCACGCCATGTGGGACCATCTGTTCGCCCGCCAGGCCTCTATGCTGCCGGAGCGCGTGACGCCGGCCTTCATGCGGGGCCTGGACGTGCTGCGCCTGTCCAAACCGGGGATCCCCGACTTCGAGGAGTTGTCCGAACGGCTCCAGAAGCTGACCGGCTGGTCGGTGGTGGCCGTGCCGGGCCTGGTGCCCGACGACGTCTTCTTCGAGCACATGGCCAACCGCCGCTTCGTGGCCGGCAACTTCATCCGCACGCCCGAGCAGATCGACTACCTGCAGGAGCCGGACGTCTTCCACGACGTGTTCGGCCACGTGCCGCTGCTGGCCGACCCGGTGTTCGCCGACTACATGCAGGCCTATGGCGAGGGCGGCTTGCGCGCGCTCAACTATGGCTCGCTCGCCAACCTGGCCCGGCTCTACTGGTACACGGTCGAGTTTGGCCTGATCCGCGAAGCCGGCGATCTGAAGCTTTATGGCGCCGGCATCGTCTCCAGCTACGGCGAATCGATCTTCGCCCTGGACGACCCCTCGCCCAACCGCATCGGCTTCGACCTCAAGCGGGTGATGCAGACCAAGTACAAAATCGACGACTACCAGCAGACCTATTTCGTGATCGACAGTTTCGAGGACCTGCTGCGCCAGACCCTCGAAACCGACTTCGCCCCGCTCTACGCCGAGCTGGAAACCGCGCCCGACCTGACCACCGACGCGGTCCTGCCGGGCGACGTGGTGCTCAACAACGGCACGCAGGCCTACGCCCTGGCCAAGAAAGCTTCCTGATCATGTCGATCCTTTCCGCGGGCCTGGCCTTCGACGCGCTCGAGCCGCAGCAGCCCGACGTCCTGCTTTCCCTGATCAAGCTCCACGCGGACGACCCGCGTCCCGGCAAGATCGACCTGGGCGTGGGGGTGTACCGCACCGCCGACGGCCGCACGCCGGTGTTCGCCGCGGTCAAGGCCGCCGAACAGCGTCTGCTCGACGAGCAGCCGACCAAGGCCTATCTCGGCCCCGAGGGGGATTTCGGGTTCCTGGAGGCCATCGCCCCGATCGTGTTCGGGACCGGCGAGGCGGCCAGTGACCTGTTCGCGGTCCAGACCCCCGGCGGCACCGGCGCCTTGCGCCTGGCGGCCGAACTGCTGGCGGCGGGCAAGCCGGGCGGCCGCATCTGGCTGGGAACGCCCAGCTGGCCGATCCACGCCGGCATTTTCGAGATGGCCGGCATGGAGGTCGTGACCTATCCCTATTTCGACGCGGCGACCCAGGCGGTTCGCTTTGACCGGATGCTGGAGGCCCTGTCGGGCGCCGCGCCGGGCGACGCGGTCCTGCTGCACGGCTGCTGCCACAACCCGACCGGCGCCGATCCCAGCCTCGACCAGTGGCGCGCCATCGCCGAGCTTATCGTCGCGCGGGGTCTGGTCCCGCTCATCGACCTGGCCTACCAGGGCCTGGGCGCGGGCCTGGAAGCGGACGCCGCCGGCCTGCGCTTGGTGATGCAGGCCTGCGACAACGCCCTGGTCGCCTATTCGCTGGACAAGAATTTCGGTCTCTATCGCGAGCGGGTCGGCGCCCTGTTCGCCCGCGCGCGCGGCCATGGCGAACTGGTGCGCTCCAACATCCTGCGCCTGGCGCGCTGCGCCTGGTCGATGCCGCCCGACCACGGTGCGGCCGTGGCCCGCGTCATCCTGGAGGATCCGGGTTTGACGGCGTCGTGGCGCGAGGAGCTGGAGTCGATGCGCCTGCGCCTGGCCCAGGTTCGCGCCGCCCTGGCCCAGGCCGCCCCGTCGGTCGCCGGCCTGGCCGCCCATCACGGGCTGTTTGCACTCCTGCCGCTGTCGCCCGAGCAAGTGCTGCGGCTGCGCCAGGATCACGCCGTCTACATGGCCGGCTCCGGCCGCATCAACCTCGCCGGTCTCAACGGCGACAACGTCCAGACGTTCGCGCGGGCTCTCCAGGCCTGCCTGCAGGAAGAATTCGCATGACCATCACCGCTGAAAACCCCCTGGGCCTCGACGGCTTCGCCTTCGTGGAGTTCACCAGCCCCGAGCCGGCCGTCATGAAGGGCCTGTTCGAGCAACTGGGCTTCGTCGCCGCCAGCAAGCATCCGACCAAGGCCGTGACCCGCTACAAGCAGGGCCGCATCAACCTGCTGGTCAATGATGAGGCCACCGGCCACGTCGCCGAGTTCCGCGCCGCCCACGGCCCGTCGGCCAACGGCATGGCGTTTGGCGTCGCCGACGTCGAGCAGGCCTACGCCGAGGCGCTCAAGCGCGGCGCGGTGGCGGCCGATCCGGCAAGTTCGCTGCTGGGCGAAGGCGCTCGGGTCCTGCAAGGCATCGGCGGCTCCCTGCTCTATCTGGTGCAGAGCGCCGACGCGGTCTTCGCCACCTGGGACCTCGTCGCCGGCGCCGAGCAAGACGAAGCGGCCAACAATGTCGGCCTCGACCTGCTCGACCACCTGACCCACAACGTCAAGCGCGGCCAGATGCGCACCTGGTCGACCTTCTATCGCGACG
>FTCT01002370.1_pt1 | contig 9953 bp, 10 predicted proteins | sample 1658881 | NCBI WGS metagenome assembly FTCT01 (sample SAMEA3914864, study PRJEB12502) | metagenome | biome: forest; material: soil | place: USA | collected 2012-03-12 | depth 0.3 m | reverse complement strand
GAAATCTCGACCGGCCTGATCGACATGGAAGCCATGTTCAAGCTGCTGGACGAGCCGGAGGAAGTCGTCGATGCCTCGGACGCGCGCGATCTGGCCGTGGTCGACGGCGCCGTGTCGTTCAAGGACGTCGTCTTTTCCTACGATCCGGATCGCGCCATCCTCAAGGGCGTCAGTTTCGATGTGCCGGCCGGCAAGACGGTGGCCATTGTCGGGCCCTCGGGCGCCGGCAAGTCGACCATTTCGCGCCTGCTGTTCCGCTTTTACGACGTCAAGGGCGGTTCGATCGAGATCGACGGCCAGGATATCCGTTCGGTGTCCCAGGCCTCGCTGCGCAAGGCGATCGGCATGGTGCCGCAGGATACCGTGCTGTTCAACGACACCATCGCCTATAATATCGGCTATGGGCGCTACGGCGCTTCGAAGGCAGAGGTCGAGGACGCAGCCGACCGCGCCCAGATCTCGCAATTCATCTCGACACTGCCCAAGGGCTACGAGACCGAGGTCGGCGAGCGTGGGCTGAAGCTGTCGGGTGGTGAAAAGCAGCGCGTGGCCATTGCCCGCACCCTGCTCAAGTCGCCGCCGATCCTGATCCTCGACGAGGCGACCTCCGCGCTCGACACCCATACCGAGCGCGAGATCCAGGCCTCGCTGGACGACGTCTCGAAGAACCGTACCACCCTGGTTATCGCTCACCGCCTGTCGACCGTGGTCGGCGCGGATGAGATCCTGGTGCTGAAGGACGGCGTCGTCGCCGAACGCGGCCGCCACGACCAGCTGATGAAGCTGGGCGGGCTGTACCATTCGATGTGGGAGCGCCAGCGCGCCGCCGACGAGGCCCGTGAAAACCTGGCCAAGGTGGTCGCCGAGGTCGATTGAGGCTGCGGTTGCGGCGCAGCAAAAGCTTGATCGTTGGTCTGAAAATGGCTTATGTGCGGGCATGGTTGCGTGCCCATTCCTTAAGCCATTTCGAGAAACCAGATCATGATCATCGTTACCGGCGGCGCCGGCTTTATCGGTTCCAATATTGTCGGCCGCCTGTGCGCCCAGGGCGAAGAGGTCGTGGTTTGCGACTGGCTGGGCACCGACAACATCAAATGGAAGAACCTGGCCAAGCATCCGATCGACCGCGTGGTCGCGCCGGAAGCGCTTGATGCCTATCTGGCGTCGCATGGCAAGGACGTGACGGCGATCGTCCATATGGGCGCCATCTCGGCGACGACGGCGTCGGATGCCGACCTCGTCGTGCGCTCCAATTTCGACCTGTCGCGTCAGCTGTGGGAATGGTGCGCCCAGGCGGGCGTGCCGTTCGTCTACGCCTCGTCGGCAGCGACCTATGGCGACGGCGACCAGGGGTTCTCGGACGACAATTCGCTTGAGCGCCATATGGCCTTGCGCCCGCTGAACCTCTACGGCTGGTCGAAGAAGTGGTTCGACGTCTGGGCCCTGGGCCAGGTCGAAAAGGGCCGTCCGGCGCCGCCGCAATGGGCGGGCCTCAAGTTCTTCAACGTCTACGGCCCGAACGAACTGCACAAGCTCGACATGATGAGCGTCGTCGCCAAGGCGTCGGGCAAGTGCGCCAAGGGCGAGGTCGTCGAGCTCTTCAAGTCGCACCATCCGGACTATCAGGACGGCGGTCAGCTGCGCGACTTCGTCTATGTCGACGACGTGGTCGACGTGATCCTGTGGCTTTTGAAGATGCCGGGCGTCAATGGCATCTACAACCTGGGCAGCGGTGAGGCGCGCAGCTTCCTCGACCTGATCTCGACGGCCTTCCGCGCTGCCGGCCATGAGCCCAATATCCGCTATATCGACATGCCGGTATCGATCCGCGACAAGTACCAGTATTTCACCCAGGCCGACATGACGCGCCTGCGCCAGGCCGGGTACAATGCGCCGATGACCGCGCTCGAGGACGGGGTGATGAAATATATGCAGGACTATCTGCTGACCAGCGACCCGTTCCGGTAAGGGCGTCCTTACAACGCCGCGGCGATCGACGGGATATCCGCGAACACCCCGAACCCGTTCGCCTGCGCCCAGGCGATATGCTTGTCGGCGTGGCCGCTGGTCACCAGGAACCCGCGCATGCCGCGATTGGCGGCCAGCTGCAGGTCGATGTCCTTGTCGCCGATCATGATCGAGGCCGGCAGATCGACGGCAAGCGCCCGACACGCCTGGTCGACCATGCCGGGCGAGGGCTTGCGGCAATCGCACGGCTGTTCCGGCGCATGCGGACAGATGTACCAGGCGGCGATATCGACGCCTTGGGCGCGCAACATGTCGTCGACCCGCGCATTGACCGCATGGGCGTCGGCCTCGCTGAAATAGCCGCGGCCGATCCCCGACTGGTTGCTGACGACGACCAGGCGAAACCCCTGGGCCATCAGCGCCCTCAGACCTTCCGCCACGCCGGGCAGCAGGACCGCCTCGTCAGGGTTCGACAGGTAGTTGCGCTCCTCGATCAGCGTGCCGTCGCGATCGAGAAACGCTACGGGTACCGCCTCAGGCATTCTTCTTGTCCAGCTTGGCCTTTTCGATGGTGCTGGACGAGCTCTTGCCCGGCACCAGTTGCGCCAGCAGGACCTTGCCGCCATTGCCCATGACCACGTCGGCGCCGACGACGTTCTCGATCGAATAGTCGGCGCCCTTGATCAGCACATCCGGCTTGATCGCCTTGATCAGCTCGATCGGCGTGTCTTCGCCGAAGATGACCACGGCATCGACCGTGCCGAGCGCCGACAGCACGATGGCGCGGTCGCCTTCGCTGTTGATCGGCCGCGTCGGGCCCTTCAGGCGCTGCACCGAGGCGTCGCTGTTCAGGCCGACGATCAGGCAGTCGCAATTGTCGCGGGCGAACTTCATCAGCGAGATGTGGCCCGGGTGCAGGATGTCGAAACAGCCGTTGGTGAAGCCGACGACCTTGCCTTCCATGCGGCGGATGCGGGCATAGCGCTCGGCTTCTTCCGGCGTCAGCATGATCGGCGTGCCCTTGCGGTGACCGCCGGGGCCTTCGTTCTCCAGGGCCAGGACCAGTTCGTCCGGCGAGGTCGTGGCCGTGCCGCGCTTGCCGACGACGACGCCGGCGGCGGTATTGGCCAGGTGGGCCGCGTCGGTCATGGCCAGGCCGCAGGCGATGGCGGCCGACAGGGTGGCGATGACGGTGTCGCCGGCGCCGACGACGTCGAAGACTTCGCTGGCGCGGGTCGGGATGTGGACGGCCGGACCGTCACGCGGCACCAGGGTCATGCCCTGTTCGCTGCGCGTGATCAGCATGGCCTCGGCCTGGCTGGCCTCCAGGCACAGGCGGCCGGCCTGTTCGGCCTTTTCGTCGCTGTCCGGATAGATGCCGCAGGCTTCCTGCGTTTCCTTGGCGTTCGGCGTAATGATGGTGGCGTGGGCGTACCGGCCGAGATTGTGCGTCTTGGGATCGACGACGACCGGCTTGTTCAGCTTGCGGGCAATGGCGATCGCCTCGCGCACCAGGCCGTCGGTCAGCAGGCCCTTGGCGTAGTCCGACAGGATCAGCACATCGTGGTCCGGCAACTGTTCGGCGATGACCTTGAGGCAGGCCTTTTCGGTGCCCTCGGTGATCGGCTTGGCGACCTCCTGGTCGACGCGCAGCATGTGCTGGCCGCGTACGACGAAGCGCGTCTTGACGGTGGTCGGGCGGTCGTCGGCGGCGACCATGAGCGGCCGGACTTCGCTGTTCCTGGCAATGCTGCGGGCCAGGGTCTGGGCGGCCTCGTCATGGCCGACGACGCCGATCAGCGTGCAGGCGCCGCCGAAGGCGGAGATGTTGCGCGCCACGTTGGCCGCGCCGCCCGGGAAGATCTCCTCGGAGCGGTAGTTGAAGACCGGGGTCGGGCTTTCCGGCGAGATGCGCGAGACCTGGCCCTCGACGAAGCGGTCCATCATCACGTCCCCGACGCACAGCACCTTGGCATAGGCAAGGGACTTGACCTGGGTCGCGAGGGTTTGGGAGTCTGTCATGCGATCTCCTTCAGCGTTGCGGCGCCCAGCACGTCGCGCAGCGCCGTATCGACGTCCGCGACGGTGATGGCGGAAACGCCGGCCATGTTATGAATGATGCGGTGGTGGCTGCCGAACGGGTGCCACTTGGCGGGACGGTTATAGTCGCCATAGAGGGCGACGCAGGGTACGTTCATCGCCGCAGCCAGGTGCAAGGGGCCCGAATCGTGGCCGGCGAAGGCAGCGGCGCCCATCATGGCGGCGCCCGATTCGCGTGGGCTCAGCTTGCCGCAGGCATTGACCGAGGGGCCGGACCAGTGGGCGGCCAGGGCATCGGCGCGCGGGCCGTCTTCGCCGGCGCCGACGAACAGCACGCCGTAGTGACCGAAATCGCTGCGCAGGCCGGTGATCAGTTGCGTCCAGTTGTCGACGCCCCAATCCTTTTCGGCCGCCTTGCCACCCATATTGATGGCAATGAAGGGCGCGCCGTGCAGCGGCACGGTGATGGCACGGCCTGCGGCCAGTTCGGCCGGATTGAGACGCAGGTCCCAACAGGACGGATCGTCGAGGTCGATCGAATGATACGGCGCCAGGCAACGCGTCATGCGCACGGCTTCGCGTTCCTCGATGCCGTTGGCGTCGACGCGGCAATTGGCCAGATCGTCCGCCAGCGGCAAGCCGATAATCGTCTTGAAGCCGGCGCTCTTGAAAAACAGCCAGTCGCGGATATGAGCGGCTTTGCCGCGCGGCGGCGTCAGATAGACCAGGGTATCGCTGCCGATGGCGCGCAACTGTTTCCACAGGGCAAACAGCGCGCCGGGCGACCGCGTACCGACCGGATAGGCGATGGAGGTGTCGAAGAAGCCCGTGCCTTCGCCCAGGATGGCCTCGATCGGCGCCGCCTTGGTCGATACCGGCTTATTGGTGAGAAGCACCTTGCGCTTGTCGGGAAACAGTCGGGTGACGGCGGTGAAACAGGGTAGGGCGACGATCGTGTCGCCGAGACTACCCAAGCGGTAGATGACAATGGTCTGGGTCACGACGGGCCATAAAAATGTAATAAAAATAATGCGCCGCAATATAATCACGGCGGCCTCCCCGGGGACAAGCACTTTCTGTGGCCTAGCCGCCCATGAAATAAAAAAGGGCATGCCATATGGCATGCCCAAGGGATTTTTACGCGGAGGGAACAAGAGGCCGAAAGAGGCCACCGGGCGGGGGATTGGCCCGGAATTCCGCTTACTTCGACGAGGTGGTCGTCGTCGTGGTGGTCGTGGTGGACGTCGCGGCCGAGGCGGAGTCGCCGGACATCGCCATGCCGTTGTCCATCGCCGCCGGCGACGTGACATCGGTCGAGGTTTCTGTCGACGTCGTCGTGTCGGCGGGCTTCGAGCAGGCGGCGGCAGTCAGGCACAGGGCAGCGGCGGCCAGGGGCAGGAGTTTGGAGCTGATCTTGATCACGGGGCGTGTTCCTTCTCACAAAGACGTGAGGGAATATGGCCAAGCTGCCGTTGTGAAGCGGTGCGGGACGGGTGACGATTTGATAAAAAACCGGTAAGGAAAACCGTTTCTTATGCCGCAACTGCGAAAAAATGTGAAAACCTGTTACGCCTTTGCAATGATCGCGGTGTCATACCTTATGGTGCCCGCCAAAATGGGGGGCAGGACAAGCGCGATTCGATGAGCGGAACGGCGATGAAAGACGGCAGCCACAGACCCATTCGTGTGCTCAATGTCATTCCGTCGGTCGCGCCGGAATCGGGCGGCCCCGTCGAGGGGCTGCTGTCGCAATTGGCGACGCTGCGGGGCGCCATGACCTTTGACGTCGTGTCCCTGGATGCCCCGGACGCCCCCTATGTGAAGGCCTTTCCGGCGCCGATCACCGCGCTGGGCCTGGGCGCCGACGAGGTCGACCGCCGCAACAGGTTCCAGCGCCACTACGGCTATTCGCCAAAGCTGGTGCCTTGGCTGCGCGCCCACGTCAAAAACTACGACGCCGTCATCGCCCATACGCTGTGGAACTATGCCGCCTGGGCGTCGGCGCGGGTCCTGCCCGACTGTGGCGTGCCCTATTTCGTCTTTACGCACGGCATGATGGATCCCTGGTTCCGTCGCGCCTATCCGCTCAAGCACCTGGCCAAGCAGGCCTTCTGGCTGGCCGGCGAGGGCGTATTGCTGAAGAATGCGCGCAAGGTGCTGTTCACCGCCGAGGACGAACGCCTGCTGGCGCGCGGCGTCTTCCTGGGGCATGGCGGCTATCCCGAGGCGGTGGTCGGCTACGGCGCCAACGAACCGCCGGCCGATGCCGCGGCCGCGCGGCCCGACTTCAGGGCGCGGTTCGCCGACTGGGCCAACGGGCCCTATCTCCTGTTCCTCAGCCGTATCCATCCGAAGAAGGGCTGCGACCTGCTGATCGACGCCTTTGCCGGCGTGGCCGCCCAATATCCCGACCTCAAGCTGGTTATCGTCGGGCCCGACCAGGTCGGTCTGCTGGCGGCCCTGCAGGTCCAGGCGCAAAAGCTGGGCCTAGCCGACCGCGTCATTTTCCCGGGACCGCTGTACGGGGCCGACAAGTGGAACGCCATGGCCTGCGCCGAGGCCTTCGTCCTGCCGTCGCACCAGGAGAATTTCGGTGTGGTCGTCGCCGAGGCCATGGCTTGCGGCACGCCGGTCCTGACCACGCGTCGCGTCAACATCTGGCGCGAGGTCGAGGCGGCCGGCGCCGGCCTGATCGAAAACGATACGGCCGAAGGCATCGCCCGGCTGCTCAATCGTTGGCTGATCCTGCCGCCGATACAGAAGGCGGCGATGCGCGAGCGGGCAAAGCTGGGTTATGGCACCTTCTTCCGCATGGATATGGCGTCCGAACGCCTTCAAGCTGCCATCGTGGAAAACCTGGCCGTTTCCGGTTAAGCCAGGATCAGCCACCCCTTCAGCATCATTTCCAGCGCCCGCGCCCATAGCTCGGCGGTAATGGCTTCGCGGTCGGCGCCGCGCTGAATGGACAGCCCCAGGGTCAGGCCGATCAGACTGGCCGCCAGGTCGGGCAAGGGCGCCGGCGGGCGCTTGCCGGCACGCTCGAAAATCACCCCGATCAGGGCGCCCAGCCCTTCGCGCTGGCCGCGGACATAGTCGGCATATTGCGCGGCAAACGGCGAGCCGCGGCCGACCTGGGTGTTGAACTCGGCGACCACCAGGGTGAAGTCCAGCACCTCGACATGCTGCGCGTAGTGGCGCTTCAAGCCGGCGATGAGGTCGCTGGCGGTGGTGGTTTCAGCGAGGATGCGCGTTACCGCCTCGCGGTCGGCAGCCATCTTGAGCTCGACCAAGACAAGGAACAGGGCCTCCTTGCTGTCGAAATTCGAATAGACCGCGCCCTTCGAGAAGCCGGCCGCGTCGGCGATGCGCTCAACCGAAGTGGCGACATAACCATCAGAAATAAAAAGTGTCTTTGCCGATTGCAGCAGGCGCTCACGGGTCACGGCCTGGCTGTCGGCGCGGGTAAGGCGGGCCATGCGCGATTGTGGCATCCCGGCCGCCACTTGACAATCTCCGGAATTTGAATACCTATGGAATTCGGATTCCATTGGAATTTAAAAATAGGAGATGATCATGGCCAAGCGGAAAACGGGAACGATTTTGATCACCGGGGCGACGGGCGGGATTGGATCCGCATTGTGTTTGCGGCTGGTGGGACAGGGCTATCGCGTCGTGGCGACGGCGCGGTCGCGCGACGGGCTTGAGGCGCTGGCGGCAAAGGGGGAGGGGCGGATCGTCCCTTTGCCGCTCGATCTGACCGATGACGTGGCGGTCGCGGTGGCGGCCGGCCCGGTGGGTGCCGCGGTCGGCGGTGACGGCCTGCAGGGGCTGGTCAACACTGCCGGCATGATCGTCGACGGGCCGCTGGAGCTGGTGCCGCCGGCCGATTTGCGCACGGCCTTCGACGTCAATGTCGTCGGGCCGCATGCCCTGACGCGGGCGGTCTTGCCGTTGTTGCGGCGCGGCCAGGGGCGCGTGGTGAATATCGGCGCCATCAGCGCCATCGTGCCGGTGCCGTTCTACGGCGCGATTTCGGCGCCCAAGGCGGCCTTGTCGGCGCTCAACGACGTCATGCGCATGGAATTCGCCCACATGGGCATTGCGGTCGTTCTGATCGATCCGGGCGCCTTGGCCACGGGCATTTTCGACACCGCCGCGGCGCGCCAGGCGCGGATGTTCGAAGGGCAGCCGGAGCGGCTGTTGGCGCACTACCGGCCGGCCATGGCGGCGATGCGCGAAGCCTTTGCCAAGACACCGCCGGACACGCCCGAGGTCGTGGTCGACGCTGTGCTGAAGGCCCTGGGCGACAGGAAGCCCAGGCCACACGTTGTCGCGGGGGCTGGGGCCGCGCAATTTGCCGCCTTGCGCAAGTTGCCGATTGCCGCACGCGACGCGGTCGTGCTGGGCGCGCTGGGTCTGGCCAAGGCGCTGAAAACCGCTCCAGCCTTGGATGGGCAATTCCGAAATTAAGGAATTGCTAACGATTGGCCCTCCCCATTTCGGGAAAATGGGGAGGGTTTTGCCGTTTTAGGCCGCGACCCAGCCGCCGTCCATGCTCAGCGGCGCGCCATTGATCGACTTACCGGCGTCCGAGCACAGGAACACGGCCAGGGCCGCGATATCCTCGACCGTGACGAATTCCTTGGTCGGTTGGGCCGCCAGGATGACGTCCTTGATCACCTGGTCGCGCGTCATGTTGCGCGCCTTCATGGTGTCTGGGATCTGCTTGTCGACCAGGGCGGTATGCACATAGCCCGGGCAAATGGCGTTGGCGGTGATGCCGAATTCGGCGCCTTCCAGGGCGATGGTCTTGGTGAAACCCAGAAGACCGTGCTTGGCCGAGACATAGGCCGACTTGAACGGCGAGGCGACCAGGGCGTGGGCCGAAGCGATATTGACGATACGCCCCCACTTCTTGGCCTTCATGCCCGGAAAGGCATGACGGACAGTGTGGAAGGACGAGGTCAGGTTCAGCCCGATGATGGCGTCCCACTGATCCGCGGGAAATTCCTCTATCGGCGCGACATGCTGGATGCCGGCATTGTTGACGATGATGTCCAGACCACCGAGCTTGCCGCCGACGTCCTTGATCAGGGTTTCGATCTCGTCGGGCTTGAGCAGGTTGGCGCCGTCGAACAGGACGTTGACGCCATAGGTCGCGGCCATATCGCTGCGGATTTGCTCGATCTGGGCGGCGTCGCCCAGGCCGTTCAAGACGATCTTGGCGCCTTCGGCGGCCATGGCCTTGGCGATGGCAAGGCCTATCCCGCTGGTCGAGCCTGTGACCAGCGCGGTTTTTCCACTCAAGCTACCCATTGTTCAGTCCTTCTTGGGGGCGACGTCGGTTTCGATATGTGCGGCGGCGTTGAGCGCCTGGGCGCCGCACTGTTCCACGAACGCCATTGTGGCGCGTGTCTGGCTCTGGCCGTACTTGACGCAGGTATCGGTCCATTTCTTGTGCAGGTCGCCCAGGTCCTGGGGCGTGTGCGCCTTGGTCGCGGCGGTCATCAGCTCGACGGCGTCGCGGGTGAAGGCCTGGGTGTCCTCGGCATAGCGGCGCGACGAGGTGCTGATCATCTCGATCAGGTTGACCAGGCTGCGGGTCGCCAGTTGCTGTTGGGCGCCCATCAGGCGCAGGCCTTGTTCGAAAGGCGTCAGGGGCTCGTTCATGCGCATTGCTCCGCGGGCCGCCGGTGGAATACGGCACAACTTATCGCGACCGGTTCCACGAAATATGGGCCGAATACCGTTCGCGTGCAATGCAAAATAAAGTTAAAAACGAAGGGCCTAGTTCAGCAGGACCGAGCCCAGCAGCACCTTGGCGCCGCCATGGCCCAGCACCTTGTCGGTGGCCTGCTGCAACTGCAGCGATATGTAGTCGGGATCGGCCAGCGAGCGGGCGTTCATGCCGTTGGCATAGCCCTGCAGGTGGCTAAGATAGGCGT
>FTCT01000660.1_pt1 | contig 9973 bp, 5 predicted proteins | sample 1658881 | NCBI WGS metagenome assembly FTCT01 (sample SAMEA3914864, study PRJEB12502) | metagenome | biome: forest; material: soil | place: USA | collected 2012-03-12 | depth 0.3 m | reverse complement strand
CTCGAACAGGATCCGCGCGGCCGCGGCCACCTGAACCGCCGCCGGTTGCTGGCGCCAGTGGTTGCGCATGCCCTCGAAGGCCCAGCATCCCCAGCTGCAGTCGCGGATCGGGTCGCTGGGATAGGCCGGGACCTCGCCGGACAGGAAGGCGCCGCTTTGCTGGCTTGCGTAGCCTTCGGCGCTGGAGGGGCCGAGCCAGCTGGTGTGCTGGAAGCTGATCCCCACGAACTGCAGGTCGCGCACGGGCTGGCCGGGCCGGCCCGCAACCGAGACCAGCGCCTCCAGGCGCGGCATGACGACCTGGCTCGAGGCCATGACTTCGCCGGCGCGAGGCTTGTAGTAGAGCTTGCCCTTCGCGGGGTCCGCCCACCAGTCGCCGCCGGCCCGCACGAAGGCCAGGGCGTTGGCGATGAAGAAGCGGGCGCGGTCGCCCGACACCGGCCGGGCGAACGTGTCGTAGCCGATGATGTTGTTGCGCCAGCCCGGCTGGGCCAGGACGATGCGGTCGCCACGGATGCTCTCGATCCGGGCGCGGCGGTCGGTGAAGAAGCCGGTGTTCTCGACTTCCAGCCGCCCCTGATCGGGCAGGTCGGCCAGGAAGCGCCAGGCCGGGTCCACGATCTGGATGCCCCAGTCATGGAAGGTGAAGGCGCGGCGGGGCGCCTCGACCGCGGCGCGGTGGGCCAGTTGGTCATTGACCCAGAGCTGGCGCGGATCGGCGCCGCGCGGGATGTCGGCGACCCAGATGTCGCGCGCCGTGTCCGCCTGGCGCCAGCCTTCGACCAGTTGGCCGCCCGAGATCAAGGGATGCGCGCCGTTGGCCGCTTCCCAACGCACCCCATAGCCGTCCTGGCCGCCGTCCTCGACGGAGAAGCGCAGCGGCTGGGTCAGGCGGTAGACGCCGTCGGCGAGCCGCACGGTGACCGAATGGGTCTTGTTGACCGATCGCACCGCCGCCTGGGCTCGCGCGAGCGTGGCGAAGGGGCGGCCGGGGAGGCCGTCGGCTCTGTCGGAGCCGCCAGGCGCGACCTCGAAGACGATCGGGACGGGCGCGGGACGCTCGTGGATCTCGACCGAGGCGAACGCCTTCTCCGAGTTCGGGCGGTCGGCGGACGCCACGTCGGGGATGGCGGGCGCGGGCGGCAACTGCGCGGCGCGCGCCGACCCGGCGAAGACAAGCGGCAGCATGACGGCCGCGCGCCAGCGCTCCGAAACCGATGCGTCGCGGGTCATACCGGCTGCAGGCCGTGCTCGACGATCTTGCGGATCAGGTCACGGTGTTTGGGCAGGCCGGCGCGCAGGCGCTCGCTCTGAAGGGCGTTCTCGCGCAAGGCCCGCTGGGCCATCGCCGCCTCGTCGGTCAGGGCCGCGGGCTCGATCTCGGTCCGGAACCCCATGCCGTAAAGGACATACTGGTAGCTGGCGGCCGGAAAGACCTCGTCGGCGCGGTCGAACTCCTCGGTCAGCCATGGCGACTGATAGCGCCACAGGCGCAGCAGGTCCGACAGGCGTTCGGGGATGGTGTCCGGGTCGCGGTTGTCGCGCCAGAAGGCGCTGTCGGCCCTCTGGCTGAGCACGTAGTGCAGCTTCAGGAAATCGATGATCCGGCCCCAGCGATAGTGGGTGGTGGCGTTGAAGCGCGCGGCCACGATGTCCATCACCTCGCGGCAGGCCGGCATCTGCTCGGCGATGAGCTTGGCCGAGAGCTCGATCAGCACGATGGCCGACGCCTCCAGCGGTTCCAGGAAGCCGGCCGCCAGGCCCACGGCGACGCAGTTGCGCTTCCAGAAGGTCTCGCGGTGACCCGAGCGGATGCCGATCTTGCGCACCGGGAGATCCTTGCCGGCCGGGCCGAGATAGGCCCGCAGCTCGCGCTCGGCGTCGTCGTCGGAGATGTGGCGGCTGGAATAGACGTGTCCGGTCCCGCGCCGGGTCGGCAGGCCGATGTCCCAGATCCAGCCGGCCGACTGGGCGGTCGAGATGGTGTGGGTGGCGATGGGGCTGTCGGGATGCTCGTAAGGGATCTGGACGGCGAGGGCGGTGTCGCAGAAGAGCACGTCGCCGCAGTCGCGGAACTTCACGCCCAGGGTTTCGCCCAGCAGCAGCGAGCGGAAGCCGGTGCAGTCCACGAAGAGATCGCCCTCGATCTCGCCGGCCTGTTCGGTGACCACGGCGCGGATGTCGCCGTCCTCGGCCAGGGCCACGCCGCGCACGTCGGCCAGGACGTGGCGAACGCCCAGCTTCTCGCAGCAGTGGCGCTGCAGGAAGGGCGCGAACTTGCCCGCGTCCAGATGATAGGCGTAGTTGGCCGCGCCCTGATAGGGCGGGGCGGTGATGGTCTTGGGCCCGAGGCCCTCGTCGCAGATGACGCCCTGCGGGCAGACCGCGTCGCAGAAGCTGACCGGCGCGCCGCTGGCCAGCCAGTGCGGCGCCAGATTGATCTGCCCGAAGCTCTGGGGCAGCACGAGCGGGTGGTAATAGGCGTCGTCGGGCTCGCCGGTGGTCCAGCGCGCGAACTTGGCGCCCTGCTTGAACGCGGCGTCGCACTCGCGGAAGAAATCGGTTTCGGAAACCCCGATCTTGGCCAGGGTCGTCCGGAGGGTCGGCCAGGTGCCTTCGCCGACGCCGATGATCGGCGTGGTCGGGGACTCCACCAGGGTCACCGTGAAGCCGGCGGCCTGACGCGCCCGGTGCTTGGCGGCGATCACGCCGGCGGTGAGCCAGCCGGCGGTTCCGCCGCCGACGATGACGATGTTCTTGATCGGACGGACCATGGCTATCGAAAAAGGACGACTGGGAGCGACGGCTGACGCTCCCAGTCTAGTGGGGAGGGGAAACTTTAGAAGCGGAAGCGCGCCCCGGCCGTATAGCGTCGGCCGTAGGCGAACACGTCGAGCAGCTGGTTGTCGAACCGCCCGTGTGTGCTCTGAACCTCGTTGGTGAGGTTCAAGGCTTCGAAGAACAGATTGATCTGCTTGGTCAGCGCGTAGCTGGTGCTGAAGTCGATCTGCAGGTTCGGATTTTCGAAGGTCGGTTCCGAACCGAAGGCGCCCGTGTTCTGGTTCTGACCAAAGGCGCGCAGATACTCCTTGCGGTAGTTGACCGCCACGCGGGCTTCCAGGCCGTTCTTGTCATAGAAGGCGACAAGGTTGGCCGAATCCGCGAGCCCGGTGATCGCAAAGCCGCTCTGGGAGATGTCCTTGGGATCGTAGGGCTTGTTGGTGCTGACGAAGGTGGCGTTGGCGTTGAAACCGAAGCCGCTGTCGCCGAACACGTGCTGCCAGGCCAGCTCCACCCCGCGCACGGTCGCCTCGGGTCCGTTCACCTGTTGGGTGACGCTGAACACCGCCGGCTGGCCGGTCGTGGGATCGATCACGCCGTTGATCGTCTGCCGCTGGGTGCCGCCGACGATGAAGTTGCTGACGTCCTTGATGAAGAAGTTCACCGCCGCGTACGAGTTCGGCTTGTAGTACCACTCGACCGCGCCGTCGAAATTGTCGGCGAGATAGGGCTTCAGCGACGGGCTGCCGCCGCTGGCCGTCAGGGCGCCGACGCGCTGGCCGGTGCCCACGCTGGCGACCGGCGTCAGCATGTTGAGGCCCGGCCGGGTCAGGGTGCGCGAAGCGTCCAGACGCAGGTGCACGGTGTCGGTCAGTTCCAGCTTCATGTCGACGCTGGGCAACAGGTACGAGTAGTTGCTCTTGGTCGACACGCTCTGGGGATTGCTGAGCGTCACGGTCAGCAGGGTCGGATCGCCCGCGCTGCGCGTGATGGCGGTCGGCACCTGACCGAAGCCGGCCGAGGTGACGTGGGTGTTCTCCTCGCGCACGCCGGCGTTGAAGTGGAAGGGCATGCCCGCCACGTCGACGTCGAAATTGGCCTTCACGAACAGCGACCAGGTCTTTTCCGTGATGTCCCGGATGCTGCCGTTGTCGAGCGCCATGTCGAACGCGCCGGTGAACTGGGTCCCGACGCCGCTCCCGGTATAGTTGAAGCCCGGGATGTTCTTGGTCTGCGGATTGCCCAGGTTCGTCAGGAACTGCTGATAGGCGTGGGCGTCGAACTTCAGGAGGTACGGCGGCAGCGCGCCGTCGAAGCCCGGGATGAAGTCCTTGGTGCTGACCTTGTCGGTGAACAGGTTGGCCGGGACCATGACGCCGCCGTTGGCGCCGGACGCGGGACCGTAGCCGGGATAGGCCTGCCAGAAGTTGTTCACGAACGTGTTGCGCTGCTGGAACTTGTAGTGGTCTTCCAGGTAGGCGCCGCCGGCCTTGATCTTGAAGCCTTCCTGTTCCCAGGAGCCAGCGAACCGCGCCTGCTTGACGACGTCGGTGTTCTGCTGCGCCTGGCGCACGACCACGTGGGAGCCGATCACCGAGGTGTCCGCCCACCGCGCGCCGTCCCCGTTGGGGCCGTAGTTGTGGAGGACCGGCAGCGTACCGTCGCTGCTGCCGCCGATGCTGATGCCCAGGGACGGGCCGATGCCGAAGCCATAGCCGACGTCGGCGTTGTCGCTGGTGATCTCGCCGCCGGGGTTGAGCCAGCTCTTGGCGTAGCTGGCGTCGCCTTCGAACTTCAGGTTATCCGAGACGTCCCACTGGACGTTCAGGCCCGTCTGGTTCGTCCGCAGGACCGAGCGATCGGTGCCGGCCGTGAAGTCGGTCTGCGATCCGGCCTGGGTGAAGTCGACCGTCGTCCCGTTCGGGTCAAGCTTGACGTTCCGCAGGCCGTCCTGGTTGAACCAGATGCCGTAGCCGAAATTGTCAGCCCGGACGTTCTGGCGCGAGTAGTTGTCATCCAGGGTGACCGTCACGCCGTCTGCCGGCGCCCATTGCAGGGCGATGCGGCCGTCGAGACGCTCGTCTTTGGTGTAGATCTGGGTCGCGCCGGCCTGTTGCTCGAACCAACCGAGAACCGTCTTGCCCGCCGTCAATTGGGCCGGGGTGCAGGCCGCCGTCAGCTGACACGGCGTGTAGTAGCCGCCCGGCCAGCCGCTGACATAGACGCGGTTGGTCTGGGTGTCGTGGCGCGTGTACATCACGTCGGCCAGCAGGCCGAACTTGTTGTCGGCGAAGGTGTCGCTGAACAGCGCGCCGACCGTGGGCACCACCTTGCCGGCGTCGTCCTGCAGCGAGCCCGACGCGCTGAAGGCCATGCGCCGGCCCGGATGATCGAACGGCTTGGGGAAGGCGACATTGACCGTCGCGCCGATCGAGCTGCTCGACAGCGACACGTCAGGAGTCTTCAGGACGCTCAGGCCGCCGACGAAATCCGCGCCGACGGTGCTGAAGTCGACCGAGCGTCCGCCGGTGGCCGTGGAAATCCGGCGACCGTCATACAGGGTTTCGTTGAAGTCGCCGCCGAAGCCGCGGACCGTGATGCCCTGCGGCTCGCCGCGGGCTCCGGAGCGCTGGATCGACACGCCCGGCAGGCGCTGCAGAGACGCCGCCACGTTCGAGTCGGGGAACTTGCCGATGTCCTCGGCCGAGATGGCGTCGACGACGCCGGCCGAATTCCGCTTGATGTCCAGGTTGCGCTGCAGGGAGCCGCGCAGACCCGTGACGATCACTTCCTCGACCACGCTCGGATCGGAGGCCTGAGGCGCGGCCTGAACCCCGGCCACGGTCGCCAACGACGAGGCGGTCGCAATCGCCTCGTCGGAGGATTCCTTGGCGTCGGCGGTGGTGCAGACGGCTAGGACCAGCAAGCTCGAGGCGCCGACCAGAGCGAGCTTGCCGCCCAATCCGCGCCCAAATTTACTCTGATTAGAAAAGTCGGAAATTCTCATTTCCCCCTCCAGGTGTCATGGGATGACTTATCGCCGGCACGGATGGCCGGCGTTTATCTGCGGACGTCCTGAACGCCGCAAATCACTGGGTATGAGGGAGCCTCGCCGGGTTGCGGCGTTCGTAGCGCATCACTTCCTCCCTCATGCATTTTTATGCTTATGACAGGATGTTAATGCGAAAAGGTACCGGTATCAATATCTATTTGTCGGTGTAATTATCGTGCCGATTGGACCTTGGCGCCGATCGCGCTAAGGATCGCTGAAATCGCTCCCGGCAAACGCGGAGCGGCGTGGAGGAAGCCATGGAACTGCAGTTGCTGAACGCTCGGGATCATGGCCGCCTGCGGCTTGGCCAGCTTCCGGCGATCGGCCCGCACTTCGTCCAGATCGTCCCGTCCGAGTTCGTCGCCGCCGCGGCCGTCTGCCCCGTCTTCCTGACCAAGAACGCCGAGACCGGGCAGTTCTACGCGGGCGCGATGTTCGGCTTCGAGCCCGGCGAGAATCTGCTGGGCTCGGCGCAGGTCAGCCAGGCGGTGTTCGTGCCCCTGGATCTCGAACGTCAGGGCTTCTTCCTGGCCGAGGACGGCGTGATCGCGGTCGATCCGCGTCACCCGCGCTTCAAGGCCGACCAGGGCGCGGCGCTTTTCGATGCGCAGGGCCAGCCCACGGCCGCGACTCGCCGATTGCAGCACGCCCTGGCGCAGCTGCAGGCCGGCGTGGTCGAGACCGAGCGGTTCGTTCAGGCCCTCCTGGCGCTGAATCTGGTCGAGCCCATCGATATCGACCTGTCGTTCGACGACGGCCAGACCTTGTCGCTGAACGGGCTCTACACCGTCAGTCTCGATACGCTGGGCGAACTCGACGACGCGGCCGCGCTCGGGCTTTTCCGGCATGGCGATCTGCAGCTGATCTACGCCATGAGCGGATCGCTGAAGCACGTCTCGACCCTGGCCAAGCTGCGGAACGACAAGCTCGCCGCATGAGCCTGTCCGCGCCAGGACTGCGGACGGTCGCGCCGGAGACGTTCGGCGAGGGCGGCGCGACGCTGTTCGCCGAGACCGTGGCGGGGAGTGGCGAGCCGGTGTTTCTGCCCGGGCTTTGCCGCGCCTGGCCTGTCGTGCAGGCGGCCGATCGAGGGTGGGCGGCGCTTGCCGACTACCTCCTGCCATTCGCCGGCGACCGCCTGGGAGAGGCCTTCATCGGCGCGCCGGCCATCGCGGGCCGCTACGATTATGGCGACGGGCCCGAAGGCTTCAATTTCGACCGCGTGTCCGTGACCTTGGCCCAGGGCCTCGAGCGCATCGGCCAGGCCGCCGGCGATCCCGCCCTGGCCAGCGTCTATATGGGTTCGTTGCCGGTCGACGATTACGTCCCGGGCTTCGATGAGGACAACCGGATCGACTTCCTGGCGTCGGGCGTGCGCCCGCGCATCTGGCTCGGCAACGCCAGTCGGGTGGCGTGCCACTACGACACCTACGAGAACATCGCGTGCGTGGTGGCCGGACGGCGCCGCTTCACGCTCTATCCGCCCGACGCGGTGGCCGATCTCTATGTCGGACCGATCGACCACACGCTGGCGGGTCAGCCGATCGCCCTGGCGGCCAGCGCGCCGCCCGGCGACCCGCGCTACCCGCGCTTCGCGGCCGTCGCCGACCGCGCCCGGGTGGTCGAGCTGGAGCCGGGCGACGCGCTCTTCCTGCCGAAGCTGTGGTGGCATCAGGTCGAGGCGCTGGAACCCGCCAACATGCTGGTCAACTACTGGTGGGACCAGACAGCCGTCGGTCCCGACGCGCCGTACCTGACGATGATGCTGGCGATGATCGCGATCGCAGAGCGACCGCCGGCCGAGCGCCTGGCCTGGCGGGCCTTCTTCGACCACTACGTCTTCCGGCCCGACGGCCATCCCCTGGCCCATCTTCCCGCCGAGCGTCACGGGCTGCTCGGCAAGGGCGCCTACGGCCGCGTCCGGGCGTTGGTCATGCGCGCCCTGCGCGGGGGCTAGGGCGCCGACCCCAGGGCCGGCGCCCGTCGGCTTCAGCGTGTGCGTCGCGCGATCGGGAACTCGAAGATCGTCACCGAGGTCGGCGCGACCGTCAGATCCTTGCCGGGGCGACCGGCGGCGCTTTCGACGATCGTGACGCCATTCGGCGCGCCGACCTTGTTCTGCGCCTTCAGGTTCGCGCCGCTCAACACCCACTTGCGGCCTGGCCCGCCCAGGTCGAGCGCCTTGAGGTCGAGCTTCACGGTGCGGGGCTCGAAGGTGGCGTTGACGACGCCGATCCGTACGGCCTTGCCGTCCGGCGTGAGGCCGGCGATCACGTCGAGCGGATAGGTCGCGCTGCCGGCGCGGACCTGCGGATGGGCGAAGCCGACCGGGAAGCGCGGGGCCGGCTGCGGCGCCTGTCCGTCGACGGCCAACGGCGTGACGCCGGCCCCGAAGCGCTCACCATAAAGCTTGAAGATCAGGCCCGTGGTGTTGAGCGTCGACGCGGTAGGCGTGATATCCATGGTCGAGGCGCCGGTCGTGAAGGCGGCCATGGTCAGGAAGTCGGTGTGGCGCAGCATCTCCTGCAGCACCATGGCGTAGGCGAGGGCCGACTTGAGATTGACCTCGCCGAAATAGGCGTATTCGTCGATCGACAGGAAGATCTTCTTGGCGTCCATGGCCGGGAAGCGCTTCTGGTAGATCTTCCACTCCTCGGCCTTCATCCGCACCTGGTTCGAGGGCGCGCGGACGTATTCGATCAGCTCGGCGTCCGGCGGGGCGTCCGGCCGCGCCTCGGGCCGGTCGTACCAGTGCTCTGAAATGCCGTCGAAATTGCCCCAGGCCTTGGCCAGGAGCCCGCCGGTCCAGTCCCACTCCGTGCCGAACTTGGGCGCGATGCTTTCCAGGGAGGCGTTCTCCTTGGTGTCCTTGGGGTGCATCTGGTCAGGCATCGCGCCCGAGCCGATCAGGGTGATGCTGGGGTCGACCGCCCGCATCGCGTCGGCGAAGGCGTTGTGCTTGATCATGAAGTAGTCGAGCGAGGTCTTGCCGATCTGCCACCAGCCATAGGGCTCGTTGCCGATGTTCCAGAACTTGACCGCATAAGGCTCGGGGTGGCCGTTGGCCGCCCGCCGGGCGCCCCAGACGCTGGTCGCCGGTCCGTTGAGGTACTCGACCTCCTCGGCCGCCGAGTTGGCGTCCCCGAGCCCGGCGTTGACGGTCACATAGGGCTCGACGCCGACGATCCTGGTCAGGTCCAGCCACTCGTCCATGCCGATGTCATTGGGCTGCATGGCGCTCCAGGCGTGGTCGAACATCGGCGCGCGCTTGTCGCGCGGGCCGATCGCGCCGTGCCAGTCCCAGTCGGACAGGAAGTTGCCGCCCGGCAGGCGCCACATGCCCGAGTTCAGCGATCGCGCGATCGCCGTGGTGTCGGCGCGCCAGCCGCGGATGTTGTCGGCGGGCATCAGGGACACGGCCCCGACGCGGAACGATCCCGAGCCCAGGCCGGTGATCTCCAGCCGCGCGTCGGTCGCGTCGGCCGTCGGGGTGAAGCTGAAGTCGACACGCTTCCAGTCCGCGCCCGGAGCAGGGAGGGCCACGGTCTGGCGCGCTTCGGGACCATCGCCCCAGATCAGCGTCACCTCGACCTTGGCCCCCGGATCGCCGGCCAGCTGCAGATAGCCGTCGTAGCGCTTGGCCTTGGCCAGGGCGATGCCCGACTGCGAAAGGCCTTTTCGGGTTGCGGAGTCCAGGCTGATCACGGGGCTCTGGCGGCCGACATAGGGCGCTTTGGCGTCCATGGTCACCGCGTCGTCCGCGCCGACCGGCCGCCACTTGCGATAGCTCACCCCGGGGCGGCCCTCGGCGTTCAGGGGCGGGGGCTGGTCCAGGGCGGGCGCGACGACCGGATAGTAGAACTTGCGGTCGTCCAGCATCTCGGCCCACAGCGTGCGCGCCACCAGTCCGCCGATCGGCTCGATGAACATGCCGTATTCGTATTTGGTGATCGGCGCGGCGCGCTGGGCGCCGTCGATGGTCACCGTGACGGGGGAGGCCGCGGAGGCCATCGTGACCGTCGCCAGCGACCAGGCCAGGCACGCGCCCAGCATCAACCTAGAACGCATCGACTTCTCCCTAAATTACTCAGTCTTTTTAAGTTTATCGCCGAGGCGCCGCCTTGTTGGCGGCGAAGCCTT
>FTCT01003829.1_pt1 | contig 9982 bp, 14 predicted proteins | sample 1658881 | NCBI WGS metagenome assembly FTCT01 (sample SAMEA3914864, study PRJEB12502) | metagenome | biome: forest; material: soil | place: USA | collected 2012-03-12 | depth 0.3 m | reverse complement strand
GCCCAGTCCTATCACGGCCCGTACGGCCCGAACCACGGCCCGAGCCGCCCGCCCGTCGTCTCCACCGGCTACGGCAACTGGCAGTCGATCAACCAGCGCCAGGCCAACCTGGATCGCCGCATCGACCAGGGCCTGCGCAACGGTTCGCTGAGCCGTCGTGAAGCCACCCGCCTGCGCGCCGACTTCAACAGCCTGGCCCGTCTGGAGGCGAACTATCGCCGCGGCGGCCTGAGCGCCTGGGAACGCGCCGATCTGGATCGCCGCTTCGACCGTCTGTCGGCCCAGATCCGCTACGAGCGCAACGACCGGGATAACCGTCGCGGCTAATCCAGACCTTCCGGTCTGAAATCAGAGGGCGCGATCCGAAAGGGTCGCGCCCTTTGCACATCCGTCAGGGATGCAGTCGGAGCCGGCTTTCCATCACCGTGACCGCCCGTCCTCTGATCAACACCCGATCGCCCGCGACCTCGGTCTCGAAAAGCGCGCCCCGGCCCGGATAGACCTGCCGGAACCGGACCACCGGACGCCCCAGCCGGTCGGCATAGAGGGGCGCGAGGATGCAGTGGGCCGAGCCGGTCGCCGGGTCTTCATCAATGCCGCAGCCGGGCCCGAAGAAGCGGTCGACGACATCGACATCGTCCTCATCCGACAGGGTCGCGACCACGACCTGACCGCCCTCCCCGGCCTCGCCCTGCAGTTTCCCCAGGGCCTTGAAGTCGGGGGCGCACGCCCGCACCGCCGCAGCGTCCGGCAGCAGGGCGACCAGATAGCGGCCGGCCCAGACCTCGACCGGCTCGACGCCGAGGGCTTGGGCCAACCCCTCGACCGGACCGGTGCGACGGGGCGGATCGGCGGGCAGGTCCATTTCGAAGCCGTCGTCCGCCTTGCGGACGCTCAAACGCCCCGACCGGGTGTCGAAGCTGACGACGCCGAGTTCGGGATGGATTTCGGTCATCAGGGCCGCGCCGGCGGCGAGGGTGGCGTGGCCGCACAGATCGACCTCCATCGCCGGGGTGAACCAGCGCAGGTCGAAGCGGGCCGGATCGGCCGTCCGGCGCAGAAAGGCCGTCTCCGACTGGTTGTTCTCCATGGCCAGGGCCTGCATCCAGCCGTCGGCGGGCCAGACCGCGAACGGCTCGACCACACAGGCCGGATTGCCCGTGAAGGGTCGGTCAGCGAAGGCGTCGATGGTCCACTGGCGCATGACGGCTGCCTAGACCAGCGGTGGCGGGCTGAACACCCCGGGCGCTATTCCGCCGGAGCCGCGACCGTGGCGGCGGTCGCCGGAGCGACACGGGGAATGGGATTCTTCTGGCCGTAGGTCAGCATCCGCAGCAGCCACTCCAGCGGCCCCATCTCGAAGACCCTGAGCCAGAGCACGCTGAAGATTCCCTGCACGATCCAGATCAGGGCGGCGATGCCCATGAGCTGGGCGAAGCCGAACTTTCCGAGCAGGCCGAAGGCGTAGAACAGGATGGCGGTGATCACCGACTGGCCGACATAGTTGGTCAGGGCCATGCGGCCGATGGCCTTGATCGCGCCCGCCAGCTTGCCGAGGGCGCCGATCTGATAAAGGGTCATGACCAGACCCAGCAGGCCGATCGTCATCGGCAGCCGCCCGACCTCGTACAGGAAGGCGCCCCACAGCATCTGCCAGGGGTTCAGCTCATACGCCGTCGTCCAGGCGCAGAAGGCCTGAACGCCCCGGATCGCCAGACCGAGGCCATAGCCGCCGAGCATCAGCCCGACATAGACCTTCAACGGCTTCTGGCCGGTCAGATAGCCTTTCTGGAACAGGGCCATGCCGATGAGCATGAAGCCGAGGCTTTCCAGCAGGCCGATGACGCCATTGCGGCTGAGGTTGAACTGGGCCCAGAATTTGGCGCTCCAGACCACGACGCCGGGGAAGCTGGTGCGCTGCTCGCGCTCCTTCTCCAGCCTGGCGGCGGGCGGACGCATGACCTCGGCGCCCCGCGCCTGCATCTTGAGCGCGGCCTTCTGATCGTCGGTCAGCGTCTTGCCCTCGGCCTTGGCGGCGGCCGCGGCGGGCGCGTCGCGCAGGCCGGCGGCGCGATCGATCACGGGGATGGCGAAGCTCAGGGTCAGGACCACCAACGACGCCGCCGCCGCCGTGAGCAGCAGCCGGGGCGGCGACTTCCGGAACAGGATCAGGGCCAGACCTGTCACGCCGTAGGCGAACAGGATCTCTCCGGGCCAGAGGAAGATCGCGAAGTTGGCCACCCCCAGCAGGATCAGGGCGAAGCAGCGGGTGATATAGGCCCAGACCGCATTCTCCCCGCCCGGCTGATCGGCGCCGCGCAGCATGATCAGCATCCCGGCGCCGAACAGCAGGGTGAACATCCCCCGCATGGACCCGGAGAAGACGACGTCCTGAAGGGTGAAGGCGATCCAGTCGAGGTTGGGCGTGGCAGGCAGCGGCGGCCGCCCCGCGTCGCCCACCATGCCCATGAAGGGGATGTTCATCAGCAGGATGCCGCAGACCGCGACGCCGCGAAGCACATCCATGGAGCCGAACCGCTCCTTCACCGCCACCGGCGCAGCCGTCATCGTCATCGCGTCTTCCCCCGTCGCTCGACTCATAACGACGATACGCGAAAAGTCCGGACGCGGCAAAGCGGGTCCGTGCTTGTGTTTCGACCGCCACCGCGCCAAGCCCGGACCATGTCCGACCCCACCCTGATGACCGCCCTGTCCGAAGACCAGCTGCGTCACGCCTGGCGCTGGATCGCCGAGGAAAGCTATTGGGGCGCCCGGATTCCGTGGGCGACGTTCGAGCGCGCCTGTTCAGGGTCGTTCTGTTTCGGCCTGGTCGAAGACGACCGCCTGCTGGCCTTCGCCCGGGTCGTGACCGACGGCGCGACCTTCGCCTGGCTGTGCGACGTCTTCGTCGACCAGGACGCGCGTGGGCGCGGACTGGGCAAGAACCTGATGGCCGGGATCATGGCCGACGACCGGCTGCAGGGCCTGCGCCGCTGGGGTCTGGCCACCGCCGACGCGCACGGCCTGTATGAACAATACGGCTTCGAGGCCGCCGATCCGGTGCGCCACATGGAGAAGGTGGACCGGGACATCTATCCCCGGCTGGACGCCTAGCCTTCCAGCACCGTCAGCTCGGGCCAGCGCGCCCGCGCCTTGTCCGTCACCTTGACCCAGTCCTTGGCCAGGGGCCGGTCGGGGTTGGGGCGGATGATCAGGTCGAAGACGTCCTGAAGGCCGAAGGGGGCGACGACGGTGATGCTGTCGTCATTTTCCAGCCTTACGCCGACGGCGAAGGCCGGAGCGACGAAGCGCGGCAGAGCCTCGGCGGTATTGGCGATCGGCGGGTAGTCCTCACCAAACTTCGCCCTGAACCAGATCGGCACCCGGCACTGATTGCGGGCCTCGACCCGGCTGCTGAGCGGCTCATCGAAGGCGGCGGCGACGCGCTTGATGATCACGTCCTCGGCGTCCCACGATGTGTCGGTGTCGAAGTATCCGAGGTCGAAGTCGTTGACGCCGTAGCCCGGCTCACGACCGGTCTGCGCGTTCCAGACGCTCTGATAGACCGAGCCCGAGAAGATCAGCCAGTCGGGCAGGTCCAGCGATCGGACCGTGGTCATCACCTGCATCAGGTCGGGATAGCCGCGGACGATCTCGACCAGCCGTTGCTCCAGATCGCTCATCGTCCCCTCACCGGCCAGCCGTGATCGAGCGGACCGTGGCCGTGCCCCAGACCCGGCGCGCGGCGGATGGCCTCGGCGACATAGGCCCAGGCCTCGGCGACCGCGACCTCCAGCGGCAGGCCCTTGGCCAGACCGGCGGCGCAGGCGCTGGCCAGGGTGCAGCCGGTGCCGTGGGTGCTGGTCGTGTCGATGCGCGGCCCCTCCAGCAGGGTCTCGCCGGACGCCGTCATCAGGAGGTCGATCACCGTCGGCCCTTCGACATGGCCGCCCTTCATCAGCACGGCCTTCGCCCCCATCGCCAGCAGGGCCTCGCCGGCGCGGCGCTGGCCGTCCAGATCGGTGACCGCCAAACCGGTCAGGGCCTCGGCCTCGGGCGCATTGGGGGTCAGCAAGGTCGCGCGCGGGATCATCAGACGTTTCACCGCCTCCACAGCGTCATCGGCCAGCAGCGAGGCCCCGCCCTTGGCCACCATGACCGGGTCGACGACCACGGCGGCGTCCGACGTATCGAGGATGGCGGCGACCCGTTCGACCGTCTCCGCCGTGCCCAGCATGCCGGTCTTGATTGCATCGGCGCCGATGTCGTCCAGCACGGCCCGTGCCTGCTGTTCGATCAGATCCAGCGGCAGGGGGAACACCCCGCTGACACCCAGCGTATTCTGCACCGTGATGGCCGTGATGGCGGTCGCCGCATAGGCGCCCAGCATGGTCACAGCCTTGATATCGGCCTGGATCCCGGCCCCGCCGCCCGAGTCCGAGCCGGCGATGATCAGGACGCGCCCCGGTCCTGCTTGGGCGGGCTTTGATGAGGATTCGGCGGTCATGGCGTCCTGATGCGTCAGCCCCTCACAGGGGGCAAGAGATTCATATATTGAATTATGGCTATATAGCTGTATGGTTATGTTTATGCACGACGCCCTCCTCGCCCTCTCCGAACCGAACCGCATGGCCATCATGGGTCTGTTGCGCGATGGCGAACGTCCCGCCGGGGACTTCGTCGCGGCCCTGCCGATCAGCCAGCCGGCGGTGTCGAAACATCTGGGCGTGCTGCGCGCCGCCGGGCTGGTGACCGTGCGCAAGGACGCCAACCGCCGCCTTTATCGACTGAACCCCGCCCCCCTGGCTGAGCTGGACGCCTGGCTCGCCCCCTACCGCCGCTTCTGGAGCGACAAGCTCGACGCCCTCGAGGCGCATCTGGACAAGGAGTTTCCGCAATGACCGATACTCTCGTTGAAGCGCTTCCCGGCCCTGATGGCGGCACGATCCGCGAAGACGGCGACGGCTGGATCATCGGCTTCGAACGCCGCCTGCGGCATTCGCCCGAGCGCGTCTGGAAGGCCCTGACCACGCCGGAGGGCCTCGCCTGCTGGCTGGCCGAGGCGGACATCGAAACCGTCCCCGGCGGCAAGATGGAGCTGCATTTCCGCCAGCCCGACAACGACTTCATGCCCGACGTCCCGGAGAAGCGCCGCCAGTCGAACGAGGTCCTGACCGTGCGCCCCTACACCCTGTTCGAGCACACCTTCGGCAGCAATCCGGACTCGGTTGTCTCCTGGCGACTGGAGCCCGACGGCGATGGCACCCACCTGATCCTTGCCCACCGCGTGCCCTCGACCTGGGAGAGCGGGCGCAAGAACGTCCTCGCCGGCTGGCAGCACCATATGGAAGGGCTCGAAGACGCCATCCACGGCGTGCGCCATCCCTGGAGCTGGGACCGCTGGTTCGCCCTGCGCGACGCCTACGCCGAGCGTATCGAAAACCCGGCCGCAGGCGAGGAAAAGCCCTACTCCAACGACTGGCGGACGGCGTGACTGCGCCGGTCGCCAGCGCCGGGATGCTGATCCGCCGGCCGGTCGCGGAGGTGTTTCGCGCCTTCGCCGACCCGGCGGTGACGACCCGCTTCTGGTTCACCGACAGCACCGGCGCGCTGGAGCCCGGCGCCGTCATCGACTGGACCTGGGCCATGTACGGCGCCTCGACCGAGGTGGTCGTGAAAGCCGTCGAGCCGGACCGCCGCATCCTGATCGACTGGGACACCCGCGCTGCGCCGACCGAGGTCGAATGGTTGTTCGAACCGCGCGGGGATCACACCTGGGTCACGGTCGAGAACCGGGGCTTCAGCGATGACGCCGACGGCGTGGCGAAGGCGCTGGACTCCACCGGCGGCTTCGCCTTGGTGCTGGCCGGCGCCAAGATCTGGCTGGAGCACGGGATCGAGCCCCGCTTCGTCGTCGACCGCCATCCCGGCCATCATGCGGAAGGCTGGAGCGAATGAGTACGCCCGTCGAAGTGCGCGTCGAGAAGCGTTTCCGCCATCCGCCCGAGCGGCTCTTCGACGCCTTCCTCGATCCGGCGACGGTTGGGCTGTGGCTGTTCCATACGCCCGACGGCGTGATGGAGAAGACCGACTACGACCCCGTCGTCGGCGGCGCCTTCGCCATCTTCGAACGACGTGGAAAGGATCTGGCGCGGCATTTCGGCCGGTTCGTGGAGATCGAACGCCCGACCCGGATCGTCTTCGACTTCCGGGTCGATGAAGCGCCGGAAGAGCCGACCCGCGTCACCGTGACCTTTGCGTCCGACGGCGACGGCTGCCGCGTCGTCCTCCGCCACGACCTCGCCCCCGCCTGGGCCGCCTATGCCGAGCGCAGCGCCGCCGGCTGGTCCATGATCCTCGACAACCTGTCCGCCGTCGCCGAAACCCGGAGCTGAACCATGATCGCCGCCGCCGCCCCCTTCCTGATGTTCCAGGGCGATTGCGAGGAGGCCCTGACCTTCTACGCCGAGGTCATTCCGGGCGCCGTCGTCTCCGCCCTGCACAAGGGTCCGGACGGCAAGGTGGCCATGGCGCGGCTGACCCTCGCCGGGCTGGAGATCATGGCCAATGACTCGCCGCCGGTGCACGATTTCACCTTCACGCCGTCGGCCTCGACCTTCCTGACGGTGGACACCGAGGCCGAGGTCGACGCCCTGGCTCAGGCTCTGGGCGAAGGCGGCAAGACGATGATGCCGGCCGGAGATTACGGCTTCTCGAAACGGTTCGCCTGGGTGCAGGACCGGTTCGGCGTCTCGTGGCAGATCAACCTGCCGAGCTGACCGCAGCCCAAAGCTTGAGCGCCTGAACCGTCTCGCGCACGTCGTGGACGCGGACCATCTTCGCCCCGCGCCGCGCCCCTTCCAGCATCAGGGCCAGCGATCCGCCCAGCCGGTCGGCGGGATCGACCGCGGTCTCGTCGACGCCGAGGATCGTCCGCTTGCGGCTGGCGGCGTAGAGGACGGGGAAGCCCAGATCGACCAGAGCCTCGAGCCGCGCTGTCAGGGCCAGGTTGTGAGCCGTGGTCTTGCCGAACCCGATGCCGGGATCCAGCCAGATCTTCTCGCGCGCCACCCCGGCCTTGACCGCCGCCTTCGCCCGCGCCGCCAGATAATCCACGACCTCAGCGACGACATCGTCATAGACGGGCGCCGCCTGCATGGTGCGCGGCTCGCCCTGCATATGCATCAGGACGATCTCGCAGCGCAGGGCCGCCGCCGTCGCCAGACTGTCGGGCGAAAAGCTCAGGGCCGAGACGTCGTTCCAGATCGTCGCCCCGGCGCCGACAGCGGCGCGCGCCACCTCGGGCTTCAGGGTGTCGATGCTGATCGGCCCGGCCCAGTGCGCCCGAATGCCCGCGATCACCGGCAGTGTCCGGGCGATCTCCTCGGCGACGTTGACCGGCTCGGCGCCCGGCCGGGTGCTCTCGCCCCCGATGTCGAGGACGTCGGCGCCCTGTTCGACCAGCGACAGGGCATGCGCCACCGCCGCCTCCACCGTCGCCAGTCGCCCACCGTCCGAGAAGCTGTCGGGCGTGACATTGACGATGCCCATGACCTGAACGCGGTTCATTTGGGCGTTCCTTGCGGATAGATCGTCTCACCCCGCGCCAGCATCTCGACGAACCGCGCGATGGCCTTCTGCCGCCCCGCCTCGGTCTTTAGCGCCTGAAGCCGGAAGATCAGGGCGAAGCGGTTCTGGGCGCTGAGGGTCTCGAGCATCGCCTTCGCCTCAGGGACGGCATTGGCCGCCGCCACGAAGTCGTCCGGGAGGGTCGAGCCCTTGACGCGATAGGCGGCGTCCCAGCGGCCGTCGGCCTTCGCCGCCTCGATGTGTTTCTGCCCGTGACCCGTCATCCGACCGGCCTCGGTCAGGCGCGCGACGTTGTCGACATTGACCTGGCTCCAGACGCTCTTCTTTCCGCGCGGGGTGTAGCGCTGCAGGAAGCTGGCCTCGTCGAAGCTCTTCTTGATCCCGTCGATCCAGCCCCAGCAAAGGCAGACATCGATCGCCTCCTTGACGGTGATCGAGGCCACCCCAGACTTGATCTTGTAGATGCGGATCCAGACCTCGGTCTCGCGGTCGTGGTTCTTCGCCAGCCAGGCCTCGAAGGCGGCTTCGTCCGCGAAGGCGTGGACATGCTTCGGATCGACGACAACGGGAGCCATCAGCCGCGCCCGCCGATCAGACCGCCCAGCGCCTCAAGATAGGCGGCGAAGGCCTTGCGGCCCTCGTCGGTGATCGAGACCCGGGTCAGGGGCTTGTTGTTCACGAAGCTCTTGGCGACGGCGACATAGCCGGCCTCCTCCAGCTTCTTGATGTGGACGGAGAGATTGCCCTGGGTCGCCTCAAGCACCGTCTTCAGCTCGGTGAAGTCGGCGACCTCGGCGTCGGCCAGATAGACCATGATCCCCAGCCGCATGCGGCCGTGGATGACCTCGTCGATCCGTCCGAGATCGTTCAGCCCCATGGTTCAGGCAGCTTTGCGCGCTTCGAGGGCGCCGCGCAGCATGACCCAGCCCGGCAGGGCGAACAGCGCGAACAAGGCGACCGTACAGACGAAGAGATAGATTTCCGACTGACGCACCAGCAGGCCGAGCGCCACCGCCGTCAGCCAGCCGCCGAGCGCTGCGGCCATCATCCAGGCCTTGCGCTTCAGGGTCCAGGCGACGAACCACGCCGCCGACTGCAGGGCGAAGATCACTGCGGGATAATAGAGCCAGACCGCAAAATCATGATCGCGGGCGGCCCCGACGCCGAAGACGATGATGATCGCCAGATTGGCCATGCCGGTGGCGCTGAAGGCCGCATTCAGGGTGCGGGTAACCATCGGACCCGGCTTGGGAATCTTTCGGTCCTCAAGGATCGCCCAGGTCAGGATGACGAAGAAGGCGATCGGCACGGCGACGACGACCGCGAGATTGGCGAGGTCCGGCCAGCGGATCCAGCCGGCGATCTGGCCGATGTGGAACAGGCACTGCGCCCCGTAGAGCAGCCCGCCGGCCAGATAGGCGACGCCCAGCGTCAGATGCCCGCCCGGGCCTCCGCCCGTCACAACAGAGCGCAGGAAGGCGAGATCGGCTTCGGGCGTGGACTTGTCTGACATGAGGGCGATTCCTGATGCGGCCGGCCTCCATCGGATGGACGCGCCGGCCGGGGTTGGCAAGCTATTCGGCAGGGACCAGTTCGGCGTCCCGCTTGCGCCGCCAAGGCACGCGCCGTCCGTTCAGCCAGCGGCCCATGAAGCTGTGGCGGATCAGGAGCTCATAGCTGGCGAGGCTGACCGCCAGGACGCCCGCGACCACGACCGCCAGCTTGACCGGCCAGACCATGGCCCAGTCCTGGATCAGCACCTGTCCGGCCATGACCAGCGGCAGGTGAACGATATAGATCCAGTAGGAGGAGTCGGCGAGGTAGCGGCGCAGGGCGCTGTGTCCGGCGAAGACCTTCAGCGCCAGACCCACCGCGGCGAAGGCCGAGGCGAAGGTGGCGATGCCGAGGGCGGCGGCCGCCATGGCCTTGGTCGCCGGGTCGGTGACCGGGACGATGGACGGCGCAGGACCGCCCGCGAGCATGAGCAGGGTGGCGCCGGCCCCGACCGCAAGGCCGAGGTTCACCGGCGCCCAGCCTTCCAGTTTCGCCAGCAGGTCGCGGCGACGGTCCAGCAGGAAGCCGAAGCCGAAGACCGTGCCGAAGCCGACTGAAGCCGACAGGTTCGGAACCAGCCCGTGATCCGGCGTCGGAATGCCGAAGAAGGGAACCCAGTTCGGCTCGACCCACAGGGCGAGAGCCAGAGGCGCGGCGAGGAGGACGGCGCCCCACGGCGTGGCCAGTCCGCCCATCAGTCGATCGACCGTCCGGCCCCAGCCGCCGTTGCGATCGAGCATGGCGAAGGGCGCGCGCAGGATCAGGGCGGCGACATAGAGCAGCATCAGCACCCACAGGAACCACAGATGGGTCAGGGGGAGGGTCAGCCAGGTGTAGG
>FTCT01003046.1_pt1 | contig 10037 bp, 6 predicted proteins | sample 1658881 | NCBI WGS metagenome assembly FTCT01 (sample SAMEA3914864, study PRJEB12502) | metagenome | biome: forest; material: soil | place: USA | collected 2012-03-12 | depth 0.3 m | reverse complement strand
GCCACGGTCGTCCGCCCCACCGGCACGCCCATCAGCTCCGCCGAGGTCCGGTTGCCGCCCAGCGCGTAGACGCAGGCGCCGAAGCGGGTCCAATGCGCCAGCACCACCGCCAGGGCGAACACCGCCAGCATCACCATCGCCGGCAGGCTGAGCCGCCCGCCGGCGGCGAAGCGCCAGGCGACGTCGTTCAGTTCCCCGTAGAGCGGGTGGTTGATCGGCAGGGAGTCGGTGGTCAGCACGAAGCCCAGGCCCCGGGCGATGAACATGCCGGCCAGCGTGACGATGAAGGGGGGCATGCGGAACCAATGGATCACCGCCCCCATGCCGGCGCCGAAACCGGCGGCGGCGATCAGCGCCAGCGCGAAGGCGGCGGCGGGATGCAGGCCGACCTGTTCGATCAGCACGGCCAGCAGGACGGTGGTGAAGCCGATCACCGCCCCGACCGACAGGTCGATGCCGCCGGACAGGATGACGAAGGTCATGCCGGCGGCGGCGATGCCGAGGAAGGCGTTGTCGGTCAGCAGGTTCCCCACCACCCGCAGCGAGGCGAAATTGGGGAATTGGGCGGCGCACAGCAGATAGCCGGCGACGAGCACCGCCGTGGTCACCATCAACGGCAGGAAACGTTGCATCACGGCTCGGCCCTCCGGCTTTCAGCGGCACCCTTCCGACGGTGCAGGACCGCACCCCTCGGGCGCGACAGCAGCAGGCCCAGGGCCGGCGACTGGGCCAGCAGCACGGCCAGCATCACCACCGCCTTGACGATCAGGTTGAATTCCGGTTTGAAGCCGCTCAAGAGGATGCCGGTGTTCATCGCCTGGATGATCGCCGCCCCCACCACCGACAGGGGCAGGCTGAACCGGCCGCCGAGCAGCGAGGTGCCGCCGACCACCACCGCCAGGATCGCGTCCAGCTCCAGCCACAGGCCGGCGTTGTTGACGTCGGCGCCGCGGATGTCGGCGGTGACGATCAGGCCGGCGACGGCGGCGCACAGGCCGCACCAGCCATAGACCGCGACCAGGACGACCGGCGCGTCGACCCCGGCGCGGGCGCTGGACAGACGGTTCACGCCGACCGCCTCGATCATCAGCCCCAGCGCCGTCGTCCGCACCAGGAGCGCGGTCAGCGCCAGCAGCGCCGCGGTGATCACCACCGGCATCGGCACGGTCAGGAAGGATCCGCTGCCGACGGCCGCCAGGGCGGGGCTGACGAAGGTGACGATCCGCCCTTCGGTGATCAACTGCGCGATGCCGCGCCCGGCGACCATCAGGATCAGGGTGGCGATGATCGGCTGGATGCGCAGCACCGCCACCAGCACCCCGTTCCACAGCCCGCAGGCGAGCCCGGCGGCGAGCGAGGCGGCGAGCACCGCCGGCAGCTCCCAGCCGGCCTGGGTCATGGTGGCGGCGATGGCGCCGGCGATCGCCATCACGGCGCCGACCGAAAGATCGACGCCGCGCGTGGCGATCACCATGGTCATGCCGATGGCGAGCACCGCCACCGGTGCCCCGCGGTTCATCACGTCCACCAGGCTGCCGAACAACCGGCCGTCCTGCAGGCGGATGGAGAAGAAATCGGGAAACAGCAGCCAGTTGGCCAGCAGGACGGCGACCAGCGCGCCGTATTGCGGCAGGTTGCGGTTCGGGCCGGGAAGCGACAGGGTCATGGCCGAAGCTCCGTCACCCGTTCCGGGCGCGCCGGGGGGTCCGACGCGATGGTCGTCACGATGCGATCGACGGTCACGTCCTCCCCCGCCAGCTCGTCGACATGGCGGCGGTCGCGCAGGACGACGACCCGGCGGCTGTAGGCGACGATCTCCTCCAGTTCCGACGATACCACCAGCAGGGCCATGCCGTCGGCGCACAGCCGGTCGATCAGGCGGATGATCTCGGCATGGGCGCCGACGTCGATCCCTCGCGTCGGTTCGTCCAGGATCAGGAAGCGCGGTTCCGTCGCCAGCCAGCGGGCGAGCAGGGCCTTCTGCTGGTTGCCGCCCGACAGCAGTTGGATCGGGCGTTCGGCGTCGGGCGTGCGGATGTCGAGCAGCCGGATGAAGCGGTCGGCGATCTCCTCCTGCCGGCGGCGTGGGATCGGCTTCAGCCAGCCCTGCCGCGCCTGCAGCGCCAGGATGATGTTCTCCCGCACCGACAGGTCGCCGACGATGCCTTCCTTCTTGCGGTCTTCCGGGCAATAGCCGAAGCCGAGACGGATCGCGTCGCGCGGGCCGTGCAGCCGGGCGGGGCGCCCGTCCACCTCGGCTGTACCGCTGTCGGCCCGGTCGATGCCGAAAGCCAGCCGTGCCGTCTCCGTCCGTCCCGACCCCAGCAGGCCGGCCAGGCCGACCGCCTCGCCGGGGTGGATGTCGAGGTCGAAGGGCGCGACGCTGCGGGTCTTGCCGAATCCCTGGAAGCGGACCAGCGGCGTCTGCCCGTCCGGGATGGCGCCGTGCGCCGTGCGGTGGGCGGCCGCCTCCAGTTCGCGGCCCAGCATCATGGCGACCAGGTCGAGCCGGGGCAGGGTGGCGGTGTGCCGCTCGCCCACCAGCCGGCCGTTGCGCAGCACGGTGATGCGGTCGCACACCGCATAGACCTGGTCGAGGAAATGGGTGACGAAGACGATGCCGATGCCGCGCGCCTTCAGCCGGCGCATGACGCCGAACAGCAACGCCACCTCCTGCGCGTCGAGGCTGGCGGTCGGTTCGTCGAGGATCAGCACCTTGGCGGACAGGTCCACCGCGCGGGCGATGGCAACGATCTGCTGGGTCGCCACCGAAAAGCGGCCGAGCGGCGCCGCGACGTCGATGGCCAGCCCGTAGCCGTCGAGGATGGCGCGGGCGCCGCGCCGCATCGCCCCATGGTCCAGCAGTCCGAACCGCCGCGGCTGGCGGCCGAGGAAGAGATTTTCCGCGACCGACAGGTTGGTCAGGAGGTTGACCTCCTGATAGACGGTGCCGATGTTCAGGCGCTGCGCGTCGCCGACCCCCCGCGGCGCAATTGCCCGCCCCTCCAGCGCCACCGTGCCGGCGTCGCGCTGGTAGACGCCGGTCAGCGTCTTGATCAGGGTCGATTTGCCGGCGCCGTTCTCGCCGAGCAGGGCGTGCACCTCGCCGTGGCGCAACGTGAAATCGACGCCGTCGAGCGCCTGGACCCCGAGGAAGGCCTTGGACAGCCCGCGCACCGCCAGCAGTGGCGGGGTGTCGCCGGAGGAAGAATGAGGGGATCGCGTCATGGAACCGTCGCCTGAACGTAGCCCGGAATTGCCGGCCGGGAATTACGATGGGGCGCCGGCAGCGGCCATCACCGCCGCCGGCGCCCCCTTTCCCTTGCGCGGCTGTGGTCAGTAGGCGTCCTTGCGACGCTCGTACTCCGCCTTGGCGGTGTCCGGCGTGAACAGGGCCGAGGCCGTCTGCAGCCATTTGGGCGGCATCGTCCCGTTCTTCTTGTAGGCGACCAGCGCGTCGTAGGCGGGGCCGGCCATGTTGGGCGTTAGTTCCACCGTCGCGTTGGCTTCGCCCTCGGCCATCGCCTTGAAGATGTCGGGGACACCGTCGATCGACACCACCAGGATGTCCTTGCCAGGCTTCAGGCCGGCTTCCTTGATCGCCTGGATGGCGCCGACGGCCATGTCGTCGTTGTGGGCGTAGACGGCGCAGATGCCCTTGCCGCCACCTTCCGCCTTGATGAAGCTTTCCATCACCTCCTTGCCCTTGGCGCGGGTGAAGTCGCCGGACTGGGTACGGATGATCTTCATGCCGGGATTCTTGGCGACGATCTCGTCGAAGCCCTTCTTGCGGTTGATCGCGGGGGACGAGCCGACGGTCCCCTGCAGCTCGACCACCGCGCATTTGCCGCCGGTCTGCCTGGCCAGCCATTCGCCGGCCACCCGCCCCTCATGCACCGTGTCGGACGTGACGGCGGTCATGTAGAGGCCGTTGTCCTTCGTCTCGATCTGGCGGTCGAGCAGGACCACCGGAATCTTCGCCTCCTTGGCTTCCTTCAGCACGGAATCCCAGCCGGTGGCGACCACCGGCGCGATGAAGATGGCATCGACCCCCTGGGCCACGAAGGACCGCACGGCCTTGATCTGGTTCTCCTGCTTCTGCTGGGCATCGGAGATCTTCAGGTCGATGCCGCGCTTCTCGGCCTCGGCCTTGGCGGTCTTGGTCTCGGCGGCGCGCCAGCCCGATTCCGAGCCGATCTGCGAGAAACCGACGACGAGCTTGCCATCGGCGGCCTGGATGGGACTGGCGCCGGCAAACAGGGCGATCGCGGCGGCGGACATCAGCCATTTCATGGTCATCTGTTGCACTCCCTTTTTGATTGCTGCGTTGTTCTTGTAAAAAGCCGGCTTTGTTCTTGCCAAAAGCCGACCTCGTCGGTGACCAAAGAAAGCCGACCTCGTCGGCGGCCAAAGGCGGCTTTTGTCGGCGGCGCAACGAAGCGATCGTCGAACGGCTGCGGCGGCCGGCACGGCGGGCTGGTTCCGGTGTCCTGGACGTCACGGGCGGCATCAGAACGGCGTCAGGGCTCCGTTCGAAATTTTTCGAGCCGATTTGCCACGTTCAATTGTTTGCAGGACGTACTTTAGGCAGCCCGACCATAACTGTCTAATGTGATTTTTGCTGGTATCGATACAAGAATTAGCATTATTCGGATTTTCTGGTCGCCGGCTCCAGACATCGGCCGATACAAAGGCGGGTGGGCGGAAAAGCACCCTTCGGCAATCATGGTTATCTATAGAACCACTCCAGACCGGCCGAATACGCTATGAACCAAGAAACCGTGATATATTCCAAAAGAAAAGCTCCCGTTCTGTTGTGCCGTTCGTCCGGTCGGCGGTATCGTTGCATCATGACGACAACCACGACGACACAGGCCACCGCTTCGGGCCGTCGCCACGCCGTCGGCGCCGTTCGACCGTCGGCGGGTGGCGGATGAACGGCCGGCCGGCGGATAGCTCTCCCGGCGGCCATCCCGGGGGCCATTTCGACGCCCGGCTTTTCGCCGCGGGCGGTGAAATGGCTGCGTTGATGCAGGGGCACGACTGGTCGGCGACGCCGCTCGGCCCATCCACGGGATGGGCGGCGCCGTTGCGCACCCTGGTCGCCGTCCTGCTGGGCGCGCACCAGCCGATGTTCCTTCTTTGGGGACCGACCCGGGTTCTGCTCTACAACGACGCCTGCATCCGGATCCTGGCAGGCAAGCATCCCGCGGCGCTCGGTCGGCCGGTCCTCGACGTCTGGTCCGAGATCCGGGAGGATCTGGCGCCCGTCCTGGACGCGGCCTGCGCCGGCAAGGCGATCCACCGGACCCCGCTGACGCCGTTGTTGCACCGCAAGGGCTATCCGGAGGAAACGCATGTCGATTTCTCCTGCACGCCGGTGCGTGACGAGGCCGGCGCGGTCGCCGGCCTGTTCTGCCCCTGCACCGAGACGACGCTGGCGGTCCTCGCCGAGCGGCGGCTGGCGGCCGAGGGCGACCGCCTGCGCGACCTGTTCCGCCAGGCGCCGGGCTTCTGCTACGTCTGGCGCGGTCCCGAGCATGTCTATGAGATGGCCAACGACGCCTATTTCCAGCTCGTCGGCCATCGCGACATCATCGGGAAGCCGGCGCGCGAGGCCTTGCCCGAGATCCGGGGCCAGGGTTTCTTCGAGCTGGCCGACCGGGCCTATGCCAGCGGCGAGCCCTATGTCGGTCGCGGCGTGCCGGCCAAAATCCGGCGAAGTCCCGGCGCCCCGCTGGAGCAGCGTTTCGTCACCTTCGTCTTCCAGCCGATCCGTGACGCCGACGGGCGGGTGAACGGGCTTTTCGTCCAGGGCAGCGACGTGACCGAGGAAAAACGGGCCGAGCAGGCGTTGCGCGACCTCAACGTCACCCTGGAAAGGCGGGTCGCCGAGCACACGGCCGACCGCGACCGCATGTGGCGGCTGTCCACCGACGTCATGCTGGTGGCGCGTTTCGACGCGACGATCACGGCGGTGAATCCGGCCTGGGCCAGGCTGCTGGACTGGACGGAGGCCGAACTGGTGGGCCGGTCCTTCCTGGACTGGGTCCATCCGGACGATCGCGACGCCACGATCGCCGAGGCGTCCCGCCTGGCGTCCGGCCTGACCACGGCGTCGTTCGAGAACCGCTACCGGCACCGGGACGGTTCCTACCGCTGGATTTCCTGGATCGCCGTACCCGACGAGCATTGCATCCATGCCGCCGGCCGCGACGTCACCGCCCAGAAGGAGCGCGAGGCCGCCCTGCGCCAGGCCGAGGAGCAGTTGCGGCAGGCGCAGAAGATGGAGGCGGTGGGCCAGCTCACCGGCGGGGTGGCGCACGACTTCAACAATCTGCTGCAGGCGATGAGCGGTTGCCTGACGATGATCGGCCGCCGGACCGTCGAACCGAAGGTCCGGCCCCTGCTGGAGGCGGGACAGCAGGCGGTGGAGCGCGGGGCCAAGCTGGTGAAGCAACTGATGGCCTTCGCCCGGCGGGAGGGGCTGCGCCCCGAGCCGATCGACGTGCGCGACCGTGTGCTGGCGATGTCCGGCCTCCTGGAACGGGTCCTGCGGGCCGACATCCGTCTGGTGACGCGCTTTGCACCTGGCCTCTGGGCGGTCGAGGCCGATCCGACGCAGTTCGAACTGGCCCTGCTCAACCTCGTCGTCAACGCTCGCGACGCCATGCCGGCGGCCGGCACGCTGACCGTCGAGGCGGTCAACGCCACCCTGCTTTCCGGCGACCCCAGCGGGCTGGAGGGTGAATTCCTGAGGCTGGAGGTGGCGGACACCGGCTGCGGCATGGCGCCGGAGGTGCAGGCCAAGGCCTTCGACCCGTTCTTCACCACCAAGGCGATGGGCAAGGGCAGCGGCCTCGGCCTTGCCCAGGTGTACGGATTGGCGCGGCAGGCCGGCGGCAGCGCCTGGATCGAAAGCGAGCCGGGGCGCGGCACGGCGGTGGTCTTGCTGCTGCGCCGTTCCATCGTCGCGCCGGGCCGGCCGGCGGGGGACATGGCGGGAGACACGGCGGCCCCCTCCGCCGGTCCGGCCCCGCTCCCCGGCCGGGGCGGCCGCCTGCTGCTGGTCGAGGATGATCCCGTCGTGGCGTCGACCGTCGCCGCGGCCCTGGAGGACATCGGCTACGACGTCGTCCAGGCCGCGACGGCGGACGAGGCCCTGCCGTTGCTGACGTCGGACGGGGGCATCGACCTGCTGTTTTCCGACGTGGTGATGCCCGGCCGTCTCAGCGGCGTGGACCTGGTGCGCGAGGCTCGCCGCCTGCGGCCCGACCTGCCGGTGGTGCTGGCCACCGGCTACAGCGAAAAGGTGGCGCAGGCGACGGGCGTGCGCGTCCTGGCGAAGCCCTACCGCATCGACGAACTCGCCCGGGTGCTCGAGTCGGTGTCGCGCGAACCCCCGCGGACGGGTGGCGATCCAGGCTGAACGTCCCCCCGATCGCGAAGAACCGGCCAAGGAGGAAGGGGGTGCTCCTTAAAGGACGTGTTCCGTCCGCCTACATGCAGGACGACGGCCGGTGCCGGTGGCCCTCGCGCCGTTCCCGGTGGACGGCCGGGTCTTGGCGAAGAAGGGGGAATGGACGCGGTGCCGAAAGACATGGATAGCCTGCACCCGGCGACGCCCTACACGGGGGCCCGCCTGCAGGATGGCCGCTTCATGAACTCCAGCGGCCGGCAGGCCCGTGGCCTGCGCGACGTTCTCCGCTGGAAGATCCGCGGCACGCCGGAACCCTGGCCGAGGACGGTGCCCGCCGATCCGGCGCCGCCGCCGGTCGAGCGGATGCTGGAGGCCGGCATCCGTGCGACGGTCATCGGGCATGCGACGGTTCTCGTGCAGGTTGCCGGCCTCAACCTCCTGACCGATCCGGTCTGGTCCAACCGGGTGGGCCCGACCTCCTGGCTTGGCCCGCGGCGTGTCCGGCCGCCGGCCATCGCGTTCGATGCCCTGCCGAAGATCGATGCCGTGCTGCTGAGCCACAATCATTACGACCATCTGGATCGGCCGACGCTGGCGGCGCTCGTCGAGCGGGACAATCCCAGGATCGTGACCGGGCTGAAGGTCGGAAAGGACGTGCCGTCCCGGCAGGTCGTGGAACTGGACTGGTGGCAGGCGAGCGACCTTTCCGCGGACGTCCAGGCGACCTATGTCCCGGCGGAGCATTTCTCCGCCCGCACCCTGTTCGACCGCAACCGGACCTTGTGGGGTGGCTTCGTGGTGACGACGCCGTCCGGACCCCTCTATTTCGCCGGCGACACCGGCGCGGGGGAGCATTTCTCCCAGATCCGCCACCGCTTCGGCCCGATGGCGCTGTCGCTTCTGCCGATCGGCGCCTACGAACCCCGCTGGTTCATGGCCCCGGTGCATATCGGGCCGGACGAGGCGGTGGCGGCGGCGGCCACCCTGGAGTCGCGGGTGACGATCGCCATCCATTTCGGGGCGTTTCCGCTCGCCGACGATGGGATGGAGGCTCCGGTCCACGGGCTGGGGCGGGCGCTTGCCGACCGGCCGGATCGAAGGATCGATTTCCGGGTGCCGCGCTTCGGTTTCCCGATCCTGGTCCCGCCCGACGGGGATGGCGGGGAATGAGGGAGGGTTACCGCAGGGGCAGGAAGATGTCGGTGATCGCGTCTTGTTCCGCGACTTCGGGGAAGAAGCGGACGCGCTGCGCATAGATGGGGAAGTCGCGGAGTTCTTCTCCGTTCCGTGGCAGCCAGTCGGCGTAGAGGAAGGCGACGGCCGGCCTCAGATCGTCGCTGGAGCCCTGGAGGCGGAGCACGGCGCAGCGCCCGGCCGGAATCTGCCCGGCCGTCACGCCGTCTTCGTTGGGCGGCACCGCGCGCTCCGTCGCGGCGCACAGGTCCATCCGGTAATCCTCCGGCGCGGTGGTCTCGGGATCGGCGTGCAGGATGTTGAAGGTCGCGCTGATCCCGGGCGGCAACCCCGCCTGCTTGCGCCAGGCGATGAAGCGCCGCACCGTATCGCCGATCCGCGCCGGATCGCCGCGATGTTCGAGACGGGCGACCGCGGTCGCCGGAAAATCGACGATCCGCACCAGGCTGTCGTCGAAGACGGTGGTCATGGCGATGCTCCTTGCCGCGTTGATCGGACCGAAGGCGTCGTGCCAGGGAGGCCAATGCGGCTGTTTTCGGAAGGCGCTCGGCGTCTGGCCGGTCCGCTGCTTGAAGGCGCGGGAAAAGGCCTCCGGTCCTTCGTAGCCGCTGTCCAGGGCGATCTGCAGGATCGGCTGGTCTTCGCGGAAGGCGAGGCGGTAGGAGGCCCGCTTCAGGCGGGCGAGCTGGACGTAGCGATGGACGCCGATGCCGAACAGTTCCGCGAATTGCCGGTGGAAATGATGCTTGGAAAAGGCGGCCACGCCGGACAGGATCTCGACCGGCAAATCATCGTCGAGATGCGCGTCGATGTAGCGCAGCACCCGCTGCATGCGTGCGTGATACCGCCGGACCGCCGTCGTCGCCGTCACCGCCACCTCCCTGGACGGCCGCATCATGGCAGCAAGCCGCGGGCGTGGCCTGACCGAAAATGCTCTTTTGTCCGGGGCACGGCCCCTTGACTCCGGCATCCTGGAACCGGACGTTGCAGAAGCGGGTCGCCGGCCCGCCAACCATGAGACCCGCCAATCCTCGGAATCAGCACCGGAAGGCTTTTTCCCATGACGATCCTGGTCACCGGCAGCGCCGGCCATCTCGGCGAGGCGCTGGTGCGGAGGTTGCGCGCGGCCGGCCGGCCGGTGCGTGGCCTGGACATCAAGCCGTCGCCCTTCACCGACCAGGTCGGCTCGATCGCCGACCGCGGTGCCGTCGAACGCTGCCTGGACGGCGTCCGTGCCGTCATCCATGCGGCGACGCTGCACAAACCCCATGTCGCAACCCACAGCCATCAGGACTTCGTCGACACCAACATCACGGGAACCCTGACCCTGCTGGACGCGGCGACGGCGGTCGCGCTCGACGCCTTCGTCTTCACCAGCACGACCAGCGCCTTCGGGGCGGCGCTGACCCCGGCCGCCGATGAG
>FTCT01002421.1_pt1 | contig 10037 bp, 8 predicted proteins | sample 1658881 | NCBI WGS metagenome assembly FTCT01 (sample SAMEA3914864, study PRJEB12502) | metagenome | biome: forest; material: soil | place: USA | collected 2012-03-12 | depth 0.3 m | reverse complement strand
GGGACGCTGATCGGCTTCGGCGTGCTCGCCGCGCTGCTGGCGGTGATCGGGGCCGGCGGCTATCTCGCTCGCGATGCGCTGGTCCCGCTGTGGCCGCCGCTGGCGCTGCTCTACGACACCGTCGGCCTGCCGGTGGAACCGCCGGGGGCCGGGCTGCAATTGCAGAATGTCCGCTCCGAACAGAAGATGGAAGGCAACGTCGCCGTCCTGATCGTCGAGGGGCAGATCATCAACGTTTCCGACCTGCAGCGCCCGGTGCCGCGCCTGCGTGCGACCGCGGTGGGCGGCGACCGCAAGCCGCTGCAGAGCTGGACCATGGAGGCATCGGCGGAACGGCTTCTGCCCGGCGAGGTCGCGACCTTCCGGCACAGCCAGCATGACCCGGGTGCCGTCGCCGAAGTGACGATCACCCTCGATGGGCGTTGAGCGTGAAAAGGTAAGGAAAAAGATTCGCCACTAGGACACAAAGAACACCAAGATATTTCACCTGCCATGATTCCAGGGCGGCGGTTGTTTTTGCGATTTTCTTGGCGTTCTTTATGCCTTAGAGCCCGTCTAACTATAAATTACTTATCTTGAAGGCCAACAGCTTTCCATTGCGACCGTCATCCCCGTGAAAACGGGGATCCAGGGCAATTCGGCAAATTTCCTGCGCTGCCCTGGATCCCCGTTTTCACGGGGATGACGGCTGAAAGGAAAATTGCCGGCTCGGAGCAAAGAACCCCCCTTAAGTGAGCGCCTATGCGCTCATCAAGGGAATGACAATGCCAGAAGATAGGATTTCAAAGCCTTCTCGTAATAACAAGTCATGCGGGCTCTTAGTGACCAATCTTTGATATGCCGGGGTTTCCCAAGTCAAAACTGCTTCAGAAGCCGGTCGATGTATTCACGCTCGGGCTGCGGCCGGCCATATTGGCCGGAGCGGCGGCGCAGTTCGTCCAGGATCTCGCGGGCGCGCTGAAGCTCCGATTGTTCGGGGATCTTGACGTCGTTGGCGTCCTGGGTGCCGAAGCCGGACGGGCGGCGGCCGAGGGGGTCGCGGCCCCGGCCCTGGCGCTGCTGCTGGCCTTGCTGCTGCTGGCCCATCATCGCCGGGCCCTGTCCCATCATCATCTGGTTGGCAAGCTGCTCGGACAGGCTCTGCATGCCCTGCTGAAGCTCGTCCATCGCCTGGGTCTGCGACGGCACGGCGGCCCCGGGCGAGCCCTGCTGCAGGGCCTGGGCGGCGTCGCGCATCGCCCGCTCGGCCCGCCCCAGCGGACGCGGGATGTCGCCGCCGGACTGTTCGCCCAGGCGGCGCATCAGTTCGCCCAACTGGCGGCGCAGCGCCTCCTGCTGCTCGGCCTGCTTCTGCAGGGTCGGGCTGCCGGCCATGCTGCCGGGCGCGTTGCGGCCCTGCTGGCCGCCCTGCTGCGGACGCCCCCGCGGCTGCCCGGGCTGGCCCTGTTGGCCTTGCTGGTTCATCTGCTCCTGCGACTGGCGGAAGCTCTGGTCGAGAAGCTGCTGCTGCTGCTGGGTGAGCTTCTGCAACTCCTGCATCATCTGCCAGGCGTCGTTCTGGTTGGGCTGGCCCGATTGGGCCATGGCGCCGGAGCGCATGTTCTCCAGCATCTGCTGCAGTTGCGACAGCATCTGGCGGGCGGCGTCGCGCGATCCCGTCTGCGCCATCTGGCGCATGCGGTCCAGCATCTGCTGCAGGTCGTTGCGGTCGGTCATGCGGTCGGCAAGTTCCGGCGGGATCGTCGGAAGCTTCTCGCCCCGGCGCAGCGCCTCCAGCATGCGCTGTTCCATGGCGTCCATGAACTTGTCGAGTGCGGCCTGCAGCTCGTCCATCAACTGGTTCAGCTCGGCGTCGTTGGCCCCCTTGTCGAGCGCCTCGGACAGGCGGCGCTCGGCGTCGCGCAGGTCGCGTTCGGCCAGCGACAGGCCGCCGTCCTCGATGCGCAGCGCGGTTTCCCACAGCAATTGCTGGAGTGCGGGGACCGCCGCCTCGCTCCGGTCCAGCATCAGGCGGGCGACGGCCGTGCGCAACGCCAGGAAGGCGACGAGATCCTGCCCGTACTGCCCCGGCCTTGCCGACAGCTCGGCCAGCGCGCGGGCGACGTCGACCCGCGATTCCCTGGGCCGGCGGGTCAGGATTTTCCGCTGCTCGATGATGGCGCGGGCGACGGGGTGGTTGAACACCCGCTCCGGCAGGACCAGGGCGGCGTCTTCCGACTGGCCGGTCTGGCCGGCGCCGTCGGTGGCGACCAGCCGCACCGTCACCGGCAGCCCGGCCCAGGGATGGGCGGTCAGGTCCTGGAAGGCGCTGTTCTTCGCCTCCTTCGGGCGCAATCCGGGCAGGGCCAGCGGCAGATCCAGCGGCGGTCCGTCGTGCAGGGCGGCGGACAGGCCGGCATCGGCGGCGGGGCGGATCTGCGCCTTCACCTCGGTCAGCCCGTAATCGTCGCGCGCGGTGTAGTCGAGGCGCAGGGCGCCACGCTCGCCCGCGGTCGGCGGATTGGCGTGGGCGACGATGGGCGGCGCGTCGGGGATGACGCGGACCGGCCAGGATCCGAGGGTCCGGCCACCCTGGGTCACCGCGATGCGGGTGGCCGCCGTGACCGGCTGCTGGACCTGGAAGGTGGTGGGGTCCACCGTCTCGAACGCTGTCGGCTTGTCGCCGGCCTCCAGCGCCGGGACGCCGCTGCCGCCGCTGACGCGGGCCAGCACCAGGCTGCCCCTGGGCACCGCCACCGGCTGGTCGGACGGGGCGGCGACGCTGTTGCCGGCCTTCAGGAAGACCGGCGGCAGGCCGGTATAGTCGGGCGGCGTCACCCACAGGTCGAGCGTCGCGGCCGCCGTCGCCGATCCGCCGTCGAGCCGGGGGGTCAGCGCCGCCAGCAAGCGCGGGCGCCAGTCGCCCCAGCCGGCGGCCCCGGCCACGACCAGGACCAGGATCACCAGCGCGCGCAGGGCGAAACGGTCCCGCGCCGGCACCGCGGATTGCGGCCAGGCGACGCGCAGCCGGCGCATCGCCGCACGGGTGCGCTGCTGGTGCAGGCGCCACAGCGCCTCGGCCATCGGGTCGTTGCCGGCGGGGCGGTCGCGCAGGGTGTTGAGGGGGCGGTGGGGAATGCCGCTGTCGCGTTCCAGCCGGCGCAGAACCTCGTGGTGCCCCGGCAGCCGGAACGGGCGCAGCCCGGCGACCGCCGCCGCCAGGACGGCGCCGGCCAGCAGGACCAGGACGGCGGCGTGCAGCCAGCCCGGCAGATGCGGCAGCAGGTTGGACAGGGCGAGGGCGGCGAAGGCGCCGAGCAGCGTCAGGGGCGCCCAAAGGGCCGGCCCCAGCCGTTCCCAGACCAGGGCGGTGCGGGCCTGCCACAGCCGGGCGCGCGGCTCCGCCGGGGCGGCGCCCGGGGCGGCGCCATCGTCACGGGCCCCGGCCGCCGGATTGGTCCGCTGTTCGTCGTGCCTCATCCCGCCCCCCAAGATCCAATGCCCTGCCGCGCCTTCGGTCCCGCATCCCAACCATATAGGCGGTCGCGGCCGCTTTTTCCCATCGGCGCAATGGTACAGCACAACATCGGTGGATGGCGAAACTGTGACGCGTCGTCGGGTGTACGGCGTTTCGGCGGATCATGGGAGGAACACGAACCACTTTGTGGTTCGGGACCTTTTCCAATGGGAGCCGCTCGAGCCGTTCGGCGGCCCTCAGTCGCCCGCACCCGGCGGGGTCGGTTCGGACGGGGTGGCGCGGCGGCGGGTTTCGCGGTGCAGGATGTAGAGGCCGCTCGCCATCACGACGGCGGCGCCCAGGATCACGGTGCCGGTCGGGACATCCCCCCACAGCAGCCAGCCGAACAGCACCGCCAGCAGCAGCGAGGCGTAGTTGAGCGGCGCCACCACGGTGGCCGGTGCCAGCGAATAGGCCCGCGTCAGCATCATCTGGCCGCAGCCGCCCAGCACGCCCATGGCGGTCAGCAGGCCCCATTCGGTCGGGCTCGGCGTCTTCCAGTCGAAGGGCAGGGCCAGCGCCAGCACCAGGGTGGTCAGCAGGGTGAAGTAGAAGACGATGGTGTCGGGCGGCTCGGTCCGGCTCAATTGCCGGATGGCGATCATCGCGAAGGCGTTGGTCAGGGCGCCGCCCAGCGCCACAAGGGCGCCGAGCTGGAGGACGTCGCCGCTGGGATGCACGATGATTAGGACGCCGGCGAAGCCGGCCAGGACGGCGCTCCACCGGTGGATGCCGACCTTCTCGTTCAGGAGCGGCACCGACAGCGCGGTGAGGAACAGCGGGGCCGCGAAGTTCAGCGCGATGGCGTCGCCCAGCGGCAGAAGATGGAACGACCAGAACATCGCGATCATCGTGGCCAGGCCGATCAGCGACCGGCCGAGATGCCCCAGGGCGTGGCGTGTGCGCAGGGTCCGGGCGAAGCCGTTGCCCAGCCCGATGACGACGCAGAGGGGGAGCAGCGCGAACAGGCTGCGGAAGAACGTCACCTCGGCGACCGGGAAGCGATCCGTCAGGACCTTCACCAGGACGTTCATGAGCGAGAAGAAGACGATCGACCCCAGCATGCTGGCGATGCCGAGAGGCGTGTTGTCCACCCGCCGGTGAGGCTTGAGCGTCGTTCTGGGAGAGGAAGTCACGATGCGCCGAACCTATCAAAAGGCGACCACCCGCGTCACGCTGTCGCGACGCGGGTGGTCATGTTTCGGCGGAATGGCGGCCCTGCGGCCTGAAAGCTTGTCCTGGCTTACTCTTTCAGAAGGCCGGCAAACTCGGCCTCGGCCCGCAGCCAATGCTCCCGCTCGCGGCCCTGGGGGCGGCCTTCGGATTCCCAGATTTCATAGGCGCGGGTCTGGATGATCCGGTTCTGCTCGCCGCTCAGCAGGCCCTGGGCGATGTTCATGTTGAGCCGCGACAGCGACACCAGGCGCCGCGCCTCGATCGTGCCCTCGGTCGCTTCCATGGTGGTGTTGATCACATACTGCGTCAGGTTGCGCAGGTTGGCCTTCACCGCCGCATCGAGCGGGCAATCGTCGTTGCGCAGGACGGCCTTGATCGCGATCCAGAGTTTCAGGTTGTGGTCGAGCGCGATGTTGACCTTCTCCGGCGTGTCGGCCTCGATCAGCAGGCTGGCGGCGTGGAGGAGGGCGATGCTGTCCTGTTCGACGGCGGCGAAATTGGTCCGCAGGATCACTTCCGCGCCGGTGTCCGCGCCGGGCTCCGCACCGGTGTCGGCGGCCGGTTTCACGGCGACCGGCCTTTCCGCGACCTGCGTCTGGGCCGGCGTCGCGGCCTGCGTCTCTGCGGCGGGGGCTTGGGCGGGTGGAGCGGAGGCTGCGGTCTTGCGCTTGGTGGCCATGGTCGATTCCCCGGGAGCGTTCATTCCGCGTCCAATAGAGCCAACCATGTTTAACAAGCGGTTAAGAGACCAGTGAAGCGGCTGGCTTCACTGGCGTCGCGGGTGGCTATACCCGCCGGTCACGGTCCGCCGAAAGGCAAACGGTAGTAAAAGCCGAAGACATTGTTGGGCGCCGACGCGGAGTCGGCGGGATTGCCGTCGGTCGCGATGCGGCTGTAGCCCAGGCTGAAGCGCGACTTGTTGTCGAACTCGTAGCCCAGTTCCAGTTGCGAACGGAATTCTGTCGTGGCACCGCCGTCCCGCGGCGTGCGCGGCAGGGTGCCGGCGCCGAAGCTGGGGGTGAAGACGAAGGAGCCCAGCGGGACGTCGACCAGGATGCCGCCCGCCACTCCGCCGCTGCCGCCGGCGGCGCCGGCGAACCCCGCCGCGCCGGGCGTCTGCGCCCCGGGGCCGATCCACGGGCGCACGGCGGCGTAGCGTTCGATCTGGGGGACCAGCGAGGAGCCGATCCGTATCTTGCTGTTCAACCCGGCCAGCGTGTTCTCGGCCGGTCCCTGGACCGCGGTGTAGGATGCCAGGCCGCCGACGGTCCAGTTGCCGATGCGGTCTTCGGAACCGCTGCCGTCGACGGCCGCCGCGTGCGCGGCGCCTGCGGTCACCGGCATGGCACCCAGGAGGAAGAGGCCCAGGGCGAAGAGGCCCCGACAAAAGGACGGACGGTTCACGGACTGACCCTCCGGCGATGCGGCGACGACACCCTAACGATGGGCGGGGATGCCTGTCTGCCGGCGTATCGGCACTACCCCAAGGATGTCGTCGCGCGCGGCGGCAATTCAACCTCCAAAGCGCAAGCGACGCCTTGCGGCGATGCTGATAATCTGTCGTCCTATGGTGGCTCCGGTTCACGCCGGAAGGGCCGACCGGACGGAGGGACGGAATGACGACGCCGGCTGTTGTTCGTTCCAGCGCACCGACGGACGCGGCCATCCTTGTCCGAGAGGGCCGTTCGATCCGGTCCGGGAGGATTCCATGACCTACAAGACCATTCTCGTACCGCTTGGCGGCGGCGACAACGACCGGGCGGCGCTGAAGGGCGCCCTGTCGGTGGCGCGCGATTTCGACGCCCATGTCACGGCGCTGTTCGTGACCCTCGACCCCCGCGATGCCGTGCCGTTGCTGGGCGAAGGCATGTCGGGCGCCATGGTGGACGACATCATGCGCGCGGCGGAAGGGGAGTCCATCTCCCACCGCGCCGCCGCCCGCGCCCATTTCGACCAGGCGGTGCAGGAGGCCGGGGTCGAGCTGCGCGACGTGCCCAGCGGCGTCGAGACGCCATCGGCGGTCTGGCGCGAAGTCGTCGGCCGGGTGGAGGACGTGGTCCCCGCCGAAGGCCGGCTGGCCGACCTGATCGTCTTCGCCCACACCACGCTGGACGCCGACACCCAGGGCTACGCGACCATGGAAACCGCGCTGCTCGGGTCCGGCCGGCCGGTGCTGCTGGTGCCGAAAGCCGTGCCGGCGGAGATCGGCCGCACCGTCGCCGTCGCCTGGAACGGCAAGATCGAGTCCGCCCGCGCGGTCGCCGCCGCCTTGCCGTTCCTGCGCGGCGCCGACCGGGTCCATGCCTTGACCGCCGAAACGTCGGCGACGCAGGCTGCGGCCGGACGCCGCATCGCCGATTATCTGGCTTGGCAAGGCGTTAATGCTGAGTTAACTATATTGAAGCCCGCAGCGGAACCGGTCGGCGAGACGATCACCCGAAAGGCCGGAGCGCTTGGGGCCGACCTCCTCGTCATGGGGGGGTACGGCCACAGCCGGATGCGGGAGATGATCCTGGGCGGAGTTACCCGCTATGTGCTCAATCACGCCGGGTTGCCGGTGCTGATGGCCCATTAGACCGACGCGCGACGCTCCCGCGACCGTTCCCGTGGGAGCGCCCTTCGCGCCGATCCTATGGTCTCCCGGTTTCAGGGCCCCGGCCGTTCTGGGAGGAACGCGCCATGTTGACGATCAAGGATTGCATCGCGTTGAGCGATCTGACCGAAGCGCAGATCGACGCGATCGCCGAACACGAACACCTGCCGGGAATGGTCGCGGTGGAGCTGGGCTGTTGCCTGGCCCACAGCCCCGGCGGCGCCACGCGCATCGTCCATATCCTGGCCGACGACATCGCCGACGCCCGTGCCCACGGGCGCACCCGGCATGCCGCCGAACTGGTCGCGGTGCTGGAGGATTTCGTGGCGACCCACCCCGCCGCGTGACGGTTGCCGGCCCCGGAAAGCCGGCCCCGGAAAGCCGGCATGGGAAAGGGACATCGGGATGGGCGGCGGGAACCCCGGCCCACCGGACGGGTTCTCCTGGCAAGCGATTTCACCAGGAAGGATCCCGACGATGGCTCGGAAGACCGACATCTTCACCCGCATCAAGGCCGATCACGACACCATCCGCGCCCTGCTGGACAAGGTCGAAAAGGCCAACGGCGGCGGGCGTCCCGTCTATGAGGATCTCCAGCGCGAATTGTGGGCGCACGCCAAGGTGGAGGAGAGCGTCTTCTACGCGGCACTCGCCAAGGCGCGGGAGGCCAAGTCGGAAACCATCGAGGGGCTGAACGAGCATCACCTGATCAACGGCCTGCTTGACGAGCTGAACGCGATGAAGACCAGCGACAGTGGCTGGCAGGAAAAGCTCCAGGTCCTCGGCGAACTGGTGCGCCACCATCTCGACGAAGAGGAGGAGGAGCTGTTCGAGGAGGCCAGGGACTATCTCGACGACGGCCGCGCCGTCGAGTTGGCCGGCTTCTACAGCGACCGCAAGGACCATGTGATGGCCGGCCTGGCGCCGCTGCCGAAGTGAGCGACGGGGAGCGGGCGGAGCCGGCCATACGGGAACAGGGCGACGAGCTCAGGTCAATGAAGCGGTGGTGCGCGGGCTTTTGACACGGATGGACACGGATGCAGGCTGCGCCTGCCCACGGATGAACGCGGATTAAGGGACTGTATCCGTGGATATCCGTGTTCATCCGTGTCTCCGGGACCCTCGCTCGAGGAACCGCGTGTCGATAACCGAAATCCGTTGCCCTGGCGTCCGGGGCGCACCCCCTTGCATCCGGGCGGCGGCCATGCCAGGAACGGAACCGGATTTTCCGCTCCAGGGTTCCCTTTCATGCCGCCTGCCCCCAACCGACCCGCCCCCAACCGACCCGCTGCCGTAAAATCCGCCGCCGGTTCGCTGGCCTCCTTCGCCTCCTGGGCGGCGGAGCCGGGGGTGCGGGTCTATCTGCGTCCGGTCGGGCTGATGCCCATCGCCGCCTGGGCCAAGGGCGCGGCCGTCCCGCTGGCGGGGGGGCGCTTCGCCTTTGCGATGGCGGAGTTGATCGTCCGCCGGGACGGCGGCAGCGAGCGCGCCTTCGCGCCGCTTTCCGAAATCCTCGCCTGGGGGTGGGAGCGCGCCCGCGCCGTGGCCGAGGCGCTGGACCGCCAACTCGGCGCGCTGACCCGCGGCCGGCCGGCCTTCGGCGGCCTCGACCTCGGCCGGCCGCGCCTGATGGGCATCGTCAACGTCACGCCCGACAGTTTTTCCGACGGCGGCGACTTCCTCGATCCCGCCATCGCCATCGCCCATGGCGAGGCGCTGCTGACGGCCGGCGCCGACCTTCTCGACGTCGGCGGCGAATCCACGCGTCCCGGCGCCGCCCCGGTGCCGCCGGAGGTGGAGGAGGCGCGCATCCTGCCGGTGATCCGCCATTTCGCCGCGAAGGGCGCCGTGCTGTCGGTGGACACGCGCCATGCCCGCGTCATGGCCGCCGCCCTGGCGGCCGGCGCCCGCATCGTCAACGACGTCGCCGGGCTTGGCGATCCGGCGGCGCTGCCGGTGGTCGCCGCCGCCGCCGCCCCGGTGGTGCTGATGCACATGCAGGGGGAACCCGGCACCATGCAGCAGGATCCCAGCTACCGCGACGCGGCGCTGGACGTCTTCGACTGGCTGGAGGAGCGGGTCGCCCGCTGCGTCGCCGGCGGCATCCCGCCGGAGCGGATCGCCGTCGATCCCGGCATCGGTTTCGGCAAGACGGCCGAACACAACCTCGCCATCCTGCGCCACACCGCCCTCTACCATGCGCTGGGCTGCACCGTGCTGATCGGGCTGTCGCGCAAGAGCTTCATCGGCCGGCTGTCGCGCGGCGAGCCGCCGAAGGAAAGGCTGGCCGGCTCGCTCGCCGCCGGGCTCGAAACCCTGAACCAGGGGGCGCAGATCCTGCGCGTCCACGACGTCGGCGAAACCGCCCAGGCCCGTGCCCTGTGGGAAGGGCTGCATCCCCTGTAACCCTTTCGCGGGCACGCGGAAGGAGGCTTGACCGCGGGCGGGCGGCGGGCGAAGAAACAGCCTTTGCGATCCCCGTTTCCCGCCCGTTCCCCTGGCCACGAGACCGCGCTCCACTATCGAGGTTCTTCATGACGCGACACCTGTTCGGCACCGACGGCATCCGCGGCACGGCCAACATCGATCCGATGACCGCCGAAACGGCGCTGCGCGTGGCGATGGCGACGGCCCTGCAATTCCGTCGCGGCGACCATCGCCATCGGGTGGTGATCGGCAAGGACACCCGCCTGTCGGGCTATCTGCTGGAGCCGGCGCTGACCGCCGGCTTCATCTCGATGGGGATGGACGTCGTGCTGGTCGGGCCGCTGC
>FTCT01000626.1_pt1 | contig 10038 bp, 5 predicted proteins | sample 1658881 | NCBI WGS metagenome assembly FTCT01 (sample SAMEA3914864, study PRJEB12502) | metagenome | biome: forest; material: soil | place: USA | collected 2012-03-12 | depth 0.3 m | reverse complement strand
GGCGGCCTTCAGCGTCCCGTATTCCGGCGTCGGCAGGGTCGAGGCGTAGGGCCAGTAGGGGTGACCCTCGGCCAGCTTGTTCTCCTCGATCCAGCGCACCCGCTTGCCGTCGGCCGAATAGAGCGCGGTCTGGGGCGGGGTCTTCGGATCGTTGTAGCTGCCGGCGAAGGCGCCGCCGGTCTCGGCCACCTTGGCGCTCCACCAGCCGCCGGCCGAGGTCAGGGCCTTGGGCTTGCCCGGCTTGGCGTAGCTGACCTCGTAGATGCGGCGCTCCAGCGGGCTGTCGATCGACGCGCCGAAGATCACCACCTTGCGGGCCTCGTCCACGCCCTCGACGCCGCCCACGGGCCAGTCGCCCTTGGTGACCTGGGCCAGCAGCTTGCCGTCAGCGGCGTAGCGATAGAGGTGCTGGTTGCCGTCACGCTCCGAGCCCCACAGGAAGGTGCCATCCTTCAGAGGCTTGAAGTCGTTGGTCACTTCGATGAAGTGGGCGTCGGTCTCGGTCAGGACCGTCTTGCCCTTGCCCGTGGCGACGTCGAAGGCCAGCAGGTCCAGGGTCTTCTGGTCGCGCGACAGGCGCTGGACGTAGACGGTCTTGCCGTCCTCGGCCCAGGCGACGCGGGCCACATAGATGTCCTTGTTGGCGCCCAGGTCCAGCTGCACGACCTTGCCCGACGCCAGGTCGCGGACGAACAGGTCGACGACCGCGTTCGGACGGCCGGCGCGCGGGTAGCGCTGGTTGACGACGGTGGCGCCGCCCGGGCCGATGTCGGCGCGCGGCACGATGTCGACGCCGCTCTCGTCGACGCGGGTGTAGACGATGCGCGCCTCGTCCGGGCTCCACCAGTAGCCGGTGAAGCGGTCCAGCTCTTCCTGGGCGATGAACTCGGCCGTACCGAACGACAGGGCGTCCTTGCCCTCGCTGGTCAGGGCCGTCTCGGCGCCGCCGGTGATCGGTTTGATGTAGAGGTTCTGGTCGCGGACGTAGGACACGAAGCCGCCCTTGGGCGAGACCTTGGCGTCGACTTCATCGCCGGGGGTTTCGGTCAGGCGGGTCACCTTGCCGTCGGCGACGCTGTCCAGATAGAGGTCGCCGTCCAGCGGCACCAGGATGAAGCGGCCCTGCTTGTCCCAGCTGTATTCGACGATGCCGCGCGCCGAGACGCGGGCGCGTTCGCGGCGGGCCTTTTCAGCCTCGGACAGTTCCTTGGCGCCCGACGACAGCGCCGCCGAGTCGATCAGGCGATAGGGCTCGCCGCCCTTCACGTCGGCCGCCCACAGGTCCTGGACGTTGGCGGCTTCCGGCTTGCTCTTCAGATAGGTGACGCGCTTGCCGTCCGGCGACAGCGCCACGCCCTTGGCCGTCGGGCCGCTCAGGCCGGGATCGGCGAAGATCCGCTCGGGGGTGAGATTTTCCGCCATGACCGGCGTGGAGAGGGCGAGGACGGCCGCGAGCGCCGTGAGCGAGGGCTTTTTCATGGCGCGGGACGCTATGCGGGACTGTGGAGGTTGTCAGCAGGGAAGTTGTTGCAGGGATGAAACCAAACTCGCCGCCCAAAACCGTGTCATCCCGGCCGGGGCGCGTCGCGCGGAGAGCCGGGACCCAGGGGCGACCGCCATGCGCCGGCCCCTGGGTCCCGGATAAGCCCTGCGGGCTTTCCGGGATGACACGAATTTGGGCGGGCGAGCCGCTACCGGCACATTGCGCTGATCGCCGCCAGGTCCACCGGATACGGCGTCACCGTCAGCCCCTTGGCCTTCATCGCGTCTTCCAGCGTGGTCGGTTGCGGCGGCAGGCCGGGATCCACGTCCGTCTTGTAGAACGGGTCGCTCTCGGCCTTGGCCAGGGTGGTGAAGCCAAAGCCCTTGTCCTGGTAGAGCTTCAGCAGGCGCGGGGCCATGCGGGCGTCGAAGGCGCCGGCGTGCATCAGGAGAACGTAGGGGATGTCGCGGCCGTAGAGAGTCTTGCTCATCGCCCGCGCCCGGTCGGCGACGGCGGCCGCGCCGTCCAGATAGCGCTTCTCCAAGTCGGCGACGGCGGCTTGGTCGCCCTTGGCCACGCAGCGGGCATAGGGTTCGTTGAAGGCGTAGTCGCCGAAGGTCATGGTGACGCTGGCGATCTTGTAGTGGTTGGCCGCCAGCCAGCCGCGCACGGCCAGGCGCTTCTCGGGCGTCTCGCCCTCAGACAGGAACGGATAGCGCAGCCAGCGCCAGTCCTGGTCGCCCATCTGCTCCTTCAGCAGGGGCTCGTTGCGGGCGATCTCGGCCTCGAAACCTGCCGCGTCCAGGGCCATGATGTTGGCGTGTGACCAGGTGTGGTTGCCCAGCGGCTGGCCGGCGTCGCGCCACATCTTCAACACGGGGATCGACGCGGGCTCGCGCTCGGTCTGGAAGCCGTTGACGAAGCCGAACGCCGGGGCCTTCACGGCGGCAAAGGCCTTCAGCAGATCGTCGGCGATCTGCACGCGCGTGACGCCGGGCGGCAGGGCGCTGTGGGCCGGCAGGTCGTCCCAGGTCAGGGCGATGACGTGCTTGGGCGCGGCTTGGGCGGCGGTGGCGGAAAGCACTAAGGCCGCTACACCCAACCCGACCTTCCCGGCGAAAGCCGGGATCAAGATCGAGCCCTGAGTGTCTGCGGATTTGGTCGAGGTCTTGGGCGCGAGCACGGCGGACTCTCCGGATGGATCTGGGCCCCGGCTTTCGCCGGGGAGGTCGGGAATTTGAAGGTCTAGAACAGGCTCAGCGGAATCGCGTCGGCCATGGCCTTGTAGCCGGCGATGTTGGGATGCAGGCCGTCATTGTCGTAGGCGGGCAGCAGGAAGCCAGGCTTCGCCGGGTCGGTCATCGCCTTGTCCCAGTCGATGACGCCGTCGAAGTGGCCAGCGGCGCGGATCCAGGCGTTGATGGCCTGGCGGTCGGCCTCGCTCTCGGGGCCGGGGTGGTAGTAGGCCGAGCGGGCATAGGGCAGGACGGTCGCGCCGATGACCTTGATCCCTCGGGCGTGGGCGCGGTCAATCATCTGGCGATAGGCGGCGGTCACCTGCTCGACCAGCAGCTTGTGCGCTTCCGGCGTGGCCGGCGCGTCGCGGGTCAGGACGCCCAGGTCGTTGACGCCCTCCAGCAGGATCACATGGGTGACGCCGGCCTGCGAGAGCACGTCGCGCTCGAACCGCGCCAGGGCGTTGGGGCCCAGGCCGTCCAGCAACACGCGGTTGCCGCCGATGCCCAGGTTCAGGACCCCGATCGGCTTGCCGGCCGCCTTCAGGCGCTGCGCCAGGCCGTCGGTCCAGCGTGCGTTGGTATTGGGTTGGACGCCGTAGCCGTCGGTGATGCTGTCGCCGAACGCGACGATCGCCCCGGCCTTCTCCGAAGCGACGTCGACGCTGGAGATCTGAAGCCAGCGGTCGGCGGTCTTGGCGCCCGGCAGGTCGGCGTCGGCCACGTGGTCGCCGGCCAGGATGTAGGAGGTGGCGCGCGAGCCGGGGTGGCCGGTCTGCACGTTCGGCGCGGCCGCGTAGCGCAGGCTGACGGCCAGACTGGTCAGCGGCGCGACCTTCAAGGACACCGGATCAGACCAGTAGTCGGCGCCGGCCGGGATGGTCACCTCGGTCCGGCCCGAGAAGGTGAGGGAACGGTCGGTCTTCGGGTCGATCTTGGCGGTGGCCAGGTCGGCGGAGACGGCCAGATGCGCGGCCGTGAGTGTCAGGGGCTGGGTCCCGAAGGCGTTGGACAGGCGCACCCGGACGCTGTCGCCGCCGATCGACAGACGGATCACCTGGCGCAGGGTGGCGCCGGGATAGTCCTGCGGGTCGAGGCTGTTCTTGGCGTCCGGCGCCATCTGGGCGCTGGCCCAGCTGCCGACCCAGCGGGTCTCGGCGTGAGCGGGCAGGGCGAAGGACAGGGCCAGACCGGCCGCGATCAGCGCAGGCCGCGTAAGCATCTTCATCGAGCGTTTCTCCCCACTCCGCCGGTTCGGTGACGGTAGCGGTAACATTGGTATGACCTCTCCGCGCGGGCGTAAAGCCTGCAACCAGATTACAGTGTTTTAATCCGCTCTCGGGCCCGTGATCACAGGTGATCCGATGTGATCGCCTTATGATTGAGCCGGGCTTGGCCATGCATACATGTACTGCGGCCGCCGATAGACGGGCCGCGATCATCGCGCTCCGGACGGCCACCTAGGGGCTTTCTACATGTCCAACTTCATGGCGTTTGGACCGCTGGTCGGTTCAGCGCTCGTTGTCGTGTTCGTTGCAGCGATCGTCGCCGTCTCCGGCATGATCCGCTACATCGGCAACAACCGCGTCGCGGTGGTCGAGAAGCTGTGGTCGGGCAAGGGCTCGATCGCGGGCGGCCTGATCGCGCTGAAGGGCGAAGCCGGCTTCCAGCCCGACGTCCTACGCGGCGGCCTGCACTTCTTCTTTCCGTTCCAGTACCGCCTGCACGTCCAGTCGCTGGTGACCATCCCGCAGGGCCGGATCGGCTATGTCTTTGCCCGCGACGGCGCGCCGCTGGAGGCCGATCAGGCGCTTGCCGCCAACCCGCATGACGTCGATTTCCAGAACACCCGCGTGTTCCTGGAGCAGGGCGGCCAGAAGGGCCCGCAGCGCAAGATCCTGCGCGAGGGCGCCTATGCCATCAACCTGGCCCAGTTCGTCGTGGTGACCCGCGACAGCACCTTCGCGCTCAGCCTCGATCGGGCCGAGGAGGGCCTGCTGACCCAGATGGCCGAGGTGATCGAGGAGCGCGGCGGCTTCGAGCCGGTGGTGATCAAGGACGCGGACGACCAGATCGGCGTCATCACCGTCCACGATGGCCCCGGGTTGCCGGCGGGCGAGATCATCGCGCCGCTGGTCGGCAGTGATCCGGCCAATGACGCGACCTTCCACAACAGCTTCCAGGACGCCGAGGCGTTCCTGAAGGCCGGGGGCCGCAAGGGCCGTCAGCTGCAGGTGCTGGTCGAGGGGACCTACTACATCAACCGGCTGTTCGCGACGGTGGAGCGCATCAACAAGACCGTCATCGAGGTCGGCCAGGTGGGCGTGGTCGTCTCGTACACCGGCGCGGCCGGGACCGACACCTCGGGCGAGAGCTATCGTCACGGCGAGCTGGTGGCCAATGGCGAGCGCGGCGTGTGGCGCGACCCGCTGCTGCCCGGCAAGTACGCGTTCAACACCTATGCCGGCCGCGTGACCATGGTGCCGACCACCAACTTCATCCTGAAGTGGGAAACCAGCGCCGTGGGCTCGCACAAGTTCGACGAGAACCTGGCCGAGGTGTCGCTGATCACCCGCGATGCGTTCGAGCCGACCCTGCCGGTCTCGGTCGTGGTGCATATCGACTACCGCAAGGCGCCACTGGTCATCCAACGGTTCGGCGACATCAAGAAGCTGGTCGAGCAGACCCTGGACCCGATGGTCAGCGCCTACTTCAAGAACGTCGGCCAGACCCGCACCCTGATCGAGCTGTTGCAGGACCGCAGCGCGATCCAGAGCCAGTCGGGCGAGGAGATGAAGGTCAAGTTCGGGGCCTATAACCTCGAGCTGCAGGAAGTCCTGATCGGCACGCCGCGCCCGGCCCAAGGGGGCGACGACCAGATCGAGAAGATCCTGACCCAGCTGCGTCAGCGCCAGATCGCCGACGAACAGGTGGGCACTTACGAGCGCCAGAAGCTGGCGGCCCAAAAGGAGCGCGAACTGCGCGAGGCCGAAGCCTTCGCCAAGCAGCAGACCGCGATCACCGAAAGCCAGCTGTCGATCCAGGTGCAGCAGAACGCCGGTAAGGCCAACCTGGCCCGTTCGGAACAGGAGGCCCAGCAGCGCCGGACCCTGGCCAAGGCCGACGCCGACTCGATCCGCCTGCTGGGCGAGGGCGAGGCCGGCAAGGTCGTGGCCCTGGCCCGCGCCGAGGCCGAGAAGGTGACCAAGGTGGGCCTTGCGACCGCCGAGGCCATCGCCAGCCAGGTCGAGGCCTCGGGTGGGGCTCGCTACCAGCTGGCCCGCCAGGTGGCCGAGCGCTTCGCCGAAGCCCTGGAAACCAGCGGCGTCGACGTGGTGCCGAAGGTGCAGATCACCGGTTCGGGCGCCGATGGCGCGGGCTCGGGCGGGGTGATGCAGGCTCTGCTGACTCTGCTGATGTCGGAGAAGCTGGGCGTGGCGGTCGACGCGGCTCCAGTCAGCTACGAGGAAGAACAAGTCTGACGACACCGGGCGCGGCGATCGAAAAGTGCGTCAGGTCGCCGCGCCCGGCAGGAATCGCTTGCGCTCAGGGGAATGTTAGCGCTATCAGAAACCCGTGAGGCGCCGAGCGCCTCTGCCCTTCCTGGGCGTTTCCTCCCTATTGACTTCAAGCCCGGCCGTTTGGTCGGGCTTTCTTTTTGCGCGCTGCGAAAGGTGCTAGTCAGGGGACGAACGATGCGAGGTTTCCCTATGACCGCTGGCAAGCCGCCCAAGAAAAGCGAAGTGCTCGAGGTCCGTCTGCCGCACGAGACCAAAGCCGCCTTCATGGAGCGCTGCCACGACGCGGGCCGTACGGCCAGCGAAGCGGTGCGACTGTTCATCGACCAGGAACTGGAAGGCCGCGCGACCAAGCCGCCGCGCACGCACGGCCTTCTCTGGCGCGCCCTCGCGGCGGCCCTGGCGGGCCTGGCCGTCGGCGCGGTCGCCGCGCCCTCGCTGGCGCGTCCGACCACGATGTCTCACGAGACCTTCGACCGCCTGGATAAGAACCACGACGGCGTGCTGAGCTTCGAGGAATTCAGCCGGCGGTAAAAAGCAGAATCCCTCTCTCTGAGAGAGAGGGAGGGGCCCGCCGCCGAAGGCGGTGGGAGGGTGAGAGGTTTCACCGTCTGCCGGAGAAACCTGACGCTTTCCACTATCGCGCAGTCACCCAAGTTCGCAGCGACCGCCGACCGATATGTCGTCAGAGCTCAGTTCTGAAAGGGTGTAACCTCTCACCCTCCCACGCTTTGCGTGGGCCCCTCCCTCTCTCAAAGAGAGAGGGCTTCTACTACCGGATCACCTTGAAGAACCGGTCCCACTGCAGGTCCAGCCACGTCCACGGCTTCACCAGCGCAGCGCCCGGCTTCCACGAGACCATGACGATCTTGGCGCGCCCGACCAGGTTCTCGGCCGGCAGCAGACCGACGCCGATCGAGCCGGGGAAACGGCTGTCCAGCGAGTTGTCGCGGTTGTCGCCCATCACGAAATAGTCGCCGGCCGGGACTTCGTAGACGTCGGTGTCGTCGCCCGGCTGGCCGGGGCCGCCGTCATAGGTGACGTAGGATCGGCCGTTCGGCGTGCGCTCGCCTAGCTGCAGCACCGTGCGGTCGGGCGCGTCGTGGTCCTGGGTCATGCCGAGCGGGGTCTGGGGAATGGCCGTCCCGTTGACGAAGACCTGGCCGCTCTTCACCTGGATGCGATCGCCGGGCAGGCCGATCACGCGCTTGATCCAGGTCTGGGACGGATCGCGCGGCAGGCGGAACACCACCACGTCGCCGCGCTGGGCCGTGCGCTCCAGGAAGCGGCCCTTGAACAGCGGCAGGTTCAGCGGCAGCGAGGCGCGGCTCCAGCCATAGGCCAGCTTGGAGACGACGATGTAGTCGCCGGTGACGAGCCCGGGCTCCATCGAGGACGAGGGGATGGTGAAGGGCTGGAACAGCACGATCCGCAGGACCAGCGCGATCGCGAGGGCGACGCCGGCGGTGCGTACGGTCTCGATCCATTCACGCAGGGCGGAGGGCTTTTCAGTCGGGGAGGGGGTGTCGGTCATAAGCCGAGGAGGCCTCGCGTCGGACGCAAACGCCAGCGCGGCCCTGTCCGGACGGCCGGAAAATCGTGTCCGGACACGAAAAAGGGCCGGGAGACTGGCTCCCGGCCCTTTCCTATTTCCTGTCATCCCGGCCGGAGCGCAGTGGAGAGCCGGGACCGCGGAAAGCTCTGCGCTCCCTGTGGTCCCGGATAGCCTCTGCGAGGCTTCCGGGATGACATTGGCTTATTAGAACCGCTTCTTGATCGTCACATAGGCCTGACGCGGCGCGCCCGGCAGCAGGGTCATGGCCGTGCCGCTGGGATCGGCCTTGGCCGGGCCGCCCGAGCCCACCGTCGAGATGTAGTCCTCGTCGGTCAGGTTGGTGATGTTGCCCTGGATCTCCAGATTGTGGAGCAGCGAGCCCTGGGCGCCCTGGAAGCGGTAGCCCACGGTCAGGTCGGCGACGGTGTAGCTGTCGACGTCGCCGCCGTTGTTCTCGAACGTGTACCAGCGCGATCCGACGTACGAGACGCCCAGGCGCGAGTAGAAGCCGCCGTTGTCGTACTTCAGTTCGGCCTTCACCAGGTTCTTGGGCGTGAAGACCACGTCCTTGCCCTTGGTGTGCATGGCCACCAGGCCGCCGGCGCCGGGCACGTCGTCGTCGTACTTGGAGTCGTTGTAGGTATAGGCGCCGTAGACCGACCAGGTGTCGGTCAGGCGGTATTCGCCGGCCACTTCCACGCCCTTGGTCGTGACCGAGCCGACGTTCGACAGCACGGCCGGCAGGCCCAGGATCGGCGGGGCCGTCGAGGCGCTGTCCAGGCGGTTGTCGAACTTGACGTGATAGAGCGCGACCACGCCCTGGAAGCGGCTGTTGTGGTAGCGCGCGCCGCCCTCGAAGGTCTTCGAGGTTTCCGGCTGCAGGTTCTTGGAGACGTAGTCGACGACGGTCTGATTCTGCGAGGCGAACGGACCCGAGGTCGCGGCCGAGACGAAGGCGGCCATGTTCTTGGTGTAGCCGCCGAAGAACTCGACGCCGTTGTCCAGCTTATAGACGACGCCGACCTGGGGCAGGAAGCTTTCCTTGCTCTCGATCTTGCCGTTCATCGGGTTGCCGGCGACGGTCGAGACCTTGTTCTCGACCTTCATGGCCTTGAAGCCGAAATTGACCTTCAGGGCCTCGTTGATCGCCCAGACGTCCTGCAGATAGCCGGTCGTGGTCTTGGTATTGAACTTGTAGTCCCACGAGGTCAGGAACGGGTTGGACTGGAAGTCCAGCGGGTTGCGCGACGGGTGGTCCAGGGTCTCGGCGTAGAAGCGGCGCGCCTGGTGGAAGTCGTTGTCCTCGGTCCAGAAGCCGGCGCCGATCTGGTGGTCGCCGATGTCGTAGGTGGCGTTGCCGATCAGGCCCTTGCGGTCGATGTCGTACTCGGTGGTGCGGATCGACAGCGGGGCGGCGTTCGAGCCGGGCGTGCCGTAGCCGGGGCTGACGGTGTAGGGCGTGTACCACAGGCCCTGGCCCTGGTTCTGGTGGCCATAGCCGGTCAGGTCGAAGTGGAGCGCGCCCAGCTTCTCCTTCAGGGTGACGGCGTAGACGTCGTCGTCACGGATGCCGGCGCCGGCATAGTAGGCGTCGTCCGGCGTGGCGACGCCGTAGGCGGCGTAGGGGTTCGTGCCCACGCCGGTCCAGTAGCCGCCGCTCAGCAACGGCGTGGCGCCGGCGTAGTTGGCCGGGTTGTTCAGCACGGTGGCGACGCCGATGGCCTTGGCCCAGTCGGGCTGGAAGTTGTCCCAGTTGCTGCCCAGGCGCTTGATCATGTCGAACGACATGTCCTGGTAGTCCTGCTCGCGACGCTCCGAGTGGTCCCAGAACGCGGTCAGCGTGCCGGTCTCGCCCAGCGGCAGCTCGACCTTGCCGTCGTACTGGCGCTGCTTCTGCTTGGAGCCGCCCTTCCACTTGTCGGCCTTCTGGTCGGCGACCGAGACATAGGCCTTCAGGCCGCCCAGCGCTTCGATCGCGCCGGTGTCGAGGCGGCCGAACACCCGGTACATGTTGTCCGAGCCGCCGGTGACGTCGGTCTGGACGCCGAAGTCGTCGGTGGGCCGGCGCGAGAAGAACTGCAGCGTGCCGCCCAGGTTCGAGGTCGAGGCGGTCGACAGCGAGCCGGCGCCCTGGGCCAGCTCGACCGAGCCGATGTCCTCGCTGGCGATGGCGCGGCTGATGTGCAGGCCGTTGTAGTTGCCGTAGCTCATGTCGCCCAGCGGCACGCCGTCCAGGGTGAAGCCCAG
>FTCT01004728.1_pt1 | contig 10041 bp, 8 predicted proteins | sample 1658881 | NCBI WGS metagenome assembly FTCT01 (sample SAMEA3914864, study PRJEB12502) | metagenome | biome: forest; material: soil | place: USA | collected 2012-03-12 | depth 0.3 m | reverse complement strand
GGATGCGGAGCATGTCTGGATTCTTGATCCCATCGACGGCACCCGCGCCTTCATTTCCGGCCTGCCGCTGTGGACCACCCTGATCGGCCTGCGGGTCGCCGGGGCGCCGTCCGTCGGCGCGATTTCCCAGCCCTATATCGGCGAATTGTTCCTCGGCGGCCCGTCCGGCGGGGTGCTGATGAGCCGGGGTCAGACGAAGCCGATCCGCACCCGCGCCTGCGAGCGCCTGACCGACGCGGTCATCTCGACCACCGATCCCGAAATCTTCACCGGCTCGGAACTGGGCGCCTGGACCCAGGTGCGGGCCGCCGCGCGCCTCGCCCGCTACGGCTGTGACGCCTATGCCTATGCGATGGTGGCGGCCGGGCGCATGGATCTGGTCGCCGAAACCAGCCTCAAGCTCTGGGACTGGTCGGCCCTGATCCCGGTGGTCGAGGCCGCCGGCGGCGAGGTCACCAACTGGCGCGGCGAACCGGTCGACGGCACGGGCCAGATCCTGGCCGTCGGCGACGTCCGCATCCGAGAACAGGCGCTGGTGACGCTGAAACGCGCCGCGCTCTAGCCCAAAACCCTACGGAACGCGCTCAAGCAGCGCGCGACCGCGTCGCGCGCGTTAGCGCACTAAAAAGATCAAGCCGCGCCGACTTCGACGTCGTCGGGCTGGGGCAGGGGCCGCAGGTCCTGGGTCGGGGCGACATAGTCGGCCATGGCGTCGAACTCCGAGAGGAAATGCGCCCTCAGGTCGTCGGTCTCCATGATGATCTCGTGCTTGGCGCCCGGGACCTCGACGTAGCGGCCGCGGCCCAGACGTTTGGCCGCCCATTTGTTGGTCTGCTTCCAGACGCGGTCGTCCTCGCCCGCCTGAACGAAGGTGCAGGGGATGCGGACGGCCTTCAGGGCCTTGGGCTTGAGCGCGCGCTCCCCGGCGTCCAGGCCGAAGGCCAGCCAGCCCCAGGTCGGGCCGCCCACAGCCAGGTGCGGACAGGCGTAGAGCTGTTGCCGCCACAGTTCGTAGCGGGTCTCGTCCGTGGTCAGGGCGTCCTTCTCGAAGGTATGGTCGAAGGGATCGTCCGGATCGTCCAGAACGAAGTCCCCGGCCTTGCCGTGGCGCAGGTTCCAGCGCACGGCCAGTTTGACCGACCACATCGAGCGCTTGCCCGTCTTGATACGGAGCATCGGGCCCGACAGCACCGCGCCCGAGAACCGCTCCTCGCCGTTTTCCAGCGTCAGCAGGTTCAGGGCCGCGCCCATCGAATGGCCGACCATGATCCAGGGCTTGGGCGCGCGGGTCTCGAAGGCGTCCAGCAGGCGGTGATAGTCGTCGAGGAACTCCTCGACCGCGCGAGCGTGACCCTTCAGCCGGTCGGGCAGCAGGCGGGCCGACAGACCCTGGCCGCGCCAGTCATGGGCCAGGACGCAGAAGCCGCGCGCCAGGAAGTTGCCGATGACCTCGAAATACTTCTCGATCGGCTCGGTGCGGCCCGGCGACAGGATGACGGTGCCGCGCGGCTTGGCGGCGACCAGGGCCGAGGGGGTCCAGAAGGCGGCGCGAAGGCGCAGGCCGCCGGCCCCGCGGAACCAGTCACCCTGGCCTCCGGGCGGCGACGAGGCGCCGGGCACGCCCATCAGGGGGGCGTTGGCGGCGAAGGCTTGGGCGCGGTTCACTCAGGTTTCCTGAACTTCAAGGTCATGCGGTCGCTCTCGCCGATCGCATCGTATTTGCTGCGATCGAACGTGGGATCGGGCGCCTGGCCTTGCGGGGCCGTCAGGCTTTGCGGAGGCAGGGTTCCGACACCGAACGGATGATCCTTTGTATCTGTTGCATTCGCGTTGATTTCCGACGACGCGACGAAAACAAATCCGGCCTCGGCGGCCAGCTGCTTGACGAAGGCCTCCTGGACATAGCCGTTGGCGGCGGCCGGGTCCTGATCCTCGTCCGGGGCCAGACGGTGCTGTTCGATGCCCAGAACACCGCCGGGGCGCAGGGCCTGGAAGGCGTCGCCGAAGGCTTTTTCGGCGATGCCGGTGGCCATCCAGGCGTTGAGATTGCGCATGAACAGGACCAGATCGGCCGTCCCCGGCGGGGCCACCTCGCCCGACGACGGTCCGAAGGCGGAGAATTTGATGTCGCCGTACAGCTTCTTGTCGGCGGTGAAGCGGGTTTCGTAGTTGGCCATCAGGGCCGCCTGTGCCGGATCGGCGCCCGGACCGGTGCTGAAGCCCGCCGCGTAATAGGTCCCGCCGCCGCGCGACAGATAGGGGGCCAGGATCTCGGTGTACCAGCCGCTGCCGGGCCAGAAGTCGACCACGGTCATATTGGGCTGCAGGCCGAAGAAGCGCAGGGTCTCCATCGGGTGGCGCCATTGATCGCGCGACCGGTCGGCGGCGCGCCACGGGCCCTGAACGGCCCACTCCAGCGAGCCCTCGGGCGGGCCGGCGGGCGCGGTCGGCGCCGGGGTCTGGGCCTTCTCGACGGGCTTGGGCTTGCGATCGCAGGCAGCCAGGCCGAGCGGCGTCAGGGCGACGGTCGCGGCAAGGCTGATCAGCACCGATCGGCGCGATCCCGTTATCGCTTCTGGTGTCCCGCCGGACGGCGCGCGTTTCTGCATACGGGTCTCCCGCCGAGCCGCCCCCAAACCTTACGGTTCTGCTCGGGTCGAACGGGCTTAACGGGCTTCGTCGCGGTCGTCAAAGCCATGCGCGAAGGCGTGATCGGCGACCGGATGGGGCCCGCCTCAGAACGGCTTGCGGAAGCGAAGGGTCATGCGGTCGCTCTCGCCGATCGCATCCAGCGCGGCCCGCTGTTCGGAGGTCAGGGCGCCGGTTCCGTCCCTTTCCTGGGACTGGCGGGTCGGGGGCAGGCTCCAGACCCCGAACGGGTGGTCGTGGTCGTCCTTCGGGTTGGCGTTCAGCTCGCTGCGCGCCTCCAGCACGAAGCCCGCCGCCTGGGCCGCGCGGATGACGTAGCTCTCGGGCACATAGCCGGTGGGGGCGGTGGTCGCGACGTTCAGCCCTTCGGCGCTGCGGTGTTGCTCCACGGCCAGGACGCCGCCGGGCTTCAGCGCCTTGAAGAAGGCCGCCAGATAGGGCTCGGTGCGGCCGTCGCGGGACCAGTTGTGGAAGGCGCGGGCGACCACGACCATGTCAGCGGTTCCGTCGGCGACGCCCATGCTCTCCGCCGGCTTGTCGACCGGGACATAGGTCCCGCCGGTCGCGGCGGCATAGGGCTCGAGGATATGCCGCCACCAGCCAGCCCGGCCGGGCTCGATCTCGACGACGGTCAGGCCGGGTGTCAGGCCCCAGAAGGTCAGGGTCTCCAGCGGATGGCGCTGGCCGTCGCGGGCGACGTCGGCGGCGGGCCGGCTGCTCGCCCCGATGGCCGCCTGCAGCGCCGCATCCTCTTCCAGCACGGGCGGCGCCATGGCGGCGCGGCGCGCGGTGCGCTCGGCCGGGGTTTCCAGCGGCGCGACCGCCTCCTGGGCCAGGACCGGGGCCGCAGCCGCCGCAAGGGCAAGGCTGCAGAGGGCGAGGGCTGTGAGGCGCATGGTCGTCTCCGAATGAGGGTCCTGCATCCGTAACGGCTCGCGTGGCCGAAACAAGGGCGGCGAATGGTCTCGAAGCGGCGCCTCTTGCGGACCGGAAACCGTATCCCACATCGGTAGCGAAGGCGCCGATCACCGGGCCTTCTCAGACCCACGGGGCCCAGAAGGGACCGCGGACCTGACCACCCAAGGCTGCTCCGGGCAAAACGCGGGGCCGCTCAATCTTGCTGATCATCAGGAGATCGACATGCGTACCATCGACTTCACCCCCCTCTATCGTTCGGCCGTCGGCTTCGACCGTCTGGCCCGTCAGCTGGAAAGCGCCGCGCGCACCAGCGAGGCCGCCGGCTGGCCGCCGTACAACATCGAGACGACCGCCGAGAACGAGTACCGGGTCGAGATCGCTGTCGCCGGCTTCAAGCCGGAAGAGCTGAACATCGAGGTCAAGGAAAACCTGCTGACCGTCACCGGCCGCAAGACCGCCAACGATGACGCCGCCCCGCAGAAGACCTATCTGCACCGCGGCCTGGCCGAGCGCGACTTCGAGCGCCGCTTCCAGCTGGCCGACTATGTCATCGTGACGGACGCCAACCTCGACAACGGCCTGCTCGCCATCAGCCTGAAGCGCGAGCTGCCCGAGGCCCTGAAGCCCCGCCGCATCGAGATCGGCACGACCAGGACCCCGCTGATCGAAGGCGAAAGCGCCGCCGCGTAAGCGTCTGACGCACCGGCCTCAAGCAGCGGGCGACCGTGTCGCGAGCGATAGGCCAATCGGCCTCAAGCAGCGAGCGACCGTGTCGCGAGCGATAGGCCAAAAAGAACGGAAAGGGCGGTCTTCGGGCCGCCCTTTTTGCTATGCGGCTTCGGAGGAGACGCCGCTGACGTGGTCGATCCGGGCGCCCTTGAAGGTCACGTCCGTCAGATTGGCGCCGCGGAAGTCGGCGCCCGACAGATCGGCACGGTCCAGACAGGCGCGGCCGAGGTCGGCGTTCCTCAGACAGGCGTAGCGCAGGCGGGTTTCGGTCAGGCTCGCGGGCAGGGTCCGGCCGCCGCCCATGGGCAGCGGGCCCAACTGGGCGCCGGTCAGATTGGCCTTGTTGAGCAGGGCGCCGTTCAGTCTCACGCCGCGCAGGTCGGAGCCGGACAGGTCCGCGCCGCGCAGGTCCGCGCCCTCCAGATTGGCGCCCTGAAGCGCCACGGTCTTCAGGTCCATCCCGACCATACAGGCCCCCTTGGCGCTGAGCGCCGGCAGCTTCAGTCCGCCCAGACGACCGCTCAGCGGGCGCAGGTCCTCGCCGTCGAACACCGCCGGCGCGCCGAGAACTCCGCCGCTCTCTGCCCAGGCGTTGGCGTCGAGGGCCATGCTCAACAGGACCTCGGCCCGTTCGATCGCGGCGGCCGTCGGTGTCTTGATCACACCGGTCAGATCGGTCTTGTCGAGGCGGGCGCCTTCCATCTTTACGCCGGACAGGTCGGCGCCGATCAGGCGGGCTCCGGCGAGATTGGCGCCCGAGACCTGGGCGTTTTCCAGCATCGCGCCGGACAGGTCGGCGTCCTTCAGATTGGCGCGGGTCAGGACCGCGCCGCGCATCGAACAGTCGGTGAAGTCGGCCTTGTGGGCGCTGACCCCGTCGAAGCGCGAGCCGTCCAGGGTCGCCCCGGCGAAGCTGGCGCCGTCGGCCAGACCCGTGCGCTTCTCGTGCTTGACCTCCGACAGACCCTTGGTCTCGTGGGGCATCGCGATGACCCCCTCACGGAAGTCGGCCTGGGTGAGGTCGGCGTTTTCCAGACTGGCGCCCTGGAGGCAGACGCCGCGGATGTCGGCGCGGACCAGAACCGCCTCGGACAGGTCGGCGCCGCGCAGGTCGCAGCCGAACAGGATCGCCCGTTCCATCCGCGCGCCCCTGAGTTTGGCGTTCTCCAGACAGGCGCCGGTGAAGTCGGCGTCGTCGAGCAGTCGTCCGGTCAGGTCAAGACCGGTCAGATCGAGGAATTTGAGCGACAGGCGGCGTCCCCCGGCCTTGCCCTCGACGAAGCGGGCATGGGCGGCGAGGAACAGGTCGAGATCGCCCTGCGAGAGTTTGCGGCGAACCACGGTCATGCGGCGTCGGCCCTGGGATCGTAACCGCGCGCGGCGGTCAGGGTTGCGCCGGTGAAGTCGGCGAGACGGGTCTGGGCGCCGTGCAGGCTGGCGCGGCTGAGATCGGCATCGCACAGGACGGCGCGGCGCAGGTCGGCGCCGGACAGGTCCGCGCCCCTCAGGGACGCGCCGGTCAGGTCAGCCGGCAGCAGGCGTTCGGGACCGAGCATCAGCGGCCCCAGCTGGGCCTCGCGCAGATCGGCCCCGGCCAGACGCGCGCCGGTCAGCCGGGCGCCGCGCAGATCGGCGCGCCGCAGCCGGGTCGAACGCAGATCCGCCCCCTGGAGCTGGGCGCCCTGAAGCTGAACCCCCTCCATATCGAGGCCGTAGAAGATGGCGTTCTTGGCGGACAGGGCTGTGAGGTTCAGGCCGGTGATCGAGCCGAGGGGCCGCAGGTCGACGCCGTCGAAGACCGAGGGCTGGCCCTGGGCGCCGCCGGTTTCGCACCAGACGGCGTGGTCGTGCAGCATGTCGGCGGCGGGCATCTTGGCGACCGAGGCGCAGGACGAGCCCTTGTCCGTCAGGGCGCCGTCCAGATTGGCGCCGTCGGTGCGCCACATCGAGGCCGTGACCCCGACCAGGACCGCGTCGCGCAGGTCAGCGCCGGTCAGGTCCGCGCCCGACAGGTCGGCGCCGGCCAGGTCGGCGCCGCGGAAGTTGGCGGACTTCAGATTGGCCCGCACCAGCTTGCAGCCGGTCATGATCGCGTCGGAGAAGTCGGCCGCCTGGGCGGCGATGCCGGACAGGCGTGAGCGCTGGAGGTTGGCGCCGGCCAGACAGGCGCCCTGGGCCTGGGTGTCGTTGCGCTTCTTGGGCTCCACGACGCGGAAGCCGTCCTTGGCGTCAGCCGTGGCCAGGGTGCCCTCGCGCAGATCGGCCTCGAACAGGTCGGCGCCTGACAGGTCGGCGCCGCGCAGGCAGGCGCCGCGCAGGTCGGCGCGCCTCAGGCTGGCGTCGACCAGGGTCGCGTCCTGCATGTCGGTTCCGAAGAAGGTGGCGTTGTCCAGCTTGGCGCCGGTCAGATCGCAGCCGGCCATTTCGGCGGCGGAGAAGTCGGCGTCGGTCAGGTTGCGGCCGCTGAGGTCCAGACCCGACAGATCCATCCAGGCGAAGACCGCGCGCGCGCCGCCCGGACGCGCCTGCCACAGGCGGTCGTGTCGGGCGCAGATGACGTTCAGCTCTTGCTGGCTGATCCGCTTGCGCAGCTTTTCCTCGGGGGCTCCCATCCGGGCACTATCCGCCCGGCGCATTTAAGGAAGCCTTGCGAAAACGGGGGTTTCGCAGCCCCTGACCCGTCAGGCGGTGAGGAGCCCCTGGTCCGCCAGAGCGTCGGCCAGTTCGCCGGGGCCGGTCCACAGCCGGGTATAGCCCGCCTCGCCCAGCCGCTTCAGTTCGGTGACCAGATCGGCGCGCGGGGAGGCGACGAAGCGGGCGTCGAAGCCGGCGCCATCCGCGCTGATCCGAACCATCGGGCGACCAGTCTCCAGCCGGTGCAGGAAGCCTTCGCACAGGACCTTGCCCTCGTCGCACATCAGGCCGGTCTCGACGATCAGCCCCGCCTGACGCAGCCGCTCCGTGCCGCGGCCCGAGGCGAAGGGGGAGGGGTCCAGACAGGCGACGACGACCCGCGCCACCCCGGCCTCGGCCAGATAGTGGGCGCAGGACTGGCGGCCGGACGACCGCGCGCCGCACGGCTCCAGCGTCACATAGGCCGTCGATCCGGCGACGTCCGGGCCGGCGGCGGGCACGGCCTGCTCCTCGGCATGAGGGCGGCCGCCCGGCGCCGTGGCGGCTTCGGAGAGCACCCGACCGTCCTTGACGATGACGCAGCCGACGGCCGGGTTCGGCCAGGTCTCGCCCATCCGTCCCATGGCCAGTTCGATGGCCCGGGCCATGAAGCGGGCGTCGTCAGCTTCCGACGTGCTCACGCGATGGCCGGCAGGCTTTCGGCCCGTCCTGCGTCGAGGTAGCGCGCCGAGACCGGCTTGAGATCGGCGTCCAGATCGATTTCCAGCGGGTTGCCGGTCGGAATCTCGACCCCGACGATCTGGTCGTCCGGCACGTCGAACAGGTGTTTGACGATGGCGCGCAGCGAATTGCCGTGGGCGGCGATCAGCACGTCCTCGCCGGCCTTCAGGCGCGGGGCGATGGCGCTGTCCCAATAGGGCAGGACGCGGTCGAGCGTGGTCTTCAGGCTTTCGGTGTCGGGGATGTCCTGACCGGCGTAGCGCGGATCGGCGGTGAAGTCCCATTCGCCGCCGGGGGCCAGCGGCGGCGGCGGCACGTCATAGCTGCGGCGCCAGACCTTGACCTGATCGTCGCCGTGCAGCTTCGCCGTCTCGGCCTTGTCCAGCCCGGTCAGGCCGCCGTAGTGGCGCTCGTTCAGCCGCCAGTCCTCGATCGTCGGCACGTCCTTCAGGCCCGCCGCCTGCAGGGCGATGGCGCCGGTGCGCTTGGCCCGGGTCAAGACCGAGGTGAACATCACCGCCGGGGTGAAGCCGGCCTCGGCGATCAGCTCGCCGCCGCGCCGCGCCTGGGCCTCGCCCTCCGCCGTCAGGTCCACGTCGACCCAGCCGGTGAAGCGGTTCTCAAGATTCCACTGGCTCTGGCCGTGACGGAGAAGGATCAGACGGGGCATGGTCGGCTCCGGCGTCGCGCCGGAAGGGAGCCGGCGGCGCGGTTGGGAATTTTCTGGACCCTCGGCCTAGGACGCGACCCCTCAGGGGTCAAGCCGGGACCGTGACGGAATGATGAACCGTGGTACGCGGGCGGTGGTTGTGGTTGTTCGCGTCGTCGGCGCCCTCTATAGGTCTCGCGATGTCCGACCGCGTGTTCTTCGCCTTGGCCGCCGTGTGCGCGGCGGCCCTGACGGCGCTGGCGCTGGTCTGGCCCTGATCACTTTTCCTCTGGAATCTCGCATGTTGAAGCCCCGTCAGGATCTGGTTCCGAACACGGCCGATTACGAAGTCACGCCTCTGGTGAAGCCGACGGGCTTCCGTGAGTACGACGCGCGCTGGATCCTGGAGAAGGAAATCAACCTGCTGGGCATCCAGGCCCTGGGTCTGGCGCTCGCGACCTATGTCCACGAGATCGGGGTGCAGCCGCGCATCGTCGTCGGCCACGACTTCCGCTCCTATTCGCTCAGCGTCAAACAGGCCCTGATCCTGGGTCTGCTCGAAGGCGGCATGGAGGTGCTGGACATCGGCCTGGCCCTGTCGCCGATGGCCTATTACGGCCAGTTCGCCCTGAACGCGCCCTGCGTGGCCATGGTCACCGCCTCGCATAACGAGAACGGCTGGACCGGCGTCAAGATGGGCGCCAAGGCCCCCCTGACCTTCGGCCCCGATGAAATGGGCCGGCTGAAGGAGCTGGTGCTCGAAGGCCAGAGCGTGGCGCGCCCCGGCGGCAAGCTGGAGCGCATCGACGGCTTCCGCGAGAAATACATCGCCGAGGTCGCCTCCAAGACCAGGCTGACCCGCCCGCTCAAGGTCGTCTGCGCCTGCGGCAACGGCACTGCCGGCGTCTTCGCCCCCGAGGCCCTGCGCCTGATGGGCGCCGAGGTGATCGAGATGGACACCGCGCTCGACTACACCTTCCCCAAGTACAATCCGAACCCGGAAGACCACGCCATGCTCGTCCAGATGGCCGAGAAGGTGAAGGAGACCGGCGCCGACCTGGCCCTCGGCTTCGACGGCGACGGCGACCGCTGCGGCGTGGTCGACAACACGGGCGAGGAGATCTTCGCCGACAAGATCGGCCTGATGCTGGCCCGCGACCTGTCGGCCCTGCACAAGGACGCCACCTTCGTCGTCGATGTGAAGTCGACGGGTCTCTACAAGACCGATGAGGTCCTGAAGGCCAATGGCGCCACGACCGTCTACTGGAAGACGGGCCACTCCTACATCAAGCGCAAGACCGCCGAGCTGGGCGCCCTGGCCGGGTTCGAGAAGTCGGGCCACTTCTTCCTCTCGGGCCCGCTGGGTCACGGCTATGACGACGGTATCGTCGCCGCCGGCGCCGTCCTGGCCATGCTGGACCGCAACCCGGGCAAGAGCCTGTCCGAGCTGAAGACTGCCCTGCCCGACGCCTGGACGTCGCTGACGATGTCGCCGCACTGCCCGGACGAGACCAAGTATCAGGTGCTCGAAACCCTGGTCGCCGAATACGAGGCCCTGTTCGCCGCCGGCGGCTCGATCCTGGGCCGCAAGATCGTCGAGGTGATCACGGTCAACGGCGCCCGCGTCCATCTGGAAGACGGCTCCTGGGTCCTGATCCGCGCCTCCTCGAACAAGCCGGAGCTGGTCGTGGTGGTCGAGAGCATGCGCTCGGCCGACGACATGCGCGACCTGTTCCGTCAGG
>FTCT01002882.1_pt1 | contig 10060 bp, 11 predicted proteins | sample 1658881 | NCBI WGS metagenome assembly FTCT01 (sample SAMEA3914864, study PRJEB12502) | metagenome | biome: forest; material: soil | place: USA | collected 2012-03-12 | depth 0.3 m | reverse complement strand
GGGAACAGCACCACGCACAGCACGAAGAACATCACGGCGACGGTGGCGTCCGACCCCTGGCGCAGCGCCAGCCGGAGGTCGCGCCCGACCAGTCGCAGAAAGCGGCTCACCGGGGGGCCTCCCCATCCGTATTCCAGCCGCCTTCCCAGCCATCTTCCCAGCCATCTTTCCCGGCCCCGTCCTCCGCCATGTCTCCGGCACAGGGCGTGAAATCATCCAGGTGCAGGTTCTCGCCGTCCGGAGTCGCGATGTCGGTGTGGGTGGACAGCACGACCATGCCGCCGGCGGCGCGGTGCCCGGCGATCATCCCCTCGAACAGCGCGATGGCGGCGCGGTCGAGCGCCACGGTCGGCTCGTCCAGCAGCCACAGGGGCGCCGGCACCGCCAGGAGGCGCGCCAGATTCAGCCGCCGCTTCTGCCCGGCCGACAGGTAGCGTCCCGGCACGTCCGCGATGTGCGGAACGCCCAATCGTTCCAGTGCCCTGGCGGCGTTGGCGGCGGGATCGGCGGCGCCGCCCAGGGCGGCCCAGAAGGCGAGATTTTCGGCGGCCGTCAGCACCGGCTTCACGGCGTCGAGATGCCCGACATACTGGACCCGCGCCGGATGGGCCTCGGGATCCTCGGCCACCGGCCGGCCGTCCCAGCTCAGGCTTCCGCCGATCGGCCTCAGCAGGCCGGCCATCACCCGCAGCAGGCTGGACTTGCCGCTGCCGTTGGGACCGAGCAGGACCAGCGCCCCCCCGGGGGCCAGCCGGAACGCCAGCCCGGCGAAGACAAGCCGGTCGCCGCGCAGGCAGGTCAGCTCGGATCCGGCAAAGACGGGCATGATGGAATCGGCGGCGGAAATCGGGGGGAAGCGGGACGGCGGAGCCGCTGCTATAGCACGGCCGCGCCGCCGGCCCCGCAAAAAGAAAGCCCGGAAAAAAGAAACGGCCATCGCGAGGGGGTTCTCACGATGGCCGCGCGTCCAGCCGGGGTCTGGCTGGTCACCGCTCGGTCGAGCGACGGCCTGCTCGCTGCGGGGGCGTTAGGGGAGACGCCGGTTCCGCAACATCTGGCTGCCGTTTGGTTATTCCCACGACTAATCCAAGAAAGTGGCAAAATTTGGATGCATTGTGGCGATGTCGCCCCAACCGTGATTTTTCCAAGGCGCCCGGTCCTCGCGCCGTGGGAGGGGGGAAGCCGGATTCGGTGCAGTTGACGCGAAAAAATTGTGAAATCCGCGTTGCGGAACCCCTACGCCCCGGTCTAGCCTATGCCGCATTGGTAAGATCACAACCGAGCCGATCCCCGCATGCATCAACACCCACCCGTCAGCGACACCGCGCCTGCCGCCGTCGTCGTCGAGGATCTCCATAAGCGATTCGGCGCGTTGGAAGTTCTGAAGGGGGTGTCGCTGACCGCGCGGGAAGGCGACGTCATCACGATGATCGGCTCGTCAGGATCGGGCAAGAGCACGCTGCTGCGCTGCATCAACATGCTGGAGATCCCCGACGAGGGCCGCATCGTCATCGGCGGCGAGGCGATCGGCCTGAAGAAAATCCGCGGCGGCCGCGCCACGGCCCCCGCCGACGCCCGGCAGGTGGAGCGCATCCGCACCAAGCTCGGCATGGTGTTCCAGAGCTTCAACCTGTGGACCCACATGACGATCCTGCAGAACGTCATCGAGGCGCCGGTCCATGTGCTGGGCGTGCCGAAGGACGAGGCGGTCGACCGCGCCCGCCGGTTGCTGGACAAGGTCGGCATCCTGGCGAAGGCCGATTCCTATCCGGTCCAACTGTCCGGCGGCCAGCAGCAGCGGGCGGCCATCGCACGGGCGCTGGCGATGCAGCCCAAGGTGATGCTGTTCGACGAACCGACCTCCGCGCTCGACCCCGAACTGGTCGGCGAGGTGCTGCGCGTCATCCGCCAACTGGCGGAGGAAGGCAACACCATGATCCTGGTGACGCACGAGATGGGCTTTGCCCGCGAGGTCGCGTCCAAGGTCGTCTTCCTGCACCAGGGCCGGATCGAGGAGGAGGGGGCACCCGACAAGGTGCTGACCAACCCCGACTCGGACCGGGTCCGGCAGTTCCTGTCGCGCCACCTGTCCGGCGCGGCCTAGGATCTCCGTCCGCTTGAAACCTTCCGCGAAAGCGCGGCCGCTCGAAAGCGGTCGCGGGACGAACCGGCCCGAATCAACAAGGGCCCCACGAACAGAGGAGTGTTTTTCCGTGAAGAAGATCGTTGCGGCTCTGGCGCTTGGCGCCCTGCTCGCGGTTTCCGGCGGCGCCGGGGCCAAGGAATGGAAGACCGTCCGCATCGCCAGCGAGGGCGCCTATCCGCCGTGGAACGCCACCGACCCCTCGGGCAAGCTGATCGGCTTCGAGGTCGACCTCGGCAATGATCTGTGCAAGCGGATGAAGGTGACCTGCGAATTCGTCGCGCAGGACTGGGACGGCATCATCCCGGCGCTTCAGCAGAGCAAGTACGACGCCATCATGTCCGGCATGACCATCACGGACGAGCGCCGCAAGGTCATCGACTTCTCGGTCCCCTACGGCACCGAGCCGTCGGTCTTCGCGGTCCTGACCTCGTCGCCGCTGGCCAAGGGCCTGGACCTGAAGGTCGGCCGCACCGACCTGAACAAGGAGGCCGACGCCAAGCCGACCCTGGCCAAGCTGGCCGACGCGCTGAAGGGCAAGTCGGTCGGCGTGCAGGTATCGACCATCCAGGCCGATTTCATGGACAAGCATCTGCCGAAGGTGACCATGCGCACCTACGACAAGATGGACAATGCCGGCAGCGACCTGACCTCGGGCCGCGTCGACGCGATCTTCGGCGACCGTTCGGTGGTCGAGGCCATCGTCAAGGCCGAGGGCAGCAAGATGGTCGTGGTCGGCCCGAACTTCATCGGCGGCGTGATCGGCGAAGGCATGGGCGTCGGCCTGCGCAAGGCCGACGCCGACCTGAAGGGCCTGTTCGACAAGGCGATCGCCGCCGCCCTGAAGGACGGCACCGTCAAGAAGCTGAGCACCCAGCATTTCGGGTACGACATCTCCCCGAAGTAAGCGGAGCGGAGTTCGGCCCCCGCCCGCCGCCATGTCGGCACGGCGGGCGGGAAGCCGTCCGCCGTCCCGGTGGTTTCTTCACCCGTCCGATCCTGAGGAGCCGGCCCTCTCGGGGCCGCTTCCGAGGCCGGGCAATCCTGGGCGCGCCATGCTGGAACTCCTTTCCTTCGGTCCCAACGGCTGGGGCGGGCAGCTTCTGATGGGAACCGCGATGACGATCGCGGTCGCCGTCTCCTCCTTCGTCTTCGGCATCCTCGTCGGCTCCGTGGGCGCCTCGGCGAAGCTGAGCCACAGCCTGATTCTCAACGGGTTGGCCGACGTCTACACCACGGTGGTGCGCGGCGTTCCCGAACTCCTCGTCATCTATCTCCTGTTCTTCGGCGGCAACGGCGTGGTGACCTTCGTCGCCTCGGTCTTCGGCTATGACGGACGGGTCGAGCTGAACGCCTTCACCGTCGGCGTCGTCGCCGTCGGGCTGATTTCCGGCGCCTATTCCACCGAGGTGATCCGCGGCGCCGTGCGGGCGGTTCCCTTCGGCCAGATCGAGGCGGCGCGCGCCTGCGGGATGGGACGCTGGCTGATCCTGCGCCGGGTGCTGGTGCCGCAGACCATGCGCTTCGCGCTGCCCGGCCTCGGCAACATCTGGCAACTGACGCTGAAGGACACCGCGCTGGTGTCGGTGACGGCGCTGGCCGAGTTGATGCGTGCGAGCCAACTGGCGGCCGGCGCCACGCGGGAGCGCTTCCTGTTCTACGGTGCGGCGGCGGTGCTGTATCTGGCGCTCACCAGCGTGTCGACCTTGCTGTTCGACCGTGCCGAACAATTCGCCAACCGTGGCGTCCGGAGGGCTTGAGGCGATGAACTGGCAACTGATGTGGGACAGCCTGCCCCGGATGCTCGGCGGTCTGACGCTGACGCTGCAGTTGATCTTGGCAGCGCTGGCGCTGGGGGCCGCGATCGCCTTCGTCGTCGCGCTGCTGCGCCTGTCCGGCAACCGGCTGGTCGAGCGGCTGGCGGCGGCCTATGTCTTCGTGTTCCGCGGCACCCCGTTGCTGGTCCAGATTTTTCTGATTTATTACGGGCTCGGGCAGTTCGAGTTCGTGCGCGAGAGCTTCCTCTGGCCCTTCCTGCGCGAACCGATGTGGTGCGCCATCCTGGCGCTGGCGCTGAACACCGGGGCCTATACCAGCGAGGTCCTGCGCGGTGCCATCCTGTCGGTGCCGCAAGGCCAGTTGGAGGCCGCGCGTGCCTGCGGCATGTCGCGGGCGCTGGCCTTCCGGCGGATCACGCTGCCGGTGGCGATCCGCCAGATGCTGCCGGCCTACGGCAACGAGGTGATCCTGATGGTCAAGGCCAGCTCGCTCGCCAGCACCATCACGCTGATGGAGGTCACCGGCATCGCCCGCCGGATGATCGCCCAGACCTTCGCGGTGTTCGAACTGTTCATCGTCGCCGGCGCCATCTACCTGCTGCTCAATTTCGTCGCCACCCGGCTGATCAAATACGCGGAATGGCGGATGACGCCCTATCTGCGGGCACGGGCGTAGAAAGCGGCGGCTTGACCGGACGGACGCTTGACCGGACGCGGCCCCCACCCAGCTTATTGAGGGAGAGGCGCAAGGGCGCTCGATCGAAGCCGCCTGCGCCGGCCTCCCGGGAGGGACCGATGACCACGCTTCTGCGATCCGCCACCAACCCGGGCGGCACGACCACCGAGCAGCTTCTCAAGACCGTCCGCGCCGACATCATCGAACGGATGCAGGGATACGCCGTCGATCCCCGGCCGGAAATCGCCCGCATCCTGTCCAGCAATGTCCGGATTCTGGCGCACTTGACGGAATCGATCGAACTGGCGGAAGCCAACACCCGGATCCTGTCATCCAACGAATGAGGCTGCCGGTGAGGCCGTGCTACCCCCGGTACCGGTGGGGCTGGCCGGTGAAATCCTCGACGCGATAGGCGCCGTCCTCCCCTGCCTCGATCCAGGCGGCGGCGGCGGGGGCCTTGCCGTGGCCGCCGGGGATGTCCAGCACGTAGGTCGGCTGGCAAAGCCCGGAAACCCGCCCGCGGAGCCCCTTCACCAGCGCCCGCCCCTCGGCCAGCGTCGTGCGGAAATGGCTGGTGCCGGCGGCGAGGTCGGGATGGTGCAGGTAGTAGGGCTTGACCCGGTTGCGCACCAGCCCCCGGAACAGGCCCTCCAGTGTCGCCGCGTCGTCGTTGACGCCCTTCAGCAGCACCGTCTGGCCCAGCAGGGGGATTCCCGCTTCGACCATCCGGGCGAGCGCCGCGCGGACGTCCGCCGTCAGCTCGTCGGGATGGTTGATGTGGACGGCCACCCAGGTGGCGAGATCGGGCGCGGTCAGCGCCGCGATCAGTTCGCCGGTCACCCGTTCCGGATCGGCGGCGGGGATGCGGGTGTGCAGGCGTACGATCCCGACATGGGGCATGGCCGACAGCGCCTGGACGATCCCGCGCAACCGGCGCGGCGACAGCAGGAAGGGGTCGCCGCCGGTGACGACGACCTCCCAGATCTCGTCCCGGCCGCGGATGTAGTCCAGCGCTGCGTCCAGCTCCGCGCCGCTCAGAGCCTCGCCGCCGGGGCCGACCATTTCGCGTCGGAAACAAAAGCGGCAATAGACCGCGCAGGCGTGCAGCGGCTTCAGCAGGACCCGGTCGGGATAGCGGTGGACGATGCCCTTGACCGGGCTGCGCGCGGCGTCGCCGATGGGATCCTCGCGCTCCTCCGGTGCGGTGTACGCCTCCTCCGGGGAGGGGACATACTGCGCATACAGCGGATCGCCGGCCGTACGTCCGGCGAGTTTTTCCGCCAGGTACGGCGTCAGCGCCACGGCGTAGCGTTCGGCCACCGTCGCCACCGCCTTGCCGGCCTCGGGCGTCAGCAGCCCGGCGGCGACCAGATCGGATACCGTGTGTATGGCCTTCATCGCTCTTTCCCGCCTCGACGGATTCGGTCATTTAGGAAAGCGTCCGCTCATACTCCCGTGGGACCCATGCTGTCGACTCTTCCCCGCCTGATCGGCCACCGCGGCGCCAAGGAAAGCGCGCCGGAGAACACGCTCGCCTCGATCCGTGAAGCCGCCCGGCAAGGGGCGCGCTGGGTGGAGATCGACGTGATGCTGACGGGCGACCGGCAGCCGGTGCTGACCCACGACGACACGCTGGACCGTACGACCACGGGAAGCGGCCCGGTGGCCGCGCTGGACTTGGCCGCGCTGCGCCGGCTGGACGCCGGCTCCTGGTTCGCCCCGTCCTTCGCCGGCGAGCGGGTGCCGACGCTGCCGGAGGCGGTGGAGCTGATCCGCGACCTCGGGCTCGGTCTCAACCTGGAGATCAAACCCTATCCGGGGCAGGAGGTGGCGACGGCGACCGTGACGCTGGAGATCCTGCGCCCGCTGTGGCCGACCGACCGTCCCCTGCTGCTGTCCAGCTTCGAGGTGGCCTGCCTGGAGGTGGCGCGTGATCGCTGGCCGGAGATCCCGCGAGGGTATCTGATCTGGGAGGAGCCGGCCGATTGGGCCGCCGTCGCCGACCGGGTCGGGGCGGCGACGCTGAACGTGAACCATGAGCGCCAGACGGCGGAGACGATCGCCGCCTACCGCGCCACCGGACGCCCCGTCCTGGCCTATACGGTCAACGATGCGCAGCGCGCGCAAAGGCTGTTCGACTGGGGCGTGGCGGCGGTCTTCACCGACGCGCCCGGCCGGTTGGCGGCGGAATTGGGGGAATCTTCCGCTCGCGGCTGCGGCAAATCATGAACGTTTTTTGCGCGGCGGTCTGAATCCGCTCGTCGGACGGTCCAATTCCTCATATATAGAACCGCAAGGCGCACCCTGCCGGAAACCTCCGGTTTTCGGCGGGGCCCTTTGTCGTCTGATGCGCAAGTTTGATCCGGCGCTCCATCGTGGCGCGCGTACGGTTTTGGAGGGTTCGTTGAAGGCGTTGAAGCCGTTGCCGATGTCCGGCCGGGATGTTCTGCCGCTCGTCGAGGGTGGCAAGGGGATTGCCGTCTCCAACGGCGAAAGCTCCGGCGCCTGGGCGGCCGCCGGCGGGATCGGCACCTTTTCAGGGGTCAACGCCGACAGCTACGACGAGAACGGCAGCCTCCTGCCGCAGATCTACAAGGGCAAGACCCGGCGCGAACGCCATGACGAGCTGATCGCCTTCGGCATCCAGGGCGGCGTCGCCCAGGCCCGCATGGCGCACGAGGCGTCGAACGGCCACGGCCGCATCCACATGAACGTCCTGTGGGAGATGGGCGGCGCCGAGCATATCCTGCACGGCGTCCTGGAAGGTGCCCAGGGCATCATCCACGGCGTCACCTGCGGCGCCGGCATGCCTTACAAGGTCGCCGAGATCGCGGTGCGCTACGGCGTGCATTATTACCCCATCGTGTCGTCGGCCCGTGCCTTCCGCGCGCTGTGGCTGCGCGCCTACCACAAGTTCCGCGACAATCTGGGCGGCGTGGTCTACGAGGATCCGTGGCTGGCCGGCGGGCACAACGGCCTGTCCAATTCGGAGGATCCGGAGAAGCCGGAGGATCCCTTCCCCCGCGTCCTGGCGTTGCGCCAGATGATGAACAGCTTCGGCCTGACCGATACGCCCATCGTGATGGCGGGCGGCGTCTGGTGGCTGTCGGAATGGGAGGACTGGCTCGACAATCCGGATCTGGGGCCCATCGCCTTCCAGTTCGGCACGCGCCCGCTGCTGACCCAGGAAAGCCCGATCTCCACCGCCTGGAAGAACCGGCTCCTGAACCTGAAGCCGGGCGACGTCTTCCTGAACCGCTTCTCGCCGACCGGTTTCTATTCGTCGGCGGTCAAGAACCCGTTCCTGCTCGACCTGATGGCGCGGTCGGAACGCCAGATCGCCTATCTGTCCAAGCCGGTGGGCGAGCATTCGGCCGAATTTCCGGTCGGCCCGCGCGGCCGGCCGGTCTACGTCACCGAAACCGACAAGGTGCGGGGCGAGGGCTGGCTGTCCCAGGGCTTCACCACGGCGTTGAAGACGCCGGACAGCACGGTGGTCTTCGTCACGCCGCAGCAATCGGACCAGATCCTGCACGATCAGGTCGATTGCATGGGCTGCCTGTCGGCCTGCGGCTTTTCCAACTGGATGCAGAACGACGCCGGCACCACCGGCAAGAAGGCCGACCCGCGGTCCTTCTGCATTCAGAAGACGCTCCAGGCGGTCAGCCACACCGACGACTGCGAACACCAGTTGATGTTCGCCGGCCACAACGCCTACCGGTTCGCATCCGACCCCTACTACAAGGAAGGCTTCATCCCGACGGTGAAGCAGTTGATCGAACGGATCGCCACCGGCTACTGAGCGGGGCCGCTTGCCGCATGACGGTCGCGTGACGCTGTTCCTTGCGCCGCAAGGCGGATTGGTTTTACAGTAAAGTGAACCGTGTCCTTTGGGGACACGGTTCACCGCGTTCCGATGTTCGACCGGGTTTTCGCCCATGATGACCGCCAACCGCCCCTTCAAGCGCGCTTTTGACCGTCTTCATGGCGTCGGGCTGCGCCCGACCCGTCAGCGGCTTGGCCTTGCCCGCCTGCTGTTCGAAGGCTGCGACCGTCACGTGACGGCGGAGCAACTGCACGGGGAAGCCCTGTCGGCCGACCTGCGGGTCTCGCTGGCGACCGTCTACAACACGCTGAACCAGTTCACCGCCGCCGGCCTGCTGCGCGAGGTGGTGGTGGAGGCCGGCAAATCCTATTTCGACACCAACACCAGCGACCATCATCATTTCTTCCTGGAAGACACCGGTCGCCTGGAAGACATCCCCGGCGACCATCTCGCCGTCCAGAAGCTGCCGGCCGCCCCGGCCGGCACGCGCATCGCCCGGGTGGACATCATCATCCGCCTGGTCGAAGACAGCGAAGAGACCAGCGGGGCGATTGCGACTTAATCGCATAATCCTTTGCGCCGCCGTGACTTGGCGTGATCTTTAGAGTCCTTCCAGACTGTTGACGAGCCGAACGGTTGGTGCCAAGATCCGCGCCTCGCCAGCGCACCGCGCTATCGGCGTGGTGACGCCGGGCGCAACCGTCCGGAGGAACCAGTCATGTCGCTGAAGGGCACCAAGACCGAAGACAATCTGAAGGCCGCTTTTGCCGGTGAGAGCCAGGCGAACCGGCGTTACCTGTACTTCGCACAGAAGGCCGACATCGAAGGCTTCAACGACGTCGCCAGCGTCTTCCGCTCCACCGCGGAAGGGGAGACCGGCCACGCCCATGGTCACCTGGAATTCCTGGAAGAGGTCGGCGACCCGGCCACCGGACTGCCGATCGGGGCGACCGACGACAATCTGAAGGCCGCCATCGCCGGCGAGACGCACGAATACACCGACATGTATCCGGGCATGGCGCGCACCGCCCGCGACGAGGGCTTCGACGAGATCGCCGACTGGTTCGAAACCCTGGCCAAGGCCGAGAAGTCCCATGCGGGCCGCTTCCAGCGCGCCCTGGACACCATGGCCTAAGACGGTTCCGGGCGGCGGGCGTCCGCGTCCGCCGCCACCTCTAAACCTCGACATTTCCAGCCGGGAGGTCCCTCGTGGCCGACAGCCCCAAGGCCCCGCCGCGCGAGGGCAGCCTCGACGCGCCGTTCCGCCATCCGATCGCCTGGCAGGACGAGGCCTATTACGACCTGGACGCCGTCTTGAAGGAGATGGAGCGCCAGTTCGACGTCTGCCACACCTGCCGCCGCTGCTTCAATCTGTGCGACAGCTTCCCGCGGCTGTTCGACATGATCGACGAGTCCAAGACCGGCGAACTCGATAGCATCCCCAAGAGCGACTACGCCAAGGTCGACGAGGCCTGCACGCTTTGCGACATGTGCTTCCTGACCAAGTGTCCCTACGTGCCGCCGCACGAGTTCGACATCGATATCCCCCACCTGATCCTGCGCTATCGCGCCGCCAAGCGCCGCGCCGGGAGCAAGGACTTCATCCGCGACCAGCTGGGCGACACCGACCGCAACGG
>FTCT01000206.1_pt1 | contig 10079 bp, 3 predicted proteins | sample 1658881 | NCBI WGS metagenome assembly FTCT01 (sample SAMEA3914864, study PRJEB12502) | metagenome | biome: forest; material: soil | place: USA | collected 2012-03-12 | depth 0.3 m | reverse complement strand
GGTAGCGGCGATCTCACGAGCGCCGGCGAGCTGTTCGGCGGTCCAGGACTTTCAGGATTTGCGGAGCTCGCCACTCACGACTTGAACGCTGACGGCGTGATCGATGCTTCGGACGCGATTTACAGCGAGTTGGCGATCTGGCGAGACTTCAATCAGAACAGACAGGTCGACCAAGGTGAAATGGTGGGGCTGGCCGGAGCAGGCATCGCTTCGATCGCCGTCGGCGGCACTGCTTCAACACAGACCGTCTACGGCAACGCCATTCTCGCAACGGGCGTGTTCACGAGAGACGATGGCACGACTGGCCAGACGGGCGATGTCGGATTTGTGGTCGATCAGCAAAACACAAACTGGCTTGGTGACACCGCGATCAGCGCGACAGCGGCGGCTCTCCCCGATCTTCATGGTGTCGGCACGCTGACGAGCCTTCGGGTCGCGATGACGCTCGATCCGACCCTCGCCTCGACCGTCGCGTCGGCGCTGAGCGGTCTGAACGTCCTCGACTTGGCGGCGCTTCGCGCAGCGGCCCTGCCCATTTTCACTGCGTGGGCCGAGGCTTCCCCCTACTACGGATCCGACACTTTGGGAGGACACGCAGGTATCCCGGTGCTGACCGCGCTGATCGACGGCGTCCCCACGATTACGGACTATGGCTATGCAGCCCTTAACGCCGAGACTGGCCAATCTGAGTGGCGCTTGGCGAGTACAGGGCAGGTCGTTTCCGTTCTCGCCGACAGTTTGGAGACGTCGGGATCTGATCTGAATTCGGTGGGATGGAGCCTGCTGGAGGGGGCCTGGATCGACTTCTTCGAACGCTATCTCGGCGAGCCCCTTCCGATTGGACTGGCGCCGGTTGCGGGGAGCGCGGAGGCCGCGGCGGCGGGTATGGCCGGTATCCTTTCGGGAATGCTCCAAACCCTCAACGCCCTGGCCGTGCGTCTGGCGGTTCAGGGGCCACTGTCCGACTTTTTCGAGGGCATTGCATTCGACGAGGCGGCAGACCGCTTCCATGGTACGACTGACCGGGAGTTCATCCCTGTCTTTGAAGCCATCCTCAACGAAGCGGCGGGTTTGACGACGGGCGCTCTCGACCGCCTGGCGGCCTGGCGTCCGATCCTCGACATCGTTCTTGGCGACTACGATCAGGGGAGCGGGGTCGAAAACACCAATGGGCTTCTGTTTGCGAACATCGTCGCCGCCTTCGAAACAGTGCAGCCTGACCTTGGTGTCGTCGATATCGCCAGCGCTCTGGGGCTCCCCGCTGATCTGATCCGCACGGGTTCGGGCACGCTGAATGGCGGGAGCGACGCCGACATCTTCTATCTGTCCGCAGGCGACCAAATCGCCGTGGGCGGCGTCGGTCCAGACACCTATGTTGTCGGTCGGGGATTTGGTCACGACGTCATCGATGACTTCGAGGATGCCCTTGAAACTCATTCCGACGATGTGGTTCGGTTCGCCGACATTGCCTCGACGGAGATCACGGCCAGCCGTGAGGGGCTGGATCTCATCATCTCAGTCGACGGCTCGAGGGACGAACTGCGCATCCTCAATCACTTTGACGGACGACTGCCGGCGTTGGGTGGTTCAGGCGATCTGTCGCCTTCCACGGGCGTGGATCAGATTGTTTTCGCGGACGGCGTCATCTGGTCACCCTACGATGTCGCCCGCGCCGTTTCCCGCCATACCGACGTCGCCGATGTCATCACTGGCACCGAGACCATTGACTGGCTGGATGGCGGGGCTGGCGACGATTTCCTGTCGGGCGGAAGCGATTCCGACATCTATATCTATGGGCTCGGTTACGGCCATGATGTGATCAGTGACCAGAACCAGCATATCTATCTTGAAGGTCCCGATCAGTTGATGTTCGGCGAAGGGATCACCTTCGATCAGTTGATCTTCAATCGGAACGGCGATTCCCAGGATCTTTTGATTACATTCGATGGGCTCGACGGTTCGGTCACCATCGTCGACCAGTTTGATGCCACCTACACGGGCGTCTTCGGAACCGTTTGGATCAATCGGATCGACGCCTTCCGCTTCGCAGACGGGTATAGCCTTAGCTGGGGCGATATTCCGGCACTGCTAATACAGCAGGCGCAGACTGCTGGGGATGACGCCATCTATGGCTTCTCGCTTGAGGATCGTCTGGACGGTGGCGCCGGCGACGACTTCCTCTCGGGCGGTAATGAGAACGACACCTATGTCTTCGGTCGCGGCTACGGCCATGACGTGGTCCAGGACCGTCTCGACAACATCCTGAGCGGGAGCCAGGACGTGATCGAGTTCAAGGCTGATGTGGTTCCGGGCGATGTCGCCTTCTCGCGCGACGGCAACGATCTGGTGATCACCATAACCGACTCTGGGGACACGCTCCGGGTCGCCGGCCAGTATGTGGTGACCGAGACCGGGACTCTTGGGACCTGGGCTTTCGACCAGATCGAGACCTTCCGGTTCGCAGACGGAACCGTGTTGCAATGGCCGGCGATCCAACTGGCCATTCTCGAGGCGTCGCAGACGCCGGGCGATGATTTGATCCTCGGCACGCATTTCGCGGATGTGTTCCACGGCGGCGCCGGCGACGACCGGATCGAGGGCGGCAACGGTGGCGACACCTACCACTTCGGTCTGGGCGACGGCGCGGACGTGTTCCAGGATCGGACAACCAATCTGCTGGCGGAGGGCTCCGACGCCGTGGTCTTCGGCGCGGGCATCGCTGCGGCGGACATCCGGATCACCCGTTATGGAACCGACCACAACAGCGTGGCCCTGGCGATAGAGGGGACGACCGACTCGGTCTCGATCGAGAACCAGTTCAACTACACCACGATCGGCTTCAAGGAGTATGAGGTCGAGAGCTTCGCCTTCGCCGACGGCACGATCTGGACGGCCAACGATCTGCGGCTGCACTACATCGCCCAGATTCAGACGACGGGCGACGATGTCATCGAGGGGTTCTGGACCAATGACGTGATCGAGGGCGGGCTCGGCGACGACCTCCTCAAGGGCGGCGATGGATCCGACACCTACCGGTTCGAACTCGGCTTCGGGGCCGACGAGATCCAGGAGAGCGTCAACAATGTCTCTTACGCGGACAGCGATACGGTGGTCTTCGGTACCGGTCTGTTGTCGACCGACGCGGTGTTCACACGGAACGGCGACGATCTCACCATAAGCTTCGCCGGGCAGACCGATAGTCTTCTGATCCGTGATCAGTTCCTGACCATGGCCTATTTCAGTGGCTGGAGCGACATCGAGAGCTTCTCGTTTGGGGACGGCGTGACCCTGACCGACGCCGACATTCGGGTCCGGTTGCTGGCGGCGGCTTCGACCTCGGGCAACGACATCATCGTCGGCTTCTCGACTGCAGATGTCTTCGACGGCGGTGCGGGCAATGACGTCATCCACGGCCTGGGCGGTGGCGACACCTATCTCTTCGGTGTCGGCTCCGGCCACGACACGATCGTCGAGAGCATTGCCAACGTCTACGAGAACCAGCCGGACACCATCGCCTTCGGCGTCGGCCTCGACCGTGACGACGTGGTCTTTGCGCGTGATGGCCAGGACTTAGTCGTCACCCTTTCCGGGTCAGGCGATACGGTTCGCGTCCAGGATCATTTCGGCTCCAGCGGATATGCGTCGGTCGAGCGTTTCGCTTTTGCCGATGGTCTGGTGCTCAGCAAGGGTGAGGTCGGCCTGATCGTTCTGGCTAATGCCTCGACGCCCGGCGACGACGTGATCACCGGCACTAACGGGAATGACGTCATCACCGGCGGAGCCGGCAATGACATCCTGAAAGGCATGGACGGGTCAGACACCTACTACTTCGCTTCAGGTTTCGGCACGGATGTGATCGAAGAGCGGGTCGACAACGTCAGCATCGCGGACTTCGACGTCATCGAGTTCGGCGCCGGCCTGGATCCGGCTGATGCCATCGTCTCGCGCAACGGTCTGAACCTGGTCATCGGCTTCCCGGGCGGAGACAGCGTCACCGTCACGGGTCATTTCGGGCATCTCGCCTACTTCGAAGGCTGGAGCGACATCGAGCAGGTCCGGTTTGCGGACGGGACCAGTTGGACGACGGGGTACATCCGCGAAAGAATCCTCGCCCAGGATTCGACGGTCGGCAACGACGTGATCAACGGCTTCTGGGGCGACGATGTCATCGACGGAGGCGCGGGCAGTGACGTTCTCGCCGGCCTCGGCGGCAATGATACCTACGTCTTCGGTTTCGGATCGGGGCACGATATCATAGACGAAACCCAGCCCGATTTCGAAGGTGCCAACGACACTGTGGCCTTCAAGGCTGGCGTGGGCGTTTCCGATGTCACCTTTAGCCGCACCGCCACGGATCTCGTGGCGACCCTTGCGGGAGGCGTCGACAGCGTGACGGTGAGGAATTTCTTCACCGGCGCCGCACGTGAAGTCGAGCAGTTCACCTTCGCCGACGGTTCCGTCGTCACCGCGGCCCAGGCCGTGGCGCTGGCGATCGCCGCCCAGACCACCGCCGGCGACGACGTGGTCCTCGGAAGCCGCTTGGCAGACACCCTGACCGGAGGCGTCGGCAAGGACACTCTCTCGGGCGGCCTCGGCAGCGATGTCTACAGCTACAAGGTCGGCGACGGTCGCGACATCATCGAGGACAATGGCGCAGGCGAAGCCGACGAAGTTCAGCTCGGCGCCGGCTTTACGACGGCCAATGTCGTCCTCTATCGGTCGGGCGATCATCTGGTGATCGAGGGACCGGGCGGGGACACCCTGCTGGTCAGGAACCAGTTCGTGGGAACCTCGGATCCAATCGAGACGATCCGGTTTGCTGACGGCACGCTCTGGGACAGCCTCCAGATCGCCGCCCATCTCCAGCCGCTGGGTGCGACTACCTTCGTGGGCACGTTCCTCAATGACAGTCTGACCGGAACCAGCGCCTCAGAGACTTTCCGCGGGCGCGAGGGGAACGATACGCTCACCGGCGGTGGCGGCAGTGACGTCTATGTCTATGCCGCAGGGGATGGTTCGGACACGATTTCGGACACCTCCTCGTCCACGACCGACGTCGATGTCTTGCGGCTCACCGGCATCGCCAGCACCGGTGTGATCCTGGAGCAGGCGGGCAATAATCTTCGCGTGGTGATCGGCAGTGAGGTCGTCACCATCGTCAACCACTACCAACAGACCGGAGCGGGGCAGGGGATCGAATCCATCGAGTTCTCGGATGTGACCTGGAACCGGGCGACGATCGCGGCCAATGCTTGGATTCGCGGCACGGATGGAAACGACACCATCACGACCGGATCCGGCGACAGCGTCATCGTCGGTGGTCTGGGCAATGATGTGCTCACGGGCGGTGCGGGTGCGGACACCTACATCTACCGGTCGGGTGACGGAAACGACCGCATCGTGGAGGATAGCGCAACCGGCGCCGACACCCTGAAGCTCATGGATCTGAACGCGGCCGACATTCGGCTGACGCGTTCAGGCTCTGATCTGCTGGTCAACGACCTGCTGACCGGACAGGTGATCCGGATCGACTATCACTTCTTCACCGGAACGACCGGCAATGGTTATGGCGTGGAGACCATCCAGTTTGCCAACGGCGCGTCCTGGAACCGGGCGGACATCGCGGCCAACACCTGGATCTACGGCACCAGTGGCAACGACACCCTTTCAGGCACCAGTGGCGCCGACCGCTTCTACGGGGGTTTGGGCAACGACGTCCTGACCGGCGGAGGGGGCTCGGACACCTTCGTCTACGGCTCGGGTGACGGCAACGATCGGATCGTCGAGGACAGCGCCGCCGGCGTCGACACCCTGATCCTCACGGATCTCAATCTGGCGGCCCTCGTCATATCGCGAACCGCCATTGATCTGCTGATCAAGGTCGTATCGACAGGGCAGGTAATCACCGTCGATTATCATTTCTACTCCGGCCCGACCACGAACGGCTATGGCCTGGAGGTCATCCACTTCGCCAACGGCCAGGAATGGAACCGCGCGGATATCCAGGCCAACGCCTGGTTCCGGGGGACAACGGGGAATGACACCCTCAATGGGTCGAGCGGCGCGGACATCCTGTTCGGCGATACCGGCAACGACACTCTCGTCGGAGGGCCGGGCGCCGATGTGTACATCTACCGCTCAGGCGACGGTTCCGACGTCATCTCCGAATACCCCTCCGACGGCGCTGACACCCTCCATCTGGTCGACCTGACCTCGGACGACGTCACCTTGGCGCGCAACGGCCCCGATCTGGTCATCACCGTGATCGCCACAGGCCAGACCATCCGGGCGAATTATCATTTCTACACCGGCCCGACCGTTGACGGTTACGGCATCGAGCAGATCCGCTTCGCGGATGACGAGGTGTGGAACCGCCAGATGCTGCAGGACGTCGCGGACGGCGTGGCGTCCAGGTCGATGGCCAGTGCGAACGATACGATCGAACTCTGGACTTCGCCCCTCGCCGAGGACGCGGCGGCCGGAGACTACTCTTCGTCGGGCGTCGTATTCGGGGCCGTGACGGAAGCATCTGCGGAGATGGTTCGGACCCGGCCGATGGAAGCTCTGCGCGGCCTTGATGGGGGCTTCGAGGGTGGACGAATGACCGAATATCTGTCGGCCGACGACTTCATCATGGATGTCTCGCACCAGGCCGGCCGGGAGGCTGTGGGCGACACGGTGGGCACGGCGTTCTGGTCGACGTCGGACGACACGGTCATCGGCCTTCCCAGCGGCGAGGTTATGGAAGCCTTTGTGGTCGATTTCGCCGCTGTGCCGCTCGGCCTCGGCGTGGTCGGGAACGTCTTCGACGGACCCCCGGAATCCGGCGCGCGGACTGAGGTCGGTCGAAGTGGGCTGTGGGTTGAAGCCATGCCCACTGTTGGGGACGACGGACTGGTGATTGATTGGGGCGATTTTGCCGCCAGACATTCGGATCACTGGACCCTTTAAGACCTTGGCGAGAAGCGTTGTTGGGCGCGCGCCTGACAACGCTTCCGCGGCGGGCGTCAATCGATCGCCGGTAAGCCGACGGCTGCGATCTCTAGGGCTCGCGGTATCCCGGCATTGCGAGTTGCCTCGCCGCGGCAGGCGATCGAGGGCCTCTGACGGGGCGGGGGCGCTCGGCGTGCCATGTCCGGTATCCAAACGTGAGCCAATGTCCGCTTTGGGTCGAAAGCGGTCGCTGCGCCATGTCCAGTTCCCAGACGCCAGCCAGACGCACCCTCAAGGCTATGGAGCGGCGTCGGGTCGGCCGATGAGGTGCGGCCACGCGAGCCCGCCCTTCGGGGAAAATGCAGAGCCGCGAACCATCGCCTTTCGGCGCGGGGCTCGGTCTGGTCTCCAACCACCCGTCATCGAGCGAGCCGCGGTCCTTTGTCGACCGGCGCCCAGACAGCCGCCTGCGCTTTGGAACTGATCGCAGTTGTTGAAAACCCCCCGGCCGCCCTCGACTTGAGAGGCGAACGGCTGTCTCAGGCGCGGATGAAGCGACTGACCCCGATGGAGTGGGCCCTCGTCAAAGGCCCGATCGCACATCTGAGCCTGTCGGCGCGCGACATCGGCGGCGTGGCGGACATGGTCGCCTGGCTCGCAGCGCGGCCCGGCGCGGGCTGGTTCTATGTCACCGGCGTCAATTTCCATTTCGGATCGTCCCTCGACGCGGCCGAGTTCCGGCGCTGGGTCTCCAGCCGCGCCGTCGACGCCTGAAGCGATCGTCCGGGGACCGCCACGCGCTCAAGGCGGGGCGTCGAGACCTGGACCTCCAAGGCTCGCAAAATCAAAAGCAAGTTACGGGTCGGCGTAAGTCGTCGCGACGTCATCGCGCGTCACGTCTGATGAACAGGTCGGATCCCAAGCAAGTCGTCGAAACTCTCTAGCAAGTCACAAGCAAGTCGTCGAAAAGTAGTTCATTTCTTCTGTTGACAACCTGTGGTGTGATCTGTTTGCCTTGAGTCGCAACGTGCTGAACCGCGTTGAACAACAGGAAATCGAAATGCAACGGACACTTGGGCGCCGCCTGTTCGGCGCGGCGATGACGTGCGGCCTGATGGTCGCGGGACCGGCCCTGGCAGGAGGATCGGGGATGCCGTGGGAAGGCCCCCTGCAGCAGGTGGTGCAGTCCATCACCGGTCCGGTGGTCCAGGCCGCGGCGGTGGTGGCCGTGGTCGTCTTCGGGGCCGGGATCGCCATGAGCGAGAACGGCTCCTCGATGCGGCGCGGCCTGGGCATCATGTTCGGCCTGTCGATCGCCTTCGCCGCCTCCACCTTCTTCCTCGACTTCTTCGGATTCGCCGGCGGGGCGGAGATCGGATGATGGCCGGATCCGTGCACAGCCCGGGTGATCCGTCGCGGCCGGAGGGCTGGGAGCTCCCGGTCGCACAGGCCCTGGCCGAACCCGTCCTGATGGCCGGGATGCCGCGCGACTACGCCATCGCCATGGGCACCATCGCCATGGTCCTGGGCCTGGCGCTCAGGATCTGGTGGCTGGGCCTTCTGTGGTGGGCCGTCGCCCATGCCATCGGCCTCTGGGCCGCGCGGTCGGACCGGCGCTTCTTCGATGTCCTGCGGCGGCATTTGACGCTGCCCGGTCACCTGGACGGATAGGGGGCTGAGGTGCGGTTCCTCGACGAACATCGCCGCCGCCCGGCCGCGCTCTCGGATCATCTGCCGTGGGCCGCCCTGGTCGCGCCGGGCGTCGTCCTGAACAAGGACGGCTCCTTCCTGGCCGGGTTCCGGTTCCGCGGGCCGGATCTGGAATCGGCGACCGAGGACGAGCTCATGGCCGTCCGGGCCCGGTTGAACAACGCCCTGAAGCGCCTGGGGTCGGGCTGGTGCCTGCATATGCAGGCCCGGCGTCGGCCCGCCGTCGCCTATCCGGAGAGCGACTTCGATCTCGACGTGGCCTGGCTGCTCGACGCCGAACGCCGCGCTCGCTTCGAGGATGCGGACCCGGCCTTCGAAACCGACTTTCGACTCGCCCTGACCTGGCTGCCGCCGGCGGACGAGACGCGGTGGATGGAGCGTTGGATGTTCGACGGCCTGCAGAAGGCCGGACAGGACTGGCGGCTGGCGCTGACGACCTTTTCGCGCGAGGTCGATACGACCTTCGACCTGCTGTCGGACGCCCTGCCGGAGATCGACCGGCTCGACGATGCGGCGCTCCTGACCTGGCTGCACGACTGCGTCTCGCCAAACGGATTCGAGGTGCGGCCGCCCGACACCCCGATGTTCCTCGACGCCTGGCTCGCCGACGCCGCCCTGACCGGCGGCGTCGCGCCCCGGCTCGGCGATCGCTGGCTCCGCGTCGTCTCGGTGCGCGGCCTTCCGTCGGTGACCCGGCCCGGGCTTCTCGACGCCCTGGGCGCCCTGCCGTTCGACTATCGCTGGACCTGCCGTTGGATCGGTCTCGACAAGCCCGAGGCGGAGCGGGAGATCGTCAAGCTGAGGAAGCGCTGGTTCGCCAAGCGCAAGGGCGTGGGCGTCCTGCTGCGCGAGGCCATTACCAAGGAGGAGGTTCCGCTCCTCGACACCGACGCCGCCTCCAAGACCGAGGAATGCGACGGCGCCCTGGCCGCGCTCGGAGCCGAGGCGGCGGCCTTCGGCTATCTGACCCTGACCGTCAGCGTCCTGGATGCGACCGAGGCCGGCGCGGACGCCAAGGCCCGGGCCATCGAGGCCGCCCTGAACGCCCAGGGGCTGGTGGCCCGGATCGAGGACCTGAATGCGGTGGAGGCCTGGCTGGGCGCCCTGCCGGGCGAACCCTATGCCGATGTGCGGCGCCCCCTGGTCTCGACCCTGAACCTGGCGGATCTTATGCCGGTCTCCGCCGTCTGGGCGGGTCCTGTGGGAGACGCCAACCTGGCGGGGCCGCCCCTGGCCACCGCGCGCACGACGGGATCCACCCCGTTCCGGCTCGTGCTTCATGTCGGGGACGTCGGCCACGCCATGGTGGTCGGGCCCACCGGCTCGGGCAAGAGCGCCCTCCTGTCGTTTCTCGCCCTGCAATGGTTCCGTTATCCCGGAGCCCGGGTCGTCTTCTTCGACAAGGGACGGTCCGCCCGGGCCGCGACCCTCGCGGC
>FTCT01001734.1_pt1 | contig 10105 bp, 9 predicted proteins | sample 1658881 | NCBI WGS metagenome assembly FTCT01 (sample SAMEA3914864, study PRJEB12502) | metagenome | biome: forest; material: soil | place: USA | collected 2012-03-12 | depth 0.3 m | reverse complement strand
TCGACCGTGGCGCCAAGGCTGCCTTCCTCGACATCGGCAGAGCCGGTCTTACGCGCCGTCAGCGACGAAAAGATTTCGGTCGGAAAGGCGTTGAAATCGAAGCTGCGGCCGTTGTTGCCGGCGCCGTAGATGTCCGAAGACCCCGTCTGCGACGCGCCTTCCATGCCGTTGATGCGGACGCGCGTAAACTGTGGCCCCAAGCCACGTACCGAAACGTTGCGGCCTTCGCCGCCGTCGCCGCGCGACAGGGTGACGCCGGGAATGCGCTGCATCGATTCGGCCAGGTTCGCGTCGGGGAACTTGGCGATGTCTTCCGACTGGATCGAATCGACCGTGCCGGCGCTCGACTTCTTGATCCCCAGCGCGCTCTTCAGGCTGCCGCGGAAGCCCGTGACGATGACGACATTGGTATCGGCCGCCGGCTGCGCGGGCGCGGTCTGGGCGTGGACGGGCGCGGCACCGAACACGACGGCGCATAGGGCGGACGTCAGCAGGAGATGGCCTTTACGCGGAGACGCAATGGTTACGTGCATTTTTGCTTCCTCTAAACGCACACTCTCGATGACGGGCCCGCTGATCGGGCCGCCTGGAGTGTATCTATATTTGGGACAACCGCCCTTATTTTGGGATTATACGCAGAACGCGCGCTTATTGTTAACACATTTTGGCAAAAAGTGCGATTTTTTTATCGGTCTTGCAATATTGTGATTACATGTGATCACATTATACGATTGTCGCGCCGGTTGCGCGGCACGACAAAATCCGCTGCCCTGTACGGTAGCGGGACACTTCGTTCAATTTAGTGATCGCGTATCAGTTCGCGAAGACGGCCTGCATGATGGCTTCCAGGCCTTCGCGGTCGGTTGCGTCGAAGGTCGCAAACTGCTCGGAATCGACGTCGAAGACGGCGATCACTTCACCGTTATGATCGAGCACGGGCACGACGATTTCGGAGTTTGAACGCGTGTCGCAGGCGATATGGCCGGGGAAGGCGTGGACATCGGCGACGATCTGCGTCGTGCGGGTGGCAGCGGCCGTACCGCAGACTCCGCGCCCGAACGCGATGCGCAGGCACCCCAGGGTACCGTTGTAGGGGCCGACCACCAGTTCGTCGACACCCCGGTCCTTCTTAACCATGTCGACTATATAGAATCCCGTCCAAAACCAGGCCGGGAAGGCCTGGGTGCACAGGCAGACAATGGTCGCCATCTGGGCGATGCGATCGGTCTCACCGTCGAGAACGGCCAGGATATCGCGCTTAAGTTGCTGATAGATCTCAACTTTGCTCGCGCCCTCCATAGGCGCCTGGACGATCACGGCCATTTTATTCTCCTTGAAGGCGTATTCCCTTCGAAACTGCGGCAGACGTATCACGCCCGGCGCGAAAGCAACATCGCATGTCACGGTATTAACACTTTTTTCTGGCCAAGCCGCGGAATTTGACGCATGATGGCTCTAACGGGTGTCCACCCGGGGGTACTATTAGGGATGTGGGCTGAGTGTCGCGAAATGTATACGCGACAATCTGGCAACGCTCGGTAAATATAAGGCAGCCTAAGGGGGGGCATCGCTTGACAGTCCGCGTCATCCTTAACAAAAAAGTGATTAACCATATTTCAGCCGACTTGTGTCGGAGCGATCGGTGATGTCGGATAGTGACCAGACAAGACCTGTTTTGCGCCAAGGATTTTCGGCGCTGAATCGGGCCTTCACGACGGGAAGGCGGCGCGCCCTGCCAGCGGCGATGCTCGGCCTTGGCCTTTGCGCCACCCTGCTGACCGGCTGCGACGACCCGCGCTTTCCGTGGGCTCACGGCGGCGGCACCCGTGACAATACGCCCGGCGGCTATGCCTGCCCGCGTCCACCCGACATGTTCCAGGCCCAGGGCTTCGGTGGTCAGGAACGCGAAATCCGTTATTTCCGCCATCAGGCCTTCGGCAACGACTTCTTTGCCCAGCTTGAACTGGCCAACCGCTACAACGCCTCCAACGCCGCCGACAAGAACCTCGAAGACCACATAGAGTCGTCGGTCTGGCTGGTCATGGCGCTGGCCAACGCGGAGGGCTATGCGCCCTTGAACCGCGCGGCCGATCCGCGCCGCGGCGGCACCATGGCTTCGCGTTACGACAAGTGCCGCGACTATGAGCGCGCCCGCGCCTACAAGATGCTCGACACCCAGCTGTCGATGATGGATTCGGGCGAGCGCGACAAGGTCCGCGACCGCGTCATCTATATCCTGTCGACCATGGGTCCCGACGGCTTCCGCACCCTGGCGCGTCTCTACGACGACCAGTACGGGCCGATGGGCGAGCCGGCCGACAATGCCCAGGCCATCCGTGCCATGATGCGCGGCGGCGACTACGGGCTGACCAATGTGCGCTCGCTGTTCGAACGCTCTGACGTCGACGCCTATCTCTATAATTACAAGGCCATGGAAACCGGCGATGTCGGCGCCTATGTCCTGCTGAAGGATTTCGAGCGTTCGGCGCCCGACCGCGCCAAGTACGCCTCGTTCGTCGAGACCAAGGCCAAGCGCTGGGTCGCGCCGTACGAATTCTATCCGCCGGAAGCGCCCCCGGGCGGCGTTCCGCACTCCGACGAAAGCCGTCCGGACGACCAGGCCGTCTACGCCCTGTCGCGCATGGAAGAGCTGCCCTTCGTCCACGTGGTGCGCGCGCTCAACTATCTCGACCTGTTGCACACCGAGTGCAACGGCCCGACCGACGTGCCGAAGCAGACCATCGACGGCCTGCGCAACATGATCGGCCTGCCGGGCGGCGACCGTCTGACCTATCAGGATCGTCTGCGCGCCATCGAACTGGCCGCCGTCAACGGCGACTCCAAGTCGCAGCTGGTGCTGGCGGTCATGTATTCCGAAGGCGTCGGCGTCGAAGTCGACTATGCCCGCGCCTTCTACTGGTACCAGCAGGCCGAAAAGCAGGGTTCGCCCGAGGCCCGCTACGCCATGTCGACCTATTTCGACCTGGGCCTGCAAGGCGTCGCCGACCAGAACAAGGCCGAGGCCGTGGTCATGCAACTCGACGCGGCCCTGGCGGGCTTCCGTCCGTCGGTCACCCGCCTCCAGGCCGTGCTGAACCAGGTATCGCGTAACCCCTCGAACTAAGCTTTCGAACCAGGCTTTCGGGCGAGGGATCAAGGATTTGCAGCGCCGTCCGGAGTTTCAAGCCGGCGGCCCAATGGAAGAAGCCAATGTCGATGCGTAATGACAAAGCGAAACTGGCGGGGGCCAGGCCGGCCAAGACGAGCGCGACGCTCGGCGTGGCGGCTGCCGTCCTCGGCCTCGTAACGTCGCTGGTCGCTGTGCAGCCGGCGGCCGCCGATCCCTACACCGGCAACAATGCCGCCCGCACCAACGCCTACGTCAAGCCCTGCTTCGGCATGCTGCTCGACGCGCAACTGCGGACCTGCGGTGTACAGCGCCATTTCCGCGAAAGCGGCTATCTTTATGGCTATCATGGCGGCCGCTACGACGCGACCATCGACTGCGACCGCGCGCCGCGCGGCTATGTCGAGGACGTGGTCGAGCGCATCCGTCCCGGCGGCGTCCTGTACCTCAAGGCGCGCAACCGTTCATGCATCGCCACACTCGACATCAAGCGTTCGATCACCATCGTCGGCCAGGGTTACGGCCCGCACGCCATCCCGGTTCTGGTGGCGCCGGACGGCCAGTCGTGCATCCGCGTGTCGCCGAGCGCCGAACACGTCATTATCAAGGACGCCTACATCTCCAGCCCGCGCGGCGAGCAGTCGGCCTGCATCGAAGCCGCCAATACCGAGCTGACCCTGCAGAACAGCCAGATCCGCTATCAGGGCGACAACGCCGCCGTCCACCTGTCGGGCGGCCGCCTCAACCTGACGGACTCGTCGCACCTGATCGCCAAGACGCGCTCGGTCGCGCTGGCCATCAACAACGGCACGCTGTTCGCCGAAAATTCCGAAATCGCCACGACGGCCGGCGGCATCTATGCCGTGCTCGACGGCGACTCGCAGATCCAGGGCGTCAGCATCCAGCAGCTGGCCGACTGGCGCGGCTTCCAGCGCGGTGAAGGCGCTATCGGCCTCGAGGTCAAGCTCGACAGCGCCAATTCGATCCTCAGCATGAGCGACATGAAGGTCAACTACTTCGCGCAAGGCATCGATATCGACGGCGCCGGCGAAGCCCTGCTGTCGCATTCGTTCATCAACGAAAGCGACCACGCCATTACCGCCTCGCTGAACCGCATCCGCATCATCGAGAACACCATCCTGGCCAAGGAAATCGGTATCGACGTGGAGTCGGGTACGGCCTTCGTCGGTACGAACCGCATCGCCAAGGTGCGCACCGCCGGCATCCTGGCGTCGGCCCAGGGCCAGATCCGCGCCGTCGATAACGATGTCGATCCGGCCGGCGACGGCTGCCCGACGCTGAAGTGGGGCAATATCGAACCCGCCGCGCGCGTCTGCACGCCGTGGTACAAGGGCTCGGAATTCGACGTGCCGGGCGATGCCCACGACCAGTACCTGTTCGACCAATACTGGCCGCGCCAGAATGTGGTCGCGTCGGCGCCGGTTGCCGATCAGCCGACCGGCCCGGTCCGCGCTCAGGACCCGGTCAGAAACAACTAAGCGGTTCCTTCACGACTGCAAAATTAAAGGCGAGGCCGCCGGCCTCGCCTTCTTCATGCCTGCCGACATCAGGCCGCTAAGCGCCCGAAGCGGACGGTGAGGTGGTCGATTTTCGAATCGCGTTGATGTGGGGCTGAAATCTGGATACCAAGTATCATGAGCGATTTCCTGTCCGCGTGGGCCCAATTCCATCCGAACTGCAATCCCGTCAGTTATGAATTGAAGCATGCCGAGCCGGACCGTTGGTTGCGGTTTCACTATGAGCCGGCATCCCCAACAATGGCCTCGATTGCGGAACAGCGAGCGTCAGCACTGCACGTCATGACCACGGCCGCGACCGCCGCTTTGGGCGACGGAGCGGAGTGTTGGATTAGTGGTCTCTTGTACTCGCTGAACGACACCGCCTACGCTGACCAACTCGCTGTCCTCAAGCGATTGAACATGTCGTCAGCAGGTTGCGTGCAATTGCCGGATGACGACAACACCCTTGATATCTATGCCGCATTGGCAAGTTGGGCACCGAAGCGTTACGACGACGTGTTTATGAAAATCGAGAATGATGAAGTCGATCTTTTTTGGATGAATTCGAAGACGGGCGCTGTGTTCGCCCCATATGATCGTGGGGTCGACCTCATCCTCTCAACGCCAAACGAAGTCAGCAGACTGGCGTATGAATATAGCAATTGGCTTTCCTCATATCCTGGCGGTTGGTAGCCTAGCACCACACAGGTATTGTGACCGCCCCAGGTCGCATAAGCGCCCGCCCTCACCGCTCCCGGTACGCCTTGAGGAACCCGGCGACACGGCCGATGGCTTCGCGCAGATCGGGTTCGTGCGGCAGGAAGACGATGCGGAAGTGATCAGGCGACGGCCAGTTGAAGCCCGTTCCCTGGACCAGCATCACCCGGGTTTCTTCGAGAAGCTCCAGGAAAAACTGACGATCGTCCGCGATCGGGTAGATCTTGGGATCGAGACGCGGGAACATATAGAGCGCGGCCTGCGGCTTGACGCAGGTGACGCCGGGAATGGCCGTAATGAGCTCGTAGGCAAGATCGCGCTGCTGACGCAGGCGCCCGCCTTCACGCACGAGATCGTTGATGCTCTGATAGCCTCCCAATGCCGTTTGAATAGCCCATTGGCCGGGCACGTTGGCGCACAGCTTCATATTGGCCAGCATGTCCAGGCCGTCGATATAGTCCCGGGCGGCGCGTTTGTCGCCGGAAACCACCATCCAGCCGGCCCGATAGCCACAGGCCCGATAGCTCTTGGACAAGGAGTTGAACGTCAGTGTCAGGACGTCCGTCGACAAACTTGCCAGGGCCGTATGATGGACGTCGTCGTACAGGACCTTGTCGTAGACTTCATCGGCGAGAACGACCAATCCGTGTTCGCGCGCAATGGCGACCAGCTCGCGCAGCACGTCCTCCGGATAGACCACGCCGGTCGGGTTGTTCGGATTGATAATCACGATTCCCTTGGTGCGCGGGGATATCTTGGCGCGAATGTCGTCGAGGTCGGGTATCCAGCCCTTGCTTTCGTCGCACAGGTAGTGGATCGGTTTCCCGCCCGAAAGCGAGGTGACCGCGGTCCAAAGCGGATAATCCGGCGCCGGCAGCAGCAGTTCGTCGCCGTCGTCGAGCAGGGCGTTGGTCGCCATGGCAATCAGGTCCGAAGCCCCGTTGCCAAGATAGACGTCGTCAAGCGTCACGCCCTGGACGCCTTGCGTCTGGGTGTAGTGCATGATCGCCTTGCGGGCCGCGAAGATACCCTTGCTGTCGGAATAGCCGGCGGAATTCGGCAAATTCCGGATCATGTCGCGCTGGACTTCCTCGGGCGCGTCGAAGCCAAAGGCCGCCAGATTGCCGATGTTGAGTTTGATCAGCTTCTGCCCCTCCTCCTCCATCTGCCTGGCCCGCTCCATGATGGGGCCGCGGATGTCGTAGAGGACGTCGGCGAGTTTGCTCGATTTTTGGATGGTTCGCATAGGGGCTGTCCCGGATGGTCGTGGCGAATAGCCAATGGGGAATTCGGCATGGCGCGTCAATCGCAACAGTCATTGCCGGCGTGGTTTAGAGCGGTATGACATTTAGTGGAAACGCATGTGTCCTTCGTCAAGCTGGGGTTCCCCCCTTCCGTCTGGTCCGGCTTGCGCCGGCCCAGCCACCTTCCCGTAAACGGGGCAGGAGTGAGTCTAGATAGCATCTCCTTCCCCGTTTACGGGGAAGGTGGCGGGAGCGGAGCGAGTGACCGAAGGGAGGCTTCTTCGTCGCAAGCACGCCCGCGTCAATCCAAAGTCCCAATGCTCTAGTGCCTCCAAGCAACAAAAAAGCCCCGGAAAATACCGGGGCCTTTTCAAAGCGGGTATTCGTCCGGGCTTATTTATAGCCGGTCGAGGCGTTCTTGTAGTTGCGATCCTTGGGACGCGTCGTGCCGGGGATCGGATCGTTGCTGGTGCACGACTCGGGACGCTTGTAGCCGAGCTTGCCGCCCATGCCCATCGAGGTATTGTCGGTGGCGTTCTGCGCCGTCACCGTGACTTCGCGGCCCTGGGTATTGACGTGGGTTTCGGTCCGCGTGTCGCTGTCATAGGTCATGATCTGCGGCGCCTTGCCCGACGGCTCGAAGGCGGCCACGCATTCGGCGGCCTTTTCCTGGTCCGAGCGCACATCATAGACGAGGCTGCGCGTATGGTAAGTGGATTGACACGCGCCCAGCGACACCAGCCCCCCTAAGGCCAGCCCCGCCAGAATGAGCTTCGACGCTTTCATGCAGTCCCCCGAAAATGCGGTTTTGAAATGGTTAACGCCATGATCGCATATTTCCGACCGCAAACAAAGCCTTGAATGCGGCAAATGGTTAAAATGACCGACCACGCGTGCCATTAATGCCGCGATTTCAGGGGCATGGCGGGCTTATATCCCCAGCGCGGCCATATCTTCGTCGCTCATGTCGAAATTGGCGAAGACGTTCTGCACGTCATCGTCGTCGTTGAGCGCGTCGAGCAGTTTCATCAGGGTGCGCGCCGGATCGCCCGAAACCGGCGTCAGGCTCTGCGGCTTCCAGATGATGGCGGTGCCCTTGGGATCGCCCAGAATCTTGGTCAGGCCTTCCACGACATCGTTCAGGTCCTCGAAAGCGGTATAGATGATGTGGCCGCCGTCTTCCGGATCGTCGTCGGTTTCGACGTCGGCGGCGCCGGCCTCGATCGCCGCCTCGAAGACCTTGTCCGCGCTGCCGGCCGACAGGGGATAGCGGATCTCGCCCAGGCGGTCGAACATGAAGCTGACCGACCCGGTGTCGGCCATCTGGCCGCCGAACTTTGTGAAGTAGGAACGGACATTGCCGGCCGAACGGTTGCGGTTGTCGGTCAGGACCTCGACGATAATGCCGATGCCGCCGGGGCCACGGCCTTCGTAGCGGACATCTTCCATATTGTCGGCTTCACCGGACGCCCCCTTCTTGATGGCGCGTTCGATATTGTCCTTGGGCATCGATTCGGCCTTGGCCATGGACACGGCCAGGCGCAGGCGCGAATTCATGGCCGGGTCGGGCAGGCCCTGCTTGGCGGCGACGGTGATGTCGCGCGACAGCTTGGAAAACAGCTTGGAGCGGGCGGCGTCGGCGCGGCCCTTCTTGTGCATGATGTTCTTGAATTTCGAATGGCCTGCCATGGATACCTCCGCCGGCGTCAGGAACCGGCGCGTCTTTGATCTTGATACGGCCTATGCCGCGAAGGTGGCGGTTCTAGCTTGGCCCGAGCCGTTTGTCACCTGTCCGAAAGATCAGGAAAACGCCTTGGCCAGGGTTTCGACCTGCGGCACTATCGTCGCCAGCCGACCGCCCATACGGATGGGCTCGATGCGCTTCGCCAGCCCCGTCGCGTCGTCGCTTTCGACATAGACGCCGCACACGGTCGCCGGCCCGGACGCCGGCTTATAGCGCTCGCGCGATATCCGGGTGGTGAAGCGGCGCAGCGGCTCTTCCTTGTCCATGCCGATGACGCTGTCGTAGTCGGCGCACGCGCCGGCGTCGGTCTGATAGGCCGTGCCGCCCGGCAGGATCTGCGCGTCGGCGGTCGGCACATGCGTGTGCGTGCCGACGACCAGGGTGGCGCGACCGTCGCAGAAATGGCCCATGGCCATCTTTTCGGATGTCGCTTCGGCGTGCATGTCGACGACGATGGCGTCGGCGGCCAGGCCCAGCGGGCACGATTCGAGCTGGCGGTCGACGGCACCGAAGGGATCGTCCATCGACGCCATGTGCACCAGCCCCAATACGTTCATCACCAGGATGCGGCGGCCTGCCTGCGTCTCGAACAGGTTGGCGCCGCGGCCGGGCGCGTCGGCCAGGGGCGGATAGTTTATGGGACGCAAAAGGCGCGGCTCGCGGACGATATAGGTCAGCGCCTCCTTCTGGTCCCACGAATGGTTGCCGAGCGTCAGGCAATCGGCGCCGGCGTCGAACAGCTCGCGCGCCGAGTTTTCCGATATGCCGAAGCCGCCCGAAGCGTTCTCGGCATTGACGATGACGAATTCGAGATCGAGTTGCCGGCGCAAACCCGGCAGGTATTCAGCAAGGGCTTCCCGCCCCGAGCGGCCGACAACGTCGCCGAAAAATGCAAAGCGCATAGTCTATCCTAGGCTGCAGGGTCTATCCTTGGGTGCCCGCCCCTGCCAGCCCGAGTTCCGTGAAAATTCCGTCAAGGTGCTGATCATGCACCTCTATGGGGAGGTCCGCAACCTCCTGCCCGGAAAAAGCGACCCCGATCGCGCGGATAACCTTTTCCGCGCGAAGCCGCTCCAGGGCGCGGTCGTAATAGCCGCCGCCATAGCCCAGCCGGACGCCGTCGCGGTTGAAGGCGAGCAGCGGCACCAGGACCACGTCGGGCTCGACCTCCGGCATGGTGTCGAGCGGCTGGCGAATATCGAAGGGGCCGAGGACCAGGCTGTCGCCGACCGAGAAGCTGCGAAAAATCATGCGGAAGCCGGTTTCGCCCGGCGCCAGGCACGGCAGGCACACCTCGCAGCCGTGGTCGGCGAAGGCCTGCATCAGCGGAAAGGGGTTGATCTCGGACTGGATCGGATAATAGCCGGCGATCAGGGTCCCGGCGGGCGGCCAGTCGTTGAGCGCGTCGAAAAAGGCGGCGACGGCCTCGGCCATCTGTTCGCCAGCCTGCGGCAGTTCGGACGCCATGCCGGCGCGGCGGGCCTTCATTTCGTTGCGCAGCAGGGGCTTGGGGTCGATAGCGGGCATTCTTGTCCTTGAGTCTCTCACTCCCTCTAGCGCATTTCGCCGCTAACCGCAAAAGACACAAAAAAACGCAGCCGAGGCTGCGTTTTTAAGGGTAGCGGCGCCACAAAGAGCCGTGCCGATGCGTTTAAATCCTCTCAGACCTGACAAGTCAGGTGGGAACCATGTGATAGAGACCACGGTCTCAGTCAGGGACAGTCCCCGTTCTAAGTGATTAAGGTCAGAAGGA
>FTCT01001731.1_pt1 | contig 10107 bp, 8 predicted proteins | sample 1658881 | NCBI WGS metagenome assembly FTCT01 (sample SAMEA3914864, study PRJEB12502) | metagenome | biome: forest; material: soil | place: USA | collected 2012-03-12 | depth 0.3 m | reverse complement strand
GGAACGATCCCCCGTTTTGCCAGTCCTTCGGTCACGGCCGCCCACTCGGCCGCCGTCAGCGACACGCCGGTCGGGTTGTGGCAGCTTGCGTGGAACAGGGCGAGGTCCCCGGGTTCGGCCTGTTCCAGCGCGGCCATGGTCCGGTCGAGCAGGACGGACTGGGTGGCGGTGTCGAAGAAGGGATAGGTTGCGACCTCCAGCCCCGCCGCCTTGAACACCACCGCATGGTTGCTCCAGCCCGGCAGTCCGAGCCAGATGCGGCCGGCGCCCGACCGGCGCGCCAGTTCCGCCGCCAGCCGCAGCGCTCCGGTGCCGCCCGGCGTCTGCACGGCGGCAACCGTGTCGGGCATGGCCGGCTGGCCGCTGACGACGGTCCACAGCCGCTCGTAATAGGAATGGTCGCCTTCCATCCCGAGGTAGCTCTTGCTCGCCTGGGTTTCCAGCAGGTGCCGTTCCGCTTCCTTGACGGCGCGGAAGACCGGGGTAACGCCGTGATCGTCGCGATAGACGCCGACGCCGAGGTCGATCTTTTCCGACCGGGGATCGGCCGTGTAGAGAGCCATCACGGCCAGCAACGGGTCGGCGGGTTGAACGGGCAACGCTTCGAACATCGTGGGACGCTTTCCTGAAAAGGGAATTCACCGGCGCACGCGCGAAGAGACGGTGGGCGCGGAACGCAGGCCCGGGCCGAGCGTAGGGGGAGCCCTTCGTTAGTTCAATTTATATAACTTTCACTATCATGTTAGAGTTTCTGATGAATCGGCAACCCGGAGCGGACCGGCCATGGACATCGGACGCCTGCGCGCCCTTCGGGAACTGGCGGTGCGCAAGACCATGTCGGCGGTGGCGGAGGCGCTGTGCGTCACCCCGTCCGCGATCTCCCAGCAGATCGCCCTGCTGGAGGAGGAGGCCGGCCTGCCGCTGGTGGAACGCCGTGGACGCGGGGTCCGCCTGACCGCGGCCGGGGAACGGCTGGCAAGCCATGCGGAACGGATCATCACGGTGGTGGAGGAGGCACGCGCCGAGCTGGCGGCGCTGAAGCAGGTGGTGTCGGGCGAATTGCGGGTGGCCGCCTTCCCGTCGGCCGCCGCGGTCCTGATCCCGCCGACCATGAAGGCGCTGGAGGCGCAATACCCCAGGCTGATGATCACCCTGCAGGAAATGGAGGCGGCGGAGGGGCTGGCGGCGCTGCGGGCCTGGCAGGTCGATGCGGCGTTGATCGATGACCTGACCATCACCCCCGCCTTGCTGGAGAGCAATGTGGACACGGCCCCCCTGATGGACGACTGGCTCTGCGCCGTCCTGCCCGGCGGCCATCGCCTGGCGGCGCGCGGAACCGTATCGATCGGGGATTTGCGGGACGAGCGCTGGGCGGTCGACAGCGCGTCCGCCGCCTTCGGCAACGTGATCCGGGGCGCCTGCCATGCCGCCGGCTTCGAGCCGACGATCAACGCCGGCTTCACCGGGCTTCACGTCGTCCTGGCGCTGGTGGAGGCGGAATGCTCGATCTCCATCCTGCCGGGCCTGATCATCGGACCTTATGCCGAACGGCTGTGCATCCGCCGCATCGCCCCCGGCATCCGCCGCCGCATTTCCGTCGCCACGCGCCGGTCGGAGCGGACCAGCCCGGCGATCGGCGCGCTCCTCGGCGAACTCGTGGCGCAGGCCGCGCGCCGCTTTCCGCCGGGCGGCTGACGGGAAAGCCGGGCTTGGCCGGGCAGGCCCGCGCTGCATCCATTCCCGGCTACATCTGCTCCCGGATGGTATCCATCAGGATTTCCTGGAGCTTGCGCGCCGGCACGCTCTGCTTTTCGTCGGACCGATGGAGCACGATGTGCAGGGCCGCCTTCGGCAAGGGGGGCAGCCCGTCCTGCTCGTCCAGCACCGTCAGCGGCGGCCGGAGCCCGATCGTCGTGCGGACCGAGACGCCCAGCCCGGCCTCCACCGCCGACCATTGGCTGGACAGGGAAGGGCTGGAGAAGGCGAGACGCCAGGGCATGCCGGCCTCTTCCAGAGCGCGGACGGCCATCCGGCGGAACTCGCAAGGCGCTTCGAACGCCACCAGCGGAAGGCAGCCGGCCGCGCGCCACGACCGGTCGCGCGTGCCGATCCAAGCCGCTTCCACCGGCCCGAGGGTGATCGCCCCCGCCGTGCCCTCGCCCCCGAAGGTCAGCGCGAAGTCCAATTGACGACGCGCCAGCCCCTCCAGCAGGGCGGCGTTGCGGTCGGCTTTCACCTCCATGACGATCGACGGGTGGGCGCGGGCGAAGCGCGCCAGCACCTTGGTCAGCCAGCCGTCGGCGAAGTCCTGCGCGATGCCCAGCCGTACGGTGCCCGACAGCTTCAGCATGGTCACCGCCGTCACCGTCTCGTCGTTGAGGTCGAGCAACCGACGCGCATAGCCCAGCAGCACGTCGCCGCTCTCGGTCAGGCAGACGCCCCGCCCGCTCTTCCGGAAGAGCGGGGTGCCGACCACCTCCTCCAGCCGCTTCAACTGCAGGCTTGCGGCCGGCTGCGAGCGCCCGACCCGTTCCGCTGCACGGGCGACCCCACCATGATTGACCACCGCGACGAAGGTACGGATCAGGGCCATGTCGAGGTTGGTGGGAAACCGTTCCGCCGGACGGTCGGGCGCGGGCAAGGGCAAGGGCAAGGGCGGAGATTGGCCGGCCCCATCGCCCGGCAGAATGGCGTCCATAGGACCCATGGCGGAACCTCGCGACGAATCATTTATTATGTAAATCATTATGTTTTGAACAATAAATTTTTCAAACGAATTTTTCTCCCTATCCTGATTGTCAAGCCGCCAACCCGACAGGCCGACAATCCGACATGGAGAGCGCGATGATCGCGATGCAGTACAGCTTTTGCCTGCCCGCCGATTACGACATGGGCATCATTCGCCGCCGCATCGCGGAGAAAGGGCATTTCCTGGACAATTTTCCCAACATGCTGTTCAAGGCCTATCTGCACGCCGAACGCGGCGAGCATTGGGAGAGCGCCGAAAATCTCTACGCCCCCTTCTACGTCTGGCAGAACAGCACCGGCCTCAGCGATTTTCTCGGCAGCGCCGGCTTCGCCGGCCTGACCCAGTCCTTCGGCTGGCCTTCCGTGAAAAGCTGGATGGTCTGGCAGGCGAAGACCTCCCCCCGCATCCGGGAGGCCGTGTTCGCGACACGGGAGATTCTGGCGACGGTTCCCCACAGCAGCCTCGACGATCTGCGCCGGCACGGGGACGCCGACGTTCTGGAGGATGTGGAGACGCGCGGCGCCCTGGCCTCGGTGTCGGGGTTCGAGCCGACGACCTGGTCCCGCGTCCGCTTCCGGCTGTGGGCGGAACCCGTCGCCGTCCCCGCCGGCGCCCAGGCCTATACGGTCGGACACATGTCCGTTCCCGGCGCCGTCTGACCCGGTCGAGGATCAAGGAGAACGGCAATGTCCTATGAAACGGCCCCATCGGCCGGGACCATCCCGACGCAACGGATGCTGATCGGCGATGCCTGGGTCGACAGCGTCGATGGCCGCAGCATCACGATCGAGAATCCGGCGCGCCGCACCGCGATCGCCACCGTGCCGCGGGCCGGGGCGGAGGATGTGGAGATCGCCGTCCGCGCCGCCGCCGCCGCCTTCGCCCAATGGCGGCGCCTGCCGCCGCGCGAACGCGGGCATCGGCTTCTGCGCATCGCCGACGCCATCGAGGCGCAGGCGGAAGCGCTGGCTCGCACCCTCGCCGAGGAGACCGGCAATGCGCTGCGGACCCAGGCCCGGCCGGAGATCCGCTCGGCGATCGAGCTGTTCCGCACCTATGGCGGGCTCGGCACCGAACTGAAGGGCGAAACGATCGCGCTGAGCGAGACGGTGTTCAACTATACCCTGCGCGAACCGCTGGGCGTGGTCGGCGCGGTCATCCCATGGAATGCCCCGGTCGGGCTGGCCGCCGCGAAGATCGCGCCGGCCCTGTGCGCCGGCAATACGATGGTCCTGAAGACCGCGGAGGACGCGCCGCTCGCCGTCCTGGCGCTCGCCCGGATCTGCGCGGAGCATCTGCCGGGCGGCGTCCTGAACGTGCTGACCGGCTACGGGACCGAATGCGGTGCCGCCCTGGTGCAGCATCCGGGCGTCGCCAAGCTGTCCTTCACCGGCTCCACCGCCGTCGGCAAGAGCGTGATGCGCGCAGCGGCGGAGCGGATCGTCCCGGTTTCCCTGGAGCTTGGCGGCAAGAGCCCGAGCATCGTCTTTCCCGATGCCGACGCGGATTGGGTGGCCGAGGGCACCATCGCCGCGGCCCGCATCACCCGCCAGTCGCAATCCTGCACCGCCGGGACGCGGCTGTTCATCCATCGCACCGTCTACGACAGCTTCCTGTCCCGGCTCGCCACCAAGCTGGAGGCGCTGGTCGTCGGCGATCCGCTGGACGAGCACAGCGACATCGGCTCCCTGATCAACCAGCGCCAGTTCGAGCGGGTCTGCGGCTACATCGCCGAAGGGCTGGCGCATCCCGGTGCCCGGCTGGTGACCGGCGGCCTGCCCAAGGCCACCGATCTGCCAGCCAACGACCTGCCAGCCGCCGGCTTCTTCGTCCGTCCCACGGTCTTCGCGGGCGCCAGCAACGCCTGGCGGCTGGCACGCGAGGAGATCTTCGGGCCGGTGCTCTGCGCCATCCCCTGGTCGACCGAGGAGGAGGTCCTGGCCCTGGCCAACGACAGCCATTACGGCCTGTCGGCCTTCGTCTGGACCCGCGACCTCGGCCGCGCCCTGCGGGCCGCCCACGGGCTGGAAACCGGCTATGTCCAGGTCAACCAGGGCGGCGGGCCGATGCCGGGGCAATCCTTCGGCGGAGTCAAGCAGAGCGGCCTGGGCCGGGAATATTCGCTGGAAGGCATGCTCGAGAGCTTCACCGTCCGCAAGAATGTCTGCGTGAATCTGAACGCGCCGACAGCAGCGCTGCCGGCCTGAGGAGACCGCCGATGACCGCCGGCAACCTGCGCCCGACCTGGGCCGAAATCGACCTCGGTGCGGTCGCGCACAACCTCGCCACCCTGCGCGGCCTGGTCGGACCGGGCGTGGCGATCTTCGTCTGCCTGAAGGGGGATGCCTTTGGTTGCGGCGCCCCGGCCGTCGGCCGGCAGGCCGAACGGTCGGGCGCCGACGGTCTGGCGTTCGGCAACGTCGACAGCGCGCTGGCCTGCCGTCGCGCGGGCATCGCATTGCCGCTCCTGGTCTATCCCAGCGTCCTGCCGCAGGCTGCGCCGGTGCTGGAGGCGCATGACCTGATGCCCACGCTGTCCACTCTGGAGGAGGTGGCCGTCTGGTCCGGGCAGGTCCGCCGCCGTATGCGGGTGTTCCTGAAGGTCGATGCCGGCGGCTTCCGTGCCGGGGCGCTGCCCCACCATGCCGCGGCGGTCGCCCGGGCGATCGCCGACGATCCCCGGCTGGAATTGGCCGGCGTCTACGGCCACCCGATGGCCTCCTACGGATTTCTCGACGAGCCCTACACCCGGAGCCAGATCGCCGGCTTCCAGGTGGCCTTGTCCGCCATCGGGGAGGCGGGCGTTCGGGCTCCGCTGCGGATGGTCTCCAGCTCCGCCATCCTTCTGGAGCATCCGGAGGCCGACCTCAACGCGGTCGACCCCGGCCGGCTGGTCGTCGGGATCCGCTTCCCCGCCGTCGCACAGCGGCAGCGGGAATGGAGGCCGGCGCTGGTCGGGCTGAAAAGCCGGCTGGTCATGGTCAAGCCGCTCGACGCCGTCGGGGGGGTACAGCCGGCGCCCTTCCTGGCCCTGCGCCCGGGTATGAGGCTCGGCCTGATTCCCTTCGGCTGGGGCGACGGCTACCCGCACCAGATCCCGCCCAAGGCGCAGGCCCTGGTCAGGGGGCGGCGTGTCGCGCTGCTCGGCCCGCCGCATTCCGAGCTGCTGCGGGTCGACCTGACGGACGTGCCGGACGCCCGGGTCGGCGACGAGGTCGTCCTGCTGGGCCGATCCGGCGGGGACGCGATCGGCCTGAGCGAACTGGCGGCGCAATGGGGGGTGGAGGAATTCGACGTCTACGGCGCGATCCGGTCCCTGCCCAAGCGGTACGGCAACGCGGACACCAACGAATGGGGAGATGGGGAATGAAGGGAATTGCGATCGCCGCCCTCATGCTGGGGCTGTGTGCGACGGGTGCCGGCGGTGCGGCCGCCGAAATCTCCAACGGCGTGGTCCGTATCGGGGTCCTGACCGATCTCAGCGGCCCCTTCTCCGCCTGGGCGGGGCGCGGGTCGGTGGTTGCGGCCCAGATGGCGGTGGACGATTTCCTCAAACAGCGTGGCCCGCGCCCCTACCGGGTGGAGGTGCTGTCGCACGATTTCCAATTGAAGCCGGACATCGCGTCGGCCGTCACCCGCCAGTGGATCGACGAAGGCGTCGACGCCATCGTGGATGTGCCGCAATCCGGGGCGGCGCTCGCCATCAACGGGATGGCCAGGGGCACGGCGACCGCGCTTCTTTTCACCGGGGCGCAGCACGACGATCTGACGACCAGGGAATGTTCCCCCAACGCCGTGCAGTGGACCTTCGACAGTTCCGCCCTGACGCGCACCAGCGTCTATGCGCTGGCGCGGAGCGGGCGGAGCAGTTGGTTCTTCGTCACCATGAACCTTGCCGGCGGCAAGAGCATGGAGGATGCCGCGCGCGCCGCCATCGCGACGACCGGAGGCACGGCGGTCGGCGAGGTGCGCACACCGCCCAACACGCCGGACTTTTCCAGCTTCCTGATGCAGGCGATGAACTCGGGCGCCAAGACCGTCGGGCTGATCCAGGGCGGTGCGGATCTGGTCAACAGCCTGAAACAGGCCGCCGAGTTCGGCATGGCCGAAAGCGGCCAGAAGCTGGTCGCCACCTTTGCGCAACTGACCGACATCAAGGCGCTCGGCCTCGATCTCGGAAAGGGCCTCACCTTTACCGAGGCGTTCTATTGGGACCTGGACGACGCCAAACGCGACTTCGCCCGTCGCTTCTCCGCGAGGAACGACGGTGCCTACCCGACGTCCGTCCAAGCCGGGGCCTACTCGGGCGTGCTGCATTACCTGAAGGCCGTGGACGCCGCCGGCACCGACCATGGCCCGACCGTCGTCGCCCGCATGAAGGAACGGCCGGTGGACGACCCGCTGCTCGGTCCCGGCGTGCTGCGCCCCGACGGCCGGATGGTCCACGACATGTATCTGGTCGAAGTCAAGAAGCCGGCGGAATCGCAAGGCCCCTGGGATCTCTACAAGGTGATCCAGACGGTTCCGGGCAAGGACGCCTATCGCCCGATGTCCACCGACTGTCCGCTGGTTTCCGCGTCACGCTGACGGGACGATGACCGAAGCCGGGTGCCCGGATGTCTCTGCGACGACGAAGCAAGACGCCGGATAGTCAGCCGGACGTCCTTGGCTGATCAATCAGCGAACCATCATCGGCAGCAAGTTCACCACGGCCGGGTCGAACGGCCCCATGCAGCGCCTGCCACCGCGAGCCCCTGCTCGCGCCGAAGTCAATACGGAAAGCCGCCGCGCCTTACCAGTGGCGCAGCGGCCCGACATCGACGTGCACGAAGTTGCTGTCCGGGTAATAGCCGACGCCGCCGGCCCGCAGGCTCAGCGCCGCGCGGTGCAGGTTGCGGATCGACAGGCCGGGAACCCGCAGGTCGATGGCACGGCCCTGCATGTGGTAGCTGTTCTGCGCCACCCCGGAGCTGTCGGCCTCGTGCAGCAGCGCGTTGCTTTCCGGCGAACGGTAGGCGGAGACGATCTCCATCGGCCCCCGGTTGCCGATCCGGCGGCCCAGCGCATGGACCAGGTCGAGCAGCTTGGGATCGATGGCATGCACCGCACCGGTGCGGTGGTCGCGCAGGACGCGGTTGATCTCCCGCATGCCGTCGCGCAGGTAACGGCCCTTGGCCCAATATTCGGCCCGGAGGCGTTCGCCCGTGTGCAGATTGACCAGGGTGAGCTGGCGGGGCGGCGCGCGCAGGGCGGCTTCCGATTCTCCGGGCGCCATCAGGGCCGCTGCCGTCGCCAGACCCAACCCGGCCCGCAACAGATGGCGGCGGTCGAGCGAGCGGCCTTCGGCTTCGCCCGGGCACGCCGTCGTTTCGGCCTCCGCCGTTTCAGACTGGGCGTCCGCGTGGTTCGTCATGCTTCCTCGTGTCCCCTGGCCCGGCCCCCGCCGGTTCGCGCTGCGGTGCACTACCCCGAAGGGTGAGGCACTTTTAGGAAGGCTGTAGCCCTTTGTGTCAAGAAACCAATGGTTAACGATTGCCTTAAAAATCGCCAGATTCCGGTCAATCAATTGAATTTAATGAATTTTAGGGAGCCGGAGCCGCTCAAGTGGCGCATGGTTACAACCCTGCAACAGGACCGTCCGGTCCCCTGCGCCGCAGCCCGAGTCGCCTCCGAGTCGCTCCCGAGTCGCAACTCCGTGACAATTGACACCCAACCGCCGCCCTGCTGCCAAAAGCCGCCGATTGCGACATTTTCGAACGTTGGCGATGATAAAAATACCGAAAGCCATAGATCGTCCGCAACAAACGGTATCATCCAAAAGAGAAGACGCGAACGGGGAACCGTTCAGCCTTCGGTAAGGAATCCGGCTGCATCATTGCCACAGTGAAACTCGCATGCAGCTTCGATTTCCCGTGCCCACGGCCACCGCCTCCTCCCCTTCTTCCGTGTCCTTCTTTCGGCCCGATCAACTGGCCGAGGTGCTGGACCGCCACGCCCGCTGGATCAAGGGCCAGCCGGGCGGCGCGCGCGCCAACCTCGCGATGGCCGATCTGGAAGGCGCGGACCTGTCGCAGCGCGACCTGCGCGGCGCCCGGCTGGTCGGGGCCAAGCTGACGCGCGGACGGTTGAACGGCACCAACCTTGCCGGCGCCGACCTGTTCGGGGTCGACCTGCGCGACGCCGACATCAGCCGCGCCAACCTGATGCAGACCGACCTGCGCGGCGCCCGGCTGCGCTCCGCCGACTTCTCCAACGCCAACCTGAAGGGCGCCGACCTGCGCTCCGGCACGTTGGAACCGGGCGGCGCCGCCCGGCGCGGTACCGGCCCCGACGCCCAGGATGCCGAGGGTGCGCGGCTGATCCACAAGACGGCGCTGGCCCGCCTCCAGAACGAGACGACGGCGACCGGCGGCATCCCCACCGACCTGACCGGGGCCGTGCTGCGCGGCGCCAACCTGTCCGACGCCGACCTGACCGGTTCGATCCTGCAGAACGCCGATCTGTCGGGCGCGGTTCTGAACGGCGCCAACCTGTCGGGGGTGCGGCTGAACGGCGCCAACCTGTCGGGGGCCTCGCTCGACGGGGCGCGGTTCGACAACGCCGACCTGGTCGGCACCCGGATGGCCGACTGCGACCTGTCGCAGGCCGACCTCGGGGCGGCGCAGATGACCCGCCCGATCGACAGCATGGGGTCGGAAATCCAGCGCGCCATCTACGACCATGAACGCTGGATCGACAGCTTCGGCCAGCGCGGCGGACGCGCCGACCTCGACGGTGCCGACCTCAGCCGCGCCGACCTGCGCAACGTCAACCTCAGCGCGGCGTCGATGCGCGGCGCGAACCTGTCGGCGGCGGCGCTGACCGGGGCCAGGCTGATGATGACCGACCTGTCGGGCGCCAACCTGGAGGGCGCCAACCTGATGGGCGCCGACTTGTCCGGCGCCAACCTCAGCTACGCCGTCCTGTCGGGTGCCGACCTGACGCGCGTGCGGCTGGGGCCGGCGGAGATCAAGGATCCGTCGGGCCGTCCGACCGGACGCTCCTGGGCGGCCAACCTGATGGGGGCGGATCTGCGCCGCGCGCTGATGGTCGGGACCTGCCTGGTGCAGGCCAACCTGTCGGAAGCCAACCTCGAAAGCGCCGACATGGACGGTGCCGATCTGGCCGGCGCGAAGCTGCAGCGCGCCAACCTGCCGGGCAAGCCGCCGCGTCGGCGTTAACAGCCGGAGCCCTCCCGGAAGCGAGCCTAGGAGATGGTGGCCTAGTACTACAGCCGGGCTTTATCGATTTGGGTACGTCGTTTCCAATGGGCTCGCCGCGCCCGCTGCTGATGGCGTCTTCGCCAGAGCGACCAAGCG
>FTCT01001184.1_pt1 | contig 10115 bp, 9 predicted proteins | sample 1658881 | NCBI WGS metagenome assembly FTCT01 (sample SAMEA3914864, study PRJEB12502) | metagenome | biome: forest; material: soil | place: USA | collected 2012-03-12 | depth 0.3 m | reverse complement strand
TGAAGGTCATCGCGGTCACCTCGTCCCTGCCGGGCGAAGGCAAGACCACGACCACCTTCTCCCTGGCCCGCACCCTGGCGACCTCGGGCGCCAAGGTGGTGGTGGTCGACTGCGACCTGCGCCAGAGCGCCATCAGCCAGTTCCTGAAGGAACCGGCGACGGTAGGCCTGCTGGAAGTGCTGAACGGCGTCGCCACCCTGGATCAGGCGCTGATCAACGACGAAAGCGGTGCGCAAATCCTGCCGCTGGCCAAGTCGGCCTATACGCCGCGTGACGTGCTCGGTTCGTCGGCCATGCACCGACTGCTGCAAGATCTGCGCAATCGCTACGAGATCGTGCTGCTGGACACCGCGCCGCTGCTGGCCATCGCCGACACCCGAATCCTGGCGCCCCACGCCGACGCCGTGGTGATGCTGGTTCGCTGGAAGAAGACGCCGGTCAAGGCGGTGCAGTCGGCCCTGGCCCTGCTGCAAGGCACGCGGGCGTTCATCGCCGGCGTGGCCCTGACCCAGATGGATCTCAAGGCCCAGTCCCGCTACGGCTACGGCGACTCCTATTATTACTACGCCAACTACCGAAAGTACTATGCGGACTAGGACGCGCACGGGCGGGGGCGCGCCGTCGCCCGGAGCGGCCAAGACTCGAAAGCTGCAAGTCTCGGAGGGCGTCGCGGTCGGCGCCCTCGTCACTTTGGTCATCGCCGAGATCGTGGCGTTCGGCGCCAGCGACGTCGCCACGGCGGCGGTCTTTGGCGCCCTTCACGCCGCCTTCCTGCTCATTCTCCTGGCCACCTGCGGCTGGGCGCGGAAAGTTCCCGGCGTCCTGACCTCGCCCTGGCCCGGTCTGCTGTCCGTGGCCCTGCTGATCGCCACGGTCTGGTCGCTGACGCCATTCGGCCCCGGCGGCGCGCACCCCGTCTGGCGCTATCTGAGCGATCACGGCGGGGCGATCACCGTCGACCGGTCCTCGGTCGTCCTCAACGTTCTCCGCCTCGTGGGGCTGGCCTGCCTGTTCCTGGCCAGCCAGATCATCGGCGCGTCCGAGACTCGGCGCCGGGTGTTGGTCTGGTTCCTGCTCCTGGCGCTCGGCGCCTTCGCCGCCGTGGCGATCGTGGATCACGTCAGCCTGCGCGCCGGTCACCGGCTGACTGCGACCTTGCTGAGCGCCAACACCGCCGCCACGCTGATGGGCGTCTGCCTGGTCTTCGCGGTGATGTTCTTCTCGCAGGCCCTGCAACGCACCGGCGGCTCGCTGCGGCTGGACAAGCTGGGCCTGGACGCCAGCCTCAGCGTCGGTTTCGCCGCGGTCTTCGCCGTCGCCCTGGCCATGACCGCCTCTCGCGGCGGGATCTTGGCCACCGTGGTCGGCCTGGCGGTCCTGCTGATCTGGCAGGTCCTGGCGCAGGGGCGGAGAGTCCGCGCCGTGGCCATCCTGGGCGGCGCGGCGATCTTGCTGGCGGTGATCGGCGTGGCCATGCGCAGCGCCGATCTGACGGCCGCGCGGCTGGAGAACCTCGGCAGCGACGCGACGGTTCGCAAGGCGATCTTCGACGCCCACTGGGAAGCCTTCAAGACCTCGCCCTGGTTCGGCTTTGGCCTGGGGTCGTTCCCGATCGTCAATCAATTGATCGAGACCAGCGAAAACCTGCCGGTGCTGTTCGATATCCGCGCCACCCACAACCTCTATCTCCAGTGGCTGGAGGAGGCGGGGATCGTCGGGAGCGTCGTGATGCTGGCCTGGCTGCTGGCGGCCTTCTGGCGGGCGGGCGTCGACGCCGTCAAGCCGGGCATGACCGGGGCGCTGGCGCGGGCGGCGATCGCGGCGTCCGTGCTCGTGCTGGTGCATGGCGTTTCCGATTTCGCCGTCCAGGCGCCCGCGCTGCAGGCGCTGTTCGCCGTCGGCCTGGGGGCGATGACGGCGACCGCGCCGCCGCGCCGGGCCCGCAAGAACGCCGTTGGCTGGGAGACGCCCGCCTTCGCGGCGGTCGCCCTGGTCGTCTCCGCCCTGATCGCCATCCCGCTGGCCGCTTCGCGCTTCGGCGGCGACCTTTCGGCCATGCCGACAGCCTCCGCGGAGGTGCTGGCCTCGGCCACGGAAGCGGGCCTGGCCCGCAAGCCTTCCGATCCAGCCGCCATCGCGCGCCTGCAGGCGCTGAGCCGCCGGGAGATCGCCATGCGGCCGGGGTCGGGCGCGGCTTGGCTGCGCAAGGCGGCGATCGACTATCAGCGCGGCGACGCGGAGGCCGCGAACCTCGCGCTCGAGCACTCCCTGGCCGTCGCCCCGCTGCAGACCAGCCTGTTCGAGAGCCGCACGCGCCTGGCCTACGAGAACTGGCCCGCGCTGACGCCGAACGCGCGGCAGCAGATCATGTATCAGGCGCATGTGGAGTTCGACCGCCCGAACGGCGAGGGGCGGCTGAAGGCCATCGCCAACAGCATCCGCAATCCGTCGGGCCGGATCGGTCTGGCGTTCCTGATCGTGGCTGAGCGTGCGGCCCGGACGCCGGTTCAGTAGGCGTTTTCGGCGATCAACAGGCTGGGAATGGTCAGGAGGACGATCTTGGCGTCCTTCAGGATCGACCAGGTCTGGATGTAGTCGATATCGGCCTCGACCCGCCGGCGCATGGCGTCGACCGTATCGGTGCCGCCCCGCAGGCCCTTGACCTGGGCCCAGCCGGTCAGACCCGGACGGGCCTGATAGCGGGCGAAGTACTCCGGGATGCGCATGCCGTAATATTCGTCGTGCGCGGCCGCGTGGGGGCGGGGGCCGACCAGCGACATGTCGCCTTGCAGCACGTTCAGCAGTTGAGGCAGCTCGTCGATGCTCGTGGCGCGCAGGACACGTCCGATACGGGTGACGCGATTGTCACCGCGCTGAGCTTGGGTCAGGGTCGGCCCGTCCTCGCGGCAGTGCATGGTCCGCAGCTTCAGGATCTGGAACCGGGCGCCGCCCAAGCCGCCCCGGGTCTGGCGAAACAGCGCCGGGCCGGGCGACTCGAGCTTGATCAGCAGCGCCGCCAGCAACAGCAGCGGCGCGAACAGAACGAGAAGCGTGGCCGAAGCCACCACATCTAAGGCGCGCTTGCGCAAGTCGACCGCCACAGGAGGCAACGGCTTGTGCAATCCTGGCGCGAGAAATTCGGTATACGATCCCCCGTCCACCAGATGACCCTCTAAGTTCCCCACCGCGTCGCGGTCTGGTTTCCAGATCCGACCTTCATAAGCTACCCCAAATGACTCACAGCGTCGCGGAGAAAAATCCACAGGCTGGGTCCCATATGCTTAACGCGAGTAGACTCTGTTCATTCATGGGCCATTAGCGGCGTCGCGTTACATCTTTCACATCAGGAGTGTGATCGATGGTCGACGCCGAAATCTCTTTCGCTCAAGTTGAAGCCGTAGCTCCGGCGCGCGCTCGACGTTTGCCGGCGCTGCTGGGCCTGGGGCTGGGCGCCGTGGTGTCCATCGGCCTCTGGAGCGCCCTGGCGCTGACGATCTCCCACATCCTCTAGAACCGATCTGGTCGGGCCTGACGGCCGGCTCCAAGACGATCGAAATTCCGCACGCCCGCTCCTAGCCCGAGCGGGCGTGTCGTATGTGCAGATCCGCACGCCCTGCGTTCACGGGATACGAAAAAGCCCCGGACCTCGAAGATCCGGGGCTTTGGCGCGTGGCGGGTCGGATGGGATCAGGCGGCGGTCCACAGCGCCGTGCCGGGCACTTGGCGCTCGACCCAGCGATAGTTCAGGTCTTCCCACGGCGTCGCCCAGGGGGTCAGGTTGTCCAGGACCCAGTCGCCGCTCTTCAGCGAGATCATCAGCACCGCGTGGCTCTCGCCGCGGGCGGTGACGGCGACGGCCAGCGACAGGGCGCTTTCCGGCACGCCGGCCTCGAGCAGCTGGCGGCGCTTCTCCAGGGCGTAGTCCTCGCAGTCGCCGTACTTCTTGCCGTCGATCACGCGCGGCAGCGACCAGTATTCGGGCATGCCGTAAAGATCGAGATCGCTGGCCTTGTGGACGTCGCGATTAACCGACTGGTTGACCTGGTTCAGCAGCTTCAGCTGGTCGCGCTCGGCGCGGGTGGTCCAGACGGTCTGGATCGTCGCGGCCCCGAACGGAGCGGCCGGCTCGGCGGCGGCGCGTTCGACGACGCGGTCGGCGATGGGGGCGGCCTCACGGGCCTGACCGGCGGGGATGAAGTCCTCGACCTCGGCGACCGTCCAGGCCTCGATCGTCTGGATCGAGATGAGCTTGGCGTCCTGCTCGTCTTCCTGGGCCAGTTGCGCGGGGGCGGGCGATTGGAAACGGTGCTGCCAGGTCGCGCCGACCGAGGAGGTCGGAGCGAAGCCGCCCGGCGCGCCGGCGCCCAGCATGGCCAGCTGGCTGTTCGGCAGGCCGCAGGTGACCGTGTCGCGGCGGCAAAGGTCGGCATAGCCCATCGGGGCGCCGACGCCCTCGCCGCGCGGCATGAACGGCATCGAGCCGGCCTGAGCGCTGGCGGCGGTCATCATCGCCGTGGCGCTGATGAGTCCCAGAACAATGTTACGTGCCTTGAACATGCCGACCCCGCTGTGTTCGTGGGGTCAGTATTCATTTGGGCTCCAAATTTGAGCTGAATTTAGATGGTATAATCTAGATGTTTAACTGTGGTAATTTCAGAATTAACTACAATGAAAGGCGAAATTACTTGGTAAATTGTAAGGGAAAGAGTATGCTAAATTGTAGGTTAATGCTGGCTATTACCGTTGAACCGCGGCGCTGGCTGGGGCAAAATCCACAAACGTAGTCCCGGTGCGATGAGCGCCGTCCTGGCGAGCGCGATGTTCAAGTCTCTCTTCCGTCCCAAGCCGCAAGCCCGCCGCGCGCCGTCCACGGATGGCCGTGTGGTTTACGCCGTGGGCGATGTGCACGGCCGGCTCGACCTTCTGGACGGGCTGATCGACCGCATGACCGAGGACTACCGCGCCCTGGGCCGTCAGGATCCGCCGGTGCTGGTCATGCTGGGCGACTATGTGGATCGCGGCGCGCAATCGGCGGCGGTGATCGACCGGCTGATCGCCCTGAAGGCTCAGGCCGACGAGGGGCGTTTCGAGTTCCGCGCCCTGATGGGCAACCACGAGGAGACGCTGCTGCACTTCCTGGACGACCCGATGGCGGGACCGTCCTGGGTGGAGTACGGCGGCGGCGAGACCATGGCCTCGTACGGCGTCCAGCGCCCCGTGGGCCGCGCCGAGCCCGAGGTGTGGGAGCAGACGCGCGTGGCATTCCGCGCCGCGTTCTCGTCGGCGCACGAGGCCTTCCTGCGCAAGCTGGAGCTGGTGGTCGTCTACGGCGACTATGTCTTCGTTCACGCCGGCGTGCGCCCCGGCCTGCCGCTGGAGCAGCAGACGGCGAAGGATCTGCTTTGGATCCGCAACGATTTCCTCGACAACCCGCACGGCCTGAAGGCCACGGTCGTCCATGGCCACACGCCGGTGGAGGAGGTGTTCGTCGGGCGCCAGCGGATCAATGTCGACACCGGCGCCTACGCGACCGGCGTCCTGACCGCCGTAAGACTTGATGGCGGCGAACCGAAGATCATTCAGTTTAGTAAAGCGCGGGCGGCCTGAGAGTTCGTCTTGTTCATCTCGCGGTCACGTGCCATGTGGCATTTCAACTTCCAGGTCTGACAAGTCCAAGGTGAGAAGCTCCGCCATGATTGGTGTCTCGAAACTCTCGCGCGCACTCGCGATGCTGGCATTGGTCGTCGGCGTTATGGTCGGCGCCCTGAGCGGTGTGGCTCGCGCGCAAACGGCGGCGATTGGCGGAACGCCCGTCACCGCGCCTGCGCAAGCGATGGATTACCTGCTGGGTCCGGGCGACAAGGTCCGGGTCACGGTGTACGGCGAGCAATCGCTCTCGGGCGAGTTCTACGTCACCGGCAGCGGTCTGATGTCCTTGCCGCTGATCGGCGAGCTGAAGGCGGGCGGCATGACCGTCGGCCAGTTCCAGCAGGTCGTGCAAAAGGCGCTCAGCGACGGCTACCTGAAGGAGCCGCGCGTCAGCGCGGAGGTCCTGACCTTCCGTCCCTTCTATATCCTGGGCGAGGTCGAGAAGCCCGGCACCTATCCCTACACCTCGGGCCTGACGGTGCTGAACGCCGTGGCCACGGCCGGCGGCTTCACCTATCGCGCCGACAAGAAGAGCGTCTGGATCAAGCATATGGGCGACCAGACCGAGGTGAAGGGCGAACTCACCCCTTCGAACGTGGTGGCGCCCGGCGACACCATCCGGATCGGCGAACGCTTCTTCTGATCGCGGCCGGGAGGCCTCGAAAGCCCGGGTTTCGAAAACAGGGCGCGGTGGGCAACCACCGCGCCTTTTTCGTAGCTGCGCCGGAGCACGCCTTAAGGTCGTGGAAACGGACGTCCCTCAAGTTGAGTATGCAACCGGAGGGTTTCCCGTGGCCGAGGCCGAAGAGGCGACAGGTTCGAACGATCGCCGTCTTCCCGCGCTGGAGGGCCTGCGCGGGATGATGACCCTGATGGTCGTGGTCTCGCACTATTTCGCCGAATTGCCCCACGGCGTCCGGGCCGTGATGTTCGGCTGGGTCGCCGTCGACATGTTCTTCGTGATGAGCGGCTATCTGATCGGCAAGCTGATCCTGGAGAAGAAGGGCCACGCCAACTTCTTCCTAGTGTTCTATGTCCGCCGGTCCTTACGGATCCTCCCGCCCTATGTGCTGGTCGTCGCCGTGGTCTGGGCGCTGGTCGAGATGCTGCCGGCCTGGACCGACGCGCCGGTGCGGTTTCCGCTGTGGTCGTACCTGACCTTCACCCAGACCTTTCTGATGGTCGACCAGGCCTCGATCGGCGCCCACTGGCTGGCCCCGACCTGGACCCTGGCGGTCGAGGAGCACTTCTATCTCGTCATTCCCGCCGTGCTGGTGTTCACACCGGCCCGCCGCCTCATCTGGGGGCTGATCGCCGCGGCCGTGATCGCCGTGGCCTTGCGCGCCGCGCTGTCGGGTCAAGGCCCGGAGGCGGCGTTCGCCAGCCTCGTTCTCCTGCCGGCCCGCGCGGACATCCTGGTGCTGGGCCTGCTGGCCGCCGTGGGCGTGGTGCGGGGCAGGATCGACTGGTCGCGCTGGCTGACCTGGCTGCGCATCGCGCCGCTGGTCGCCCTGGTCGCGACCTTCGCCTTACAGATGCTGGCTCCGGCCCTGTTCCCGGTGCTGTCGCCGACCCTGATCGCCGCCGGCTGCGCGGGCTACCTGCTGGCCATCGTCCGCGATGCGCCGGAGGCCAGGGTCCACCACGCCGCGTGGCTGCGCTTCCTGGGCGCCAACAGCTACTGCATCTACCTGACCCACATGCCGGTGCTCGGCCTGATGCATGGGGGCCTCTTGGGCGCCGCGCCGGACGTCGAGACGCCGGTCCAGTGGGCGGTCAGCTTCGCGGCCCTGCCGGTGGCGTTGCTGGTGGGCTGGGCCATGACCAAGCTGGTCGAGGAGCCGGCCATGAAGCTGGGCCGTCGCTGGACCTGGAGCGCCGAGCCGCGCCGCCTCGGCCGCCTGGCGCCGAAGCCGGGCTGATCCGGTCAGGTTTTCAGAGAAGCTGGCGCACCCGACACGATTCGAACGTGTGACCTTTGCCTTCGGAGGGCAACGCTCTATCCAGCTGAGCTACGGGTGCTTGTCCCCTTGCGGGAAGCGGGTCTTAGCCGAAAGGCGGCGCGGGCGCAACGCGGTCACGCCGCGCCCATGTAGATGAACCTTGCGATGAACAGGGCCGCCAGGACGTAGAGCAGCCAGTCGCCGGCCTTGACCTGGCCGCGCAGCAGTTTCAGCGCCGCGTAGGCGGTGATCCCGAACGCCAGGCCGTTGGCGATCGAGAAGGTCAGCGGGATGGCGATCACCGTCAGGAAGGCGGGGATGGCGACGCCCGGATCGTCCCAATCGACGTCGGAGAGGGCGCCGACCATCATCGCGCCGACAACGATCAGGGCCGGGGCCGTGGCGGCGGCCGGGATGGCCTGGACCCACGGGGCGAAGAACAGGGTGGCCAGGAAGAGGATCCCGACCACGATCGAGGTCAGGCCCGTACGGCCGCCGGCCGCGACGCCCGAGGCGCTCTCGATATAGCTGACCACGGTCGAGGTGCCGGCCAGCGAGCCGCCGATCGTGGCGATGCTGTCGGCCAGCAGGATCCGGTTCAGGCGCGGGATCGTGCCGTCGGGCTGGACCAGGCCTGCCTTCTTGGTCACGGCGACCAGGGTGCCGACATTGTCGAAGAGGTCGACGAACAGGAAGACGAAGATCACCTCGGCGATGGCCATGCCGGCCCCGCCGTTCAGGTGCAGGGCGGCCGGGATGTCGAGCTTGAGGGCGGTGGCCGCGAGGGCCGTGAGGCCGTGCTCGCCGGGGACGATCTTGGCCAGGCCCAGGGCCCAGGCTGCCACGGCGGCCACCAGGATGCCGATCAGGATCGCGCCCTTCACCCGCCAGACCATCAGCCCGCCCATGACGAGAAGGCCCAGGATCGAGAGCACCGCCGTCGGCTTGGTGAGATCGCCCAGGGCCACCGTGGTGGCCGGGTCGGCGACGATGATGCCGGCCTCCTTCAGGCCGATGAACGCGATGAAGAGGCCCACCCCGGCCGCGACGGCCGAGAACAGCGGGCGGGGAATGGCGCCGACGATCAGTTGGCGAATGCCCGCCACGGTCAGGACCAGGAAGGCCACGCCCGACAGGAAGACGCAGCCCAGCGCCGTCTCCCACGGCAGGCCCATGCCCTTGACGACGGTGAAGGTGAAATAGGCGTTCAGGCCCATGCCGGGGGCCAGGGCGATCGGGTAGTTGGCGATCAGCCCCATCAGGATGCTGCCGAAGCCGGCCGCCAGGCAGGTGGCCGCCGCGACGGCCGCGATCGGCATGCCGGCCTGGCCCAGGATCGTCGGGTTGACGATCACGATATAGGCCATGGTCAGGAAGGTGGTGAAGCCGGCCAGCACCTCGGTGCGCAGGCTCGTGCCCTGGGCCGAAAGCCCGAACCGTCGCTCAAGAAAGGTCATGCGATGCGCCCCCGCGCGCCCAAAGAGGTCGGGCGAGTTTGGCCGGCGCGTCCTGGAACGCAAGCCTTAGGTGGGCGCCGGCCTTAAAAGTCCTAGCGCTTGCGAAAGCGCTTGGCCTCGGCCTCGAGTTTGGACATCCAGGCTTCCGGCTCCGTGCTTTCCGGTTGGAAGGGCAGGGTTCCGGCCACGCCGCGCACGGCCAGCCACAGCGGCGCGGAGTAGTGGCCCAGGACGCGCAACGGTCGGCGCTTGTCGTCGGTGACATCCCAGCCTTCGGCTTCGAACGCGGCGACCTGCGCGGCCGGCGACTGGTCTTCGATATTGTCCCAGCCTGGCGGCCGTTCCACCGTCTCGGCCGCGTCGGCGGTCAAGCCGAACAGGGCGACCACGCAGGCGTCGATCTCCGGGAACTCGGCCCGGGCCTCGGGCTCGGCGAAGTCGCGCTTGAGCAAAGCCCGGTACTCCAGGTCCTTGACGCCGGGAAGGTCGATCAGGCGCCGCGGGGCGTCAGGCTTGCTCGTCATGCCACGCTCAGTCCTTGGTCGGATCGGCCGCGTTCGGGTCGCCGTAGGTCAGGGCCAGGAAGACGTCCTCGAGGTCCGGATCCTCGGTGGCGATGTCCTTGATCGTCACGCCGCTGGCGCGCACGGCGGCCAGCACGTGCTCGACGCTGGACTGGCCGGTGCGGTAGCTGACCTGGAAGGCCCCGCCGTTGCGCAGCTTGGTGTCGAAGCCGGCCAGGGCCGGGGCGATGGTCACCGGCTCTTCCGGCGTCACCACGACGTTGCGGCTGTCCATGCGGCTGAGCAGCTTGGGGGTCGGCTCGCAGGCCACGACCTCGCCGCGATTGACGATGGCGATCTGGTCGCACAGCTCCTGGGCTTCTTCCAGGTAGTGGGTGGTCAGCACGATGGTGACGCCCAGTTCGTTGAGGCCCGTGACGTATTGCCAGAGCTGGCGGCGCAGCTCGACGTCGACGCCGGCGGTCGGCTCGTCGAGGATGATCAGCGAGGGATCGTTGACCAGCGCGCGCGCGAGGAACACGCGCTGGGTCTCGCCGCCGGAG
>FTCT01002746.1_pt1 | contig 10136 bp, 8 predicted proteins | sample 1658881 | NCBI WGS metagenome assembly FTCT01 (sample SAMEA3914864, study PRJEB12502) | metagenome | biome: forest; material: soil | place: USA | collected 2012-03-12 | depth 0.3 m | reverse complement strand
TAGGCACGTGAAAGTCATCTCGAGCCGGGACTTCAACCAGGATGTCAGCCAGGCCAAGCGGGCGGCGCGGATCGAGCCGGTGTTCGTCACCGACCGGGGGCGCACCACCCATGTCCTGATGAGCATCGAGGCCTATCGCAAGCTGTCGGGCCAGACCGAGACGATCGTCGACCTCCTGGCCATGGCCGCGCCGGTCGCCCTGGACGTGGCCGAGACCCGGTCGGACGAGGCGTGGGACCGGAGGGGCTGATGTACCTGCTGGACACCGACATCGTCCTGGAACTGCGCAACGCCAAGGCCGGCGGGACCGACGCTGGCCTGGCCGGTTGGGCGGCCGGCCAGGCCCGGTCCAGCCTGTTCATCTCGGCGATCACCCTGCTGGAGCTGGAGACCGGCGCGGCGCGAGCCGAGCGCAAGGACAAGGCGGCGGGCCTGGCCCTGCGGACCTGGCTGAACGACCAGGTCGCCATCGCCTTCGAGGGCCGCGTCCTGCCCGTCGACGCCGCCGTCGCCCGGGGGCGGGCGCGGCTGCCCCTGACCGACACCCGCGACGCCTTGCTGGCCGCCACGGCCCTGGAGCACGGCCTGACCCTGGTCACCCGCGACGTCGCGGCGTTCAAGGTCAACCGGCTGAAGCTGTTCAATCCCTGGGGCTACAAGCCCGAGGCGCTGGACGACAGCGAGGACTGGGGGCAGGCCGCCAAGGCGGGCTCGCAGTGGCTGCGCAACATCTTCGTGCGGGGATAGCGGCGCGCCGGGACCGTTCTCGGGATGAACCGGATCTCTTCGCCAAGCCGCGCGTCCAGGCGCTCCCGCGCATGGATCCGGGTCGCTTCGAACCAGTGATACACGCCGTCGCGCGGCAGAATCAGGGACTTGTCGGCAAGCTCGTCCAGGGCGGCCGCGGCGGCGGCGACATCGAGCGCGTCGTCGACCACCGTCGCGAGCGCCGTCTCGAGGGAGAAGGGGCCGGCCAGACCCGAGAGCCGCTCGAAGACCCGGCGTTCGGTGTCGGAAAGCAGGGCGTAGCTCCAGTCGAGCGTCGCCTTCAGCGTGCGTTGCCGGGGCGAGGCGGTCCGTCGCCCGGGCCAAGACAGGCTCAGGCCGTCGCCGAGCATCCACGAGGTCGCCTCGATCCCGTGGGTGGCGGCGCGCACCGCCGCCAGCTCGATCGCCAGGGCCACGCCGTCCAGGCGCCGGCACATCCGCGCGATGGTCCGCACGGTCTCGACCTCCTCGCCGACCGCGCCGCCGGCCGTCCTGGCGTGGTGCAGGAACAGTTCGACGGCCGAGCAGGCTCGCAGCGCCTCGTCGTCCTCGGCCGCGACATCGACGGGAAGGGCGTGGGGCGACAGGCGGTGGACGTGCTCGTTGCGCGCGCGAAGCGCCTGGCGGCTGGTGGCCACGATCTGGACCTCCGGCGCGGCCGCCGCGATCCGCTCGACCAGGTCCGCGGCCGCCTGGACGAGGTGTTCGCAATTGTCGAGGACCAGCAGCAGCCGCCGTCCGCGCAGGTGGCCCAGGACGGCCGCCGTCGGATCTTCAGGATCCGCCTTCAGGTTCAGGGCCTGGGCGATGGCCCAGGCCAGACGGTCGGCGGCGTCGATCGCCGCGAGGTCGACGAAGACCGCGCCGTGGGCGAGGTCGGCGGCCAGGTGATGGGCCAGCTCGACGGCCAGGCTGGTCTTGCCGACGCCCGCCGGGCCGACGATCGTCAGCAGCCGCGAGGCGGCGGCGCGCCGGACCAGGGCGTCCAGATCCTGGTCGCGGCCGATCATCCGATCCAGCCGAGCGGGCAGGGCGGCTTCGGGCGAACCGCCGGACGGGCGCGGGGCGAGGGTCGGCTCGGTCTCGGCGCTTCGCACGGCGCCGACGAAGGCGTAGCCCACGCCCACCTGGGTGGTGATCAGGCGCACGCCTTCCCGCCCGTCGCCCAGGAGGCCGCGAAGCCTGGTCATGTGGAACCGCAGCGCGGCGTCCTCGACCACCACGTCCGGCCAGACCCTCTGGAGCAGGTCCCGCTTGGGCACGACCCGGCCGGCCTTCTCGACCAGCGCCAGCAGGAGATCGAACGAGCGGCCCCCGATCGCGACCGGAACGCCGTCCCGGGTCAGCAGCCGCTGGCTGGGGCTGAGGACGAAGCGGTCGAACCGCAACCGGTCGTCCCCCGGGCCGACGCCGACGAGAGGATCGTCGGGGGCCAGGGGGAGATGGCCCCGTAACGCGCTCGCCGCCCTATGCATGAGCGTCATCCCGCAAATCGAAGGCCGTACACGCCGTTCGTCGCGACGCGCCGAAGCCGGGCTTGTGCGGGCTGGCGCGCATGGCATAAGCGCGAACGACCAAGCTCCGCCGAGCGGGTCTTTCTTCGGCCGCGCGGATGGTGACGGTACTGGGTTGGCGCATTCGTTCGTACTCCACGATCCGGACCAGGAACGCAGCCTTCGTCCAACCCCGTACGCGTCGGCCGGAATTATTTCGCGATCCGACATCCGCACCCCCCGTCGATGGGCGTTGAACATCGCCTTGGGCGTCGGGCTGGCCCTGGCCTGGGCGGCGACCAGCCACGCGGGCGCGTCCATCGCGCTGGACATGCCGGCCCAGTCGCTTTCCCTGACCCTGAAGCGGGTCGCGCGGGCCGGATCGGTGGAGCTGGCCTTCGACCGGGCCGTGACCGACAAGCTGAGCGCGCCGCGCCTGAAGGGGCGGTACACGGTCGACCAGGCCCTGGCCGCCGCCCTGGCCGCCACGGACCTCGGCGTCCAGCGGACCAGCGACGGCGCCTATGTGGTCAAGCCGACGTCCGGCCCGCCGCGCGCCAAGCCGGCCGACGCCGGCGACGGCGCGGTGTCCGAGCTCCTGGTCCTGGGCCGGCGCAATCTCAACACGGGCATCCGCCGCACCCGTGACGACATCCAGCCCTACGACGTGGCGCTGGAGGAGACGATCCGCAACGCCGGCGACACCGACGTCGAGGGGTTCATCCGCCGCAACATGCCGGCCGACGCCCAGGCCGGCTCTCTGGCCCAGGCGCCGGCGGCCAATTCCGCCTCGGCGCGGTCACGGATCGATCTGCTGGGCCTGGGCGGCGGCCAGACCCTGGTGCTGGTCGACGGCCGGCGCCTGCCCAGCGTGCCGGACGCGGTCGGCAGCGGCGCGGGCTTCGTCCAGGCCGACGTCAACGGCGTTCCCCTGGCCGCGATCGAGCGCATCGAGGTGCTGACCGCCGCGGCCGGCGCCCTCTACGGCCCCGGCGCGACCGGCGGCGTGGTCAACATCATCCTCAAGCGCGACTACCAGGGCGCCGAGGTGAAGATCGGCCAAGGCTTCACAGAGCACGGCGGCGGCCTGGCCTCGCAACTGGACGCGGCGATCGGCCGGGCGTCCGACGACGGCCGCGGCGGGATCTCGGTGCGCATCGCCCTGTCCAAGGACCAGGGGCTGGACGTGGGCCAGCGCGGCTATGGCGAGCGCGTGCTCATCGCCAGCGGCGCGAACTTCAAGGCCGGCCAGACCATATCGGCCTATCTCCCGGTCGGCGCGGGCGTCAACGTCTCCAGCGCCAGCGGTCCGCTGACCTTGAAGCCGGCCTATGGCGGCGTCCCGCTGGGCAGTTCCGTCACCACCTTCTCGACCTCCGGCTTCACCGCCGCGGAGGCCGTCGCCAACGCCGGCGCGCTGAACCTGGACCTCGCGCCCGACGCCTTCGGCGAGGCCCAGAGCCTGGTGACCGAGACGCTGCGGCGTTCCCTGATCGTCAGCGCCCGTCACGAGGCCGGAATCTTCGAGGGCTTCTTCGACTATCTGCTGCTGGACAACCAGGGCCGCGCCACCGTTCCGGCGGGGCAGGCCATCCTGTCGGTGGGCGTGGATTCGCCCTACAACCCCTTCGAGCAGGCGGTCTATGTGGCGCGCTCCATCCCGTGGGACGGGGCCGTGCGCAACCGCAGCCTGACCCAGCGGGCCAATCTGGGCCTGATCGCGCGCCTGCCCGGCGGCTGGATGGCCGAGGGCGACCTCAGCCGAAGCCAGTCGCGCATCCGCATGACGGACCAGGCCCGGGGCGCGAACGTCTATGCCGACCTGGCCATCTATGGAGACGTCTATCCCGGTCCGGGGCTTTCGCCGTTCGCGCCGCAGGATCAGTTCGTGTCGGCCTATACCGCCTACCAGGTGGCGGACGGCTCGTACCTGAAGCTCAGCGACACGCTGACGGACGCCAATCTGCGCGCGTCGGGACCCCTGTGGCGCCTGCCGGGCGGACCGCTGACCATGACGGTGACCGCCGAGGCCTCGCGCGAGCGGGCCCCCGGCGGCGAGCGCTTCGATTTCGATGTCCCGTCCCAGCGGTCGATCGTGGTGCAGGGCAACCGGCTGGGCCTCTCGACCCGGTCGGCCTATGCCGAATGGCGCGCGCCCCTGGGATCGATGGACGCCCCCTGGCCCCTGCGAGGTCTGGAGCTTCAGGTCGCGCTGCGCGCGGATTCCTACCGGATCGTCGCGCCGCGAACGGACGAGACGATCGGCGATGACGGGCCGGCGAGCATGAGCGACGCCGTTTCCAAGCACCTGGTCTTCGCCAAGACCCTGGGCCTCAAGACCTTCCTGGCCGACGGCGTCATGGCGCGCGTCAGCTATAGCGAGGGCCACCTGCCGCCCAGGTCGGACCAGGTGCAGTCGCTGGTCGTCTCCTACAGGACCTATCCGTTCTTCGACGCCAAGCGCGACGGCCAGCTCCTCGGCGCGGCGGGGCCCCTGCAGGTGATCCAGGGCGGCTCGCCCACGCTGGATCCGGAACTGGCCCGCACCTTCGGCGCCGGCGTCGTCGTCACCCCGTCCTGGCTCGAGGGCGCGCGCCTGTCGATCGACTACCTGCGCACCGACAAGCACAACGAGATCACGGACTTCGCCTCCGGCAGCGCCTGGTATTTCCTGAGCCGCGAGGCGCTCTATCCCTCGCGCGTCGTGCGGGCGCCGCTGACCGACGCCGACCGGGCGCGGGGCTTCACCGCCGGCGCCGTCACCCTGGTGGACACCACCGCGATGAACGTCGGCCGTTCGATCGCCGAAACCGTCGACGTCGGTCTCAACTATCGCCGCCGCCTCGGAGGCGGCGACGCCAGCGCCTATCTGCGCGGTGTCTGGCAGCCCAGCTATCGCCGTCGCGCGGATCCCGAGCAGCGCTGGTACGAGACCGTGGGCTACAGCGACGGCCCCTTGCGCGTTCGCGCCTTCGCCGGCGTCCAGTGGTCCAGCGACGCCGTCAGCGCCGGCCTCAACGCCCGATATTACGGAGGCTACGCGGCGGCGGCCTCCGGCTTCACCTACGTCGTGAACGTCTTCGGCTCGGCCGCGGCCTATGCGGGGCGCATCCCGTCGCAGGTCTATCTGGACGCCTTCTCGCGCTGGCCGTTCGGCGACGGCGGGACGCAGGTCCAGCTGAACGTGCGCAACCTGCTCGACGCCGCGCCGCCCTTGGTGCTGGCCTCGCCGATGGGCTACAGCACCTATGGCGACGCGCAGGGGCGCAGTTTCCAGATCAGCCTGAGCCGCCGGTTCTGAGCGCGGGCCGGGCTAGGGGGCCGCGCGGATCTCCAGCGTCTCGCCCACCCGGACCGCGCGCACCGGCAGCAGCATCGAGACCGTGCGCAGGAACCGCTCGGGCTGGCCCAGCTTGAACCGGCCGCTGACCTTCAGCGCCGCGACGCGCGGATCGGCGATGACCATCCTGCGGCCGCCGTGGCGGTTCATCTCGGCCACCGCGTCGGAAAGCGGGGTGTCGGAGAACTCGACGAAGCCGCCGCGCCAGGCCAGGACCGTGTCCGGATCCACCGCCTGCAGCATGGGGGCGCGTCCGTCCCGCACCATCAGGCGCTCGCCCGGCTTCAGCTCGCGCATGGCCTGGCCCCGCGCGCCGACCGCGACGCTGCCCTGGACCAGGGTCACCGACATCATGCCGGGCATGACGCGCACGCCGAACGCGGTGCCCCGATCGACGATGGTCTGGTCGCGGGCGTCGACCGAGAACGGCCGCGCCGCGTCGTGCGCGACCTGGATGTAGACCTGTCCGTCCAGCACCCGCAGGCGACGCGCCTTGTGGTCGAACGTGACGTCGACGCGCGTGGCGCTGTCGAGGTCCAGGCGCGTGCCGTCGTCCAGGGTGACGGCGCGGCGCTCGCCCACGAGCGTGGCCAGCTGGACCGGCGGCGCCGAGGCGGCGACCTGCGAGGCCGATGGCGCTCGCCCGGTCCAGTATCGCCAGCCGCCGGCCGTGCCCAGCAGCACGGCGACGACGACGCAGGCGGCCGCCAGGGCCCGGGGCCAGACGGGTGGGCGGGCGGCCAGGGCGCTGGCCCGCAGGGCCTGGGCCAGGGGATCGTCGTGCAGGTCCTCCGCGGCGCGGTCCCACAGCGCCTGGGCGCGCGCCCAGGCCGCCGCGTGGCGCTCGGACCGGCCCAGCCAGGCCAGGAAGGCCGGGTCGGCCGCGGTCGACGGATCGGCGTCATGCCGCGCCAGCCAATGGGCGGCGGCCTCGGTCAGCGACGGATCGGGCGGCGGCGGCGCGGGCGTTCGGTCAGACGTCATGGCTTGCCTCCCCGAGCGCAAGAAGATGTTTGGCGGCCCGCTGGACGTGCTTTTCGACCGCGCTCAGCGACAGGCCCAGGCGACGGGCGATCTCCGGATGCGACAGGCCTTCCAGGCGGCGCAGGATGAAGATCGTCCGTGTACGTTCCGGAAGGGCCATGATGGCGCGGGTGGTGGATCGCAGCGCCTCGCGGGCCAGGACCGTCTGTTCGGGCGAGACGTCGGTCTGGCCGTGCAGGTCGGGCTCGAACGGCACGTGGCTGGCGCTCATGCGAGTGCGGCGGCGGCGGAACCTGTCCTTCAGGACGCTGGCGGCGGTCTCGAAGACATAGCCCTCGAACCGGTCCAGGTCCTGGCTGTCGCCGCGCCGGACGATGCGCAGGAACACCTCCTGGACCAGGTCGTCCACCTCGTTGGCGTCGGGCAGGCGGCGCTGGAAATAGCGGGCCAGCGCGCCTCTGAGCGTGCGCGAACGGACCGCCAGGTCCGTCTCGCCGTCCTTGTCCGAGGTGTCGTCCCATCCCGCGCGCATTCGCGCGACATCATGGAGCAATTCGGTCCAGGTCGTCCATCGCGGAGCCTGGTTCACGACACCTCGAAGTCCGTCGAGGCGCTGAGGGCGCCCCAGCGCTCCAGCTCGGCCAGGCGTTGCTGGTCGGCCGCGCTGATCGCGGCGATCGCGTCGCTGCCCAGCGGCAGCCGCAACGGCGGCTCGTCCATGGCCGCCACCTGGAGCAGGACCTGCGCCGCCCGGCGAGGATCGCCCGGCTGCTTGCCGTCGTATCGGGCCTGCATCCGCGCCGCCGCGCCGACCACGGCGTCGTACTCCGGACGGCCGGGATCCAGCCGGGTCGAGGCGCCGGCGAAGTCGGTGCGAAAGCCGCCCGGCTCGACGATGGTCACCTTGACCCCGACCAGGGCCATCTCCTGGGCCAGGACCTCGGAGAAGCCCTCGACCGCCCACTTGGCGGCGGAGTAGGCGGCGCGTCCCGGCGCGCCCCGCCGGCCGCCCACGGAGGAGAGCTGCAGGAAACGCCCCGCCCCCTGTTCGCGCAGCAACGGGATCGCGGCCTTGGTCACGATGATCGTGCCGAACAGATTGGCCTCGATCTGCTTGCGGAAGTCCTCGAGCGAGGTGTCCTCCACCGAGCCGATGTCGCCGTAGCCGGCGTTGTTGACCACCACGTCCAGGCCGCCGAAGGCCTCGACCGCCAGCGCCACGGCGCGGGCCGCGGCCTCCGGGTCGGTGACGTCGAGGGCGATCGGCCGCACGGCGTCGCCGTAACGGTCGACGAGGTCGGCCAGGGCGCGTGGATCGCGCGCGGTGGCGACCACGCGATGCCCGGCGGCCAGCGCGGCCTCGGCCAGGGCCCGGCCCAGGCCGCGCGAGGAACCGGTGATGAGCCATCTGCGAGACATGTCTTCTCCTTCTGGACGTCGGGGGTTCCCGCGCGGTCCGGGACCGCGCGGCGTCAGTTCGCGGCCGCGGCCTCGATCAGCTTGGCGACCTCGTGCGGGTGCGAGATCATCACCACGTGCGAGGCGCCGGGGATGGTGACGACCTGTTTGGCATGGGCGCGCTGGGCCATCCACTGCATGGCGGCGGGCGGGATGTTGCGGTCGGCCTCGCCGTAGACCCACCAAGAGGGGATGACCTTCCAGCCGGCGGCGACCGCCTTCTCGGCCCCGGCCGTGTCGGTCAGCGGGCGCTGGGCCACGGCCATCAGGCGCGCCTTGGCCACGGGCACGTCGGCCGCGAACTGGGCGGGGAACTTGTCCTGCTGGATGTAGAGGTCGTGGGCGCCGCCGGGCAGGTCGACGGGCTTGTCCAGCGTGGGGGGCAGGGTGCTGCCCGGGAACTTGCCGGTCAGGTCGAAGGTGCTCTCGCCGATCTCCGGGGCGAAGGCGGCCACGTAGACCAGGGCCTTGACGTTGGCCGCGCCGTCGGCGGCGGCCGAGATCACGGTGCCGCCGTAGGAATGGCCGACCAGGACGACCGGGCCGGGGATCGAATTGATCACCGTGCGGACGGCGGCGGCGTCGCCGGCCACGCCGCGCAGCGGATTGGCGGCGGCCACCACGTGATAGCCGTCGCGGGTCAGGTCGGCGACCACGCCGTCCCAGCTGCTGCTGTCGGCGAAGGCGCCGTGCACCAGCACGACGGTCGGCTTGGCCGGGGTTTGCGCGTGGGCGGCGGCCAGGCCGGTCAGGCTGAAGGCCAGGGCGAAGGCGAGCGATTTCTGGATCATGGAGGATGTCCTGGGAGAGGGGAAAGGGGCTAGCCGAAGGTGAAGGAGTAGGCCCGCAGGCCGGGATCGAGGGCTTCGATCCCGAACGTGCGGTCCGCGACGGGCCGGGCCTGGCGGGCCAGCTGGAACATGCGCGGCCGGTCGACCAAACCCAGGCCGCCGGCGTCGACGTCCCAGCCGTGATCGGGTCCCGGCGCCTGGCCGTCCAGCCGCACGCGGACGCGGACGGGGCGGTTCGGCGCGGCGGGGGCCAGCACCATGTGCAGGTCGCGGGCGTGGAAGCGGTGGGCGATGGCGGCGCCGGACCTGGCGCTGGTCGCGAACTCCTCGCCGACGATCCAGCCGCCCGACAGGCTCCAGCGGTTCAGGGGCAGGTCGCGCGGCGGATGATACAGCTGCTCGACGTCGCGGCGCGCGCCACCGGGCGAGATGAAGTCAGCCGCCTGGCCGTAGCCCAGATAGGTCTCGCCCGAGCCGAGGTCGCGGAAGTCGGGCGCCGCCAGCGGACCGACGCCGTCCACGCGGGACAGGCTCTCGGGCACGGCGGGGCCGGGGACCTGGGCCAGCAGCTTCTGGACCAGGCGCTCGATCGCGTCGTAGCGGCCCTCGCCGTCGACATGGCCGCGCGGACGGCCGTCGGCGTCGATCACGTAGAAGGCCGGCCAGGCGTCGTTGCCGAACGCGTTCCAGATCCGTCGCTCGCTGTCGAGGACGACCGGGAAGGTCACGTCCAGGTCCTTCAGCGCCTGGCGGACGTTTGGCTGTTCGGTCTCGAAGGCGAACTCCGGCGTGTGGACCCCGACCACCGTCAGGCCCCGCCCGCCGTAGCGCGCCTGCCAGGCCCGCAGATAGGGCAGGGCCCGCAGGCTGTTGATGCAGGAATAGGTCCAGAAGCAGACCACCACGACCCTGCCGCTCAGGGCGGCGGCGTCGAGCGGCGGGCCGTCGAGCCACGGGCCGGAGCGCTTCAGGGCGTCCAGCGGCGAGGCCTGGAACGCTTGCGCCAGGGCGTGGCGGGCCGGCGGCAGGGCCAGCACGCCGCCCAGCGACAGCGGGATCAGCCCCGCGGTCGCGCCCTTCAGCCAGGTTCGCCGGGACGGGTGATCAGGCGAGGTTGAGCGTGACATCGATATTGCCCTGCAAGGCCTTGGAATAGGGGCAGGTGCGATGGGCGGCCTCGACCACCTGGCGCGCGACCTCGGTCTCCAAGCCGGGCGTGGAGACGTTGAGCCGGGCGGCCAGGAAGTAGCCGGCGCCGTCGGTGTTCAGGGCGATCTCGGTGTCGATGGCCAAGTCGACCAG
>FTCT01005023.1_pt1 | contig 10141 bp, 14 predicted proteins | sample 1658881 | NCBI WGS metagenome assembly FTCT01 (sample SAMEA3914864, study PRJEB12502) | metagenome | biome: forest; material: soil | place: USA | collected 2012-03-12 | depth 0.3 m | reverse complement strand
GTTTCGGACCCTCCACACGGCGGATGCGTAGCTCAGCGGGAGAGCACCTCGTTCACACCGAGGGGGTCACAGGTTCAATCCCTGTCGCATCCACCATTTCTCCCCTCGAATATTCAGACACTCAGGCCGCCACAAGCGAGCCGGTTTCCAGATGCGTGGCGAGCGTCCTGACGGGCTAGCTTGGGGCGCAGCGCGAGAGATCAACGCCAGGCCGCCAACCACTGCCTGCGAGAATGGCCTTCGCATCGCCCAGCATCACCAGGTCTCGAAGCGCCGCGCGTTTGTCCGGAGCGTTGCAATAGTAGGCCTTGGCGATCCGGTACCCGACCCAATAGCCGAGATCTCCAGGGCGATCAGCCGTCCCGCGACCGTTGTAGAGCCAGGCGGATCCGTCCGCCGGCTTGTCTTGGTCCGCGACGAAGGCGCGTTCGAACTCGGCCTCCCGCCCTCGCGTGGCGGATGCGAGGTGGCCGTAGCTAACGCCGCCCGAGGTAAGCTCGCCGATGAACTCGGCGCCGCCTTCCAGCAACGACGCCTCGAGAACCGTCCCGCCCTCTTCCTTCGCCGATCCGTGCGATTGCTGCACATGGACGAACTCGTGCGCGATCACGTGGACGAAGCGACCTTCAGGATCGGGATCGAGGAAGTCCGCGGCGCACAAGGCTTCCAGGCCGATCATCACGCCGGTTTCATCCGCCGTGCCGACGGGCTTGCCACGGCCGATGGCGATCGTGACCGGCGGGAAGACGGCTTCGGGATAGAGCCGGCCAAACTTCGCCAGCGCCGCGCCCAGACGGGCCCGGATCGCCGGCAGGGCCGCCGCGCATCGGCGCGCATCGACATACAGCTTCGGGTTCTGGGCCAAGGCGCCGGCGATCCGTTCGCCATCGATGTGGCGAAGACGGGCGAAGACGTGCAATCCCGCAGTGCCTTGATCGACATAGTCGCGCTGCAGCTGCTCCGCGGTCGGATGGCCGGCCGCGGAGTCGTAGACGCGGTAGAACCGTTCGACGTCCTCCACGACGATCGTGGGTTCGCGCCCGACTTGCGCTTGCGGAAGCGTCGGCGCGGCGAGGGCGATCATCAGCGCCAGGAGACTTGGTCGCATCGGGCTACTCAACTCCAACCGGCGCGAGATCGAGGTGCAGGAACTGACAGAATTCACTGGATTGATAGTCAGAGAAAGCCCCGCCGTTCTGGAAGCCGCGCTTGCGATAGAGCGCCAGCGCCGGTTCGAACGCCGCGCCACTGCCGGTTTCCAGGCTGAGGCGCGCCAGGCCCTTCCCCTTGGCCGCCTCGATGATCCGCTCAAGGAGCGCGGCGGCGACGCCCTTGCGCAAATGGTCGGGGTGGGTGCGCATGGACTTCACCTCGCCCACGCTCGCGCCCAGCACCTTCAGCGCCCCGATGCCGGCGATCGCCTCCCCGTCCCAGACCGACCAAACGGTGACGTTCGGCGCGGTCAGGCCGGACAGGTCGAGCGCGAAGACGTGCCCTGGCGGCGAACTCTCGTGCATGCCCGCCAGGTGCAGCGCCAGCAGGGCGCGCGAGCGTTCGTCCGAAAGGTCGTCGACACGAAGGGTCAGCATGGCGGCTCCAGGATTCGCGGGCGGGCGCCAGGCTATCACGGCCGCGCTCGCCGCTCCTTGAGATGATGTGACGCCCGTCCGCGATCCAGGCTAGGCCGTGGCCTTGAGACCGATGATCCCCACGAGGGTGATCAGGGCGAAGACGATGCGCTGCGCGGCCACGGGCTCGCCGAGCAGCAGGATCCCGATCGCGAGCGATCCCAAGGCGCCGATGCCGGTCCAGACGACATAGGCCGTGCCCAGCGGCAGCACCCGCAAGGCGGCCGACAAAAGGGCGATGAAGGCCGCGAGCAGCGCAAGCGATAGGATGGCCCAGCCCGGATGGGTCATCCCCTCGGACCGTTTCGTGGCGTAAGCCCAGGCGACGTCGATCAATCCGGACGCCACCAGCATCAGCCAGGCAAGGTTCGTGCTCATGCTGTCCTCCGATGCTGGGAGACCCGTTCGTCGAGCGCCTCGCGCGCGGCCATCCGCCCCCGCTCCTGCTGCGTCGGATCTCCCGCCGTCGGTCCCGAGAGCACGATGGCCGGGTCTTTCAGGCCGATGAAGCCGAGGGCCTCGCGCAGGTAGGGGCTGGCGAGATTGGGCCGTCCCCAGCTAGGGCCCGTGGCGTAGTCGCCGGAGCTCGCCAGGACGACGGTGACGGGGCGCGCCGCCAGCAGCGGCCGATAACCGCTCGCGGGATCGAACGCGAAGCTGAGACCGGGCTGGGTGATCAGGTCGATCCAGTGTTTCAGCTTGTAGGGCACGCCGAAGTTCCACATCGGCGTCGCCAGCAGGACGCTGTCGGCCATCCGCACCTGATCGACTATCTGGCCGATGTTCAGCCAGGCGTCGGCCTGGTTCCTGGTCAGGTCGCGTTTGCCCAGGACCGCATACTTGGCCGCCAGCGCCGCGCCGTTGAGCTCGGGAAGCGGCTGCTCCCAAAGGGCCAGACGATCGACGACAAGCTCGGGCTCGGCCCGACGGAACTTCGCTATGAAATGCTCGGCAAGGGCGGTCGAGATCGACAGAGGGCCTCGGGGCGAGGCTTCGACATAAAGCAGACGGTGCGGCACGGGCGTGCTCCTCGTTGGAACAGCGCTTCGTCTAAATCGCGTAGTCGCGATTTCATCTTGCGATTTAGCGACTTTCATTCGCATGGTCGCGACATGAGCGAGCCCGACCTGGACGATCTGCGACTCGTGGCGGCGTTGGCGCAGGGCCGCGGAGCCCGCCATGCCGCCAGCCAGCTCGGCGCGCACGTCGCCACGGTCTATCGCCGGCTGCAGGCCCTGGAGGCGCGGTTGGGCCTCCCGCTCTTCGAGCGCGCCGACGGCGATTTCCAGCCCACGCCAGCCGGCGCGGAACTCGTCGCCGCCGCCGACGATGTGCTCGCGCGGCTGGGGGTCCTGCAACGGCGCCTCTCGGCCGACCGCGGCCAGCTGGTCGGCGAGCTGTCGGTAACGACGACGGACTCGCTGTTTCCGCTCCTCGTCCGCGCCATCGCGCCCTTCCTGGCCGCCCATCCGGAGGTTCGCCTTCGCCTGACCGTCGCCAACGCCATGGCGGACATGGCCAGGCGCGACGCGGACATCGCCGTCCGCCCGACGGCGACGCCGCCGGAAACGCTCATCGGCCGACGCGTCGCCCCCGTCGATTTCGCCGTCTACGGCGCGGGCGCGCCGGCGCCCGAACGCTGGATCGTGTTGGACGAGAGCCTGTCCAGCGTTCCCTCCGCCCGTTGGGCCAAGCAGCGCGCCGACCCGTCGGCCTTGCGGGTCAACAGCATGTGGGCGGCGGCCGAGGCCTGCGCCGCGGGTCTTGGGCGGGCGGTGCTACCCGGCTATCTCGCGCGATTGTTTCCGATCCAGCCTGTCGAGCCGCCGATCGCCGAGCTCGAGTCCGCCGTCTGGATGCTGTTTCACCCGGACCACAGGACCACGCCGCGCGTGCGCTATTTCGTGCGGGAAGTCTCGGACACGCTGAAGGCGTTCCTGATGGCGCAGACCCCCTCGCCTCACGTTCCATAGGCGCGCGACCCGCGCCAAGTCCCCTTCCCGCGCGGTCAGCCCAGGGCTGCCGCCGCGGCGACCAAGAGCCCGCCGATGAGGCCAAGGTTCGAGCGCCAGCCGTTCGCCGCCGCCTGTCGGGCCTCCCCTTGCTTGTTCCAGAAATCGAGCAGAAGCAGGCCCGCGACCAGGACGAAGATCACCAGGCCCAAGGCCGGAAACGGCGCCAGCAAGCCGAGCATCAGCATCGCGCCCGCGGCGATCTCGAAGGCGGTTCCGATCAGCAGCACGGTCCGGGGGAACGGCGCGCCGCGCGCCCGGATGCGTTCGGTGATCTCGTCCAGCGATTTCAGATGGCCAAGTCCCGCGGAGACGAAAAGCAGGCCCATCAGCGCCCGCCCAAGAACCAGCAGAACCGCCGCTGGCGGCAAGGACTCGATCACGGTCTTCTCCCAATCCAGGCCGAGTGCGTTTGTCGCAAAGCTCATCATGCCCTGAGCTTGCGACCGTGCTCGGTCGCCCGCCTCCCGGTTCTTGAGCTTTCCGGATCCCCCGCGATCAATCCCCGAGGATGTCGCGCCGGCGCCAGGCCTGCGGGGAGGCCCCCGTCAGCTGCCCCACGGCCCGCGTCATGTGCGCCTGGTCGGCGAAGGCCAGTTCGGCGGCGATGTGGGCGAGGCTGCGCCGTTCGAACATCGCGTGGATCCAGGCCTCGCGCGCCCGAAGCTCCGCGGCGAAGCTCCGCGGCGTCACGCCGAAGGTGCGCAGAAAGCCCCGGCTCATCGTCTCGCGCGCCAGGCCATGCGCCTGGGCCCAGTCGCCGATCCGAAGGCCGCGGTCGCCTCTTAGATCCGCCGCCAGTCGGTCGGGCCAGTCGGCCTGCGCCACCGGCGTGGGCGTCAGGTCGCGCAGCATCTCGAGCAGCAGCTGGCTGGCGCCGAGCACGTCACCGCGCGCGGCCCGGATCACCAGGTCGATATCCGGCGGCCGATAGCGCCCGCCCAGACCCTGCCGCTGGATCGGCCAGGGCAACCTCAGGAGATGGATGCCGCGCCGGCGCGGTTGGCGGCTGTCATGACGATCGAGCACCGGCTGCACCAGCACATCGCCCGGCTCCAGGCGCACCCGGCCGAAATAGCCCGCTTGATCATAGCCGCCGTCCAGCACGACGCTGACATAGGGGTCGAAATGAGCGTGACGCGGCGCCTCATAGCCAGGCGCCACCCGCTCGAAGCCGGCCTTGATGCGCCGAAAGTGCCGCTGGTTCGGGCCCTGGCTCAAGACGCGTCCCCTTCTGTCTCGAAACCAGCACCCGAACGCGGCGCGGTGCAAGAGGAGGCGCGGTCACATGGGTCCAAGACCGTCGAATTAAGCGCGACTAGGCTTCGACGCTTCAGCCCGCAGAGGTGGTCATGGCCGACAAAAAGCCCACTCCCAAGGACGTCGACGCCTATCTCGACACCGCGCCGGCTCGGGCGGTGGCGGCGCTGCGCGCCTTGCGATCGGCCATCCAAGCCGCCGCGCCGAACGCCGAGGAGGTGATCAGCTACGGTTTGCCGACCTATCGCCTGAAGGGTGTGCTGGTGTCGTTCTCGGCCACGCCCAACCACTGCGCCTTCTATGTGATGAGCAAGGGGCCGATCGCCGCGCGCAAGGCCGAGCTCGCGGGCTACGACCTCGCGCCGACGGCGATCCGCTTCCAGCCGGAAAGCCCCCTGCCCGAAGCCCTGGTCGCGGCGATCGTCCAGGACCGCATCGCCGAGAACAGCGCCAAGCGCTAGGAGGCCGTCCTTCACCGCGCCGACCGCCAGGGAAAGAGCGCCCGAACGGCCGGATCGCGCAGCCACAGGCCGCCCCACATGAAGAGGCCCAGATAGATCCCGAAGAGCTCGTGGCTCAGCAGCGGATTGCCGACCCGCACCTGGGTGGCGATCGCGCCGCCCAGCAGTCCGGTCATCAGGACCGCGCCCAGCACGGCCGTCCTCGGAACCAAATAGAGAACCAGGAAGGCCAGCTCCAGGCATCCGATCATCAAGGCGTGAGAGGGCGGCCAACCCAGTTGGGTCATGGTCGGATCGACGAACTGCCGCGCGAAGAACTTCGGGTAGATCGAGGCGCCCAGCATGAACAGGGCGAAGAGACCGGTCAGGACACGCCCGATCCAGACGGGGACCGGCGCCTTCATCGGACGCCCTCCGCGATGGCCAGCTGGCGCACTACGGCCTCGAGGTTCTCCATGCCGGACTCGATGCCCTGGGCGTAACCCCAGCCCACGTGCCGCGCGTACATCTCGTCGGTCGGGAAAAGCGTATGGATCGTCATCAGGGTCTTGCCCTGCTCGGCGTTTTCATAGGTGATCGTGACGATCATCTTGTCGTCCGAGCCCTCGAAGCCGTTGTCGTAGACGATCTTCTCGTCCGGAACGATCTCCAGATATTCGCCGCCGAAGGGCGGTCCGGCGGCGCCGTCCGGGCCGGTCATGCCGAAGCGGAACCGGCCGCCGACCCGGAAATCCATCTCGCAAGTGGTCAGCGGCCAGCCCTTGGGGCCGAACCACTGCTTGACGTAGTCGGGTCGGCTGTAGGCCAGGAACAGGATCTTGGGCGGCGCGTCGATCACGCGGGTGATGACGACTTCGCGGTCGTTGGCCGATTGGGAGACGCTCACGGGTTTTCCTTGATCTGCAGGGTTTTCACGAAGGCTTCCAGCTGGTCGAGGCTCTCCTCCCAGCAGCGGCGGTATTCGCCGATCCACTGGGCGGCCGAGGCCAGGGGCTGAGCGTTGAGGCGGACGGGCCGGTACTTGGCCTGACGTTCGCGCGTGACCAGGCCGGCCGCTTCCAGCACCTTGAGATGCTGGGTCACGGTGGGCTGGCTAAGGCCCGACGGCGCGACCAGTTCGCTGACCGTGGCCGTGCCCTCGGCCAGACGCGCCAGGATCCGGCGGCGCGTCGCGTCGGCCAAGGCCCCGAAGACGAGATCCAGATCAAGCTCGGAAGATCGAAGCGCGCTCATGCACATCCTCATATAGTCATATTGCAATATGACTATATGACTGAGCGGGCCTGTCAAGCTAGGCCGCGGCCACGCACTCGATCTCCAGCAGCCACTCCTCCCGATAGATGCCGCAGATGATGATCGTCATCGCCGGTGCATGATCGCCCAGGACCTCGTGGCGGCTTTCGTAGGCCTGGCCGCGATACTTCCGGTCGGACAGGAAGATGGTCATCTTGACGATGTCGCGCACGGTCATGCCGGCCTCGGCCAGCTGGGCCGCGACATTGCGCCAGGCCAGGCGCGCCTGGTCCATGAAGCTCGGCGGGACCACGCCCCGGTCGTCCTCGCCGACCTGGCCGCTGACGAACACCAGTCGCTTGAAGTTCGTCAGTTCGACGGCCTGGGAATAGTTGCCATCGGTGCGGTTGATCGGGCGCTGACTCATGGCGGTCGTCCGACTGTCCTGGGCGAGGGCCGGCGTGGCGACGACGCCGGCGGCGAAGGGGATCATGTCTCGGCGGCGCATGGGTTCCTTTCGAAGGTCGGGTGGAAGGCTGGCCGGACGGGCCTCAGAGGCGCTTCTGCATCCGCACAAGGCGCAGGCCGCCGTGTTCGACCGGCCGGGCGTCGACCGGCGCGAAGCCCAGCCTGGCGTACAGGTTCGGCAAGGGCGTCTCGGGCAAGGTGTCCAGGCGCAGATACGCCGCGCCCGCGCGCAGGGCGCGCACGCCCGACCAGGCCACCAGGCGCGCCAGCCATCCCTGCCCTCCGACCAGGCGGCTGACGGCGACCTTATGCAGATAGAGCGCCTGACCGGGCGGATCATCGGGCCAGAGCGCGGGATCGGCGCGCTGCAGCCTGAGACTGGCCAGGATCTCGCCGCCTCGCGCGGCGACGAAGAGCTCGCCCGCGCGCATCACCGCGCGATGGTCGTCCAGGGAAAAGTCGGCCTCGGTCCAGTGGGGCGAGCCCCGCCTGGCCTGCAGATCGGCGGCTTCCCGCAGCAGGTCGATCACCGCCCGAACCTCGCGGAGAGAACGGACCTGACGCACCCGCGCGCGCCCACCGTCAGGCGGATAGCTCGACATCGCCTTCGACGATCTCGCGCGCCAGGCGCGGGCGCGTTCCCGGAGCCCAGCGTTCGGCGCGACAGCGCACGCGATAACGCAGCGGCCCGCCGTCCGGGGTCGTGCTGCGCGTGACGGGCCGCGGCAGACAGACGAACTCGGTCTCGATCGCCTCGACGCTGGCCCGCACCACCGCATAGCCGTGCCCGCCCATGTCGACGAAGTCGAGATGGGGCGCGTTGTCGGGGTTGGAGAGCGCCTTGGCGCGCGCCAGATCGCCGCCATGGGCGTAGTCGAGGCAGGTCCGTACGCCGTGTTTCAGCAGGAGGTTCACGCTGGCCTCGGGCCGCGCGCGTCCCGGCCGGTCGATCAGGAAGAGCGGCCGCAAGGGATGGTCGGCGGGGAAGTTGTGCTCCAGCGCCTCGACCAGGCCCGGCGCCGAGATCGAGCCGGTGACGAAGGCCACCCCCACTGGCTCGAACGGCTTAGGCGGCAAGGCCTTGGCCGCCAGACCCGCCCAGAAGCTGTGGCGGTCGCCGGCCACGGTCACGAAGCCCTCGATCTTCTGACGGGCGACCGCGTCGTAGAGTTCGGCGCGCTCGACATAGGCGGTGCTGTGATCCCCACCGCCAAAGGCGGCGTATCCGGCGCCGGGCCAGGCGCGCGTCAGCCCCTCGGGCAGGTTTTGCGGATCGGCCCGCCAGTCCAGCGTGCCCAGCGTGCTGCCCCAGATCTTCCAGGTCGCCGTCGAGGTTTTCAGCCTGTCCAGGAACCAGGCCTTCTGCCGCGCGCCCAGGATCGCCTGGGGCGGCTCATCCTTGCGGAAGTTGCCGACGGCTGTCTGGCCAAACGGGATGGCGGCGGGCGGCTTGCCATGACTCCACGTCCTGCCGGCGTCGAGGATCTCCAGCGCCTCCTGCGGAACGAACTCGGGAAAATCCGGGCTCGACAGCGCCTTGGCCTCGGGGCGGAGGCTGGGCTCATCCGAGCGGAAGCTGTGCTCGTCGGTGACGATGAGGTCGACGTGCCGCCCCCAGCGCAGGGCGCGATAGCCTATCAGGCTGTTGATGGCCGTAAGATTGTTGGGCTCCTGACCCAAGCCGTCGTCATCGAAGCGCGTGACCGGCGTATCCGCCACCTTGGGCGCCTCGAACACCGAGAGCGAGGCCCCCGGCTTGGCCACCCGCATCGGCTGGTACTCGAACCAGGCCTGGTTGGCGGCGACCTTGCGGGTCTGGGCCGGCCGCGTCTCGCCGCCGAAGATCTGCAGGCCCTGCCAGCCCATCCAGCTGAACTCGTGATTGTCCCACATGGTCACGAAGGGCCAGCGGGCGCGCGCGTCCTGGATGTCGGGATCGCGCTGATAGGCGCGATAGACGGCCCGATAGTCGTCGACGTCGACGGGGATGTGAAAGTCGTTGATCTTCTCGCCACGGGCGAAGCGCAGGATCTCGCGGATCTGGCGGTCGTACATCCCCTTGGGCCGGTCCTCGGGATACCATACGAGCTCGTAGATGAAGTCGCCCAGGTGCAGGACAAAGCCCAGCCGGTCGGCCGGCGCGGCCCGCTCGTCCTCGAAGATCATCCGCCGCCAGGCGTTCTGGGCCCCGTAGTTGATGTTCTGACACGACACGAAGGCGAAGCGCACCGCGCGCTCGTCGTCATCGGCCGGGGCGGTCAGGGTGCGGCCGATGCGGCTGCCGCCCCCCTCGTCGTCGACGAAGCGATACCAGTATTCCTGGGCCGGCTGCAGACCGCCGACCAGGACCCGCGTCGTCCAGTCAGACGCGGGCTCGGCGGTGGTCGATGCGCGCGCGATCACGCGGCGAAAGGCGCTGTCCCGCGCCACTTCCACCGTCAGGCGCACCGGACGGTCGACGCCGGGCCGGCGGGTCCAGAGCAGCACGCTGTCCGGGGCCGGGTCGCCGGAGGCCACTCCCTCGGGAAAGAGGTCTCGCCGCTCGCGCCATCCGGATGTGGAGGGCGAGGCCTGGGCGCGCGCCCAGGCCAGGCTCGCGCCGAGCGCCATGGCGGCGGCCAGGAAAGTTCGGCGATCGGACGTCATCATGCGGCGCTCCCTGTGACCGCCACCATGGCGTGGCGCGCACGCGACGGCTTGAAGCGGATTGACCCGCCGCCGAATGAACGGCGCAAGATCCGGGCTGCGTCCGCCCGGCGCTGCAGCCATTGCTCAGGCCCTCCCCACGAGGTCCTTCGATGCCCGCCAAGCCCGCCCGCCGCGCCACAGCGCCCTTGCTGCTCTTCATCCTGACGACCGCCCTGCTCGCCTTCGCCGCGTCGGCGCGAGCGGAAGCGAAACCGGCCTGGCGCTCCACATTCGAGCTCGACCCTGGCCAGCACATGAGCCTTGCCCTGGCGCGCGCCGACGTGACGCTGCGGGCTTCGACAGACCGGCGGGTCACCATCCGGATCGAGGCGCGCGGCGCTGCAAGAGACCTGGAACTGGCGCGGGTGGTCAGCACGGTCGTGGCTGGGAC
>FTCT01004570.1_pt1 | contig 10147 bp, 7 predicted proteins | sample 1658881 | NCBI WGS metagenome assembly FTCT01 (sample SAMEA3914864, study PRJEB12502) | metagenome | biome: forest; material: soil | place: USA | collected 2012-03-12 | depth 0.3 m | reverse complement strand
GTCCTGGACGGCCTTGGTCACCTTCGCGGCGTCCTTGGGCGGCGGATTGGTGGTGATCACCTGCCGCTGGCGGCCGCCCTCGTGCGAGACGCTGGTGCGTCCGTCGGTCAGGTAGACGTGAGCCACGGCCTTCAACGGCACGACCTGGCCGCTGGTCGACCGGATCAGGAGTTCGCCCACCGCCTCGGGGTCCTGGCGGGTGTCGGGCTCGGTGGTCACGGCGATGTCGAGGGCGCGGCTCTCCTGGTAGACCTGGGCGGCGACCGAGCCCTGGTAGGCGGTCTGCACGGCGTCCAGCACCTCGGCCGGCGCCAGGCCGTAGCGGGCCATGGCCGGCAGGTCGAGATCGGCGCGGACCACGGGCGTGCTGGGCGGCGTCTGGATCTTCACGTCGACCGCGCCGGGGACCTTTTCCATGACTGCGGCGATCTCTCCGGCCGTCTTGTCCAGGGTGTCGAGGTCGGCGCCGTAGACGCCGACGGCCAGGGCGGCGGTCTCGCCCGACAGGGACTCGCCGATCCGGTCGCCCAGGAAGGTCAGCACCTCGGTCTCCAGGCCCGGATAGGAGTCCAGGGTCTTGTGAATCTCCTCCTGGATGCGGTCCTGGTCCTTGCCCGACAGCTTGGGCTTCAGCTCGACGTGGAACTCGCTTCGCTCCGTGCCCCAGGTGTCCTCGCCGCCTGAAGCTCGTCCGATCGTCTGCTCGACGCTCTGGACGCCGTCGATGGCCAGCAGGTCGTGGGTGATCCCCTCCCCGTACCGGCGCATCACCGACAGCGACGTGCCGGGCGGACCGGCGACGCCGAGCACGAAATGACCTTCGCGAAAGCTGGGCAGCAGCTCGGAATTGAACAGCATCAGGCCGGCGACGGTGAGGATCGTCGCCGCGATCGCGCCGACCACCGCCACGACGGGACGCCCGGCGGCGTGGATCAGCACGCCCTCGTGCCAGGCCTTGGCCCGCAGGATCACGCCCGGCTCGTCCGGCAGGCGGGTGCTGGACAGCAGCAGCAGGCACAGCGGTGGCGTGACCACGATGGCCACGGCCAGCGAGGCGACGGTGGCCAGGATGAACGAGGCCGCCAGGGGCGAGAAGAACGCGCCCTGCAGGCCGCCCAGCATCAGCACCGGCGTCAGCACCAGGGCCACGACCAGGGTGGCGTAGATCACCGGCGCGCGCACCTCCAGCGAGGCGGCCAGCACCGTGGCGGCGGCGGGTTCGTCGCCGCGCGAACGCAGACGGCGCACGATGTTCTCCACGTCGATGACCGCGTCGTCGACCACCACCCCCAAGGCCACGGCCAAGCCGCCCAGGGTCATGGTGTTGATGGTCCAGCCCATGGCGTCCAACACGATCACGGCCGTCAGCAGCGACAGCGGGATCGAGACGAACGACACCAGCACCGTGCGCAGGTCGCGCATGAACAGCAGCAGGACCACGGCGATCAGCACCGCGCCGATCACCAGGTCCTCGGCGATGCCGCCGAGGGCGGCGGCGATGAAGTTGGCGGGCCGATGCAGACCGGCGTCGACCTTCACGCCTTGGGCGTCCAAGGCCGGCCTCAACTCGGCCAGGGCCGCCTCGACCGCGTGAGTGGCGTCCAGGGTGTTGGCGCCGTACTGGCTGGACAGATTCACCAGCACGCCGGGCTTGCCCATGATCAGCGCCGTGCCGGTGTCGGGGGCCGGAGCGTCAATGACGTCGGCCACGTCGCCCACCCGCACGGGCGCGCCGCCAGTCGTGCTCGGGATCAGGGCGGCGGCGATGTCGGCGGCGCTCATGGCCTGACCGCGCGCGTCGATCAGAATGCGCTGCTCGGGCGTATCGATATAGCCGCCGCCGCTGACGCCCGTGGACGCCTTCACCGCCGCCACCATGTCGGCCAGCGATAGGTCGCGCGACGCCAGGTCGTCGGGACGAACCCGCACCTCGAAACGCCGGACCTCGCCGCCATAGACCGTGGCGCGAGCCACGCCGGCGGCGGCCAGCAGGCGCGGCCGCACGGTCCACTGCACCAGGTCGCGCAGTTGCATGGGGCTGAGCTTGTCGGAGGTGAAGCCGATCTTCAGCAGGTCCATGGTCGAGGACGTCAGGGGCGCCACCTTGGGCGGCAGGACGCCGGCCGGCAGACCGCCCTGCACCTCGCCCAGCGCTTCGGCCACCACCTGGCGGGCGCGATAGGGTTCGGCGCCCTCGGCGAAGGTGACGCTGACGATCGAGATGCCCTGGATCGATTCCGAGCGCACCGTGGCCACGCCCGCCGCGCCGTTCACCGCCTGCTCCACGGGGCGGGTCACCAGTTGCTCGACCTGTTCAGCGGTCAGGCCGGGCGCCTCGGTCTGGATCTCGGCCTGGGCCGGCACGAACTCGGGAAAGACGTCGAACTTGGCGTGGGCCAGGACGATGCAGCCGTAGACGAACAGCAGCAGGGCGGCGACGGCGACCAGGCGCGGCCTGGCCAGCGACCAGCGGACGATGGCGCTGAGCATGGCCTAGTCCCCGGCCTTGGGCGCGGTCTCGGCGGCCAGCAGGGCCGAGGCGCCGGACACCACGACCGGCTCGCCGGGCGCGAAGCCGCCGGCCGAGAACAGGCCTTCAGGCTGCGACGTCGGGGCCGTCAGCGCCCGCCGCTCGAAATGCGTGGCGTCCTTGCGCACATAGGCGAAGGTCTGACCCGCGGTGCGGATCAGGGCCGAGCGCGGCACGATCACCCCCGCTCCGCCCGTCGCGCCCGACAGCGTCACCGGCGCCGACATGCCGACACCCAGGCGCGTGGCCGCCGGCCCGCGCACGACGCCCATCAGCCCGCCGGTCTGGACGCGAGGGTCGGCGGTCCGGGCCGGCCCCAGGATCGCGACGTCGACGGTCTCGCCGCCGCTCAGTTGCAGGCGCGCGCCGCGGACTCCGCCGGTCCCGGCCGGGGCGTCGATCCGCACCAGCGCCGCGCGCCCCGCCACCAGCTCGGCGATCAGGCGCGAACGGCCGGCGTCGTTGGCGAAGGCCGGCCCCCATTCCAGGCCGACCCGCCGACGCAGCAGGGCTAGCTTGGCGGCGTCGGCGCTGGCCTGGGCCTGGGCCGCCTGGGCGACCTTCAGCGACACGGTGGCGTCGGCGGCGGCCAGGGCCTTGGTCCGGGCGGCCTCGGCCCGCGAGGCGGCGGCGGCCGTGGCGGCGGTGACCAGGTCGCCGTCGAGGGTGGCCAGCGGCACCGGGTCAAGCACCCGGGCGAAGCCGATCACGACGGCCTGTCGCCGAGCGGCGGCCAGGGGCGCGGTGGCGACGCCGAGCCGCTTCTGCGTCGCCGCGTCCACCTCGACCTCGGCCGCCCGGGCCACGCCCGTCCAGGCCAGGCCGGCCCAGGTCAGGCCAGCCATGAGGGCGAGCACCGCCAGCTTGTTCATTGTCGGCCTCCAACCGCGCGGGACGCGGTCTGCAACAGGGTGGTCTCGGCCGGATCGAAGGGGACGCGCAGGACGTCTTCCAGATCGACGCCAGCGGCGGCGGTGACGCGGCGTGCGTCTAGCACCGCCAGTTCCGCCTCGATCAAGGCCGCCTGGGCGCCCAGGTCGTCGATACGATCGGCTTCGCCGGCCTGGGCGCTGCGGGCGGTCGCCTCGGCCAGACGCCGGGCGGTGGGCAGGTCGCGTTCGCGGGTCGAAGCCTCGGCGGTCCTGGCCGCGCCGAGCGCCGCCCAGGCCTGGTCCACCGCGCCCAGGACGGTGGCCTGGACCGCCTCCAGCGACCGCCCCGCCTCGGTCCGCTTGGCCTCGGCCTGGGCGATGGCCGAACGGTTCATGTCCATCGGCGGCAGGACCAGGCCTAGATTGAACGGCAGCTTGCTGACGCCATGATCCCAGGTGTAGCCCGGCCCCACATGGATCTCTGGGTACTGCTTGGCGACCTCCAGCCGCAGAGCGCTTTCGGCCAGGTCGTAGTCGACCACCGCCTTCAGCACGTCGCGCCGGGTGGAGGCGGCGTCACGGCGGGCCTGGGCGATGTCCAGCCCCTCCGGCGGCGGCGCGACCGGCGCCAGCGACAGATCGGCGACGGTGGAAACGGGTACGCCCAGGGCCTGGGCCAGGGCGGCGTCGGCCTGGACACGGCGGGCGCGGGCGTCGGCGACGCGGCGGTGAGCCGCTGCCAGTTCCGTCCGCGCGATCAGGGCCAGGCTCCGGTCGTCCTCTCCGGCCGCCACGCGGCGATCCAGGCGGTCGGCGCGGGTCTGGCGAACAGCTTCCAGGCGCTGGGCCAAGGTCAGTTCCGCGTCCGCCGCAAGGCGTTCGGCCCGCGCCCGCGTCAGGGCGGTGCGGACCGCCCACACCGCCTCACCGTAGTCGTACAGCGTCTGGACGGCGGCCAGGTCGGCGGCGTTGAGCCGCTCGCCGCGCCGTGCGCCGATGTCCAGCGGGATGTCGGAGCCCAGGCCGTACAGCCACGGCTTGGGCTCGCTCCTGGCGTACTCGGCCGTCAGGGTCAGCGTCATGCCCGGCGCGGCGCGCGAGGCCTTGGCCGCCGCGAGCGCCGTGCGGTACTTGGCCGCCGCCTCGGCGACGGCGGCGTTTCGCGCCAGGGCGGCGGACAGCAGATCCGCCCCGGTCCAGGTCGCGCCCGGCGGCTTCTCGTCCAGCCGACGAGCGTCAAGCGCGGCGGGATAGGCTTCCAGGTGGACGGGCGCGGGAACGTAGGCCGTGCAGCCGCCCAGCAGGAATACGACGCCGACGAATGCGGAGGTGACGACGGCGAGGCGGACGGCGGGCATGCAAGGCTCCTGAGCGAACCTGACTTAGCGGCGGCGAACTGACGAGGTCATGACGAGCACATTGCGAATTCCCAACCTGCGCCGCGCCTTCTCATGAACCCGGGAAGCTGACCCGCGCCTCTAGCCCCGGCCGGGCGTCGTGCAGCCGGACCTCGGCGCCATGCAGGCGGGCCACCGCCGCCACCAGGGCCAGGCCCAGTCCGCTGCCGGGCGCCGAGCGGCTGCGTTCCAGGCGATAGAAGCGGTCGAACAGCTTCTCGCGCTCGGCCGCCGGCACGCCAGGACCGTCGTCGGCCACCCACAGGACAGGCGCGCCCTGGACCCGCCCGACCCCGACCCGGATGGAGGCCCCCTCGCCCGCGTGACGCAGGGCGTTCTCCACCAGATTGACCAGCATCTGGGTCAGGAGCTCGGGATCGCCATCGATCGTCACCGTCGGCTCGCCCTCCAGCCGCAAGGTTTGGCGCGCATCCTCGGCAGAGGGTGCGAAGGCGTCGACGACCGTGCCGGCCAATTGGACGAGGTCGGTGGCTCGGAACGCCGCGCGACGGGCGCCGCCCTCGATCTGGGCGATGCGCAGCAGGGCCGCGAAGGTGTCGAGGATCGTATCCAGGTCGCCCAGCGCGCCCTCGATGGCCTCACCGCGTTCCGCCTCACGAGCCAGCCCGACCTCCAGCCGCTGGCGAAGCCGGGTCAGCGGCGTGCGCAGGTCATGGGCGACGTCGTTTGACACCTGCCGCAGGCTCTCCATCAGGGCGGTGATGCGATCGAGCATCCGGTTGATGGTCTCGGCCAGGCGATCCAGATCGTCATGCGAGCCCCGCACCGGCACGCGGCGGCTCAGGTCGCCATCGATGATCGCCTCGGCCGTGCCCGAGATCGCCGCCAGACGCCGATGGACGTCGCGGCTCAGCGCGAAGCCGCCGGCCACGCCCAGGATCACCACGCCGGCGAAGGCCCAGCCGAAGCCCCGCAGCACCGCGCCGTCCAGCGCCTGGATCCGCTCCTCGTCGTCGCCGACCAGAAGGCTGTAGCCGCCGGGCAGCGCCACGGTCAGCACCCGGATCGGCTCGATCTCGCCGTCGCGCTGCCGGGTCTGCACCGTGGACCAGCCCGGCGTCGCACGGCTGATCGCCAACCGGCCGGCCATCGGCTTCCTGTCGGGCCCCACCAGGCCATAGTCGAGCGCGCCCGGCGTGCGGTCCCGCTCACGCACCGCCTGCACCACCCCCTCCAGGCCCTCGCTGTAGAACTCCTGGGCCAAGGCCACGGATTCAGACTGGATGCGGGCCTTGAACTGTTCGGACAGCGCCCCCCGCGTGGTGAACAGGGTGATCACCCCCAACGCCACCACCGACAGCGCGAAGGCGGCGGTGTAAAGGGCCGCCAGGCGCAGGCTGGTGGAGCGGAACATCTAGTCCGGCTCGCGCAGGCAATAGCCCGCGCCGCGCACGGTGTGGATCAGCTCGTGCCGCTGGCCGCGATCGACCTTGGCCCGCAGCCGGCTCATGTGGGTCTCGACGATGTTGGTCTTGGGGTCGAAGTGGAAGTCCCAGACGCTTTCCAGCAGCATGGTCCGGGTCACCACGCGGCCGGCGTGGCGCATCAGATATTCCAGCAACTGGAATTCCCGCGGCTGCAGCTCGATCCGGACGCCGGCCCGCGTGACGGTGCGCTTGAGCAGATTCAGCGTCAGGTCGAAGACCTGCAGGGTGGTGGGCGCTTCCTGCGGCGGCGGGCGGCGAGCCAGGGCGTTGACCCGGGCCTGCAGCTCGGCGAAGGCGAACGGCTTGACCAGATAGTCGTCGCCGCCCGCCTCCAACCCTTCCACGCGGTCATCGATGCCGCCCAGGGCGGTCAACAACAGCACCGGCGTCTTGACCCCCGACGCCCGGATCGTGCGCAGGATCGCCAGGCCGTCGATCTGGGGCAACATGCGGTCCAGAACGATCACGTCATAAGGTTCGGCGGCCGCCAACATCAGACCCTCGCGGCCGGTCTCGGCGTAGTCGACCGTATGACCGGCCTCGGACAAGGCCCGCTTCAGATAGGCGGCGGCTTCCCTGTCATCCTCGACCAGCAAGAGCTTCATGCGGGCAACCTGCCTCGATTTGTCAGGCGAGGAAATCGCCTAGTCCGGGTTCTTGCCCTCGGCGACGTTCTCCAGGACCTTGCCGTCGGCCGCGTCGATTCCGACCTCGTAGGTCTTGCCGCCGGCGACGATGTCGAAGCTGTAGCGCAGGCCGCTGCCGCCGGCCTCCTTTTCCAGTTCCTTGTCGGTGACCTTGCCCGGCCGCGCCTTCAGGGCGATGGCCTGGGCCTGCGCGATGGTGAGGTGCGCGGCCTTGGCCAGATCCTGGCCCGCATAGGGCTTGGCGGCGGCCAGGACGGCGACAGGCGCGGTCGTGAGCAGGGCGACGGCGAGGATCAGGCGTTTCATGATGGTTCTCCGATTGGGCGCCCCACCAGCGCACCTTGCCCGCCGGCGCCTTTGCGGGCGATGGCCGGCGGATTACCGATCGCCAATCGAGATGGCGTTTTCCCGCGCCCGCAGGTCGGCCTCGGCGACGGCGACGTAGTCGCGGGTCAGCGGCGCGCTGTCCTGGCGCCGCGCCAGTTGCAGCTGGAAGACGACGACCTGCTCATAGCGGAACGCCGTTTCCGACATCGCCAGATAGTATTCCCACATTCGGCAGAAGCGCTCATCGAACAGGGCGACGGCTTCGTCGCGGCGGGCCATGAAGGCGGTGCGCCAGGCTCGCAGCGTCTCGGCGTAGTGCAGGCGCAGGACCTCGATGTCGGTGACGACCAGACCCGACCGTTCGACGGCCTTGAGGATGTCCGACAGCGACGGCAGATGGCCGCCGGGGAAGATGTAGCGGGTGATCCACGGGTTGGTGACGCTGGGCGCGTCGGAGCAGCCGATCGTGTGCAGCAGCATCACCCCGTCGTCGGCCAGGCGCTCGCGGCAGGTCCTGAAGAAGGTCTCGTAATTGCCCAGGCCGACATGCTCGAACATGCCCACCGAGACGACGCGGTCGAACCGACCCTCGACCGCGCGATAGTCGGTCAGGGCGAAGCGCGCCCGGTCGGCCAGGCCCGCCGCCCGGGCCCGGTCCTGGGCGCGCGCGATCTGTTCCTCTGACAGGGTGACGCCCAGCACCTCGGCGACCTCGGCCACGCCGGCCAGGTACAGCGCCAGACCGCCCCAGCCGCAGCCGATGTCGAGCACGCGATGGTGCGGCTCCAGCAGCAGCTTGGCGGCGATGTGGCGCTTCTTGGCCAGCTGGGCGTCCGCCAGGCTCTGGCCGGGATGCTCGAAATAGGCGCAGGAATATTGCCAGTCCGGATCCAGGAACAGGGCGTAGAGTTCGTCGCCCAGATCGTAGTGATGGGCGACGTTGCGGCGTGAGCGACCCGGATCGTTGCGCTGCCGCCAAAGCTGGGTGGCCGTGCGGAAGCGGTCGAAGGCCTGGACGATCGGCGACGGATTCGCTTCGCCGCCGTTGTCGAGGATCAGGCTCAGGAAGTCGTAGATCGTCCCCTGCTCCATCACCAGCCGGCCGTCGGTGAACAGCTCGCCCGTCTTCAGGTCCGGATCCAGCAGCAACGCCCAGATGGCGTCGTCGTCGGTCAGGCGCGCGACGATGGGTTCGCCCGCGCCGTCGCCGAACGTCAGGCGCTGGCCGGACGGCGCGAGCAGGGTCAGGGCCCCACGCCGGACCAAGGGTTTCAGCGCCCTGCCCAGCGCCCACGCCGCCAGGCTCACGCGGCGGGACTCGCGATAACGGGCGCCTGAATCTCCCGCCGGACCGGCAGGCGGGCGAAGATCTCCGCGCCCGTGGCGGCGAAGCGGGCCTGACCGAAGCGTTCCAGCACCCGCGCGCGCGCCGCCTCGCCCATGCGCGCCAGCTTGTCGGGCGCCAGGAGCAGCCGCCTCAGGGCCTTGGCCAGCTCTTCGGCGTCGCAAGGCGGCGCGACACGGCCTGTCACGCCGTCCACCACGCTGTAGGGCATCTCGCCCACGGCCGTGACCAGGGCCGGCAGTCCAGCCTGCATCGCCTCGTGCACGGCGATGCACAGACCTTCGCGTCGGGACGGTTGGAGATAGAGATGCAGGCCGGCCAGGAAGTCGCGCGGCGTGTCGCAGAAGCCGCTGAGCCGCACGTTGTCCAGTCCCGCCTGGTCGATCAGGGCCTGCAGCTGTTCCCGCTGCGCGCCCTCCCCGGCGATCTCCACCTCGAACGGCACAGGCGGGGTGAAGCCCTTGGCCCGCAGATGCGCCAGGGCCTTGATCAGCACGTCATAGCCCTTGGCCGGATGCAGACGCCCCAGAGCGCCCAACCGCAGGATCTCGCCCGGTCGCCAAGGCCGGGCCTGGGGCGCGGCCGCGTCGGCGGCGAACAGCGGCCAGGTGGTCAGGCGATCGGGCTTCACCTTCAGCCGCGCGGCGGTCAGGGCGGTGACGCTGTGAGAGTCTCCGATCCACAGATCCGACAGCCCCTGGGTCGCGCGCAGCAGCAGGCGATTGGCGGTCTTCAGATAGGCGCTGTGCTGCCAGCTGACGACCGGCACGCCGCGCCGCAGGCCGACGATCTGGCCCAGCAGGGTGGCGCGGGTCAGGGACGTCCACAGCAGGTCCGGCTGGTGCTCGACAACCATCCGGTCCAGCCAGGCCAGGGCGGCGGCGTGGTCCTTCTCGCCGCCCTCGCGCACATGGACCTGGAGTCCTCGCCGGGTCATCGGCGACAGGGCCCGGCCGTCGCGGCGGGTCAGAGCCAGGATCTCGACCTTCGCCCCCTGATCGGCCAGCACCTGGGCCACGGCCGGTACGGGCAAGGCCGCCCCGCCGCCCTCGACCGAATTGATCACGTAGAAGATGCGCATCAGAACGCCCCTGTTCCGGTCCGCGCCGCCTCGCGAAGCTTGACGGCGGGCGGCTCCGGCCAGGCTTGCCCGGCGAACCGCGCCACGGCCCGCGCCGCGCGCTCGGCCGAAGGCTCGTCGGTCAGGTCGAAGCTTTCGTCGAACAGGGCCTCCTGCACGGGTCGCCAGACGGTCTCGTGCTCCTGGCGCGAGCGATTCATGGCCGCGCCCAGGCCGGCGACGTCTTCGATCACCGGACCCGTGCGCCAGTGGCGGAAGTTGGGATCGCCGGTCCAGGCGAAGCCGTGGCTGTTGAGAAACACGCACGGCCGGGGCTTGAGCAGGAACTCGTAGACCTGGCTGCTGACATCGCCGAGGTAGAGATCGGCGCGCTGGGTGTAGGCCATGGTGGTCGAGGCCCGGCTGCCCAGGTCGATATGGATGTTGGGCGCGCGCAGATAGCGCTCCTCGATCCGTCCGGCGCGGTCCAGCCGCAGCTTGTCGATCGTCGCCACGAACGG
>FTCT01005330.1_pt1 | contig 10178 bp, 11 predicted proteins | sample 1658881 | NCBI WGS metagenome assembly FTCT01 (sample SAMEA3914864, study PRJEB12502) | metagenome | biome: forest; material: soil | place: USA | collected 2012-03-12 | depth 0.3 m | reverse complement strand
TGCTTGGCCTGGTATTCCTTGGACATCTCCTTGGCGTAGCCGCCGGCGGTCTGGGCGTTCTTGAACTCTTCGTCCTCGACGGCCAGGAACTTGGCGCCCAGCGACTCGACCTGCTCCTTGGTGGCCGGACGCACGTCGGTGGCGGTGACCACCGCGCCCAGGCGGCGGGCCGTGGCGATGGCCTGCAGGCCGGCGACGCCCACGCCCATGATGAACACCTTGGCCGCAGCGACGGTGCCGGCGGCGGTCATCATCATCGGCAGGGCCTTGCCATAGGCCTCGGCGCCCTCGATCACGGCGCGATAGCCGGCGAGGTTGGCCTGGCTGGACAGCATGTCCATCACCTGCGCGCGGGTGATGCGCGGGATGAATTCCATGGCGATCGCGGTCGCGCCGGCCTTGGCCAGGGCGTCCAGCGTGTCCTTGTCCTGATAGGGATTGAGGGCGGCGGCGACGATGGCCCCGCTCTTCAGGGCCGCGATCTCGGCGGCCTCCGGCGCGCGGACCTTGAACAGGACGTCGGCGTCCTTCAGGGCCTCGGCGGCGGTCTTGACGATCTTGGCGCCGGCCGCCTCGTAATCGGCGTCCGGATAGGACGCGGCCGTCCCCGCCCCCGCCTGCACCACCACCGAGAAGCCGGCGGCGCCGAGCTTCTTGACGGTTTCAGGCGTGGCCGCGACCCGCGTCTCGTTCGCGCGGGTTTCTTTCGTGACGGCGATGACGGCCATCGGCATACCCCTCCCAGAGCGCTGTTACCTCAGCAGCATGAGGCGCTCTGTAGGGGATAGTCTTGCCTCTTGTCGAGGCGTGACGTGTAGGTCAGGGAACGATTTTGCCGATGGCCACCGGTGTCAGTGGGCCGAGACGGGCTTTTCTTTCAAGGACACGATGCCCAGGGCCAGCAGGACGACGGCGGCGATAGCGCTACCAACGAAGCCGGTCGGGGTGCAGAACAGCAGCGTGATGAAGAGCAGCAGGGTGGCGATGCCCAGCGAGCCCCACTTGGCCATCTTGCCGAACGCGACGAAGGTCGCGGCTTGTTCTTGGATGTTCATCTCACCGCGGTGATAGTCGCCGGCCATGGATCGTCCTTGGAAATCTGAAGGGAACTTACCGAGCCCGCCCGATACAACGGCGGCGCATAAGGCTCAAGCGGGCGTATTGCCCCAGCCTTCGGTTTCGAAGCGGCTGCGCACGGCGTCGACAGCCTGGTCGACCATGATGTCCGCGATTCGCCCTTCCCCGCCGTCCAGGCGCGAAAGCCAGCGGGAGTAGGCCGGCACGGGCGCGGTGCCCATCAGGCCGACGCACGGCGTGCCCACGGCGGCGGCGACGTTCAGCGCGCCTGAGTCGTTGCCCAGGAACCCGGCCGACAGCGAGATCAGCGCCGCCGATTGGTCCAGCGGCAGGTCGCAGGCCACGATGTTGCCCGGCAGGTCGCCGATCGCGGCGCGGGCGGTGTCGGCTTCGTGGGGGCCGCCGACCCAGAACACCGTGCCGAACAGGTCGGAGAGCCGCTGGGCGGCTTCGGCGAAGCGCTCGGCAGGCCAGGTGCGCGCCGGCTCGCTGGCGCCGATGCCCAGCGCGAGCCAGGGACCGGGCTTGTCGGCGTACTTGGCCTTCACGGCCTCTAGCGCCTTGGGATCGAGCTTCAGGGCCGGCTCGCGACTGGTCACCACCAGGCCGTGGGCCTTTTCGAACGCCTCCAGCTTGTCGATCCGGTGGGCCGGGCGCATCGCCTTGGGCAGGTACGGCCCCTTGTTCAGCCAGCCCTCCTGGCCGTGACCCAGGCCAAAGCCGCGCCGCTCGGGCACGCCAGCCAGGGCCGCGGCGATGGCGGGGCGGTCGATCTTTTCGAGGATCCACACGGCGCGCGGCTTCTCGGCGCGGCAGAGGCGCAGGAAGTCCAGCACCTCGCGCACGCCCTTCAGCTTGTCCTTGTAGTGCGGCGCATAGAGCACCCGCGAGACGGCCGGCTCGACGGCCAACACCTCGGCGGCCCGGCTGGATGGCCGCGCGACCAGCACCACCTGCCCCTCCGGCGTCGTCGCCGCGATCGCCCGAAGGGTCGGGAGGTGCCACATCAGGTCGCCGATACCTCGGTCGGGCGCGTAGACGAGGACGGGGCCGGCGGCGGTGTTCAAGGCGGAATTCCAACGCAAAATCCCTCTCTCATAGAGAGAGGGAGGGGCCCGCCGCGAAGCGGTGGGAGGGTGAGAGGTTATAATCTCGCAGAACGGAGCGCCGATAGGGCGTTAGCCGCGCGGCGAAAGCTTGGCCGGGTTGGCTAGAAGGGTCTCAGGCCTCTCCGGCCACCGGCGAAACCTCTCACCCTCCCACGCCTTCGGCGCGGGCCCCTCCCTCTCTCTATGAGAGAGGGATTTTCACTTCCATCCCGCCAGCAGCCCGCGCAACCCCGCCAGGAAGGCCAACGGCTGGTCGATCATCACGTGGTGGTCGGCGTCGGGGATGGGCAGCAGCAGGACGCCTTTGGGCATCTGGCCCAGCATGTAGTCCAGCGTCTCGGCGTGCATCAGGTTCGAGCGCTCGCCCCACATCAGCGCCGCCGGACAGGCGATCTGCGGCAGCAGCTGGCCGAGGTCCGGCATGCGGAAATTGTGCCAGAGGTCGGGATCGAACTTCCAGGTCCAGCCGCCCTCGACTTCTTTCAGTGACCGCCGGGCGATGAAGTCGGCGATGTGCAGGTTCTCGCACGGCTGAGGCGGGGCCAGACGGAAGCGAGCCAGGCCCTCTTCCATCGACGCATAGACCCGGTTGCCCAGGCCCGAGCGCGGCGGCGGGCCTTTCCAGCGCTTTTCCGGCGGCTGGATGCTGCTGTCGACCAGGATCGCGCCCCGCAAACGCTCCGGATGGCGCGCGGCGCAGTAGAGGGTCGGGAAGCCGCCGAACGAGTGGCCAACCACGATCGGCTTGACCCCTCCGGCTTCCAGCTGGGCGGCGTCGACGGCCGCGAAGATCTCTTTCGCGAACAGCTCGGCGCTGTAGGCCTCGCGCCAGTCGCTGTCGCCCATGCCCGACCACGAGATCGCCGCCACCCGCCAGTCTTTCGCGAAGAACGGGGCGATGAAGCTCCACCAGTCGGCGTGGGCCCCGTTGCCGTGCAGGAAGAGGAGGCCCGGCTTGCCGACCTCGCCCCAGGTCAGCACCTCGATCTCCGCGCCCTCGACCGGGATGCGCGAGCGTTCGGGCGCCTGGACGATGGCCCTGTCGAACCAGGCCGGAGCGGGCGGCGCCTCTCCGTGGAATGGCGCGAGCAGCGAGGACGGGGCGGTCTGGTCGTCGGCCATGCTCAGCCCTCGCCCTTGAAGGCCAGCTCGCCGGGACGCGGCTTGCGGGGGGCCAGAGCCTTGAAGACGCCGGTGCCGGTGATCAGGGTGCGGTCACCGGCCCAGATGCGGCCGCGCACGGTGAACAACAGGTCCTCTTCGCCGATCAGTTCGCCCTCGCCCTCCACCCAGTCGCCCAGCTTGGCGCCCGACAGGAAGTCGCACATCAGCCGCACGGTGACCCAGCTGTAGGACTTCTGCAGCGAGATGATCCGGCCCCAGGCCATGTCGGCGAAGCTCATCAGCATGCCGCCGTGGCAATTGCCCAGGCCGTTGGTGTGGTGCTCCTCGACCCGGAACGCCAGGCGCGCCTGGCCGGGGCCCTCGCGGTGCTCGAACAGCGGGCCGATCTGGCGACCGAAGCCGCGCGACCAGTTCAGCTGGTTGAAACCTTCGGGAATGGCGGCCGTCTGGGCGTCGGTCAGGTCGTCGGACATGGGATCAGGCTAACGAGCGTTTGAAAAAAGAAAAGCCTTCCGTAAGGACGGCGCTTCGGCCGGTGTCTAACCTTTCGAAACAGGGGAGACGGATGGGTCAGGGGCGCGACATCGACGAGGACTTCGCCGCCTGGCTGGCGCCGCATCTGCCGATGCTGCACCGGACGGCGCGCGCCTTCGCCGAAGCGCCCGACCAGCACGACCTGATGCAGGAGCTGACGGTGGCGCTGTGGAAGGCGCGCCCGCGGTTTCGCGAGGAAAGCTCGGCCGGGACCTTTGCGCATCGCGTGGCCCACAACGCCGCCCTCACCTGGCGGCGCGGCGAGAGCCGACGTCGGCTGCGCGGCGTGTCGATCGAGGCCGAGCTGCTGGTCCGCGACGCCGGGAGCGATCCGCAAGAGGCGCTGCTGGAGCGGCTCTACGCGGCCATCCGCACCCTGGCGCCCGTCGAGCGGTCTCTGGTGCTGCTGTCGCTGGACGGCGTCGGCTACGCCGAGATCGCCCGGCTGCATGGTCTTTCCGAGAGCAATGTCGGCGCGCGGCTGACCCGCCTGCGCCAGCGGCTCTCGACCCTGGTGAAGGAGGACGCCGATGGAATTTGAGCGTCTGGAACAGGTCTGGCGGTCGGAGGCCAACCGCCCTTCCGAAGCCCTTCAGGCCCAATGGATGGAGGAATTGATGAGCACGTTGAAGACCCGCCGCCGGACGGAGGCCCTGCTGGCCGCGATCCCGATCACCGCCATGACGGTTTTTACCGTGGTCCCGGCCTCTATCGTGCTGCACGGCGGCGACACCGCGCGCGGCTGGCTGGGCCTTGCCATGATGGGGGCCTGCTGGCTGGTGATGATCGTGGCGTTCTGGTTCGGCTTCCGCGCCAAGCCGCGCGACGACGGCCGCCCCTTGAGCGACACCCTGGCCCGCCGGCTGGCCCGCAATCGCAAGGAGCGGCGCGGCTATCACATGTTCTGGCTGATGGCCCCGGTGTTCCTGATGCCGATGTGGCTGGGGATCGAGCGCTCGCAGGCCACCGGCCACCTGGAGGGGGCGGCAGGCGTCGAGACCCTGGCGCTGTGCGGCCTGGCCGTGGCGGCCGCCTTGGGCTGGAACGTGCTGCGGTATTTCATGGCGCTGAAGCCGGAGCAGCGGCGGCTGGAGGCGTTGCTGGCGGAGTATCAGTGACGCTGCTGAACGCCCCCTCCGTCACGATGCGTATCCGCATCGCGCCACCTCCCCCGCAAGCGGGGCAGGAGAAGAGCGCCCTTCTCCTCACCCGTGAAACGGGGGAGGTGGCGCGGCGCCGATAGGCGACGTGACGGAGGGGGCGTTCTAGAGCCCCACCGCCCCCAACGCCGCCCGTTGCCGCTCGGCCACCGCCTCCTCCGAGAACCCCACCAGCGAGGCCTCGAACAGCGCCTTCCAATTGTGCCGCGCGCCCAGGTGCAGGAACGCCGCCCCCAGGCCAATCGCGGCGCGATCCATGAACACGAACTCGCGGGGAATGGTAACGCCGCCGACCGCCTTCAGCGCCTGGCGCACCTTGAACGCCTCGCGGCGGCCGTATTCGCCAGGCGGCACGTCGTCAGCCACGGTGCGCTCGCGGTCGTCCAGCAGCGGGCCGTAGATGAAGCGGGCCCAGACGTTCAGGGTGTCGACCAAGTCGTCGTTCAGCCCGGTGAAGCCCCAGCTGCGATAGGCCTCGATCTGCTCGGCGCGGTCGTCGTTCGACAGCGCGCGATAGAGCCGCACCACGCCGGCCACGAACTTGGGCGGAAACACGCGGATGCAGCCGAAGTCGAGCAGGTTCAGGTGAACCGCGCCCTCGCCGGCGAAACTGTAGTTCCCCAGATGCGGGTCGCCGTGGATGATCCCCAGCTGGGTCATCGGGCTCCACCAGGCCTCGAACAGCAGGGCGGCGATGCGGTCGCGAACCTCCTGCGGGGCGCTCTTGAAGGCCAGCAGGCCCTGGCCGTCCAGCCAGGTCATCGACAGCAGCCGGCCCGTCGACAGCTCCGGAACCGGGGTTGGCGTGCGGATCGCCTCGCGCTCGACGAAGAAACTTCCGTACACGGACATAAGCTTGGCTTCGCGCTCGTAGTCCAGCTCCTCGCGCAGGCGGTCGCCGATCTCGACGATCATCTCGGACGGGTCGATCGAGCCGTCCATGCGCTTGAAGAGGCCGATCAGGGCGCGCAGCTGGCCAAGGTCGCTTTCGACCGCGCTTTGCATGTCGGGATATTGCAGCTTCACGGCCAGGGCGCGGCCGTCGTGGGTGGTCGCGCGATGCACCTGGCCCAGCGAGGCGGCCGCGGCGGCCTCGTGCTCGAAGCTGGCGAAGCGAGCCTGCCAGTCCGGCCCCAGCTCGGCGGCCATGCGCCGGCGCACGAACGGCCAGCCCATGGCCGGCGCGTTGGTCTGCAGCTCGGCCAGCTCCTTGGCGAACTCGGGCGGCAGCAGGTCCGGCACCGTGGCGAACATCTGGGCCGCCTTCATCAGCGGCCCCTTGAGCCCACCCAGGGCCGCCTTCAGCGCCTTGGCGTTGCGGGCGTTGGCGTCGTCGCCGGCGAAGACCCGGTTGGCGCCATAGCTCACCGCCGCGCCCGACAGGCCTGCGCCCACCTTGGCGAAGCGGGACAGCCGGCCCGACAGCCGGTCACGCTCTGGATCATCCGCCATCAGGCGAACTGGCTCGGGTCGTAGAAGAACCGTTCACGGACGATCACGTCGCCTTCCCAGTGCTGGTGGCTCAGTTCCTCGAAGCGCCGCGTCTTTCCGGCCTTGTCGGTCATGTGGAAGACCCAGCGGATCACCACCTGGTCGCCGTCGTGGATGACGTCGCCGGCCGGCTCGGTCTCCATCTTCGACAGCCGCGCCAGGGCGGCCGCCTCGTGCGCCACCAGGACGTCGCGCCCCACGCGCGGCGGAGCGTTGTTCTCCTGCATCGTCGCGTGCGGCGCGTAGAAGCGTTCGATCGCCTCGACATGCTCGTTGCGGACCACGGTGGCGATGAAGTCGGCCAGGCGTTCCTGAGTAGGCATGTCGCGGTGCTCCGTCAGACGAGGGCTTCGAACTCGTCCACGAGGCGCTCCAGCTGCGCGCAGCCGGCGGCCCAGAACGCCTTGTCCCTGGGGTTCAGGCCAAAGGGGGCCAGGGCCTCGACATAGGTGCGCGTGCCGCCCGCCGCGAGGAGCTCCTCGTACAGCGGCGCGAATTTCACCGGATCTTCACGGCGCTTTTCCATCAGGCCGCGGACCAGCAGATCGCCGAACGCGTAGGCGTAGACGTAGAACGGCGCGTGGCAGAAGTGGCTGACATAGGCCCAGTAGTGCTCGTAGCCGGCGTTCAGCGTCACGGCCGGGCCCAGGCTTTCGGCCATCACCTCCAGCCACAGCTGGCCGATCTGGTCGGGCGACAGCTCGCCATCCTGGCGGGCTTCGTGGAAGCGGCGCTCGAAGCGGTGGAAGGCGATCTGGCGGACCACGGTGTTGAGGCCGTCCTCGATCTTGCCGGCCAGCAGGCCCTTGCGATCCTCTGGGGTCGCCTCGGCCAGCAGGCGGTCGAACACCAGGCCCTCGCCGAAGATCGAGGCCGTCTCGGCCAGGGTCAGGGGCGTGTCGGCCAGCAGGGTGCCCAGCGGCTGGCACAGGGTCTGGTGCACGGCGTGTCCCAGCTCGTGGGCCAGGGTCAGCACGTCGCGTCGCTCGCCCATGTAGTTCATGAACACGAACGGATGGCGGTCGGCGGTCACCGGATGGGCGAAGGCGCCCGACTGCTTGCCCGGCCGCGGCTTGGCGTCGATCCAGGGCTTGTCGAAGAACACCTGAGCGGCGTCGGCGAACTTGGGGGCCAGGTCCGTGAAGCTCTCCAGCACCATGGCCCGAGCCTCGTCCCAGGCATACGCGCGGGGGGCGGCGGCGGTCAGGGGAGCGTTGCGGTCCCAGTAGTCGAGAGCCTCGACGCCCAGGATCTTGGCCTTCAGCGCGTAATAGCGGTGCGACAGGCGCGGATAGGCCTCGACCACTGCCTGTTCCAGGGCGTCCACCGCGTCGGCGTCAACCTCGTTGGCCAGGTGGCGCGACTGGGCGGGGGTGTCGTAGTGGCGCCAGCGATCCTCGACCTGCTTTTCGAAGGCCAGGGTGTTCAACGCCAGGGCCTGGGTCGAGGCGCGCTCCTCCAGCGCCTGGGCCAGACCTTGGGCGGCGGCCTTGCGGCGCTCGACGCTGGGGTCGGACAGGCGGTTCAACGCCTCGGCCAGGGTCAGGCTCTCGTCGCCCACCTCCGCCGTCAGCTTGGCCAGGGTTTCGTCATAGAGCCGCACCCAGTTGGCGACGGCGGGAGCCTTGTCGACGATGAAGCGCTCCAGCTCCGGCGACAGCTCGTGCGGCCGCGACAGGCGCACGCGGCGCAGCCAAGGCGTCCAGCGGGCGGCCTCGGGGTGGGCTTCCAGCGCCTTGGCGATCTCGGCGTCTTCCAGCTGGTTCAACTCCAGCGTGAAGAACAGGCTCTCGGCGGCGATCTGGGAGGAACGGGCGCGCAGGTCGCCCTCGAACTTGGCCCAGGCCGGGTCGTCGCGGGCGACCGAGGCGGCCAGGCCCGCATAGGCGCCGACGCCCCACAGGCCGTTGGTGGCCTGCTCGTAGAGGGTGATCCCGCGATCCAGCAACACGCCCAGGCGCTGAGGCTCCTTGCGAGCCTCCAGGAACATGCCTTCCAGCGAGGCCAGCTCGTCATTGGCGGCCTTGGCGGCGGCGAGATCGGTCTGGATCCGCGGATCATCCCGTCCCTCATACAGATCGGCGAGATTCCATTCGGGCGGGGTGTCGGGCTTGAAGGGGGCGTTCATGGGGTAGGAAATAGGACTGCGCCCCAGTCGGTTGCAATCGTTTAGGTCGCCTTCACGACGCAGCCTTCACGACACGCGGTTCGACCATCCAGGCGATCATGCAGGTGACGAGGTAGGCGCTGAGCGACATCCCGCCGATCGCCAGGTGATCGCCGCCCAGCGGCGACAGCAGCGGCACCAGCTGCAACAGCAGCAGGAAGCCCAGGAACGCCGGCGCGCCCCACCAGGATCGTCCCTCCTGGCTGCGCCGCCAGGACCACAGCGATCCGGCGATGGCCAAGAGGCCCATTTCGATCGCCTCTTCCAGCACCGCATGGTTCCAGAGCGCCAGACCCACCTTCGGTCCGGTCCACAGCAGCGGCAGGTCGGGCCGGTGGACCAGGAAGTCGAGGATCCAGTGCGAAAACACCGCCAGGCCGATGAACACCCCCGCCCGCTTGGGCAACTTCAACAGCAGCATCAGCCCGCCGCCGACCACCACCGACCAGAACACCGCCGCCGGCAGGCTGTGGCTGTAGGGCATATGGTTCAAGACCAGAGCGCTGCCGGGCAGGCTGGGATCCACGCCGGCCTTCTCGACATCGGCCGCCACCAGGCCGGCCCAGACGATGTCCATCGCCTGGCAGCCCAGCACATAGGTCCATAGCGGCGCACGCGGCTCGGCCGCCCGCGCGGCCAGCGCTCCGGCATAGTGTCCGACGAACATCCCGTCCCTCCCCGACTAGATCTCGTGTTTTTTGGCGATCGCCTTTGGCGCCACGATCCTCCAGGCCTGGCGCAGGAGTCCAGCCAGCTCGTCGGCCTCGATCTGCGCCAGCCGCACCAGCACCGCCGGATAGCCGCGATAGTGATCGTCGTCGAAGAAGCGATCGGGCGCGGCCGCGATCAGCATCTCCTTGGTCTCCAGCGGGCAGCGGATGGCGACGACTCCGGGCACAGGCGCGCGCCTGGCCTTTGGCGACGGACGCGCCAGATAGGTCCAGGCCAGGCCCTTGCCGCCGACCTCGAAATTGAACTGGCCGCTCTCGGCGACGCCGCCCGACACCTCGGGCAAGGCCAGCGCCAAGGCCTCCAGCGCTTTCGCGTCCGCCACGACCGCCTCCCCGCAAGTTCTTGTTAACTATAACACTTAAGGTTCGCGACACGTCTGCGAAAGCCGATGTTTACTCCCAAGCTGTATCACTCTGAACCAACAAGAGCCCTGCTCCATGTGGGCATGGCCGGTTCTGGTGGATGTGCCCTATGACCAAAACGGTCCTAGTCGTCGATGACGACCCGACACAACGTCGGTTGATTCAAGCGGTGCTCGAGCGCGAAGGCTTCGCGGTCTCGCACGCTGAAGGCGGCGACGCGGCGATCGCGCACCTGACCTCGGGCGCGCCGGCCGACGTCGTGCTGCTCGACCTCGTCATGCCTGGCCTCAACGGCCAGGAGACGCTGAAGGAGATGCGCGCGCGCGGCTTCACCCAGCCCGTGATCGTGCTGACCGCCAGCGGCGGCGTCGACACCGTGGTCAAGGCCATGCAGGCCGGGGCCAGCGACTTCTTCATCAAG
>FTCT01002449.1_pt1 | contig 10203 bp, 10 predicted proteins | sample 1658881 | NCBI WGS metagenome assembly FTCT01 (sample SAMEA3914864, study PRJEB12502) | metagenome | biome: forest; material: soil | place: USA | collected 2012-03-12 | depth 0.3 m | reverse complement strand
TCGCCCAGATGGGGACGTGGATGTTGTTCAAAATCAATTCTTTACGGACACGCACCCTGCTGTGACAGGCGTCCGTAAGGCCTCGCTTGTGATAAGGAGAGCCCCCATGCGTACCGCCATCGATTTCTCCCCCCTTTACCGTTCCGCCGTCGGTTTCGACCGTCTGGTCAACCTGCTCGACAGCGCCACCGCCGCCTCCGCGGCCCCGGGTTGGCCGCCGTACAATATCGAGCGCCTGGCCAAGGACAATGACGATCAGCCCGATGCCTACCGCATCGAAGTCGCCGTGGCCGGCTTCCGCCCGGACCAGCTGACCATCGAGGTCAAGGAAAACGTCCTGACCATTACCGGCAAGAAGGACGGCGACGATGCCGGCCGCACCTTCCTGCATCGTGGCCTGGCCGAACGCAGCTTCGAACGCCGCTTCCAGCTCGCCGACCATATTCGCGTCCAGGACGCCGAACTGGCCAACGGCCTGCTCTCGGTAACGCTCCAGCTCGAAGTGCCGGAAGCCAAGAAGCCCAAGCAAATCGCCATTCGCAACGCGAATGACGCCTCCACGGTCCTGCAAGCCGCCGAGTAAGGCTTTGATCTACCGCGAACCGGGATTGGCGTTCCGGTTCGCGCGACTTCCCTCTCTCTTGTTTCTCCCAATTCCCCTGACCCTCAGGCGTCGGTGCGTGCGCGGCTTTTCCCTCCCTTGGGCCGCGCCCCCTTGCCTGGGGGTCTTTTTCTGCCTCAGATGCCGGCGGGCTCGCCGCGCGAGCGGCGGCGGGCGGTCGCCCTTGCCGAACGCAAGGGCGTTCGGAAATACCGGGCAATCAGCCCCCACCGGCGCTACGCCGCGACCTTTGCCTGCGTCATGACGTGTTGGAGGAACTCGAAACCCACCGCCGTGATTTCCACCACGCCCAGGCGCAGGGCATAGCCCCAGTTCTTCGCCTTCGTAAAATCGAGCCAATCCAGCAAAGGCTTGATCGGATGCGGTTCGGCGTCCATCCAGTCGATATCGCGCCGATAGGGCGTAAAGCCTGGAAATTGCTCGACCTGGTACGGCTCACGCGCCCGGATCGTACCGATCGCGGTGAAGCTCTGATAGCCGTCCTTCTCGCCCATTGTCCGCGACGGAGAATAGTAGACGATACCGTCACCGGAGTTCATCCGGCGCAAGGGCGTGCCCTTGCCATGACAGACCTGGGCAAAGCCCTCCGTCCGGCCCCGGCGCACATGCTCGGCGCAGGCCACTGCCAACCAATATTTCACCACAGGTTCCTCCCATCGATGACCGTCACCGGAATCGCTTCGACGTCGACCTCTTCAAGGAGTCGGGCATTGATCGAGATCCGCGGGTGGTCGAAGTCGGGCTTCATGTCCACCCACGACGGCGACTCGTTATAGGTCGTGCAGCCGCAGCGCGGGCACGAATGCCAGGTGATTGTGCCGCTCTGCCACCGATAGATGGTGTCCGAGGTCGGCTTTTCCATACTGACATCTTCGGGGGCATAATAGGCCCACAGTGCGCCGCGCCGCGAACAGATCGAGCAGGTGCAGCGCGTCACTTCCCTGGGCGCCTCGGCGATCTCGAAACGAAACGCGCCGCAATGGCAGCTTCCCTTGACCGGCATGATAACTCTCCCTTGTGTCGATGACGCAAGGTAAGCGCAGCCACTGTCAAATTTTGTCAGTATGCTTTTATGTGCCCTGAAGCGCGGCGCGCGACCGCGCTTGTCCCGCCGTAAGCGGCTCGGACATCTCGGACGAATTGCCGGCTTTAGGGGTCAAGTTCCTGTCTTACCGACCGGCGGGTCTTCGCGCAATTGGCCCTTGAGGCCGACGCAAGTGACGTGTTCAAGCTGCGCCAGGTTCATCGAGGCGCCCTCGAGGTTCGACCGCGACAGGTCGGCGCCGTCCAGCTTGACCATCTTGAGTTCGGCCTCGGCGAAATTGCAGCCGCGCAGGCGCGCCTCGCGCAGATCGGCCGGCAAAAGCCGTCCGTCGCCCATGACCAGGGCCCCCATATTGACGCCTTCGAGGTTGGAGCCGTCCAGCCGCGCCTTGTGCATCCGCGCGCCGCGCAGGTCGGCGCCCTTGAGGTTGCAATTGCGCAGGTCGGCGCCTTCGAGCTGGGCCCCTTGCAGCTGTACGCCGCGCATGTCGAGACCGTAGAAGACCGCCCCCTTGGCCGACAAAGCCGTCAGGTTGAGGTTGCGGATCGAGCCCAGGGCGCGCAGATCGGCATTGTTGAAGATCGACGGCTTGCCTTCCTTGCCGACGCTGTCGACCCACTTCGCGTGGTCGTGCAACATCTCGCCATAGGGCAGGTTGGCAACATCGGTGCCGACCGGCTTGTTGGTCAGGATGCCGCTCATATCGGTCTGGGAGGTGCGCCACATGTCGGTACGGGCGTCGATCAGCACGGCATCCTTCAAGGACGCGCCCGACAGGTCAGCTCCCGACAAATCGGCGCCGGCCAGGTCGACATTGTCCATGATCGCCTGTTTGAGATTGGCACGCACCAGCTTGCACGACTTCATCACCGCGTCTGTAAAGTCGGCCTTCATCGCCTGGATGCCCGACAGCTTGGAGCGTTCGAGATTGGCGCCGCGCAGATTGGCGTAACTGGCTTCCGAGGTGCGCATCGAGATTTCGACATAGGCGAGGCCCGTCTGCTTGTCCGGCAGGGCCAAGGCGCCTTCGCGCAGATCGGCTTCGTGCAGGTCTGCGTTCGACAGGTTGGCGCCGCGCAGGCACGCGCCGCGCAGGTCGGTGCGGCGCATCGAGGCGGCGGTCAGATTGGCCAGCTGCAGGTCGGCACAGAACAGGTTCGACTTGTCGAGTATGGCGCCGGACAGGTCGGCATCGGTCAGGATGGCGGCGGTAAAGTCGGCATCGACCAGGTTGCGCCCGCGCAGGTTGAGGCCCGACAGATCGCACCAGGCGAAGACGGCGCGCGCCCCACCGGGTTTGGCCGCCCAAAACCGCTCATGCCGGGCGCAAATTGCGTCAACCTGCGCTTGAGTCAGCTTGGTATATCGGTTTTCGCCAGAGGTGGCGTTCATGGGATGCGGTGGGCTTTCACTCAAAAACCTGAGCAAACACCATGACATACAAAGATTAAGATAGACTTGTCCGCAGCAGGCGGCGGTAGCCGCGAGCCGCCCAGGCCCGCAGATCGTCTTCAAAAGCAATGGCTTCGTCGCGCACGAATTCGGCGTCGTACGGTATGGTCTTATCGTCGCTCAGCAATGGCAGGCCGGTCGACAGCCAATGAACGAAGCCTTCGATCAAGACCGAGGCCTCATCGGCACACAGGCCGTGCTCCATAAGGATGCCGGCGGCCGCCAGGCGCGATGGCCCCTTGTGCGAGGCATAGGGCGACGGATCGGCGCAGGCATAGATGACACGGGCCACGTGGGCCTGCGCCAGTTTCTGGCCGCATGATGGCGCGCCGGTCGAGCGCTCCCCGCAGGGTTCCAGGGTGACATAGGCGGTAGCGCCTTGGGCCTGGTCTCCAGCCCGGTCGAGGGCGACCTCTTCGGCGTGCGGCCGCCCGCCGTCGCCGGTCGCCCCCTCCCCCACGATCTCGCCATCCTTGACCAGCACACAGCCGACCGAAGGATTGGGCCATGTCCGCCCCATCTGCGCCCTGGCCAGGGCGATGGCGCGATGCATGTAGTGGGTGTCTTTTTCGACGTCGGTCATAGCGGGATAGAAACGGAACTCGGCGTCTTCCGTCAATTGCGTAATTCCGCCGTCGCAGACGGCGGCGATGGTTTCTTCCACGGCATCCATATTCGCCAGTGCATCGCCACTCTAGAGGCGCAGAACGGACCACCCGGCCAAGTTCATATAGCGATCGCGAATCTTGTCCTTCGGATTGTCAGCGTGCTGAACGCCATCGAGTTCGACCACCAAGCGTCTATCGCGACAGGCAAAATCAGCAAAGTATCGGCCGATAGGAAATTGGCGAACGAACTTCAAGTCATTCAAATTGCGGTTACGCAAAGCGAACCAAAGTCGCTCTTCGGCTTCGTTATCGGCTCGTCGAAAAGCGCGGGCCTTTCTGACACGACCGAGTTGTCTTCCCCGCATTGGCCCCTCACCCGATCGCCTTCGCTACGCTCAGCTCTCGTCCTCTCCCCGCAGGCGGGGAGAGGGCAAAGGATAGAATAGCCGAATTTCAAATAAAAAGCCCTCTCCCCGTGACAACGGGGAGAGGACGAGAGCGGAACGAAGTGAACGCGATCGGGTGAGGGGCAAGCAGAAGACGGCGAAGCGCTTACGCTTCGACGATTTCCGGCAGCGGATTGGCGCGGGCTTCGTCAAGATACTTGGCCCATTGCGGCTTCAGCGCCGGATCGAGACGCACCACCAGCGGGTTGCCGGTCGGCACCTCGATCTCCAGGATCGTCTTCTCATCGAGATCGAACAACGACTTGATGATCGCGCGGATCGAATTGCCGTGGGCGGCGACCAGAACCGTCTTGCCTGCCGTCAGGGCCGGCGCGATCTCACCCGTCCAGGCCGGCATGACGCGGTCCAGAGTCGTCTTCAGGCTTTCGGTGTCGGGCAGGTCGGCACCGGCATAGCGGCGATCGCCTTTGAAATCATAGGCGCTGCCGGCATCCAGCGGCGGGGGCGGCACGTCATAGCTGCGGCGCCAGATCTTGACCTGCTCGTCGCCGTGCTTGGCCGCCGTTTCCGCCTTGTCGAGGCCGGTCAGGCCGCCATAGTGGCGCTCGTTCAGGCGCCAATCCTTGGTCACCGGGACATAGGATTGCCCCGCCGCTTCCAGCGCCAGATTGCAGGTGCGGATGGCGCGCGTCAGCACCGAGGTGAAGGCCAGGTCGATATCGATGCCTTCAGCCTTGATCAGTTCACCGCCACGGCGGGCCTGCGCTTCGCCCTCTTTCGTGAGGTCGACATCGACCCAGCCGGTGAAGCGGTTTTCCAGGTTCCATTGGCTTTGGCCGTGGCGCAGCAGGACGAGCGTGGGCATGATTTTCTCCTAAAAAGTCGCCCCGCTATAGCCCTTGCCATCATAATCAGGCAAGGCGGATTTCGTCGCCCGGCGAAACGGTTCCGCCCCTTAGCACCCGCGCATAGATGCCACAGTCGCGATGGCCGTAGTTCCCCCACAGGCCGGCACAGACATCGACGTCGCGTTCGGCGGTATCCGGATTGACATGGGTGGCGACGCAGCGCTCGATCGGCTTGATAACTTCCAGTTCCGGCCCCGTCTCCCCGACCTGCAGCTTCCGGCCGACCCAGGCGTGGTCCTCGAAGGCGTCGAGCCCCTCCATCCAGATGTTGCAGCGCAGGCGCAGCGGATCGAGCGCGTGGCTCAACCGGCCGCCCAGGTCGCGCAGGCTGTTGAGGTTTAACAGCGAGACAAAGCCCTTGGACGAGTCCATGAAGCGAAATCCGGCTTCGGGCGCCGCCAGCACCTTCAATGGAAAGCGCGCTGGATCGTAATCCTCGTCGAAGCCCGCCAATATGGTCTCGACGTGCCGCGCCAGAGCTTCGCGGCCCGCCTCCAATGTCAGGTCGAAATCGAAACCGACGCCCCTTTCGTCCGCCAGTTGCAGGCTTTTCGCCGCCGCATCGTAGCGTGTGCGCATCTTCGCCACCGCCGCGAACCGGGCCAGCACGGCAAAGCGCATCTTGGAGATAAAACGCGGCGCCTCTGCATCGTAACCCGACGGTCCGACCTCGAGCGCATAGAGGCGATCGAACGGAAAGAAGCCATCTGCCTCCAGAACCGCCTCGATCACTGGCTCTGGCGTGAAGCCCTTGACCGGATGCCGCCATAGATTGGTGATCATAGCTGTCGTCATGGCTGCCCCAGGATGTCGTGAGCGACCTTTTGCAGGGCCACCGCCTGCGTGGGGGAGAGGCCCATATCGGCAGCGCACGGCTCATGCGCCCCAAAGACCGCGGGATTCTTGCCGGTAATGGCGCCGAACTCGACCAGGGCCTCAAGATAATAGCCGGCGGCCGAGGCATGATAATGGTCCCATGACCACAGATCGAGCTGGTCGAAACCTATCCCGTCATAGGGATTGGGATCGGCGACACCATCCTTGATGGCCAGGTTGAAGGCCTGGCCGACGGGCAACACGCCCTTGAACCAGGGCGACGCCGACTTGGCGACATCGTAGCCCTTGCGGACATCAAGAGCCATCTGTTCGATCGGTTGGCCGTACCAGTGGCCGGTCGCCGGATAGGTTTGGTCCGGCCGCGACCAGGTGGCGTCAAGCCAGAGCGTAACGCCCGGGTTCCGCTTGTGGAAAACGTCGGCCAGCAGGGCGCCATACTTGGCCAGGTTGGTCGGATCGCCCGGCGTCTTGGCGTCGAGCGTCGAATAGCCCTGCATCACCACCACGTCCCATGGCCGATCGATGAGACCCAGCTTTTCCGTATAGTGATAGTCGAAATTCTTGCCGCCCGAGGTTTCCAGGCTGACGTCGTAATCGAGCCCCGCCTCCTGGGTGAAGGCCTTGAACAGGGCCGGCACACCGCCGATACCCTCATTGTTGAGGTCGTGGACCGTATCGGCGTGATAATGCATGGCCGGCGAGTTGGCGCCGTAGGTAAAGCTGTTGCCGATGAACAGGATCCGCGTCCCAGCGTGCGCCCCGCAAGGCGCGGCCGCCGCCGCCAGCACCAAGGCTTTGAGCCACCTCTTCATCGGTCGTCCCCTCTTATCTGAACTCGTCCTCGAGCTGGGCCAGGCGCTCGGCCTGGTCCTCGGCGATCAGCGCATTGATCATCGTGTCCATCTCGCCTTCCATAAAGGCCGGCAGGCTATAGACGGTCAGGTTGATGCGGTGGTCGGTGACCCGGCCTTGCGGGTAGTTGTAGGTACGGATGCGCTCGGAGCGGTCGCCGGAACCGACCTGCGACTTGCGGTCGGAAGAGCGCGCCTCGTCCAGCGCCTGGCGCTGCATGTCGTAGAGCCGGGCCTTCAGGTTGCGCATGGCGATGGCGCGGTTCTGGTGCTGCGACTTTTCCGACGACGTCGTGACGACACCGGTCGGCAAGTGGGTGATGCGCACCGCCGAGTCGGTCTTGTTGACGTGCTGGCCGCCCGAACCCGAGGCGCGATAGGTATCGATGCGCAGGTCCTGGTCGCGGATCTCGATCTCGACATCCTCGGCTTCCGGCAGCACGGCGACGGTAGCGGCCGAGGTGTGGATACGCCCACCCGCCTCGGTCGTCGGCACGCGCTGTACGCGGTGCACACCGGATTCGAACTTCAGCTTGCCGAACACGCCCTCGCCCGTCACCGAGGCGATGATTTCCTTGTAGCCGCCGGCATCGCCTTCGGAGACGCTGTCGACCTCGACGCGCCAGCCCTGGGATGAGGCATAGCGGCTATACATGCGAAACAGGTCGCCGGCGAAGATCGCCGCCTCGTCGCCGCCGGTGCCGGCGCGCACTTCGAGAATGGCCGAGGCGTTGACGTCCTTGTCCTGCGGCGCCAGCAAGAGCGCCACGCCGTGTTCAAGCTCCGGCAGATGGTCCTTGAGTGCGCGCAATTCCTCTTCGGCCAAGGGCGACAGCTCGGGGTCGCCCATCGCAGCCATTTCCTCAAGCTCCGGCACCTGGCCGCGCGCCTTGACCAGCTTTTCGACCGCTTCGGCGACCGGCTTGATCTCGGCGTGTTCCTTCGACAGCTTGACGATCTCGACGCCGTCAGTGGCCGCGCCCATGCGCGCCTCGATCATGCGGAAACGGTCCATGACCTGGTCGAGCTTGGCTTGGGGGAGAATGATCAAGGCGGTAGTCTCTCGGTTTGATCGCTCCGCTTAGAACATTCGGCGGTTCAAAGGAACCGCATAATGTTCCAAGCTTTTTTTGGGCGCCTCATGTTTACCCCAAAAGTGGCATCCACTTTTGGGCATGAGGCTCAGACTTGCTTCGGGTACGTGTCGATAAAGCTCTGACGTTTTTCGAGTTCCGTGTGCAAAGCGGCAATCTTCGGCGCAATCGCGCGCCAGTCGACATGGCCCAGGCGGAAATCACAGAAGGTCGCCGCCAGGACCAGGCTGAGCGTGCCCATGTCGAAAACGTCGGGCGCCGGGCATATCGTCTCCGTGTGGGTGAAGGCGCGCTTCAAGTTGCTCTCCCAGCGCTGAAGCCAGAACGGCGAACGCTCGGTTTCCGGCCGCCGGTTCTCGTAGACGATCCGCGCCATCATCTCGTTCATGCCCGAGGCCGCCGTTTCCACACGCCGCATGCGCCAATAGGCGGCGCTGCCATAGTCCGGCACCAGGCGCGCGCCCCCACCTTGCGTATCGAGCCAGGCGGCGATCAGCGAACTGTCGGCCCAGGCCTGGCCGTCGTCATCAACCAGCGCAGGCAGTTGCGAGATCGGATTGACCGCGACCAGGTCGGCCGCCGCCTCGACCGGTACGGCGGTGATCTCCTCGACGCGATCGGTGAGGCCCTTTTCACGGACGACGACGCGCACCTTGCGCACGAAAACCGAGGTCGAACTGATAAAAAGTTTCATGAACGGGTCCTTAAAGCAAACTGAGGCGTGGGGTTGCGATGCCGCGTCGCGCTTTGATCGTCAAGGACTCAGTGATGTTTCTGCAAGCAAGGCGCGCCCATGGAAGCGCTAATAAGTGTTTAATTTCAACAGTTTTACGTTTGCCTGAATTTAATGCTTTTCGTCTAGATATGTCACCAGGTTGAAAACTCTTCCCTCAGAATGAGGACCTGGTGCAGTCGAAAAAACGTGAGTTGAAGCTTCTGGCGCCCATGGCCGTCATCGTGGTCGTCGCGGTGTGCGCGCTGGTCGGCTCGCTGTGGGTGTGGGCCGAACAGGCCGACAGCCTGTCGCGGACGCGCGAGGAGACATTGGTCAAGCTGGGCCTCGACCAGATGGCTGACGACCACTCCGAACTGATGACCCCGATCACCATCTGGGACGCCGGCGTCAAGGCGACCGCGGTGAAGTACGACCATACCTGGGTCGATGCCAATATCGGCCGCTATTTCCAAAGCTTCCTGAATTTCGAGTCCAGCATCCTCCTCGATGCCGACAACCAGGGCGTCGCCGCCTATTCCAAGGGCCAGGCGATCGATCCCCGCACCTTCCAGGGCCTGCAGCATGAAACCACGGCCGAAGTCGCCCAGCTTCGCGCCAATTGGCGTGCACGTCACGCCAAGGGCCTTCCGTCCAGCACCGACAGCAACCACGTCGGCAAGCTGATCGCGCTGGATGGTCACATCTATATCATGGGCGCCAGCCTGCTGCTGCCAGACGGTTCGGACCCCAAGCTGGCCGCCTATACGCCGTTTGCGACCGTCGGCGCGCATGAACTGAACCAGCAGGAACTGATCGCCCTGTCGCAGCGCTATATGGTCTCCGGGATTTCGATCCTGAAGCCCGGCGAAACCCGCCCCCACGGCTATGCTTCGGTCGCTTTCCGTGACGACGGCGGCCACATCCTGGCCGAGTTGACCTGGCGCCCCGACACCCCGGGCCGCACCCTGTTCATCCGTACGCTGGGTCCGATCCTGATGATCTCGCTGGGCCTGGGCCTGATCGCGCTCGTCCTGCTGCACCAGAGCCAGAAGGCGGCGCAAGGCCTCATCGCCAGCGAGGCCAAGGCCAAGCACATGGCCCTGCACGACAACCTGACGGGCCTGCCCAACCGCACCCTGTTTTCCGACCGCTTCGCCCAGGCGGCCGAGCGTCTCAAGCGCAGCGGCGGCCAGGTCGCCGTTATGTGCATCGGCCTCGACCGTTTCAAGGACGTCAACGACACCTTGGGCCATCTCGCCGGCGACGAACTGATCCGCAACAATGCCGTCAAGCTGAACGGTATTATCCGCGCCAGCGACACCCTGGCGCGCCTGGGCGGCGATGAATTCGTCATTATCCAGAGCGACAGCGACGGCCACAGCGCCGCGACCCTGGCGCGCCGCGTACTCGATACCCTGACCGGCACGGTCAATCTGGAAAGCGGCCAGGTCTTTTCGTCATGCTCGATCGGCGTCACCCTGCTGCACGAAGGCGAAATCGAACCGGCCGAAGCCTTGCGCCAGGCCGACCTCGCCCTCTATCGCGCCAAGGAGCAGGGCCGCGGTCAGTTCGCCTTCTTCGAAGTCGAGATGGACGCCACCATCAAGCTGCGCAAGACGCTGGAAGCCGGCCTGCGCGAAGCCATCAATGCCGAGACCATCGAC
>FTCT01001333.1_pt1 | contig 10209 bp, 10 predicted proteins | sample 1658881 | NCBI WGS metagenome assembly FTCT01 (sample SAMEA3914864, study PRJEB12502) | metagenome | biome: forest; material: soil | place: USA | collected 2012-03-12 | depth 0.3 m | reverse complement strand
GGCGAAGACCGACCCCGACCCGCTGCGCTGCTTCGTCCAGGATTGCCGGTCCATCTATTTCGACTGGCCGTTCCTGGTCGCCATCGAGGTCATCGTGACGGCCCGCACCGACCCGGCCCTGATGGAGCGGATACATCCCGTCATGGAGCATTTCCGGATCACCATGAACGCCGTCTGGACCGCGACCCTGGAGGCGGCCGGCTTCCCGCGCGCGGCGGCGGCGCGGGAACTCGACCTGACGCTGAACCTGATCCGCGGCATGGCCGTCAACAGCCTGTGGCGGCACGACCGCGACCATTACGACCGCCTGCTCGACGACTGGCTGGCGGAGCGGCAGCAGCAGCGGCCTCAGACGCCGAGATAGCGCCGTCGCAGGGTTGGATCGGCGCGGAAGGCGGCGGAATCGCCGCTCCACACCGTGCGGCCCTTCTCCATCACGTAATGGCGGTCGGCCAGCTCCAGCAGCGCGTCGACGTTCTTGTCGATCACCAGGATCGCCTGCCCTTCCCCCTTCAGCAGCCGCAGGCAGTGCCAGATCTCCTGGCGGATCAGCGGCGCCAGCCCCTCGGTCGCCTCGTCGAGGATGAGCAGGACGGGGTTGGTCATCAGCGCCCGGCCGATCGCCAGCATCTGCTGCTCGCCGCCCGACAGTTGGTTGCCCATGTTGCCGGACCGCTCCTTCAGGCGGGGAAACAGCCGGTGGACGCGCTCCAGGGTCCAGGGATCGCGGACCTTGCGCGGGTTGCCGGCGGTCGCCACCAGGTTCTCGCGCACCGACAGGGTGGGGAAGATCTGCCGCCCCTCCGGCACCAGCCCCAGCCCGGCCTTGGCGATGCGGAAGGACGGCAGGCCGCGGATCGGCCGGCCGTCGAAGCGGATGCTGCCGGCGCGCGCCGGGGTCAGGCCGGCGATCGAGCGCACCGTCGTGGTCTTGCCCATGCCGTTGCGGCCGAGCAGCGTGACCGCCTCCCCCCGGCCGACTGACAGCCGCAGGCCGAACAGGACCTGGCTGGCGCCGTAGCAGGTCTCGACATCCTCAAGCTCCAGCAGGCCGTTCATGTCTCGTCTCCCAGGTAGGCCTTGCGGACTTCGGCGTCGGCGCGGATCGCGTCGGGGGTGCCGGTGGCGATCAGCCGGCCATAGACCAGGACGGAGATCCGGTCGGCCAGCGCGAACACGGCCTCCATGTCATGCTCGATCAGCAGGATGGTGTAGCGCCGCTTCAGCCCGGCGAGCAGTTCCACCATCGCCCGGCTCTCGTCCGGGCCCATGCCGGCCATCGGCTCGTCCAGCATCAGCATGCGCGGCTCGCCGGCGAGCGCCATCGCCAGTTCCAGTTGCCGGCGCTCGCCGTGCGACAGGCGGCCGGCCGGCGTGCCGGCGCGCGCCCCCAGCCCGACCGCCGCGATGGCGGCGTCGGCCGGCCCGGTCAGCGCGGGATCGCCGTCGGCCGGCCTCCAGAAGCGGAAGCTGTGGCCCTGGTGCGCCTGCACCGCCAGCGCCACGTTGCGCCGCACCGTGAAGCGGGGGAAGACGCTGGTGATCTGGAAGGAGCGCGCCAGCCCGGCGCGGGCCCGCGCGTCGGCCGGCCAGGCGGTGGCGTCTTGCCCGTCGAAGCGGATCGTCCCGGCGTCCGGCCGCAGTTCCCCGGCGAGCTGGCCGATCAGCGTGGTCTTGCCGGCGCCGTTGGGGCCGATGATGGCGTGCAGTTCGCCCGGCGCCACCGACAGAGACACCGCGTTGGTCGCCAGCAGCCCGCCGAAGCTCTTGCGCAGGCCCCGGGTTTCCAGCATCGCATCCTCAGCCATGATCCTTCTCCCCGTGGTCCGTCTCCCGTCCGGCGATCCAGCCCCAGAGGCCGCTGCGGGCGAACAGCACCACCAGCAGCAGCACCGGCCCCAGGATCACCTGCCAATGCTCGGTCCAGTCGGCCAGCACCTCCTCCAGCAGCAGGTAGGCGGCGGCGCCGAAGACCGGGCCGACCAGGCTGCCCATGCCGCCCAGCACCGTCATGACGATCAGCTCGCCCGAGCGCTGCCAGCTCATGTAGGCCGGCCCGACGAAGGCGGTGGCGTTGGCGAGCAGCGCCCCGGCCAGGGCGCCGAAGCTGCCGGCGATGACGAAGGCGGCCAGCCGGTAGCGGGCGGTCGGGAAGCCCAGCGCGCGCATGCGCCGCTCGTTGTCGCGGCAGCCCTGCAGGACCAGGCCGAAGCGGCTGTCCATCAGGCGCCGGCCGATCCACAGGAAGGCCAGCAGCAGCGCCAGGCAGACATAGTAGAAGGTCGCGGGATCGAAGAGGTCGAGCCCGCCGAGCCGGCTGCGCGCGTACAGCGTGATGCCGTCCTCGCCGCCGTAGGCGCGCAGCGACACCGCGAGGTAGAACAGCATCTGGGCCAGCGCCAGCGTGATCATGATGAAATGGATGCCGGTCGTCCGCAGGCCGACCAGCCCGATGACCAGCGCCGACAGGGCGCCGAACAGCATGGCGAGCGGCCAGACGACCAGCGCGTTCTCCGTGCCGTGCAGCACCAGCGGCCAGGTGACGACGGGGGAGCCGTCGGCGACGTGCCAGGCCAGGATGCCGACCGTATAGGCGCCGACGCCGAGGAAGGCGGCGAAGCCGAAGCTGACCATCCCGCCATAGCCGAGGATCAGGTCGAGGCTGGCGGCGGCCAGGGCGAAGATCAGGATGCGGGCGGCGAGGTCGACGTAGAAGCCGTTCCCGGTCGCCTGCGCGGCGACGGGAAGCAGGAGCAGGGCGGCGAGCCCGGCGGCGAGCGCGACGCGCCCGCGGCCGGGCCAGCGGCCGCGAAGGGGGAACGGGCGGGCGGGGGCCGGCACCGTCAGGTCGTTGGTCTTAGCCATGGGCGGGGAACAGTCCCTTCGGGCGCCAGACGAGCACGGCGGCCATCACGATGTAGATGAGCATGGAGGAGAGCGAGGCGCCGGCCCCGTCGGCCTGGGCCGGCGGCAGGACGCCGCGCAGCGCCAGCGGCAGGAAGACCCGGCCCAGCGTGTCGACCAGCCCGACCAGCAGCGCCCCGGCCAGCGCCCCGCGGATCGAGCCGATGCCGCCGATGACGATGACGACGAAGGTCAGGATCAGGATGCTTTCGCCCATGCCGACCTGGACGGCCAGGATGGGGCCGGCCATCGCCCCGGCCAGGCCGGCGAGCGCGGCGCCCAGCCCGAACACCAGCGTGTAGAGCCGGACGATGTCGACGCCGAGCGCGCCGGCCATCTCGCGGTTGGCGGCGCCGGCGCGGATCAGCATGCCGACCCGGCTGCGGCCGATCAGCAGCCAGAGCAGCAGCGCGACCAGCAGGCCGACCGCCAGGATGGCGAGGCGGAAGGCGGGATAGCCGACGCCGGGCAGGATCGCCACCGTGCCCGCCAGCCAGGAGGGCGGGTTGAGGAAGAAGGGCTGCGGTCCCCAGACGATGCGGACCATCTCGTTGAAGAACAGGATCAGCCCGAAGGTGCCGAGCACCTGGTCGAGATGATCGCGCCGGTACAGCGCCCGCAGGGCCACCACCTCCACCGCGATGGCGAGCAGCGCGGTCAGCGGCAGTGCCGCCAGCAGGCCGGCGACGAAGCTGTCGAAGACGCGCGCGAAGGTCGCCGTCAGATAGGCGCCGACCATGTAGAGCGAGCCGTGCGCCAGGTTGACCAAATCCATGATGCCGAACACCAGCGTCAGGCCGGCGGCCATCAGGAACAGCATGACGCCGAACTGAACCCCGTTCAGCGCCTGCTCCAAAACCAGCATCGGGTCCATTGGGTTCTCCTCTGCGGCCTACAGCGGGCAGTCGCCGGCATAGGCGTCGCCGTGCCTGGCCAGGATGGTGCCGCGCAGCGCGTTGACCAGGCGGCCCTTCGCGTCCCTCACGACCTCGCGCAGGTAGTAGCTCTGGACCGGGAAGTGGTTGTGGTTGAAGGCGAAATCGGGCCGGATGGAGGTGAAGGCGGCGCCGGCGAAGGCCCGGCTGAACGCTTCCCGGTCGGACAGCTCGCCGCCCACCTGGCGGACCGCCGCGTCGACCAGCCGGGCGGTGTCGTAGCCCTGGGCGGCGTAGAGCGACGGCGGCCGGCCGTAGGCGGCCTCGAAGGCCGTGGTGAAGGCGCGGTTGGCCGGGGTGTCGAGATCGGGGCTCCAATGCGCCGCACTCTTCAGGCCGAGGGCGGCGTCGCCCATGGCGGGCAGGATCTCCTCGCTCAGCGTGAAGGCGGCGCCGTACAGCGGGATTTCGGACTTCAGCCCGGCCTGGGCGAACTGCTTCACGAAATTGATGCCCATGCCGCCGGGGTAGAAGACATAGACGGCATCCGGCCTGGCGGCGCGGATCTGCGCGATGTCCGGCGCATAGTCGAGCTGGCCGAAGGCGGTGTAGACCTCGCCGACGATCTCGCCCTGATAGAGGCGCTTGAAGCCGGCCAGCGCGTCCTTGCCGGCCGGGTAGTTGGGCGCCAGCAGGTAGACACGGCCGACGCCCTGGTCGCGCAGATACTGGCCCATCGCCTCGTGCGGGCCGTCGTTCTGGAAGGCGGCGTTGAAGAAATAGCGGCTGCACTGGCGGCCGGCCAACTGCGACGGCCCGGCGTTCGGGCTGATGAAGGTCACCTTGGCCCGCTCGAACCCCGGGATCAGCGACAGGGCGAGGTTCGACCAGACGGTTCCGGTGGCGACGTCGATGCCGTCGCGCCCGACCATGCGGTCGGCGACCTGCTTGGCGACGTCGGGTTTCTGCTGGTCGTCGCCCTCGATGATCCGGGCGGGAAGGCCGCCGAGGCGTCCCCCCATCTCCGTGACCGCCAGGGCGAAGCCGTCGCGGATGTCGACGCCGAGGCTGGCGCCCTGGCCGGACAGGGTGGTGATCATGCCGACCTTCACCTCGGACGCCGGCGCGCCCCAGGCGGCGGGCGGCGCGACGGACGGCACGGCCAGGCAGCCGGCGAAAGCGCCGGCAAGCGCGACGGCACGACGGATCATCGTGTCTCTCCCCAGTGATGTTTTGAAAACGACGCTTTCAGGAGCTTGACGGGCTAGTCGGCATTCAACCCCGTTGGACGTCATCCCCGTGAAAACGGGGATCCAGGGCTATTCAGCCAGTTTCCGACATTGCCCTGGATTCCCGCTTTCGCGCATGGGCGCTAACTTAAGGCCTTTTCCTTGCTGCGAAGCCGACGCTTCCTCTCCTCAACCGTCATCCCCGTGAAAACGGGGATCCAGGGCAACACGGAAAACTGGTCGAATGGCCCTGGATTCCCGCTTTCGCGGGAATGACGATGACGAAGGTGGAAGCTTCACGGTGCCGCACTTCAAAAGCTTAAGTTAGCGCCTATGCGCTTTCGCGGGAATGACGAGGTGAGGGGTATTTCTTAGTGTCTTTGTGTCTTGGTGGTTAAGCATCCGCTTCGCGATAGAGGCCGAGTTTTTCCTGGGCCGCGCGGTCGGAATAGCCGAACAGCACGAGGTCGGCGCCGGCCTGGAGCGTGACCGCCTTCCAGCTCGGCACGACCAGCACGTCGCGCTCGGACAGCGTGAATTCCGTGTCGCCGACCCGCGCGTGGCCGTGCCCCTCGACGACCACGAAGACGGTGCCGTCGGTGGAGCGGCGCGGCTTGGATTCGAAGCCCTTGGGCAGCAGGCGGACCTGCGCCGAAACCGTCGGCATGATCGCCCCGCCGTCGGCCGGGTTCAGGAATTCCAGCGCGTGGCCCAGCCGGGGATCGGGCGCCTCGGCCGACGCCAGCGCCGCCAGGCTCGCCCGCCATTCCGGATAGGGGTAGTGGAACAGCGGCTGGCGGGACGGCCGGCGGTCGGCCGCGGTGCCGCGCAGCGGGCGCAGGTTGCGGCCGTAGCGCGCCGTGCTGTCGCCCGGCCGCACCGTCTCCGCATGCGCCGGCTGCCCGAGATGCTCGGCGAAGCTGGCGTCGAAATGGCGCACGGTCGGGATGTCGAGGCCGTCCAGCCAGATCATCGGCCGGTCCGACCGGTTGCCGTGGTCGTGCCATTGCCAGTTGGGCGTCAGCACCAGGTCGAAGGGGTTCATCACCGCCTTCTCGCCGTCCACCGCGGTGTAGGCGCCGCCGCCCTCCAGGACGAAGCGCAGCGCGCATTGGGTGTGGCGGTGACAGGGGGCGATCTCGCCCGGCAGGATCAGTTGCAGGCCGGCATAGAGGCTGGTGGTGATGCCCGCCGATCCCGGCGTGCCGGGATTCTCCAGGATCAGCACGCGGCGTTCCGCCTTCTCCGCGCTGATCAGGTCGCCGGCGCGCATCAGGTGGGCGCGGGCCGTCGCGTAATCCCATTTGGCCGCCACCACCGGGGCCTGCGGCGTCGGGGTGACCAGGGCGGCCAGCACCTCCCACAGCGGGTAGAGGTGCTGCGGCTCCATCGCCGCGTACAGGTGGCGAAGCTGCGTTTCGTTGTCGTTGCTCAGCGCGGCGGCCATGGCGGCTTTCCCCCTATTCGACCAGCACATGGATGACGCCGCCTTCCACCTTCACGGGGAAGCTGCGCACCGCCACCGTGCAGGGCGCGCCGGCCGGGGCGCCGGTGCGGACGTCGAACAGCCCCTGGTGCAGCGGGCATTCGATCAGGTGCCCGTCGAGATAGCCGTCCGACAGGAAGGCCTGGCCGTGCGTGCAGACGTCGGAGGTGGCGAAATAGGCGCCCTCCACCGCGTAGAGGGCGATGCGCTGGCCGGCGGCCTGCACGCGGGCGATCCCCTCCGGCTCGACCGCGGACGTCTCGATGGTCTTGACCCAGCTCATGGCGGGACTCCTCACGCGGGATAGATCAGGCTGTTCGCGATCATCTCGGAATCGAAGACGACCGTGCGTTCCTTCAGGCGCAGGCGGCCGTCCTCCTCGACCAGCCGGTCGTGGCAGACGCCGCACAGCACGATGTTCGGCTGCTGGTCGATCAGCGTCTGGACCATCAGCAGATTGTGCCGGGTCCCGACGCCGTCGGCCGCCGCCGTCACCCGCAGCGGGCCGGGGAAACGGCGGTAATAGCGCGGCGCGTACATCTGGGTGCGCAGCAGCCCGGTCACCCGGTCCTGCAGCATGCCCCGGCTTTCCGCCTGGATGGTGCAGAGCGGGTAGCCGCGCTCGAAATTCTCCCGCGGGATGACGCGGTAGAGGCAATCCCCGGTGAAGAAATCCGGCCAGTCCGCCAGCCGGACATCGTCCAGCGCGGCGTAGTAATCGTCGTAGAAATCGCGGACGCGCGCGCGCAGCGCATGGCCGTCCGTCCTTTCGGTTTCCGCCGTCCCGGGCGCCGTACCGATCGCGCTCATAGCCCCATCACCTCGCGCCAGTAGCGGTACATGCCGCGGATCGCGGTTTCCGTGACCATGTGGTCGGTCGGCGCGATCCCGTGGCCGCCCATCGCCACCAGGGCCGCCTGGTCGGGCGACCCGGCGAAGCCCTGCTGGCTCATCTCGATGACCTCGCCGTCGTCGGCGGACACGAAGCCGGCCGGCCCGAACAGGTTGGCCTGGCGCCGGCGCCGCAGCTTCATCTCCGGCGTATCGTCGGCGTAGCACCAGTGCGTCCAATGGAAATCGAAGCCGTCCGGCCCCTTCGGCACGATCTGGCGCGAGGTCAGCGAATTGGCCTGCTGCTGCAGGATCACGCTGGGGAAGACGGTGATCATGCCGACCGTCTCGTCGCCGGGAAACTCGTTGACCACATCCAGGATGCGCGGGTCGGCCAGCGTCAGGTCGCCCTGGAAGTTGCGCATGTCGGCGGTGATGTCGTTCACCACCTGCTCGCCCTTGCGGCTGATCAGGATGCCGTGGCGGCCGGTCTCGTCGATGTCCACCGCCGATTTCTGGTCGGCGCGGAACAGGCCGAAGGTGACGAAGAACACGTGCAGCAGGCCCGCATGGTAGGGGTCCTTGATGTTCTCCATCATCAGCTTCCAGTTGCCCGGAATGTGCTGCCGGTTGTAGCCGAGGATCTCCAGTTTCCGCCCGTCATAGACGCGGGTGTAGTGCTTCCAGAAGGTCTCGCCGAGATAGTCGCGGAACGGCGGCGTGGCGTCGGAGAAGGTCGCCCAGACGACGCCGTTGACCACCTCCACCCGCAGGCGCCGCAGCGCGTGGTCGGCGGGATCGAAATCGGCCGGCATGCCGCCCTGGCGCCGCACGCCGCGGCGGAACGGCACGCCGACAAGGTTGCCGCGCAGGTCGTAGGCCCATTGATGATAGGGGCAGAGCAGGTCCTTGGCCCGGCCGGACCGGGCCTGGCAGAACTTCACGCCGCGGTGGGCGCAACGGTTCTCCACCACGCTGATCTCGTCGGCGGCGCTGCGCACCACGACGACCGGCTTTTCGCCCAGCGTGGTCGTCTTGAAATCGCCGACCTCCGGGATTTCCGCCTCCAGCGCGCAATAGAGCCAGTGCGGGCCGTACCACACGCGCTCCAGCTCCCGCCGGTAGGTCGCCTCGTCCGAATAGACCCAGTAGGGAACCCGCGAGGCTCCCGCGGCATCCCAAACCCGGCCCGCTTCGGCCGGCATCCTGTCCAGGGACATCGTCTTCTCCGCGCTTCTGCGCCAACGACGCGTATTGCATATTGTGTGATTAATTGTATAATGCGCAAAGAACGGTGGCGTCAAGCCTGAATGATCGGTGCCGGCGACAATCCGCAAGGCAGCGGATCGGCAGGACCGCCGGGCGCTCGGGTCGGGCGGCAAAGCTCCCAAGGGACAGGAGGACAGCGGTGATGAAGGCAGGCGTGATCGTCGTGGGCGGCGGCCAGGCGGGCGGGCGGACGGCCCTGCTGCTGGCCGAGCGCGGTTATCCCGGTCCGGTGACCCTGATCGGGGCGGAAGCGATCGCGCCCTACGAACGCCCTTCCCTGTCCAAGGAGATGCTGGCCGACCCGCGGCATCCGCCGGTCCTGCTGGCGCCCGCCGACGACTATGAACGGCGGGGGGTGAACCTGCGGCTCGGCCGCCGCGTCACCGCCATCGACCGGCCAGGCCGGCGCGTCACGCTGGACGACGGCACGACCCTTCCCTACGAACGGCTCGTCCTCGCCACCGGCGGACAACCGCGGCACCTGCCTTTCGCCTTGAGCCGCCTGGGCGTGCTGCGCACCGTCGACGACGTCCGCGCCATCGCCCGGCAGGCCGAACAGGCCGCGTCCGTGCTGGTGATCGGCGGCGGGGTGATCGGGCTGGAGGTCGCGGCCACCCTGCGCGGGCGGGGGCTGGCGGTGACCGTGGTGGAGGTCGGGTCACGGGTGCTCGGCCGCAATTTCCCGGCGGCGGTCGCCGGGCTGATCGCCGCGCGCCACCGGGCGGAGGGGGTGGATCTGCGCACCGGCCTGCGCGTCCGCGCCATCACGGAGGACGGGGCCGGGCTGCGCGCCACCCTGTCCGACGGGACGACGGTCACCGCCGACTTCGCGATCGCCGGCATCGGCATCGTGCCCGACACCGCCCTGGCCCAGGCCTGCGGCCTGGTGACCGACGACGGCGTCGTCGTCGACGCGCGGATGCGCAGCTCCGACCCCGCCATCCTCGCCATCGGCGACATCGCCGCCCAGCCCGGCGGCGACGGCCGTCCCCGGCGCTGCGAAACCTGGCAGAACGCCAACGTCACCGCCGAACGGGCCGTCGCCACCATCCTGGGGGAACCCGCCCCGCCCGACGACGCCGGCTGGTTCTGGACCGACCAGTACGACCTCAACGTCCAGCTCGCCGGCGACACCACGGAGGGCCGGGCGGAGGGCCGGGCGGAAGGCCGGATCGTCGAGCAGCGGGCGAGCGTGGCGGAGGGGCGGCTGTTCCTCGTCCTCGACGGCACGCGGCTGATCGGCGCCGCCGCGGTCAACGCCGGCCGCGACATGAGCGTCTGCCGCCGCCTGATCGCCGCCGGCGCCCGGCTGCCGGAGACGCTGACCGCCGCCGCGGCCTTCGACGTCCGGGCCGCCCGCGCCCTGCTTACGGCTGCGCCGGCCAGCGCCCGCCCAGTCGATGCGTGACCTCGCGGCCGGCGGCGATCAGCCGTTCCTTCACCGCGGCGTCCTCGTCGGTCGCGAACACCCGCGAGGCGATGCTCGACATCACCAGGACGAGCTGGCCCTGCAGGTTGAAGACCGGCGCCGCGAAGGCGCGCAACCCGGGGACCGTCGTGCCGTCGACGGTGGCGATCAGGTCGCGGCGCACCTGCTGGCGGATGGCGTCGAGAT
>FTCT01000681.1_pt1 | contig 10210 bp, 7 predicted proteins | sample 1658881 | NCBI WGS metagenome assembly FTCT01 (sample SAMEA3914864, study PRJEB12502) | metagenome | biome: forest; material: soil | place: USA | collected 2012-03-12 | depth 0.3 m | reverse complement strand
CGAACAGACCGCCTTCGAGCTCGACGCCGTCCTCGCCAGCATCGCCGTGCTCACCGCGACGAATGCCTGGAACAAGGGGATCGAACCGGTGTTCGCGGTCGCGCCCGCGGTGCCGGCCCGGCTGCTGGGCGACCCGATGCGCCTGGAGCAGGTGCTGCTCAACCTGGTCGGCAATGCGATCAAGTTCACCGAGCGCGGCGAAGTCGTGCTGTCGATCGGCCTGGCCGGCGGCGGCGAGGGCCGGGCCGAACTGGCCTTCGAGGTGCGCGACACCGGCATCGGCATCGCCGCCGAACAACAGCAGCGCATGTTCGAGGCCTTCTCGCAGGCCGACAGCTCGACCAGCCGCAAGTATGGCGGCACCGGCCTGGGACTGGCGATCAGCCGCCGCCTGGTGGAACTGATGGGCGGCGACCTGCGCGTGGACAGCGCGCCGGGCAAGGGAGCCCGGTTCCGCTTCTCCGCCTGGTTCGGGCTGGACGGCGGCGCGGCGCCGGTCCTGGCGGCGCCCGGCGACGCCAGGAGCGTGCTGGTGGCCGACGACAACGCCAGCAGCCGCGAAGCGCTGGCGCGCGCCCTCGAAGGCCGCGGCTGGGACGTCGAACGCGCGGCCACCGGCGCCGAGGCCCTGGCCCTGCTGCGCGGTGCGCGCCGCTTCGACCTGGCCTTCGTCGACAGCGCGATGCCCGACCTCGACGGCGCCTCGGTGCTCGCCTTCGCGCGCGGCGACGGCGCGCTCGCGATGCCGCGCTGCGCCCTGCTGGCGGCCGATCCGGAACGCGAGCGCCTGGATGCGCTGACCGCCGACCTGAAAGTCGACGCCGTACTCGGCAAGCCTTTCACCCCGGCCACGCTGGACGAAGCGCTGGCCGAGCTGCGCGACGGCCGGCCGGCGGCCGAGGCGGGGCCGGCGCCGGCGCCGCTGGCTGGCCGCCTGGCCGGCATGCGCGTGCTGGTGGCCGAGGACAACCTGCTGAACCAGGAAGTCGCCAGCTTCGTGCTGCAGCACGCCGGCGCCGAAGCCGACTTCGCCGGCAACGGCCAGCAGGCGATCAGCATGCTGGCCGACGGCGGCCGCCACTACGACGCCGTGCTGATGGACCTGCAGATGCCGGTAATGGACGGTTTCGAGGCCGCGCGCGCCATCCGCGCCATGGGCTACGGCACGCTGCCGGTCCTGGCGATGACGGCCAACGCGATGGAGGAAGACCGGCGCCGCGCCCTGGAGGCCGGCATGGATGGCTACCTGGCCAAGCCGATCGAGGTCGACGAACTGGTGCAGGCGCTGCGGCGCCTGACCGGCCGCGGCGAGAACGGCCAGGCGGATCCGGCCGGGACCGCGCCGACGCTCATGCCGGGCCTGCTGACCGGCATCGACCTGAAGGCCGCCCTGCCGCGCTTCGGCGGCAGCTTCGCCGGCTTCGCCGCCGTGTTCCGGCGCTTCGAGAGCTCGCAGGGCGCCGTGATCGGCGAGGTGCGCGCCCTGCTGGCGGCCGGCGACCGGGTGGGCGCCGGCCAGCTGATCCACCGCCTGCGCGGGGTCGCGGCCAACCTCGGCGCCATCGAACTGGCCGGCCACGCGCTCGAGCTCGAGCAGGCGTTGCGCTTCGAGGACGAGGCCGCGCTGGCGCTGCGCCTGGCGCGGCTGGAAGGCGCGATGACGACCGTGCTGGAAGCGGCGCGCGAGCTGCCGGCCGAGGCGCCTCCCGCGCCGCCGCAGGCCGGCGATGCCGAGGCCGAGGCCGATATGGAACGTCCGACTGTCCAGGACGAATTGGCGCATTTACGCGATTTACTACAGAATAACAACATGAAGGCGATGGCACAGTTCGAAGCACTGCGTCCCGCCCTCGCGCGCCTGGCGCCGCAGGCCCTGCCGACGCTGGCGGAGGCGGTGGCCACCCTGCGCTTCGAGACCGCGGCCGCGCTGGTGGAACAACTGGCCGGGACATTGAGGAACAAAGAGGAGGATGCATGAGCTGGACCGACATGGCCATCAACGGTCGCATCCTGGTGGTCGACGACGCGATGGAAAACATCCAGATCCTGCACGCCGCCCTGCAGGACGAGCACGAGGTGCTGTTCGCGATGGACGGTCCGCGCGCGCTCGAGATCGCCCGCACCCAGCATCCCGACCTGATCCTGCTGGACGCCGTCATGCCCGGCATGGACGGCTACGCCCTGTGCCGCGAGCTGTTCGCCGCGCCCGAGACCAGCGACATCCCAGTGATCTTCGTCACCGCCCTCAAGTCGCCGGAAGACGAGACCCGCGCCCTGGGCGCCGGCGCCGCCGACTTCATCAGCAAGCCGGTGAACGCCGCCGTGGTGCGCGCGCGGGTGCGCACCCAGCTGACCGTCAAGCGCCAGCGCGATGCCTTGCGCGAGCTGATCCTGACCGACGCCCTGACCGGGGTCGCGAACCGCCGCGCCTTCGACGAGCGCCTGGAGACGGAATGGCGGCGCTGCGGCCGCGCCCAGCTGGCGGTCTCGCTGCTGCTGGTCGACATCGACCACTTCAAGCTCTACAACGACCATTACGGCCATCCGGCCGGCGACGCTACCCTGGTGCAGGTGGCCGGCGCGATGCGGCGCGCCGCCGGCCGCGGCCAGGACCTGGTGGCGCGCTACGGCGGCGAGGAATTCGCGATCCTGCTGCCCCAGCTCGACGAACAGGGCGCCACCGGCGTCGCGCGGCGCCTGATGCACGAGCTGGAAGTGCTGGACCTGCCGCACGCGGCCTCGCCCACCAGCGCGCGCCTGACGGTCAGCATCGGCATCTCGTCGATGGTGCCGGGCGATCACAGCACGCCCGCCGACCTGGTCCAGGTGGCGGACGCCCTGCTCTACCAGGCCAAGGCCGGCGGCCGCAACCAGTACCGGGTCAGCGCCGCCTGACGAACCTCAGGCGGCCGGGCGCCGCCTGAACATGCCCATGCCCTCGACCGTGCAGACGGTCTCGCCGTGCTGGTTGATCGCGACCCACTTCGACCACACCACGCCGCGGTCCGGCTTCGAATTCGAGGCCTTTACCTGGGTGGTCTGATAGTGCACGTTCAGGGTGTCGCCGGCGCGTACCGGCGCCAGCCAGCGCACGCTGTCGAGGCCCGGCGAACCCATGCTGGTGGACTTCGCCAGCAGGCCGTCGACCACCATCCGCATCATCATGCCGCAGGTATGCCAGCCGCTGGCGATCACGCCGCCGTAGATCGAGTGCGAGGCCGCTTCCCGGTCGACGTGGAAGGGCTGGGGATCGTAGGCCGAGGCGAAGGCGATGATCTCCTCCTCGGTCACGGCGCGGGTGCCGAGGTCGATGTCCTGGCCCGGGAAGAAGTCTTCGAAATACCAGTCGATGCTGTTATTGGCACTCATGCCGCCTCCGTTGCCGCCAGGCCGGTGAAATCCGGCTGCGCCATGAAACGCGCCAGGTGGTGGTCCGCGTCGCCCAAGGTCAGTTCGATCGTGCTCAGGCGCTTGAAGTAGTGGGCGGCCGGCAGTTCGTCGGTCACGCCCATGCCGCCATGCAGCTGGACCGCCTGCTGGCCGACGAAGCGCACCGCCTGGCCGACCCGGTACTTGGCCGCCGACACCGCCTGCCGGCGCGCGGCCGCCTCGCCGCCGCGCAGGCGCACGGCCGCCAGCAGCGCCATCGAACGCGCCTGCTCCAGGTGGATGTACATGTCGGCCATGCGGTGCTGCAGGGCCTGGAACTTGCCGATCGGGACCCCGAACTGCTGGCGCGTCTTCAGGTACTCGAGGGTGGCGGCGAACAGGGCATCCATCGCGCCCACGGCTTCCGCGCACAGCAGGCCGGCGCCGTAGTCGAGGGCCGCTTCGAGCAGCGGCCAGCCGGCGCCGGGCTCGCCGATCGCGGACGCCGCACCGACCCGCACGTCATCCAGGCGGACGTCGGCGGCGCGCTGGCCGTCGAGCATGCGGTATTCCGTGACATGCACGCCCTCGGCATCGGCCGGTACCGCGAACAGGGCGATGCCGTCCTCGCCGCGCTGCCCGCCGCCGCTGCGCGCGGACACGACCAGCATCCCGGCCTGGGCGCCATGCAGCACCACCTTCTTTTCGCCGCTGAGGCGCCAGCCCTCGCCGTCGCGTTCGGCGCGGGTGGCGATGTCGCGCATGTCGTGGCGCGACTGGCGCTCGCCCAGCGCACAGGCCAGTTTCAGTTCGCCCGCCGCGACCCTTTCCAGCAGCGCGCCGTGGCCGCCGCCCAGGCGCAGGAATTCGGCGCCCAGCACGGTGGCGAAATAGGGCTCGACCACCAGGCCGCGGCCCAGCTCCTGCATCACGACGAACATGTCGACGGCGTCGCCGGCGAAGCCGCCCTGCTCTTCCGGCACCGGCAGCGCCGTCAGGCCCAGCTCGGCCATCGTGGTCCAGGCCTGTTCCGACGTGCCGGCGGACGAGTGCACGATCCCGCGGCGCGCCTCGAAGCCGTAGTCGCGCGCGATCCAGCGCTTGAGGGCGTCGGCCAGTTGCAGCTGCTCTTCCTTGAATGCGAAGTCCATGCTTGGTTCCTTACAAGCCCAGGATCATCTGGGAGATGATGTTGCGTTGGATCTCGTTCGACCCGCCGTAAATCGAGGTCTTGCGATAGTTGAAGTAGTGGGACAGCAGCGGCGCGGCAAAATCGTCGTCGAAGACGCTGTGTTCGCGCTCGCCTTCCAGATAGGCTTCGTCGAAGGGCAAGGCCATCGGGCCGGCGGCTTCGACCATCAGTTCCGTGAGGCGCTGCTGGATCTCGGTGCCGCGCACCTTCAGCACCGAGGCTTCCGGGCCCGGCGCCTTGTCGGCTTGCGCCAGCACGCGCAGCACGGTGGTTTCCAGCGCCATCAGTTCGATCTCCAGCTCGGCCACCTTGGCGCCGAACAGCGGATCCTCGATCAGCGGACGGCCGTTCTTCCGTTCGCGGCCGGCCAGGCGCTTCAGGCGCGCCAGCTCGCGCTTGGAGCGGCCGACGGCGGCGATGCCGGTGCGCTCATGGCCCAGCAGGTATTTGGCGTAGGTCCAGCCGTGGTTCTCCTGGCCGACCAGGTTGGCCGCCGGCACCCGCACGTTGTCGAAGAAGACCTCGTTCACCTCGTGGTCCTCGTCCAGCATGATGATGGGCCGCACGGTAATGCCGGGGCTGTGCATGTCGATCAGGAGGAAGGAGATGCCCTCCTGCTTGCGCACGCCCGGATCGGTGCGCACCAGGCAGAAGATCATGTCCGCATGCTGGGCCAGCGTGGTCCAGGTCTTCTGGCCGTTGACGATGTACTCGTCGCCGTCGCGCACCGCCGTGGTCTTCAGCGATGCCAGGTCCGAGCCGGCGCCCGGCTCGGAATAGCCCTGGCACCACCAGTCCTCGCAGGACAGGATGCGCGGCAGGTAGTGGTCTTTCTGGGCCTGGCTGCCGAAGGCCATGATCACCGGCGCCACCATGTTCACGCCGAAGGGCATGATCGGCGGCGTGCCGGCGCGCGCGCATTCTTCCTCGAAGATGTGGCGCTGCGCCGGCGTCCAGCCGGGACCGCCGTACGCCTTCGGCCAGCCCGGCGCCACCCAGCCCTGGCGCGCCAGGATCTTGTGCCAGCGGACGTAGTCGTCCTTGCCGAGCCGCAGGTGGTTGAGCACCTTGTGCTGCAGGTCGGACGGCAGCTCCGCCTCCAGGAAGGCGCGTACCTGGTCGCGGAAGGCCAGGTCTTCGCTCGTGTAATTCAGGTCCATGGGGTCTCCTCGTTGTTCTTTGCCGCTCGCCAAAAAAGCACGATCGTTCCAAAGATTGTACCCGAATTTACCCAGCCGTTTGGACGAAAAAAAGCGGGCCGCGGCCCGCTGGAGTGGTGTTGCCCGCGCTCCCGGATCAGCGCGCGCGACGACGCCCGAGGCCGGCGACGCCCAGCAGGCCCGCCAGCATCAGCGCCACGCTCGACGGTTCCGGCAGGTCGGTGGCGTCGGCCAGGTTACCGCTGCCATTGCCGTTGCCATTACCGATGCCGATGCTGATGTCGGTATTGCCGCCGATGCCACCGTTGCCGCCCGAGCCGACGCTGGTGTCGACGCCGCCGGGGCCGCCGATGCCGCCTTCGGTCGGGGTGTTGCCGTTGCCGGTCAGCTTGTCGGTGCCGGTGTTGGCGCCGGTTTCGGTGGGCGAGCCGGTGTTCGGGGTGGTGATGCCGCTGTTGCCGCCGCCGTTGCCGCTGTTGCCGGTCTGGGCGCCGCCGCCTGCGGTGGAGTTGCCGGCGCCGGAATTGCCGCCCGAGTTGTCGACGATCTTGTAGCCGTCCGGAGTGGAGATCACCGACATGCCGTCGCCCGCCAGGGCGGCCGCCTTGGCAGTGCTCAGGCCGGTCACATAGACACCGTCGACGCCCTGACGCAGGGATACCTTCATGTCGCTGCCGACGCTGGCGCTGACTTTCTGGTACAGGGCCTGGACCAGGGCATCGCTGCCGGCGCCGCGGTTGACCCCGGCGATCACGCTCGAGTCACCCACTGCGCCAGCAACATTGCTGCCGCTGACGATGCCGGCGCCGCCCGTTGCCGGGATGACGTCTGCATGGGCCACGCAGGCACCGGCCATCAGGGCCGCCCCGATGAGATAACGTATTGTCATTTTGCGCTCCTTACTCAATGTTAAAATTATCATTACCACAATTGCTGAGTAACCATAGCACAACTGTAAAAAAGATATTTTTCAATTGAAGCGCATAAAAAAAGGCTGCCCCCTAGGGAGCAGCCTGTTTTTTGGGCCCTGTCGGAGTAGTCCGACAGCAAAATCAGATATTACCCAATAAATAACATGTCAGTTGCCATTTTGTTTCAATACTGACATGTAAGGCATGGTGCGCGACGCCATCCGCGTGTCGGCCTTCAGCATGCCGGTTTCGTCGGCCAGGATGTGGGCGGCTTCCTGCAGGTAGACGTCCTTGGCGTTCTTGGCGGCCTTCTCGGCAGCGATTTCCGCCGCCAGGCTGCGTTCGTCGCCCTGCAGGCCGTCGTCGGCGCGCGGCGCGCCCTTCAGCGCCACATTGGTCTTCTTCGGCGCGGTCGGGTTCGGTGCCTTGGCGCGCTGCTCCTTGCTGCCCGGACCGGCCACCGGTTCGTCGGCCTTGCCCGGCTCCTGGGCATCCGCCAAGCGCGATTCGCGCAGGCGGGCCTTGGCTTCCTGGTTCTCGCGTTCCTTGCGGCGGACCGCTTCGTTCAGCGAGATGACGTTATCCTTGCGCAGCTTCAGGGCTTCGGCGATGTCCTGCTCGATATCGCGGAAATCCTTGTCCCTGGCGACACGAGCATCATGGCGCTTCTGCAGCGGCGCGATCAGTTCCTTCAGGTCGCCCAAGGGCAGGTAGGTTGCCGGCTTGATCTGCACCCAGGGCAGCGCATTGTCGTAGGACGACTCGCCGAAGTTCTCGGCGTCGGTGGTCACCGGCAGCTTGATGTCCGGCGTCACGCCGCGCAGCTGGGTGGTGCCGCCGTTGATGCGGAAGAACTGGGCGATGGTCATCTTCAGCTCGCCGTACTTCATCTTGTCGTTCTGCGAGAAGCGGTCGAGGTTGATCAGGGTCTGGACCGTACCCTTGCCGAAGCTGGGCTCGCCGATCACGATGCCGCGGCCGTAATCCTGGATCGCGGCGGCGAAGATTTCCGACGCCGACGCCGAACCGCGGTTGATCAGCACGCCCATCGGGCCATCCCAGGCCAGGCCGGGATTGGTGTCGCTCTCGACGTCGATGCGGCCCTCGGCGGTGCGCTGCTGCACCACCGGACCCTTGTCGATGAACAGGCCGGTCAGTTCGACCGCCTCGATCAGCGAGCCGCCGCCGTTGTTGCGCAGGTCGATCAGGACGTTGTCGACCTTCTCCTTCTTGAGCTCGCCCAGGATGCGCTGGACGTCGCGGGTCGCGCTCTTGAAGTCCTTGTCGCCCTTGCGGCGTGCCTCGAAGTCCTGGTAGAAGGTCGGCAGCGAGATCACGCCGATGCGGCGCTTGACGCCGTTATCTTTCACTTCGATGATCTGCTTCTTGGCCGACTGTTCTTCCATGCTGATCTTCTGGCGCACCAGCGGGATCGTCACGTGCTTGCCGTCCGGGCCGGCGTCAGCCGGCACCACGTCCAGGCGCACGGTGGAGTTGCGCTCGCCGCGCACCAGCTGCACCACGTCGTCGATGCGCCAGCCCATCACGTCGGTGAAGGGGCCGTTGCCCTGGGCGACGCCGACGATGCGGTCGCCGACCTTCAGCTTGCCGGACTTGTCGGCCGGGCCGCCGGGGACGATCTCGCGGATCACGGTGTAGTCGTCGCGCGACTGCAGCACGGCGCCGATGCCGTCCAGCGACAGGCGCATCATGATGTCGAAGTTCTCGGCCGAGCGCGGGCCCAGGTAGTTGGTGTGCGGCTCGATCGCGGTGGCATAGGCGTTCATGAACATCTGGAACACGTCCTCGTTGTTCAGCTTCTTGAGGCGGTTCTGGTAGCCCTCATAGCGCTTGTCGAGGGTCTCGCGGATGCCCTTGTCGTCCTTGCCGGCCAGCTTCAGGCGCAGCCAGTCGTTCTTCACGCGCTTGCGCCACAGGTCGCGGGCTTCGTCCTCGTTCCTGGCCCACGGGGCCTTCTCGCGGTCGATCTGCAGGGTCTCGTTGGCGGTGAAGTCGAAATTGCCCTTCTGGACCAGCTCGCGCGCATAGGCCATGCGGTCGTTGAAGCGCTGCTGGTAGACGCTGAAGATCTGGAACGGCAGGGTCAGGTCTTCGTTGTTGATGGCGTCGTCGAACTTGGTGCGGGCCGGCGCGAACTGGTCGAGGTCGACCTGGGTGAAATACAGCTTCTCGCTGTCGAGGGTCTTGAAGTAGTTGTCGTAAATCTTGGCCGACATCACGTCGTCCAGCGGCATCGCCTTGTAGTGGTAGCGCGACAGGACGCGCGATGCCCACAGGGCCGCCTGGGTCTGGGCAGCGGTCGCCTTCAGCGGGCCCGCATTGGCCTGGGCCGCATTGGTCTGGGCCGCGCTGGCCTGCACCTTTTCCGGCTGCGCCGTAACGACGTGGGCGGAAAAGGCCAACGCCAGCGCAACCATCAACATCTGCTTCTTCATTGTTCGTTTCTCCGGGCGGATTCTCTCGTGCGACCAATTCTACAGGATACCAGGACGACGCAGAGTCGGCCTGTGCGCATATTCAGCCGAGCTTAAGTCTGCGCCGCCCCGCGAAGGTCACGCTTTTACAAATTGAAACAGACTCGGTCGGAACCAGAACATGGCGATCGCTGTCACCATGATAATCACCAGCCAGGGCCAGCTGCGCGCGGCCAGGCGCCAGTCCACCGGGGACGGCCAGAAGGACAGGAATTGCGGCGCCAGCAGCAGGGTCAGGGCCAGGTCGGCCGGGCCGAAGCGCCAGGCGCCGCGGGTGCGCCACAAGGCTACCGCGAGCGGCACCAGCAGCACCAGCAGCGGCGCCAGCGCGGCCGGGGCCGCGTTATACCAGCGCAGGTTGGCGAAGGTGACCGAGCCCAGCTCCCAGGTACGCCCCTGGCGGCGCGGAATGATCGAGAAGCCGGTCGGGTCGGCGCCCAGCAGCAGGCCGACCGAGAAATGCGCCAGCTCGTGGCACAGGGTGCCGACCGCGCTGAACACGAAGAACAGCGGATGCAGCGAGGTCACCATCCAGATCAGGAAGGCCAGCGCCAGCGAGGGCACCAGGTAGAGCAGGATGTCGGCCATCCTGGCGCTTCCCCTCAGCCCTTGTAGAAGCAGCGCCCGCAGGCCTGGCGGTAGCTTTCGTTGCCGCCGATGCTGACCTGCTCGCCTTCGCGGATGCGCCGGCCTTCGGCATCGACGCGGATGTTCATGGTCGCCTTCTTGCCGCAGGTGCAGATGTTCTTGATTTCCTCGATGTCGTCGGCCAGCGCCAGCAGGTAGGCCGAGCCAGGAAAGGGGTCGCCGCGGAAATCGCTGCGCAGGCCGTAGCAGATCACCGGCACGCCGCGCACCTGGGCCAGGCGGTGCAGCTGCACCACCTGCTCCTTGGTGAGGAACTGGGCTTCGTCGACCAGCACGCAGGCGACGTCGGGGGCGCTGGCGAGAAAATCGGTGTCCTGGTCGAACAGGCCCACTTCGCGCTGCGGCCCCAGGCGCGAGGTGATCAGGCCGACGCCGTAGCGGTTGTCGATGGCGGCCGTGTACAGCTGGACCACCTGGCCCTGCTCTTCGTAGTTG
>FTCT01000029.1_pt1 | contig 10240 bp, 19 predicted proteins | sample 1658881 | NCBI WGS metagenome assembly FTCT01 (sample SAMEA3914864, study PRJEB12502) | metagenome | biome: forest; material: soil | place: USA | collected 2012-03-12 | depth 0.3 m | reverse complement strand
TCTGACTGACTACCGAAGCCCTTCCAGTTCGCTGGGAGGGCTTTTTGCTGCGCGGGGAGGAGAGGGGGCTCGAACTCTCCTCCCCATGCGCAGCATGGGGAGGGGGACCGCGAAGCGGTGGAGGGGGCGTAGCGCCCCGAAGGGAAGCGGAGCTAAAGGAAGAGGTCGCACCTGTCATTTGGCGACAGATCCGCTATTTCCGGCGGAAAAGGCTCTGGCATCCTGAAAGCCCACCGCTAAACTTCTCCAAACGGAGGTTTCCATGATCCTGATCGGCCAGTACGATTCGCCCTTTGTCCGCCGCGTCGCCATTGCCATGACGCTGTACGGCATGACGTTCGAGCACCGCCCGTGGTCGACCTTCGGTGAGGGTGACCTGATCGCGCCGTTCAATCCCTTGCGCCGCGTGCCGACCCTGGTGCTCGACGACGGCAGCGTCATCATCGAGAGCGCCTATATTGCCGATTGGATCGATGAAGTTGCGGGTGACAAGGCCCTGATCGCCAAATCCGGCCCCGACCGCCAGAAGACGCTTTATTACGTAGCGCTGGCCACCGGCTTTTCCGACAAGGCCGTCGCCATGTTCTACGAGAAGGTCCTGCACGAAAAGACGTCGGACATCTGGCTGCCGCGCCTGCAGGGCCAGATCAGCGCCGTGCTCGACCGCCTGAATGCCATCCGTGCAGACGCTACAACACCGTGGCTGCTGGGCTCGGCCATGACGCACGCCGATATCGCGCTGGGCGCCTCGGTCCGCCACGCCATGGAAGCGCACAAGACCGCGATCGACTGGTCGAGCTGGCCGGCCCTGGTCGCGCACAGCGAGGCCTGTGAAGCGCTCGACCTCTTCAAGGCGATCTACCAGCCCTTCAAAGGCCCGGGCGACTCATAGGATTAACCATCCCGCTTAGGCTGATTTTCACCGTGTCGCGCTAGGGTAGGCTACCACCACGCGGACCGCGATATGCCCCAGATTATCGATTGCCTTTGCCCTCATGAGCTTACGCCCGCCGACGAAGCCCGTTGGACGGAGCTTGTCGCGGGGCGCGACGATCTGACGGGGCCCTATTTCGATGTGCGTTACATCAAGGCCATCGGCGCGGCCGTGCCCTGCGCCGGCATAGCGCGCGTCCGCGAGGGCGACGACGTCGTGGCCTACTTCCCGTATCAGCTCCGTTCGCGCGTCATGCAGCCGCTGGGCGCGCCGCTCAGCGATTATCACGGCCCGATCGCCGCACCCGGCGTGACGATCGACTTTGAAGCCCTGCTGCGCGCCACCGGCGCGCGCCGCCTCGAATTCCAGGGCTGGATCGGCCCGGCGCCCCAAAACGAGGGCAAGGCTGAGAGCGTCGTCCTTCGCCGCCGCGTGGCCGATATCCGCAAGGGCTACGACGCCTGGTGGCAGGCGCAGGACCACGAACACCACAAGTTCTTCAAGAATATCGGCCGCTGTCAGCGCAACGTCGAAAAGGATTTCGGCGGCTTCGCCTTCACCTGGGAACGCGTCACGCCCGAAATCATGGACTGGGTATTGAGCCGCAAGCGCGAACAGTATCGCGACAGCGGCATGCACGACGTGTTCAGTTGCGGCTGGACGCGGACCATGCTCGATGCGCTGGCGACCGACGACACGGACGGCTACGGCCTTCGCGCCGGCGTATTCCGCCACGACGGCCGAATCGTCGCCGCCGAGATCGGCCTGCTGGGCGGAGGTGAGGTTCACCTCTGGTTCCCGTCCTACGACCCGGCCTATTACCGCTACTCGGTCGGCATCCTGTTGGCCGTCGCCATCATCAAGGCCGCGGCGGAGCTTGGCCTGAAGCGCGTTGACTTCGGCACGGGCGGCGAGGACTACAAGGCGCCGCTCACCGTCGACCAGGGCGAATGCCGTGAAGCCGTTTTCGAGCCGCGGATTTCTCTTCTGCGCCGCGCCGCGGACGTCGCCATCGACGCGCTGCCCATGACGCGCTGCCGAATCACGGCTCTACGGCTGTCGCTGCATCGCCGCGTCAGCCTGATCCGCGCCACCGAAACCAGCGCCGCGGGTTGGGGCAGGGCGATTGTCAGCCTGGGCCAACGCGTCATGGTGCGCAGGACCGCCGCCAAAACTTCGAGATAAGTGGAAATGAGGCCCGCGGTTTAGCGCGGGCTTATTTTCTTGGCCTTTCGGTGATTCAGGCCTTGACCTTCGCGAGTCGTCCACGTATATCCGCGACCTCTGTTGGATCGGCTGTGGCATCGTTTGGTGTCAGACGCGATCTGCAAGCATTTACCCAAGCCGTCCGGCGCCCTTATCTATAAGGAATTGGACGGGTTGATCAGCGGCCCGCGCCAGTGAAAACTGGTGTTGGGCTTTGTTTTTGCGGATTACGCGTCCTGAGGGGGGAACCCCGCGGGCTGGTCTTTGAAATGGTTCACTGGACGCGTTTGCGCACCCTTTGAGGAAAACGAGCGATATGGATCGTCAGAATATCCGCATCAGGCTCAAGGCCTTCGATCACCGCGTCCTGGATCATTCCACGCGCGAAATCGTCAATACGGCCAAGAGAACCGGTGCTACTGTCCGGGGCCCGATCCCCTTGCCCACGCTGATCGAGCGTTTCACCGTGAACCGTTCGCCGCACGTCGACAAGAAGTCGCGCGAGCAATTCGAAATCCGTACGCATAAGCGCGTGCTCGATATCGTCGATCCGACCCCGCAGACCGTGGACGCGCTGATGAAGCTCGACCTGTCGGCCGGCGTCGACGTCGAGATCAAGATCTAAGGGGCAGACGATGAGCCAGACTCAACGCACAGGCCTGATCGCCAAGAAGCTGGGCATGACCCGCTACTTCGATACCGATGGCTCCCACGTGCCGGTAACGGTGCTCTCGCTCGACGGCTGTACGGTCGTCGCCCAGCGCACCAAGGCCAAGGACGGTTATTCCGCGCTGCAACTCGGCGCCGGGACCCGCAAGGCCAAGAACACCTCGAACGCCGAGCGCGTCCGTTTCGCCAAGGCTCAGGTCGAGCCCAAGGCGATCCTGACCGAGTTCCGCGTGTCCGAAGACGCCCTGATCGACGTCGGTGCGGAGTTCACCGCCGATCACTTCGTCGAAGGTCAACGCGTCGACATCCAGGGCATCACGATCGGTAAGGGCTTTGCCGGCGCCATGAAGCGCTGGAACTTCGGTGGTCTTCGCGCCACCCACGGCGTTTCGGTTTCGCACCGTTCGCACGGCTCGACCGGTAACCGCCAGGATCCGGGTCGTACCTTCCCGGGCAAGAAGATGGCGGGTCACTACGGTGTCGAAACCGTCACCACCCTGAACCTGCAGGTCGTCCGCATCGACGCCGAGCGTGGCCTGGTCTTCATCCGCGGCGCTGTCCCGGGTGCGGAAGGCTCGTACGTCAAGATTCGCGACGCCGTGAAGAAGGCGGCTCCCGAGGGCCTTAAGTTCCCGGGCGCCATCAAGTCCAAGGATGCGCCTGCACCGGCTCCGGTCGTTGAAGAGGCCCCTGCTGAAGAGGGCGCGGAATAATCATGAAACTCGACGTCATCAAACTCGACGCCTCGGCTGCCGGTTCGGTGGATGTGTCCGATCTCGTTTTCGGGATCGCGGACATCCGCACTGACATCCTGTCGCGCGTCGTCAACTGGCAGCTGGCCAAGCGCCGCGCCGGTACGCACAAGGTCCAGACGCGCAATGAAAATTCGCGCACTGGCAAGAAGATGTACAAGCAAAAGGGCTCCGGCGGCGCTCGTCACGGTTCGCGCCGTGCCCCGCAATTCGTCGGCGGCTCGCGTGCCTTCGGTCCGGTCGTGCGTTCGCACGGCTTCGACCTGCAAAAGAAGGTCCGCGCGCTCGGTCTGCGTCACGCCCTGTCGTCCAAGGTCAAGTCGGGCTCGCTGGTCATCCTCGACCAGGCCGTTCTCGACGCTCCGAAGACGGCGGCGCTGAAGGCTTCCTTCGAAAAGCTCGGTCTGAAGAACGCTCTGTTCATCACCGGCCCGGAAGTCGACGCCAACTTCGCTCTCGCTTCGCGCAACATCCCCAATATCGACGTCCTGCCGACCGCGGGCCTGAATGTCTATGACATCCTGCGCCGCGAAAAGCTGGTCCTGACGAAGGCGGCGGTCGAAGCCATCGAAGCCCGCTTCGCTGTGGAGGCTTGAAGATAATGGCTGCTACCATCCGCAATTTCGACGTCCTCCTGGCGCCGCACATCACCGAAAAGTCGACCATTCTGTCGGAACAGAACAAGGTCGTCTTCAAGGTGGCGCTCGACTCCACCAAGGACGAAGTCGCTTCCGCCGTTGAGGCCATCTACAACGTCAAGGTCACCAAGGTGAACACCATCGTCACCAAGGGCAAGACCAAGCGTTTCAAGGGCATCATGGGCCGTCGCAACGACGTCAAAAAAGCGATCGTCACCCTGGCCGAAGGCCAGTCGATCGACGTTACGACCGGTCTGTAAGGAAGGCGTGATCCCATGGCATTAAAGACATTCAATCCGACTTCGCCGGGCCGCCGTCAGCTGGTCCTGGTCGATCGTTCGGAACTCCACAAGGGTCGTCCCGAAAAGTCGCTGGTCGAAGGCTTGACCAAGAGCGGCGGTCGTGGCGCCCAGGGCCGCGTCGCCGTCCGCTTCCGCGGCGGCGGTGCCAAGAAGCTCTACCGCATCATCGACTTCAAGCGTCGCAAGTTCGACGTGCCGGCGACGGTCGAGCGTCTCGAATACGATCCGAACCGTTCGGCTTTCATCGCGCTGATCACGTATCAGGACGGTGAAAAGGCCTACATCCTGGCGCCGCAGCGCCTGAAGGCCGGCGACACCGTGATCGCTTCGGAAAAGGTCGACGTGAAGCCCGGCAACGCCGCGCCGCTGCGCAGCCTGCCGATCGGCACGATCATCCACAATGTCGAGCTGAAGCCCGCCAAGGGCGGTCAGCTGGCCCGTTCGGCCGGCGCTTACGCCCAGCTGGTCGGCCGCGACGCCGGCTACGCCCAGATCCGTCTCGGCTCGGGCGAGCTGCGCATGGTTCTCGATACCTGCATGGCCACGGTCGGCGCGGTTTCGAACCAGGACCACATGAACACCAACCTGGGTAAGGCTGGTCGTTCGCGTCACCTCGGCTTCCGTCCGCACGTTCGCGGCGTCGCCATGAACCCGGTCGACCACCCGCACGGTGGTGGTGAAGGCAAGACCTCGGGCGGCCGTAACCCGGTCACGCCGTGGGGTGTCCCCACTAAGGGCCGCAAGACTCGTACCAACAAGGCGACGGACAAGTACATCATCCGTTCGCGTCACGTGAAGAAGGCTCGCTAAACCATGGCTCGCTCCGTATGGAAAGGACCCTTCGTGGATGGCCACCTTCTGAAGAAGGCGGAAACCGCGCAATCGTCGGGTCGCAAAGAGGTCATCAAGACCTGGTCGCGTCGTTCGGTCATCATGCCGCAATTCGTCGGTCTGACGATGGGCGTCTACAATGGCCAAAAGCATGTGCCGGTCCTCATCAACGAGGACATGGTGGGCATGAAGCTCGGTGAGTTCTCGCCGACGCGCAACTTCCCCGGCCACGCCGCCGACAAGAAGGCGAAGAAGAGGTAGTCATGTCGCAGACCAAGAATCCGCGCCGCGTCGAAGCGAACGAAGCCCGCGCCAAGCTGGTTTCCGTGCGCATCTCGCCGCAGAAGCTGAACCTCGTCGCGCAATCGATCCGCGGCCTCAAGGTGCAACGCGCCCTGAACGAACTGGAATTCTCGCGCAAGCGTATCGCCAAGGACGTCCGCAAGGCGCTCTATTCGGCGATCTCGAACGCCGAGAACAACCACAACCTCGACATCGACAACCTGGTTGTCGCCGAGGCCTTCGTGGGCAAGGGCATCGTCATGAAGCGCTTCGCCTCGCGTGCCCGCGGCCGTTCGTCGCGCATCATGAAACCCTTCTCCGAACTGACGATCGTCGTTCGTGAACTCGGCCAGGAGGCTGCATAATGGGTCAGAAAGCCAACCCCGTCGGCCTTCGCCTCGGCATCAACCGTACCTGGGATTCGCGCTGGTTCGCCGCGCGCACCGAGTACGCCAAGCTGCTGCACCAGGACCTGAAGATCCGTAAGGAACTGAAGCAGAAGCTGAACGCCGCCGGCGTTTCGCGCATCATCATCGAACGCCCGCACAAGAAGTGCCGCATCACCATCTACGCCGCCCGTCCGGGCGTCGTGATCGGTAAGAAGGGCGCCGACATCGACAAGCTGCGCAAGGATATCTCGCAGCTGACCGAAGGTGAAGTGTTCCTCAACCTGGTCGAAGTCCGCAAGCCGGAAGTCGACGCCCAGCTGGTCGCCGAATCGATCGCTCAGCAGCTGGAACGCCGCGTCGCGTTCCGCCGCGCCATGAAGCGTTCGATCCAGTCGGCCATGCGCCTCGGCGCCAAGGGCATCCGGATGAACCTGTCGGGCCGCCTCGGCGGTGCCGAAATCGCCCGCATGGAATGGTACCGCGAAGGCCGCGTGCCGCTGCACACCCTGCGCGCCGACATCGACATGGGCTTCGCCGAAGCTCTGACCACCTACGGCATCATCGGTGTCAAGGTATGGATCTTCAAGGGCGAAGTCCTTGAGCACGATCCGATGGCTCAGGACAAGCGCTGGAGCCAGGAAGCTTCGGGCCCGTCGTCGAACGATCGTCCCGAGCGTTCGGATCGTGACCGTAACCGCGGCCCGCGCCGTGATCGTAACCAGAAGGAGGCCTAAGCCATGATGCTTCCTAAGCGTACCAAGTACCGCAAGGCCTTCAAGGGCCGCATCCATGGCAATGCCAAGGGTGGGTACACGCTGAACTTCGGCTCCTACGGCCTGAAGACGACCGAGCCGGAACGCCTGACGGCGCGCCAGATCGAAGCCGCCCGCCGCGCCATTACGCGTCAAATGAAGCGTCAAGGCCGCGTGTGGATCCGTATCTTCCCGGACCTGCCCGTGACGGGCAAGCCGGCCGAAGTCCGGATGGGTTCGGGCAAGGGCGCGGTCGACTACTGGGCGGCGCGCGTCGCCCCGGGCCGTATCCTGTTTGAAATCGACGGCGTGCCGGACGACATCGCGCGTGAAGCGCTGCGTCTGGGCGCTGCCAAGCTGCCGGTGGCTACCCGCGTCGTGACCCGTATCGACGCCGGCATCGCCCAGGCCGCGGAGTAATTGCCATGACGAAGATCGCCGAATTGCGCTCCAAGACGTCGGACCAGCTGCACGAGCAGCTCCTGTCGCTCAAGAAGGAGCAGTTCAACCTGCGCTTCCAGAAGGCGACGGGCCAACTCGAAAAGACCCATCGCGTGAACGAAATCCGCAAGGACGTCGCCCGCATCCAGTCTCTGCTGACGGCTCAAAAGGCCGCGGCGAAGACGGCCTAAGAAGGAATAGACCATGCCCAAGCGCATTCTCGAAGGTCAGGTTGTTTCCGATAAGGGCGACAAGACCGTTGTTGTGAAGGTGGAACGTACGATCCTGCACCCCGTTCTGAAGAAGACGGTGCGTAAGTCGAAGCGTTATCATGCTCACGACGAAAACAACTCGTACAAGACCGGCGAAGCCATTCGTATCATCGAATGCGCGCCCAAGTCGAAGCTTAAGACGTGGGAAGTCCTCCCGCGCGATCAGTAACCCGAACTAGGAAAGTTTAAGTCATGATTCAGATGCAAACTAACCTGGACGTCGCCGACAATTCCGGCGCCCGCCGGGTCATGTGCATCAAGGTGTTGGGCGGCTCCAAGCGCCGCTACGCCTCGGTGGGCGACCTGATCGTCGTGTCGGTCAAGGAAGCCATTCCGCGTGGCCGCGTCAAGAAGGGCGACGTTCTGCGCGCCATCGTGGTCCGCACGTCCAAGGACATTCAGCGCAAGGACGGCTCGGTCATCCGTTTCGACACCAACGCTGCTGTCATCGTCAACAAGTCTTCCGAGCCGATCGGCACCCGTATCTTCGGACCGGTTCCGCGCGAACTCCGCGCCAAGAACCACATGAAGATTATTTCCCTGGCTCCGGAGGTGATCTGATGGCCGCAAAGATTAAGAAGGGCGACAGTGTTGTCGTCTTGACCGGCAAGGACAAGGGCCGTCGCGGCACCATCCTGAAGGTCCTGCCGACCGAAGGCCGCGTGGTCGTCCAAGGCATCAACATGGTCCAGCGCCATACCCGCCCGTCGCAAACCAACCCGAACGGCGGCATCGTCAACAAGGAAGCGTCGCTGCACGTTTCCAACGTCGCTCTCGTCGACGCCAACGGCAAGCCGACCCGCGTCGGTTTCAAGGTCGAAGGCGACAAGAAGGTGCGCGTTGCCAAGACGACCGGAGACGTCATCAATGGCTGATACTGAAGTTTATTCGCCGCGCCTCAAGTCGGTCTATCTGGAGACAATCCGGGCCGCCATGAAGGAAGAGTTCGGCTACACGAACGAAATGCAGGTCCCCAAGCTCGACAAGATCGTCGTGAACATGGGTATCGGCGAAGCCACCGCGGACTCCAAGAAGGTCCAGGCGGCGATCAAGGACCTGGCGGCCATCACCGGCCAGAAGCCCGCTCCGACCCGCGCCCGCAAGTCGATCGCCGGCTTCAAGCTGCGCGAAGGCATGGTCGTCGGCGCCAAGGTGACGCTGCGCAAGGAACGTATGTACGAATTCCTGGACCGCCTGATCACGATCGCGCTGCCGCGCGTGAAGGACTTCCGCGGTCTGAACGGTAGCTCCTTCGACGGCCGTGGCAACTACGCCATGGGCCTGAAGGAACACATCGTGTTCCCGGAAATCAACTACGACCAGATCGATCAGATGTGGGGCATGGACATCGTTGTCTGCACCACGGCCGCGAGTGACAAGGAAGCCAAGGCGCTTCTGAAGCACTTCCAGTTCCCGTTCGTTTCGTAGGGCGGGGAGAGAGAACCAATGGCAAAGAAATCCGCTGTCAACCGCAACGAGATGGTCAAGAAGCTGGTCGCGCAATACGCGGCCAAGCGCGAAGCCCTCAAGGCGACCGCCAACGACGAAAGCCTGCCGCTCGAGGAGCGCTTCGAAGCGCGCCTCAAGCTGGCCAAGCTGCCGCGTAACTCGAACCCGACGCGTATCCGCAATCGTTGTGAACTCACCGGTCGCCCGCGCGCCTTCTATCGCAAGATGAAGATGAGCCGTATCGCACTCCGCAAACTCGGCAACGAAGGTCAGATCCCCGGTCTGACCAAGGCCAGCTGGTAAGGAAAGGGGACCACTATGTTCGTTAATGATCCTCTCAGCGATATGATCGCTCGCATCAAGAACGCAGCCATGCGCCAGCGTTCGAAGGTGCTGACCCCCGCGTCGAAGCTGCGCGCCCGCGTGCTCGACGTCCTCAAGGACGAAGGCTACATCCGTGGCTATGAAGTCCTGGAAGTGCCGGGTGAATTCCCGCAGTTCGAAATCGAACTGAAGTACTTCGACGGCCAGCCGGTCATCGCGGAAATCGCCCGCGTGTCCAAGCCCGGCCGCCGCGTCTATTCGTCGATCAAGGACCTCAAGCCGATCAAGAATGGCCTGGGGATCTCGATCCTGTCGACGCCCAAGGGCGTCATGTCTGACACCGCAGCCCGCGAAAACAACGTCGGCGGCGAGGTCCTCTGCCGCGTCTACTAAGCGCGGCAGTCCGGACACTTAAGGCAAAGGTTATATTATGTCTCGTATCGGCAAGAAGGCCATTTCCCTCCCCGCAGGCGTGAACGTCACGCTCAGCGGCCAGGACGTGGCCGTCAAGGGGCCCAAGGGCCAGCTCGCCTGGAAGGTCGTCGAGGAAATCGAAGTCCGCCAGGAAGGCAACGTCATCCACATCACGCCGCGCGGCGACACCCAGCGTCACCGCGCCATGTGGGGCCTGTCGCGCACCCTGATCGCGAACATGGTCAAGGGCGTTACCGAAGGCTACGAAACGACCCTGGAAATGGTCGGCGTCGGTTACCGCGCCGCCATGAAGGGGACGACGTTGTCGCTGCAGCTCGGCTTCAGCCACGATGTCGATATCGTTCCGCCGGCGGGCATCAAGTTCGAAACGCCGAAGCAGACCGAAATCAAGATCTCGGGCATCGACAAGCAACAAGTCGGTGAAATGGCCGCCAAGATCCGCAAGATTCGTCCGCCTGAACCCTATAAGGGCAAGGGCGTCAAATATGCCGGCGAAAAGGTCCGCCGCAAGGAAGGCAAGAAGAAGTAAGCCATGGCTCTGTCTCCTCGTGAACAATTGGCTCG
>FTCT01002811.1_pt1 | contig 10269 bp, 8 predicted proteins | sample 1658881 | NCBI WGS metagenome assembly FTCT01 (sample SAMEA3914864, study PRJEB12502) | metagenome | biome: forest; material: soil | place: USA | collected 2012-03-12 | depth 0.3 m | reverse complement strand
GCTTCTCATCGGAAACCTGGTTCTCGATCTGCAGGGCGCAGGCGCCCGCCTCAATCATCTTCTTCGCCAGCAGATAGGTCGCCTCGGCGTTGCCGAAGCCGGCGTCGATGTCGGCGATGATCGGCACGACGTGGGTCTGGTGGCCTTCGATGGCGTCCAGCGCCTTGCGCTCGGCGGCGGCGTCGCCGGCCTCGCGGGCGGCGTCCAGATCGCGGAACAGCATGCCCAGCTCGCGCGCATCGGCCTGACGCAGGAAGGTGTAGAGCTCTTCGATCAGGGCCGGGACCGAGGTCTTCTCATGCATCGACTGGTCGGGCAGGGGGCCGAACTCCGAGCGCAGGGCCGCGATCATCCAGCCGGACAGGTAGAGGTACTTCCGGTCGGTCGTGCCGAAGTGCTTCTTGATGGAGATCATCTTCTGCTGGCCGATGAAGCCGTGCCAGCAGCCCAGGGACTGGGTGTACTTGGACGGGTCGGCGTCATAGGCCGCCATGTCCTTGCGCATGATCGCCGCGGTGTAGCGTGCGATGTCGAGGCCGGTCTTGAACCGGTTCTGCAGCCGCATGCGGGCCACGGCCTCGGCCGAGATGCCGGACCAGGGGGCGGCCTTGGCCTCGATCAGCGAAGCGACCTGGGTGATGTGATCCTGATAGGACATGGGGTGTTCCTCGACGCACGGAGATGACGTTGAGCGCATCCGTAAGCGTGAGGTTCAGGCTCGGGCAGGGGCTTTGCGGTGTAGCTGTCAAACTTTACAAGATTTTCCTGTAATGATGTAATGTCTCGACTGACGCTGACTTTTCAGGCTCCTGCATGCCCGCTCAACGCCGCCTCTATGTCGGGCCCAGCCTCAGGCGGTTGCGGCGGGACCTCGGCCTGACCCAGGCGGACATGGCCTCCGATCTGGAGGTCTCGGCCTCCTATGTGGCCCTGCTGGAGCGGAACCACCGGCCGCTCAGCGCCGAGATGCTGCTCAGGCTGGCTCAGACCTACAAGCTGGAAATGGCGACCCTGGCGGGGGACGCCTCGACCGATATCGCGGCGCGGCTGCAGTCGGCGCTGAAGGACCCGATGTTCGCCGACATCGACCTGCCGCCGCTGGAGAACGCCGACCTCGTCACCAACTTCCCGGGCGTCACCGAGGCCCTGCTGAGGCTCTATACGGCCTATCAGGAAGAGCATCTGGCGCTGGCGGACCGCAGCGTGGAGGCGGTCGATCCGGACGGGGCCGACAGCGCCGATCCGGTGGCCGAGTCGCGGCGGTTCCTGGCGGCAAGGCGAAACAGCTTTCCGGTGCTGGACGAGGCGGCCGAGCGGCTGGCGGCGGCGGTCGCCGAGGCGGGCGGGCTGGAGGGCTATCTGAGCCAAAAGCACGGCCTCAGGACCCGGCGGATGCCGCCCGACGTCATGGTCGGTTCGATCCGGCGCTACGACCTGCACCGGCGCGAGGTGCTGCTGGACGACACCCTGGACGGGGCCAGCCGGCAATTCCAGCTGGCGCTGCAGATCGCCTGGCTGGACCTGAGGGCCGACATCGAGGCCGTCGCCGGAAGCGGGGTCTTCGCGACCGAGGGCGGGGAGCGACTGACCAAGCGGGCCCTGGCCTCCTACGCCGCGGCCGCCATGGTCATGCCCTATACGGCCTTCGCCCGGGCGGCGGAGACGCGGCGCTACGACGTCGAGGCCCTGGCCCGGCAGTTCGGGACCAGCTTCGAGCAGACGGCGCACCGGCTGACGACGCTGCAGAAGCCGGGGCAGGAGCGGGTGCCCTTCTTCTTCATCCGGGTCGATCCGGCGGGCAATGTCTCCAAGCGGCTGGACGGGGCCGGCTTCTCGTTCGCCCGGCACGGCGGGGGCTGTCCGCTGTGGTCGGTGCATTCGGCCTTCCGGACACCAAGGGAGATCGTCACCCAGTGGCTGGAGCTGCCCGACGGCCAGCGCTTCTTCTCCATCGCCCGGACGGTGACGGCGGGCGGCGGGGCCTTCGGAACCCAGAGGGTGGAGCGGGCCATTGCGCTCGGTTGCGCGGCCGAGCATGCCCACAAACTGATCTACACCCAGGGGGCGCCCGAGCCCGATCCCACGCCGATCGGGGTCACCTGCCGGCTGTGCCAGAGGATGGAGTGCACCGCGCGGTCGGCGCCGCCGATCGGCCGCCAGATCCTGCCCGACGACATCCGCCGGACCAGTACGCCCTTCGGCTTTTCAGACGGCTGAGGTAGGGCAGGGCATGATGAGAACTTCCTCATGACCGGGCTTCCCCTGTTGCCCGACCGGACCTGCGGCGGCTGCGTGGAGTGCTGCCGCTATATTCCGCTCGACCTGCCCGAACTGGCCAAGCCGACGGGAGAGCTGTGCGCCTATTGCGTCGACGGGGCGGGATGCAGCGTGCATGCGATCCGGCCGCAGACCTGCCGGACCTGGTTCTGCGTCTGGCGGGTGGTGGAGCTGTCCGACGACTGGCGGCCCGACCGCAGCGGGGTCATCGTGCGGCCCGACGGGCTCAGCGACGGGGAGATCACCCTCTACGTCGTCGACCGCAGCGACTTCCTGCTGTCGGACGACTTCTTCGACACCGTGGTCCACTGGATCGACAACGGCATCCGCATCGCCCTGAGCATTCCCGGGCCGGTCGGGACCTATCCGGTGCGGGCGGTGGTCACCGACTATCTGAAGCAGGCGATCACGGCGGGGGATCGGGGGCTGTTCGACCGGCTGGTCGACCGGTCGCTGAACAGCCTGGCCGAACACGACTGGCAGCCGGACGGCGTCGTCGCCCGCTACGCCGTCGGGGAGACGCCGTCGTGATCGGGCCGCGTCGGATGGCGGATCGGTCAGGACCACGCGCGCCGAGGTCCCTGTCGAACGATCCGGGCGCCAACCGCATCCGCTGGATCGGCGCCATCGTCCTGGCGGCCCTGGCCTACTGGACCTACAGCCACCAGAAGCCGGGCTTCACCCGGAGGGCCGAGGCGGCGGCGAAGGCGGCGGGGGCGACCGAGGTCCATTTCGACCCGGCGCGCCAAAGACACGGCAAGACGGTGGTCTGCGGCGTCGCGGATGGAAAGCTGGTCCTCTACCGCGAGCCGCAGGGGCTGGCGAAGGACGACGGATCGCTGGCCTTCATCACCCTGTTCCGCGACGGCTGCGGCTGAGGGCTTTTGGCGGTGTCAGTGCGAAAAACACCGCCAAACCGCCAAACACCGCCAACGATGTTGGCCTTTATCAATGGCTTGGCAATTTCGACTGACTCGACACTGCCAGATTATGCGAAATTCCACACCGGTGCGGTGGGCGGCAAGGAGGCGGGTTGGACCTGTCAAAGACCGTCCGGGCGACATGGCGACGGCCTTCAACCGGCGCAAGCCTGAATCAGGAATAAATTCCTTTCTGCGCGTTGTGGCCCGTCCAATGGACCCCTTCCATTGCCTGCGGCTCCGCTTTGGCCTAAGGCCCGCGTCGCGACAGGTTCCCCGGCGACGGGGATGAAAAGGGAACTCGGGTGAAAATCCCGGACTGCCCACGCAACTGTAAGCGGCGAGCCCGCGCACCACAGGCCACTGGATCCCGAAGGCGACAGCCGGGCGGCCCGGGAAGGCGGTGCGCACCGGCGTTGACCCGTGAGCCAGGAGACCTGCCCGTCGTGGTCGTCCTTCGCGCGGACGTGGTGTGCCGGGCGGAACGGGTCTTTCCCGAATGACGACGTCTTCTGTGCCGCGTTCGCGCGGCCGTGACGGGGCGCGTCTGTATCCGGTCATGGCTGTGCGGGCCCGGCTCGTCATCGAGTTGGGATTGGACCCGTTATGAGACCTGAACTGTACCTCGGCGCCGCCACGGCCGCGCTGCTTCTGACCGCCGGCGCCGCCGCCGCGCAGACCGCCCCGAACACCGACGATGCGACCCTGCCGGGCGACGTCGTCATCACCGCCAACCGCTCGGCCCAGCCGGCCGACCGCGTCGGCCAGTCGGTCACCGTCCTGACCACCAAGGACATCGAGGCCAACCAGACGGTGGCGGTCGCAGACCTTCTGGCCCGCACGCCTGGCGTCAGCGTCACCAGCACCGGCGGCCTGGGCTCGGTCACGGCCCTGCGCATCCGCGGCGCCGAGGCCGACCAGACCCTGTTCGTCGTCGACGGCGTCAAGCTGAACGACCCGTCGGCCACTGGCGCCGGCTACAACCCCGGCAACCTGCTGACCGGCGACGTCGCCCGGATCGAGGTCCTGCGCGGCGCCCAGTCGACCCTGTGGGGCTCGCAGGCCATCGGCGGGGTGGTCAACCTGATCACCGCCGAACCGACCCGCCCGTTCCAGGCCTCGCTGGACGCGGAGGCCGGTTCGCGCGGCACCTCGTACCTGCGCGGCGGCCTGGGCGGGGTCAGCGAACGCATCGTCTGGCGGGTAGCGGCGTCGCACTACCAGACCGACGGCTTCTCGACCTATGCGGCCGGGACCGAGAAGGACGGCTATGAGAACACCGGCCTCAGCGGCCGTCTGAACATCAAGCTGACGGACGACGTCTCGATCGATCTGCGCTCGGTCTATTCGAGCGCCCGCGTCGATTTCGACGGCTTCCCGCCGCCGTTCTACAGCTTCAACGACACGCGCGAATACGGCACGACCAAGGATCTGGTGGCCTATGCCGGCCTGAACTTCGACCTGTTCGACGACCGGCTGAAGAACCGTGTCGCCTATGGCTACACCCGCACGGACCGCCAGAACTTCGACCCGACCCAGTCGGTCACGACCCTGACCTATGACTCGAACGGCGAGAACAAGCGGTACGAATACCAGGGCGTGTTCGACATCACCTCGGGCTGGGTCGCCACCTTCGGCGCCGAGCATGAGGATTCCGAGTTCACCGCCGCCTCGCCCTCGGCCTTCACGCCCAGCCCGACGCCGGCGACGGCCTCGGCGGGTCTCGACGGCTATTATCTGCAGGTCCAGGGCGAGGTCGTCGACGGCCTGACCCTGACCGGCGGCGTGCGCCGCGACGAGCACGACACCTTCGGCGGCAAGACCCTGGGTCAGGCGGCGGCGGCCTGGTCGCTGAACGGCGGCGCGACCGTGCTGCGCGCCAGCTATGGTCAGGGCTTCAAGGCGCCGAGCCTGTATCAACTCTACAGCGACTATGGGAACACCGGCCTGTCGCCGGAAGAGGCGGACGCCTGGGACGCCGGGGTCGAGCAGCATCTGTTCGACAAACGGCTGACGGTGTCGGCGACCTGGTTCGACCGCGAGACGACCAACCAGATCGACTTCTTCTCCTGCACCGGGACGGAGACGATCACCGCGGCGCCCCTGTGCTTCAAGAACAGCGTCCGCCGCTTCGGCTATTACGCCAACATCGCCGAGACGAAGACGACCGGCGTCGAGCTGGCGGCTGCGGGCTCGGTCGGTCCGGTCGAGGTTGAGGCCAACTACACGTACACCGACGCGAAGAACGAGTCGGCGGGCGCCAACAACGGCAAACAGCTGGTCCGCCGTCCGCAGGACATGGCCAATCTGTCGGCGACCTATGTCTGGCCCTTCGGTCTGTCGACGACGCTGGCGGTGCGCTACGCCGGGGAGAGCTTCGACAATGTGTCGAACACGACCCGTCTGGACGCCTATACCCTTGTCGATCTGAGGGCCTCGTATCCCGTCAACGACACCGTCGAGATCTATGGCCGGGTCGAGAACGTCGGCGATGAGAAGTATGCGACCACGACCAACTACGGCGTCGCCGGTCGCGGGACCTTCGTCGGCGTGCGGGCCCGCTTCTAGGGCAGAACTGGCGCGGCCGCCTGTTCCGGGGCACACCGGGCCAAGGGCTTGGGGAACAGGCGGCGGCTGCCGCGAGGAGACCGGGATGGATCTCGACAGGCGTCTGCTGATCGCGGGCGGGGCGGTCGCCGTAGCGGCGGCGGCTTCCGCGACGGCGGCTGTCGGTCGGGTCGGGAAGGCGGCCGTGGTCGCGCCCGCCGTCGTTTCCGCGTCGCCCCAGCGGATCGTGTCGCTGAATCCCTGTCTGGACGTCATCCTGATCCAGCTGGCGGACCACAGCCGGATCGCGGCGCTGAGCCACTATTCGCGCGAGGCCTATGGCTCGACCATCGCCCCGGTCGCCCGGACCCTGCCGTTCACATACGGAACGGCCGAGGAGATCATCGCCAAAGAACCCGATCTGGTGATCACCGGGCGGTTCTCCGCCGCGACGGGGCGGGCGTTGGACCGGCTGGGCGTCAGGACCGTCGTCTTCGACGTGCCAGAGACGGTCGAGGCCAGTCTGGCGCAGGTGCGCGAGGTCGCGCGGCTGGTCGGGGCGCCCGAACGGGGCGAGGTCCTGGTCGCGCGGATCGAAGCGGCCCTGGCCGAGGCGGCGCCGAAGCCGGGGACGCCCCGGCTCTCGACCCTGGTCTTCATGCCCGGCGGCTTCGCCTCGGGGCCGGGGACGCTGATGGATGAGATGATGCGGCGGATGGGGCTCGACAACGCCGCGGCGAAGTACGGCCTGCGCCAGTCGATGAGCGTGCCGCTGGAACAGGTCATCGCCGATCCGCCGGACCTGCTGCTGTCCGGCGAGGTTTCGCCGGGCGCGCCGAGCCGGGCGCTCAGGGTCATGAGCCATCCGGCCCTGAGACATGTCGCGGGCCATATGAGCCACGCGACCTTCCCCGAGCGGCTGCTGTTCTGCGGCGGGCCGGTGCTGATCCAGACGGCGGCGGTGCTGGCCCGCGCGCGGGAGACCGCCTTGAAAGGACGAAGATGAAGCCCCTCAGCCGACCCCTTCTCTATGCGATCCTGATCGGCCTGCTGCTGGTCCTGGCCGGGATCAGCCTGATGGCCGGCAAGGTCTGGGTTCCGTTCAGCGCCTGGACGCAGCCCGAGCTGGATCCGCGCTGGGCCATCGTCTTCGAACTGCGCCTGCCGAGGACGCTGCTGGGCATCGCCGTGGGAGCGTCGCTGGGCCTCTCGGGCGCGGTGCTGCAGGGCTATACCCGCAATCCGCTCGCCGATCCCGGCGTGCTGGGCGTCTCGTCCATGGCGGCGCTGGGGGCGGTGCTGACCCTCTACTACGGGCTGACGGCCGCCGCGCCCTGGGCCCTGCCGGTCGCGGCGATCAGCGGGGCGTTGATCGGGGTGGGGATCCTGATGGGGCTGTCGGGCTCGGCGTCCAGTCTGGTGACCTTCGTCCTGGCGGGGGCGATCCTGAACATCCTGGCCACGGCGGGGGTGTCGCTGGCCCTGTCGCTGGCGCCCAACCCCTGGGCGGTCAGCGAGATCGTCGACTGGCTGATGGGCTCGCTGGCCGATCGCAGCTTCGACGAGGTGAAGACGGCGGGGCCCTTCGTGATCGCGGGCTGCGGCCTGTTGCTGACCACCGGCCGGGCGCTGGACGCCCTGACGCTGGGCGAGGTCGGGGCGCGGTCGCTGGGGGTGTCGATGCGGGTGACGCGCTGGAGCATCGCGCTCGGCGTCGGCCTGACGGCGGGCGCCTGTGTGGCGGTGACCGGGGTGATCGGCTTCGTCGGTCTGGTGACGCCGCATCTCTTGAGGCCGCTGGTCGGGAGCCGCCCGGGCGCGCTGCTGGTCCCGAGTATTCTGGGCGGGGCGGTGGTGGTGCTGGCGGCCGATATTCTGGTGCGGCTGACCCCGGCGGCGGGGGAGGTCAAGCTGGGCGTGGCGATGGCGGCCCTGGGCGCGCCCTTCTTCCTCGCCCTGCTGCTGCGTCTCCGGAGGACGGTCGCATGAGCCTGTTGTCCTGTTCCCGGCTCGGCGTCGCGGTCGGCGGCAAGACCATCCTGTCGGACGTCTCCCTGAGGCTCGAGGTCGGGCAGGTGACGGCGGTGGTCGGGCCGAACGGGGCCGGCAAGTCGACCCTGATGTCCTGCCTCGCCGGGCTGAGGACGCCGTCCAGCGGCTCGGTCATGCTGGACGATGCGGTCTTGTCGGAGATGAAGCCGCGCGAGCGGGCGCGGCGGCTGGCCTTCCTGCCGCAGACGCCGGAGATCGCCTGGCCGGTCGAGGCGCGGACCCTGATCGAACTGGGGCGGACGCCCTTCGTGGGCGCGCGGGGGCAGACCGCCGAGGACCGCGCCGCCGTCGACCGGGCCATCAAGGCCGCCAATGTCGAGGCCTTCGAACACCGCATCGTCGACACCCTGTCGGGCGGGGAGCGGGCGCGGGTTCTGATCGCGCGCGGGCTGGCGGGGGAGCCCGAATGGCTGCTGGCTGACGAGCCCCTGACCGGGCTGGACCCGGCGCACCAGCTGGACGCCGCCGCCCTGTTCCGGCGTCTGGCGGACGACGGCGTCGGGGTGGTGGTGACCCTGCACGACCTGTCGATGGCGCTGAGGACCGCCGACCGGATCATCGTTTTGGCGGAAGGCGGGGTGCTGGCCGACGAACCGCCCGCCACGGCCCTGACGCCGGAGGTGCTGAGGCGGGCCTATGGGGTGGAGGCGACCCCGACCGAGGGACCGGGCGGACCGCTGATCGACGTGATCCGGCGGGTCTGACGCCTCCTCCTAGCGCCAGAGTCTTCCGCGCGGCGCGGGCGACAGAATCTCCAGCTCGTCGATGAAGTCGGCGTGGCTGGGCAGGGTGTCGAGCGCGCCGGGCAGTTCGGCCAGGTGGGCGGCCTCGGCGGACAGGGCGCGGACCTCCTCGGAACGGCCGAGGCCCTGCCTTGCAAGCGCCCGGGCGCGCGAGCGGATCAGGGCGAGGGCCGCATTGGGCCAGCGCCCCTCCAGCCGACCCGCCCACAGCGCCGTGTCCTCGGCCGAGGCGTGCAGTTCGTCGGCGCGGGCCAGGACCATGGTCGCCGCCTCGCGCAGGGCGGGCCAGTTGATCAGGAAGCGAAGACCGGTCGTGGCGTCGAACCAGCCGGCGGCGAAGGCCAGGGCGCGGTCGATGGCCTCGACGTCGTCGAAGTCGGCCAGTCGGGCGATGTGGGCGCGCAGCTGCGGCTCCGACAGGGTGCGTTCGAAGGCGGCCCAGCGGGCGGCCTGGGCGTCATCGGGGCGGCCCTCGGCGTCCAGCACGGCGATCTCGGCGGCTTCCCAGAGGGGGGAGGGCTCGGGCGCCTCGGGGGCTTTCGCACGGAGCGACAGCCGGGACGGGGCGGCGATGCGCGGCTTCGAGGCGTCGAGCGCGGCGCGGGCCTCGACCGGACGGCCGGCCTCGGCGAGGCGGCGGGCGATCTCGGCCCCGACGTCGGGTTTGAGCCGGTCCTCGTCGGAGAAGGCGGCGGCCCAGGCCTCGACGTTCCCGGCCCGGTCGGCGAGCTTGCGCACGACGAGGGCGCGGCGGCCGGTCGGGCGCGGCCGTCCGGCGGTCAGGCGGTTCAGGACATCGGCGGCCAGGGCCTCGCTCATCGCCGGCGCCGCGCGGCCGATCCAGCCGCCCCATTCGGACAGGCGGGTCTCGATCGCCTCGGCGAGGATCGGCGCGGCCTCGGGGCCGATGGCCGAGGCGACGGCGGCGACGTCGGGCGCGGCCTCGAAGAACAGGGCCGACAGTTCGCCCTTGGGATCCTTCACCCGCGTCGCCAGACCCGGATAGAGGTCGAACCAGGCGATCAGCCGGTCGAGGGCCAGCTTCGGATCCAGGACCGCCAGACGGTCCACGATCATGCGCCGGTGCGCCTGGAGGTCGGCGACCAGCTCGGGCCGCTTGCGCCAGGACACCCGCGTGCGGCTGGCATCCAGCGCGGCGAGCCGCTTGTCGATCTCCAGCGCCAGGTCGGGCGCGCCGACGGCGGCGGCCAGCTCCATCTTGAGCACCCGCTTCAGATTGGCGTCGCCGGCGGTCGCGTCGATCAGCAGTTCGGCGAGAACGTCGGCGCCCAGGGCCGACAGATTGGCGGCCGACAGCGTCTTGCGGCGCGCGGGGGAGGGCGTGGAAGCGGCGCGTGGAGAGGCAGGGCGTTTGGCCATCCCTCTCATGAGGGGATTCGAACCCGGCAGGTCAACCTGTGGATTCAGGCGAGGCCGAGGCTCATCCGCACCAGGGCGGACAGATTGGCCGCCTCCATCTTGCTCATGACCTTGGCGCGGAAGATCTCGACCGTGCGCGGGCTGATGTCGAGCCGGGCGGCGATCTCCTTGTTCGACAGGCCGTCGGCGAGGGCGTCGAAGACCTGGCGCTCGCGCGTGGTCAGCTGGTTCAGCCGCCGGTCGATATCGGCGCGCCGCTCCATGTCGGCGCCCATCTGCTCGGTCCGACGGATGCAGCCCTTGAGGGTCTCGACCAGACGGTGGGGCTCGAAGGGCTTTTCGATGAAATC
>FTCT01004424.1_pt1 | contig 10287 bp, 12 predicted proteins | sample 1658881 | NCBI WGS metagenome assembly FTCT01 (sample SAMEA3914864, study PRJEB12502) | metagenome | biome: forest; material: soil | place: USA | collected 2012-03-12 | depth 0.3 m | reverse complement strand
GGATGTCGACGACCAGGTCGCGTTCCGCCGCGATCGCCGCCGTCGCCCCCGACGCGCGGATCGCCTTCAGGAAGCCGCGGTAGCCGTGTTCATGGCACAGCACCTCGTCCCCCGGCCCGGCGAATGCCTGGGTGACGAGGTGGATCAGCTCCTCCGACCCGGCGGTGCAGACGATGTGGTCGACGTCGATGGAATGGCGCCGCGCGATGGCGTGACGCAACTGGTCCTGGCTCCAGTCCGGATAGCGGTGGATGTGGTTGGCGGCGTTGCGGTAGGCGGCGAGGGCCGCCGGGCTCGGCCCCAGCGGATTCTGCGTCAGCGAAAGATCCATCCACTGCCGCCCATCCTTCGGCGGGCGCAGCGACCGGTAGGGCTTGATCTGGACGATTCCGGGACGGGGACTGAGCAGATCCATAGAACACGGTCTCCGTGGAACGTTGCAGCCGACAACGTGTGACGGGACGGGATTGAACCCCAATCCGGCGCGCGTTTCTACTGATCATTGCGTCGCGCGCCGGAAAAAGGACGGGTTCGATCGTTCAGTTCACGACCGAAGCAATTTGTTCAATGATTCAGGATCTGGCTCAGGAACAGGCGGGTCCGGTCGGACTTGGGATTCGTGAAGAACGAGTCCGGCGTGTCCTGCTCGACGATCTCGCCGCGGTCCATGAAGATCACCCGGTCGGCGACGCTTTTGGCGAAGCCCATCTCATGGGTGACGCACAGCATCGTCATGCCGTCCTCGGCCAGGCCGATCATGACGTCCAGCACCTCCTTGACCATTTCCGGGTCGAGAGCCGAGGTCGGTTCGTCGAACAGCATCACCTTCGGGCTCATGCACAGCGACCGCGCGATGGCGACGCGCTGCTGCTGGCCGCCGGAAAGCTGGCCGGGGTACTTGTTGGCCTGTTCGGCGATGCGCACGCGCTTCAGATAGCGCATGGCCATCTCCTCCGCCTCCGCCTTGGGCTTCTTGCGGACCCAGATGGGGGCGAGCGTGCAGTTCTCCAGCACCGTCAGGTGGGGGAACAGGTTGAAATGCTGGAACACCATGCCGACTTCGCGGCGCACCAGTTCGATGTTCTTCAGGTTGTTGGTCAGCTCGATGCCGTCGACGACGATGCTGCCCTTCTGGTGTTCCTCCAACCGGTTCAGGCAGCGGATCATCGTCGATTTGCCCGACCCCGACGGGCCGCAGACGACGATGCGCTCGCCCTTCTGGACGCTGAGGTCGATGTTCTTCAGGACGTGGAACTCGCCGTACCACTTGTTGACGCCCGTGCAGCGGATGATCTCATCGCCGGCGGAAAGATTGCGGGCCTGTTGGGCGGCCTGGGACATGATGGTTTTCTCCCTTAACGGCGATGGCTGCGGTTCAGGTCGCGTTCCAGCTTCTGGCTGTATTTCGACATGCTGAAGCAGAAGACCCAATAGATCACGCCGACGAACAGGTAGGCCTCGCGGTAGAAGCCACGCCACGCCGGGTCGGACAGCGCCGCCTTGCCGGCACCGAGCAGATCATAGAGGCCGATGATGATGACCAGCGAGGTGTCCTTGAAGAAGCTGATGAAGGTGTTCACCAGCGGCGGGATGGCGGTCGCCAACGCCTGCGGGAGGGTGATCTTCAGCATCTTCTGCCAATAGTTCAGGCCCAGCCCGTCGGCCGCCTCGTACTGCCCCTTGGGGATCGCCTGCAGCCCGCCGCGGATCGCCTCGGCCATATAGGCGGCGGCGAACATGATGAAGGCGACCTGGGCGCGCAGCAGCTTGGGCAGCGGCACGCCTTCGGGCAGGAACAGCGGCAGCATCACCGAGGCCATGAACAGCAGGCTGATCAGCGGCACGCCGCGGATCAGCTCGATGTAGGTGACGCACAGCACCTTGACCGCCGGCATGTTCGACCGCCGGCCCAGCGCCAGCAGGATCGCGGCGGGAAAGGCGACGGCAAGGCCGACCACCGACAGGATCAGGGTCAGCGGCAGGCCGCCCCACAGCGAATTCTCCACCGGGCTGAGGCCGAGCACGCCGCCCCACATCAGGATCCCGACCGCCAGCAGGCCGACGGCCCAGACCAGGCCGAGCCACGGCTTCCAGAAGCGGCGGTCGCAGCTTGCCAGCAGCAGCGCGATGATCAGCATGATGGTCAGCAGCGGCCGCCATTGCTGGTCATAGGGGAAGGTGCCGAACAGGATGAAGCGCAGCTTCTCGCTGATGAAGCCCCAGCAGGCGCCACCACCCAGGCGGCATTCCTGGGAGGTGGCGTCGAAGCCGTGCGACTTGATCACCAGCCAGTTCACGAAGGGCGGGATCGCCGAGGCCAGCAGCGCCAGCACCAGCAGGGTCAGGACCGCGTTATACCAGGTGTTGAACAGGTTGTTCCGCAGCCACGCGATGGGGCCGACGGTGTTGGCCGGCGGACGCTCGTCCGGCAGGCCGACGGTTTTGACAGTGTCGGTCATGGCCGTTACCGCTCCACCAGCGCGATGCGCTTGTTGTACCAGTTCATGAACAGCGAGATGCTGAGGCTGATGGTCAGGTAGCTGCCCATGATCATCGTCACGCCTTCGATCGCCTGGCCGGTCTGGTTCAGCATGGTGTTGGCGATCGACACCAGGTCGGGATAGCCGATGGCGAGCGCCAGCGAACTGTTCTTGGTCAGGTTCAGATACTGGCTGGTCAGCGGCGGCACGATCACCCGCAGCGCCTGCGGCAGCACGACCAGGCGCAGCGTCGGGCCGCTGGGCAAGCCGAGCGAGCGCGCGGCCTCCGTCTGGCCCCAGTTGACGGCGACGATGCCGCTGCGCACCACCTCGGCGATGAAGGCCGAGGTGTAGACGGTCAGGCCGGTCAGGATCGCGAAGAATTCCGGCGAGATCACCAGGCCGCCGACGAAGTTGAAGCCGGCCAGCCGCGGCATGTCGAGCGCCGTCGGCGCCCCGCCCGCCAGGTAGGCGATCAACGGCAGCCCGATCAGCAATCCGGCCACCGCCCGCCCCAGGGGGAAGATCTGGCCGGTGCGCGCCTGCCGGTCCCGGGCCCAGCGGCGCAGGATGAAGGACAGGATCACCGCGACCACGAAGGCGATGCCCACCATGTTCCACACCGGGCTGGCCGACAGCGCCGGCACCCACAGGCCGCGCTGCGACAGGAACACGCCCGGCAGCGGATTGAGCGCGGAGCGCACCGGCGGCAGGCTGTCGGAGACCAGCGCGTACCAGAAGAAGAGCTGCAGCAACGGGGGGATGTTGCGGACGATCTCGACGTAGGTCGAGGCCAGCCTGGCGATCAGCCAGTTGCTGGACAGGCGGGCGACGCCGATCAGCGTGCCGATGACGCTCGCCAGGATGATGCCGATCACCGACACCTTCAGCGTGTTCATCACGCCGACCAGGAAGGCCCGGCCGTAGGTATCCTTCGGCGAATAGTCGATCAGCGACTCGCCGATGCCGAAGGAGGCCTCGCGCCCCAGAAACGAGTATCCGGTGGCGATGGAACGCCGCGCCAGATTGTCGAGCGTGTTGGAAATGAGGAACCAGCCGACCAGCAGGACCGCGCCGACCACCAGAAGCTGGTAGACGACCGCGCGAACCGTCGGGTCGCTGAGGGAAAACGATCTGCCACCCGGTGCCGGGGCACCCTGGGTGGTCCGGGTCTCGGTCGCCACGGACTACTCTCCCCCAACCATCGCGATCCGTGCGGTGCCCACGCGTTCCCGGATTTTCCGGGCGTTTTTCCCACACCGAACGAATGCGACATGTCTCCCAATGCGACGTGATGCGCGGGCGCTTCGATGGCACCCTTCGCGGTCGCTCTTATTCGGAAGGCCGCCCGCTCCCTGTTCGCGGTGGACGGCCTTCGTCCGACAGGCTTACCGGAACGGCGCCGCGTACTGGAGGCCGCCCTTGGTCCACAGCGCGTTCAGGCCGCGCTCCAGCTTCAGCGGGGTGCCGGGGCCGACGTTGCGGTCGAAGATCTCGCCGTAATTGCCGACCTTCTTGATGACGTTGTACGCATACTTCTCATCCAGGCCGAGCGCCTTGCCCATGCCGGGCGAGATGCCGAGGAAACGCTGGACGTCCGGGTTCTTGGTGTTGGCGAACTCGTCCACGTTCTTGGACGTGATGCCGAACTCCTCCGCCTGGATGGCGACGTTGATCGTCCACTTCACGATGTCGAACCACTGGTCGTCGCCATGGCGGACGGCGGGGGCCAGCGGCTCCTTCGAGATGACTTCCGGCAGGATGACGTGGTCGTCCGGAACCGGGGCCACACCGGCGCGGGTCCCGGCGAGGCCGGACACGTCGGTGGTCAGCACGTCGCAGCGGCCGGCGAAATAGGCCGCGTTCACCTCGTCGTTCGACTCGATGACGACCGGGTTGTAGGTCATGTTGTTGGCGCGGAAGTAATCCGCCAGGTTCAGTTCGGTGGTGGTGCCGGACTGGACGCAGACGGTGGCGCCGTTCAGCTCCTTGGCGCTCTTCACGCCGAGCTTCTTGTTCACCATGAAGCCCTGGCCGTCATAGTAGGTGACGGGGGCGAAGTTCAGGCCGACCGAGGTGTCGCGGGTCAGCGTGACCGTGGTGTTGCGCGACAGCAGGTCGACTTCGCCCGACTGGATGGCGGGGAAGCGCTGCTGGGCCGACAGCGGGGTGAACTTCACCTTGTTCGGATCGTTGAAGATCGCGACCGCGACGGCCCGGCAGTAATCCACGTCCAGGCCGGTCCAGTTGCCGGCGCTGTCCGGATTGCCGAAGCCCGGCAGCCCGGCGTTGACGCCGCATTGCAGGAAACCGCGTTGCTTGACGGTGTCCAGCGTGGCGGCGCCGGCACCGGCGGTAGCGGTAACAACCACAGCCGCAGCGGCTGCGGCCAGGATTCCCGATTTCATAATATGAGCTCCACCCTGTTCTTGCGTTTTTCGCGTTTGAGCGGTTCGAAGGGCGCGCCGGACCGCGATACCGACCGGGCACCTGCCCGGATCGCGACGCAGCCATGCGCGTGTGACAAGAGTGCATCAACTTGATCCGACTTGTCGAATCCTCTGTGCGTCGTTGATGTTAGCGGAACGAACCGCCGCCCGAAGAGGCTTTCGGCTGAATCTGTGATGGCCGGGGCCGCCCCGGAATGACAGGATGTTCGGCCACGCACGACGTGCATCCAGCGAAACGGACAGTCGATGAAGGACGTCACCAAGGACACCATTCTGGTCCATGCCGGCCGCGACCCGCGCGCCAACCACGGCATCGTGAACCCGCCGGTCTATCACTGCTCGACCGTGCTGTTCCCGACCCTGGACGCGCTGGAGGAGAGCGACCGCAACACGCTGGAGGGCGTGCATTACGGCCGAATGGGGACGCCGACCTCCTTCGCCTTCGAACAGGCCGTGGCGGAGCTGGAGGGCGGCTGGCGCGCGGTCAACACCGCCTCCGGCCTCGCCGCCATCGCCACCGCGCTGGCGGCCTTCACCAAGGCGGGCGACCATGTGCTGGTCACCGACAGCGCCTATGGCCCGACACGGCGATTCGCCAAAGAGACGCTGGTGCCCTACGGCGTCGAGGTCGAATTCTTCGATCCCTGCGTCGGCGCCGGGATAACCGCCCTGCTGCGGCCGAACACCAGCGTCGTCTTCCTGGAATCGCCGGGATCGCTGACCTTCGAGGTCCAGGACGTGCCGGCGATCGCGGCGGCGGCCAAGACGGTGGGCGCCACCGTCCTGCTGGACAACACCTGGGCGACGCCGCTGTTCTTCCGGCCCTTCGACCATGGGGTCGACGCCTCGATCCATGCCGCGACCAAATACATGGTCGGCCACGCCGACGCGATGCTGGGCGTCGTCACCTGCCGCGACGAGGCGGTCTGGACCGCCGTCAAGAAGGCGGCGACGCGTTTCGGCACCTGCGCCGGACCGGACGACCTGTTCCTCGGCCTGCGGGGCCTGCGCACCCTGTCGGTCCGGTTGCGGCAGCACCAGGACAGCGCGCTGGCGCTCGCCGATTGGCTGGCCGCCCGGCCGGAGGTGACGCGCATCCTGCACCCGGCGCGGCCGGACTTTCCCGGCCATGCGCTGTGGAAGCGGGATTTCGCCGGTTCCAGCGGCCTGTTCTCCGTCATCATCAAGCCGGCGCCGCGGGCGGCGCTGAGCGCGATGCTGGATCATCTGGAACTGTTCGGGATGGGCTATTCCTGGGGCGGCTTCGAAAGCCTGATCCTGCCGACGCGGCCCGCCGGCATCCGCACCGCCACCCGCTGGACCGATCCGGGAATCGTGCTGCGCCTGCATGCCGGACTGGAACATCCCGACGACCTGATCCGCGACCTCGACAACGCGTTCCAGCGTCTGAACAAAGCCCTTTAGAAGACTGTTTTCGAAAGAGAATTTCCATGACGGACGCAAACCCGCTCGACGAGGTCCTGGACGCCGTCCGCTTCAACGCCGACGGGCTGGTTCCGGCCATCGCCCAGGCCGAGGGCACGGCCGAGATCCTGATGATGGCGTGGATGAACCGCGACGCGATCGTCGAAACCCTGTCCACCGGCCGCGTCTGCTACTGGTCGCGCTCGCGCGGCGGCCTGTGGCGCAAGGGCGAGACCTCCGGCCAAATCCAGCGCCTGAAGGATTTCCGCATCGACTGCGACGGCGACACGCTGCTGCTGATCGTCGAGCAGGACGGCGTCGCCTGCCACACCGGCCGACGCAGTTGCTTCTACCGCGCCTGGCGGGACGGAAGGCTGGCCGTCATCCAGGAGGTCGAGACGGATCCGAGCGTCCTGTACGGCAAGCACGACCACAGCCATGGGTGAGGTGCTTTTGATCCCTGTCAACGCGGCGGCTTGGCGCATCGCGTAGAAACATCCTGTCTCTGACTTCCTAATCTTTCCTGTCTCGTTTCTGGGGCCCGGCAACGGGCCTCTTTTTTTGTCCGAAGGCTCTCATCCAAGACCGGACCTCAGGGCCGCGGGCGCGAGCGCGACCAGCGCAACAGGGCGGCGGCGATCGACAGCGGGACGACGACGACCGCGCCGATCAGGATATAGGGCAAGGCCCAGCGCCCGGCGTCGACCAGCAGTTGGACGATCCGGCGCACCGTCTCCCAACTGTCGGTGAGGATGCCGGCCGGATCGATCTGCAGGACCGACAAAACGAAACCGACGACAAAGCACAGCACCAGCGTCTTGACGATCCAGCCCAAGGCACCACCTCACTTCGACCATGGCGAAGCGGAGGCGCGTTCGACACGCGTCCCCAATGCCTGTGAAACGGTCGACCTCCGCTCCGGTTCCCGGACCTCGGGACGAAGGCCGCCCCTCTCGATACGGAGGATCACCATGGCCAAGCCGGATGGACGGATGGGCGAGCGCCATGATTTGTGGGCGGTTGCCAATTTGCTGGTCGGCCGCTACGGCGACGAAGCCGGCCGGCGGGCGAACCGCAACGCCAGGGACGCGGAACGGGACGGCGACCGGGATTCCGGTGCCATCTGGACCGATGTCGGTAGTCTGCTGACGCAGGGGGCCTGCGGGGATCGGCGGGAGCAAAATGGGGCGAACCGGCGGTAGGTGTGACCGCCGCAAGGACGCGGACGCTGCGGTCCGATGCCTGCCGATCCCGTTTCAGGAACCGACCGTCAGCAATCCCGGGCCGGCAATCCCGGATTCGGCGGCGTCGGCCATCATGCCCGGCGCGCGACGTTCCGTTGCGGCGATCGTATAGGGTTGCGGAAGGATGGTGGCCCCCGATCCGAAGGCATACAGGTAGCCTGTAACATCCAGAGAAGGTGCTGCTGGCCGAGGCGGTATAGGTCAGCGTCGTGACGCTCGCGCTGGAGGCGGCGAAACTCGACGCGACCGTGCTGCTTCTGCCGTCGCGAAGCGTCAGGTAAGGCCCTCCCAGCGTGAAGGGACCGGTCGGTCGGCCGGTTGCGGTAATGATCACGGTCTGTCCGGCGCGCAATCGGATCGCATACCAATCGCTGTCGATTCCAACGGAAACTGGTGCCCGTGCCCCCCGCCTCGGGCATGTCCTGCCCGTCGGCCAGGACGGTGATATCGCTCGGATTGTTTTGACGCGTCATGGTCGGGAGTCGATGCCGAGGGTGTGCTACGCGGCCTTGGGCCGTCCCGCCGGTGGGCGGGGATGGTAATGCGCCTCAAACAGCAAGGGGTCACGCTCCATTGCCCGGCAGGCGATCGCCACCGTCCGCGGGATGGCCGTCCCGGTCTTATAGCCGTGGAACGTGCTTTTCCCGACGTTGAGGATGTCCGCCGCCTCTTGGTTGGACAGTCTCATGCGGCCTTGCCACGCGGCGATTTCCTCCGCACCGAAGGGCCGCTGCTGCTCGGCCAGCAGACGCAAGTGAATGTTGTCAATGCCGACGTCGCCTTCCTCGTCCCAGGCGATCACGGTGCCCCACTGGACGACCAGCGGGCGGGCAAGGACGGCGGGATCCTTCAGGATGTCGCATTCCGGCGGTCCGGGCCGTGCCAGCCAACCGGCGATATCGATGTCATCGATGCCCCCGTTCCGCCATCCGATGGTGAGAACGGTGCCGGAGATGGAAACGGTATCGATGCGCGGCGTCTCATTCATCGGGCTTCTCCTTCGGCTCAAGGGTGAAGTAGCGGTCAGGGTTGCAGAGGTTCCATTCGGCGACGATCACCTCTCGGTTGGCGTTGGCCCAATTCAGCGCCTCGCGCTGGATGGCGCGCGGCATGGTGCCTTCCATGACCTCCAGGGTCACGGTGTCAACCTGCGCTTGGAAGTCCGGTCCGATCACATGGAAGTGGCAGGGGTAATGTTCCCGGGTCCGCACCGTCAGAAACCAATTCGAACCCGTCAGCAACTTGCCCATCGTCGCCCCTTGTTGATGAGCTTAATCTAGTCCAAAATCTGAATATGTACAATCGAGTGGGGAAGCGGCCGGCGGCGGCGTCTCGGCTGGGTGGTTTCGTCGCCTCCTCGAAACCTGCGGCATGAAGCGGCAGAAGCGGCACGGCAGCAACCGCCGGCCGACAGGAATTTCCCGGAGAAACTCAGGCGAACATCGACCGAGGCGCGTGTTGCATCCATGTTGCACGGAAAATCCGGCAACGGTTGGGAACCGTTGATTTTCCTAGGTTCCGCTTTGACAGGCCGCGCAACACGCCGAGCAACAAAAAGCCCCGCCGGAGCAAGGCTCAAAGATTGTTCCCGTTCATTATTTCCCCTGGCGACCCCAGCTGGATTCGAACCAGCGACCTATCGCTTAGAAGGCGATTGCTCTATCCAACTGAGCTATGGGGCCGTGCCGGGAGCGGGCGCGCGCGGATCAGAAGCGCGGGCGGTCGGTGCGGAAATTGTCGGCGTAATTGCGGGGACGCACGCGGCGGATCGGCGTGTCGGCCACGGAATAGCTCCAGCCCTTGCGCTCGGCGAAGGCGATGGCTTCTTCCTTGCTGTCGAAGCTGAGACGAACCTGGTTGAGCGTGTCGCCCGAGCTTGTCCAGCCCATCAGCGGTTCCGGACGGCGCGGCGTCTCGATCTCGTAGTCGAGCTGCCAGCGCTGCGTCTTGGCCCGGCCGGACTGCATGGCCGTCTTGCTCGGCTGATAGATCCGGACGTTCATCGCTCCGCGTCTCCCCAAGGTGTTCAGCATCATTCCGGTGGCGATGGTCGGGGAGCCCGGATTCGAACCGGAGACCTCCAGTACCCAAAACTGGCGCGCTACCAGACTGCGCTACACCCCGTCGCCGTGTTGTGAGATACACGAACGCCATGCGCACGGCAAGAAGTCGGCACGCATCGGTGCCGGAGTTTTCCATCCCCTTCGCCGCGAACAGGATTCCCGGTTTGGCCCCTCCCCACATCGCCGTCCCCCGCATCGCCGTCTTCGTGCCTGACCTGACCGACGCGCCGGACCGGCGCGCCGCCGTCGCCCTGGCCCAGGCCCTGCACCGCGCCGGCCAGCCGGTCGACTTGGTGGCGCCGATGGGCGGCGGGGCGCTGCGGGCGCTGCTCGATCCCGGGATCGGGCAGATCGACCTCGCCAAGCGGCATGCCGCGACCGCGCCGCTCGCCCTGGCGCGCTATGTGGCGGAACGGCGCCCGGCCGTGCTGGCGGCCACGGCGCCGGTCGCCTGGGTGGCCCGGCTGGCGGTGCGGCTGGCCCGGACCGGCACGCCGGCCGTGCCGTTGGGCAAGGCTGGCGACCTGGAGGGCGACCGCGCGGCTATTCGTGCCGCAACGCCTCGATGGGGTTGAGGCACGAGGCCCGGCGCGCCGGGTAAAGGCCGAAGAACACGCCGACCAGC
>FTCT01001046.1_pt1 | contig 10312 bp, 11 predicted proteins | sample 1658881 | NCBI WGS metagenome assembly FTCT01 (sample SAMEA3914864, study PRJEB12502) | metagenome | biome: forest; material: soil | place: USA | collected 2012-03-12 | depth 0.3 m | reverse complement strand
GCGCCACGACGATATCGCCGGTCACCTCGGCGATCGTGCTGCGCGTTTCGAAAGTCAACCCGCCCGCCCGCCGATCCGCTTCGGCCAGCCGCAAGGTCGGGATGAGCAGGTTTTCATAGAGATGGGAGAGCGGCTTGCCCTCCGCCGCCTCTTCGCTGATGTCGACGGCCTCGCCGGCATCGTTCGCCAGCATGCGCTGGTAGAGCCTGGTTTCGAGAGAGAGCGCCGGACGGTCGCCGAGCATCACGTCGAGGAAGGTCAACTGCGGCACATGCCGGCCGAGCACCACCAGGCACACCGTCAACGGCATGGCGAGGAGAAGGCCGACCACGCCCCAGATCATCGTCCAGAAGGCCGCCGCCACCAGCACCGACAACGGGGAGAGGCCGGTGCTGGTCCCATACAGCCAAGGTTCGACGATGTTGCCGACGGCCAGTTCCAGGACGACGAAGGTGGCCAGGGTCAGCGCCGGCATGGCCCAGCCGGGCGAAACGGCCAGGGCCACGATGATCGGCAGGCCGGCCGCGATCAGGGATCCGACGAACGGCACAAAGCGCATCAGCCCGGCGATGATGCCCCAGAGCAGAGGGTTGGGCAGGCCGATCGCCCAAAGACCGAGGCCGATCACCACGCCGAACAGGCTGTTCAGGAAGAGCTGCGCGAGGAGGAAGCGGCTGAGGCGGCTGACCCCGTCGTCGATGGCGGCCGTCGTGCGCTGGAGGTCGTTCGATCCCGTCAGGCGGATCAGGCGGTCGCGCAGGTCTTCGCGCTGCAGCAGGATGAAGATGGTGAAGATGCCGACGACACCGGCGGTGGCCAAAGGCCTGAGAATCGGTCCGCCATAGTCCACCAGGATCTGGAACGGCGAGGATTTGCTGTGGACCTCGACGGAGACCGGCTTTGCTTCGGCGCCGGGTTTCCCCCCGGTGTCGTCGGAGGCGGCCGCGATGGCCTTTTCGAGATCGCTGCCGAGGGCGATCAGCCTTTTCGCCAAACCGCCGCCGATGCTGGCGTCGCCCAGGCTCTTGATCTTGGCCAGCAGGTTCTGCTCGTACTCCGGCAACTTCTGGGCAAGGTCCACCACCTGCACCGAAACCAGCGCCGCGGTGCCGCAGAGAAGGAGGGAGGACAGGAGAACCAGGCCGACGACAGCCGGGGTCTTCGGTACGCGCCAGCGCTGCAGCCGTTTGATGACGGGGGCCAGCGCAAAGCTGAACAGGATGGCAAGCGCCAGCGGCTGGAAGACCTCGCGTCCGAAATAAAGCGTGAGCACCGCGGTGACCAGGCAGGCGAGCACGGTGATCGTCGATGTCTGTGGTGGAACGGCCGACGGAAGGGCGGACGGAAGGGCTGTGCTCCTACGCCCGGACATTGTGGTTATCGCTGGCGCTGGCATGCTCTTTTCCTCCGTGGGACGGACCCCGGTGGGCCGTTCCGCTGAATCAATTCCTGATGAGGGGTGTTGTTCCATCGGCCGGACCGGCCTCCGGCGTTACCCTTGCCGGCGCAGGCCGTTGTGAATGGCCGTGGCGGCAATCGCCGCTTCGCCCATGGCGACCGCGATCTGGTTCAGCGTCGAGGCCACATCTCCGGCAGCGTAGAAGCCGGGGACCGTTGTGCGTTGGTGCCGGTCGACGATCAGCCGTCCCTTCTCGTCCAGCGTGGCCGCCACCTGTTCCGCCAGCGCGGAGCGGGCGAGCGTGCCGAGCGCCGCGTAGAGCGTATCGAAAACGAGGGTCCGTCCATTCCGAAGGGTCAAGCGGGCAATCCGCCCGTCCGCGACGGCCACCTCGGCCACCGGCTCCTCCTCCAGCGCCACGCCCGCGGCATCCAGGCCGGCCCGTTCCTGCGACGACGGGCAGATCGACCGGCCGAGGGTCAGCAGCGTGACGTGGGGACTGTAGATCCGGACGAAGAGGGCTTCCCCCAACGCCTCCGTCCCATGACCGAGGACTGCGATGCGATGGTCGATGACCTCATACCCGTCGCAGATCGGGCAGACCCGGATCAGGCCCCGCTGCACGGCGTCGTAAAGGCCGGGCATCGCGGGTTGCTCGTCGATGACCCCGGTGGCGAGCAGAACCGTCTTCGTCTCGACCGTTTGCCCGTCGTCGAGCCTGGCTCGGAAGCCGCGGTCGGCCGGGTACTGCTCCACCGCGATCACCGACCCAGGCCTGATGCGGGCCCCGAAGCGCTCGGCCTGGGCGCGCATCCGGATCAGCAGGTCGGTGCCATGGACACCGCCGGTGAACCCGGCAAGGTTGTGGGTCGTCGGTATCCAGGCGCAACGGCTCTTCGCTTCGTCCACGATCAGCGCGGTGCGGCGGTAGCGGGCAAGATAGAGGGCGGCGGTAAGGCCCGCGGGGCCGCCGCCGACGATCAGGCAATCCAGCATGGACGGCATTGGTCCTCCTGCTTTCAGGCCGGGGGCGAACGGATCGAGCGCCCTTCCGACCCTCGACAAGGGGAACAGGCAAACGTCGCGCAACGTCCTGAATGCTTTCGGCCAATGCGGCAGAAATTCCGAAACGGGCAGCCGGCGGACCTGCTTTTGTGTTCGGCAACGGCGAAGGGGCCGTCTGGCCGGCGGCGTGAAGGGAAGACGAATCTCTTTCGGACTTGCTTGGCCTTGCAGCGAAATTCGCAGCGAATTTCGCAGCGAATTTCAAGGTGCGCGGAACCCGACGCGGTGGAGAACGTTGGCAGACCATACGTCGATATCGTCCCGCGAACGCTTGATCTTCATGAAAATCATCGGGCTGCTCGCCTTGCCAGAGTAACGATTTCACCAGATAACATTAATAGTAAAATTTACGATCACATTATGAATAAACAAACAATAATGAGCGATGTGATGTTTCGTTTGATTGATAATGATAAATTCTGAAGTTTGTCATCAGGAGTTTTTCATGCGCATCCGTTTGGGTTATGTACTGAGCCATACCTTCGTCGCCCCCACACCCATGATCGTGATGCTGAATGTGCATTACTCGCGCATTGCCGATCTGGAGCGCCCCGATCACGTCATCACCAGCCCGTCGGTGCCGATCCAGGGCTATCGTGACAGCTTCGGCAACTGGTGCAGCCGGCTGGTCGCTCCCGCGGGGGATTTCAAGCTGACCGCCGACAGCGTCATCCGGGACGATGGAAAACCCGATCCGGTCGAAACCGGCGCCCTGCAGCACCGGGTGGAGGAACTCCCGTCGGATACGCTGCTTTTCCTGCTCGGCAGCCGCTATTGCGAAACCGACGTCCTATCGGACGAGGCGTGGCGCCTGTTCGCCAAAACCCCGGCGGGCTGGGCGCGGGTGCAGGCGATCTGCGATTTCGTCCACGACCATGTGACCTTCGGCTACGAGCATTCGCGCCCGACGCGGACCGCCGCCGAAACCTATGCCGAGAAGCGCGGGGTTTGCCGCGATTACGCCCATCTCGCCATCACCTTCTGCCGTGCCATGAACATTCCGGCGCGCTACTGCACCGGCTACATCAGCGACATCGGCATGCCGCCGCCCTATGCGCCGATGGATTTCGCGGCCTGGATGGAGGTTTATCTGGGTGGCCGCTGGCATGCCTTCGATCCGCGCAACAACGTCCGCCGCATCGGGCGCGTTCTGATGGGGCAAGGGCGCGACGCAGCCGACGTGCCGCTGACCCACACCTTCGGCCCGAACACGCTGACCGGCTTCCGGGTGTGGACCGACGAACTCCCCGCCTGAGTGGCCTGTCGGTCGGCCCCGGCTGCGGTCGACCCGGGGGCACGCACGCCGTCAGCGGCGGCCTGATTCCGCCCGGCAAGGGCGCGATTGTGAATCGCGATCTTCTCATCTTGCTGTGATGGCCGGCTGGTCATCGGCGGCTGCTGCCGCGCAAATCCGCGTATTGGCAAGCAATTCCAGCCTGTTTTCCTGGATTCCTCCAGAAGGATGCCATTGCTTGAAAAGTTGTGGAGGTCGTATTGCGGATAGAGCCCAGTAATTCGTTGACAATAATGATTGTTAAAATTTCCGGAACGTTGATGGAGCGTTGCTGTTGGGGCCTCAGTGATCCTGATTCGTCGGAGGTAAAGCACATGGCTAACGACCAAGGCCCCAAAAAAGTCGGCGTTTATGACGGCTTAAACGCAGCCGGGCTCAACTGGACGTGGATTGTCGTCGGCCTGATCGTGCTGGCGGTCCTTTTGTATCTCTTCTTCCGCTGAGCCGTGTCCATGCCCGACGGCCGTGAAGAGGTTGTGCCGCTCCATACGGAGACGGTCTCGACCGACAAGCGCCGGATCGAGCGCGGCCGTGTGCGCGTCACCACCAAAGTGACCGAGCACCAGGAAATCGTTCGGCAGGCGCTGGAGCGGGAGGACGTCGAGATCGTCCGGGTTTCAGTGAACCGCGAAATCGGCGTTCGACCCGAAATCCGCCAGGACGGCGTCACCACGATCATCCCGATCGTCGAGGAGGTGCTGGTGGTCGAACGCCGGCTGATGCTGCGCGAGGAGATTCATGTGCGCAAGACCAGCCGCACCGTGCAGGCCGAGCAGCCGGTCACCCTCCGGGCGGAGGAAGCCGTCGTCGAACGCATTGGACAGCCCGGCGGGCGGGCCGCCGGGTCGGATCAACCCATCGAGGATTGAAAAACCATGAGCAAGGTCATTGTTGCCCTCTACGACACCCGCGACGACGCCGAAACGGCCGCCCGCGCCATCGAGGCCGGCGGATTCGACCGTGGCGCCACCGAGATCGCGTCCCACGGCGATGCTGCGCGCGACGGTGGTTTGCTGTCGCGTCTGACCGATTGGAACGTACCGGAAAGCGATGCCCATGTGTATGCCGAGGGCCTGCGCCGCGGTGGCACGCTTTTGATACTGCATACCGAGGACGCCGAGGTGGATCGCGCCGTCGCCGTTCTGGAGCATGGCGCCGTGGTCGATATCGGGCAGCGGGGCGAGGCTTACCGGTCGGCCGGCTGGGTGGGGTACGACGAGACGGCCGCACCCTACGACGAGGTATCGGCCACCGAGGAGCGGAGACGCTACGCGGTGGGCGGCTTGAGCAGCGGTACGCCGCTTAGCAGCGCCGCCGAGGGGTTCCGGACCGCCAATATCACCGATGCCACCATGGAGATGGGCCTGGGTGCCGACCGCGAACAGGTGATCCCGATCACCGAAGAGGAACTCAGCGTCGGAAAGCGCGCGGTGGACCGCGGCACCGTGCATGTGCGCAGCCATGTGGTCGAAACGCCGGTCGAGGAACAGGTCCGGCTGCGCGACGAGACCGTGACCGTCGAGCGGCGTCCGGTGACCCGTGAGGTCGGCGACGTTCCGGCCGATGCCTTCGCCGAGCGTACCATCGAGGTGACCGAAACCGACGAGGAAGCCGTGGTGCAGAAGCGCGTCCAGGTGAAGGAGGAGGTCGTCATACGCTAAGGATGTGGGGGAGCGTGCCCAGACCATCTCCGACACGGTACGCCGCACCGAGCTGGAGATCGACGACGACCGTACCGGTACGGCGCGCGGGGGAGAGCGGACCGTGCGTCGGGATGACGTCGAACGCTAGACTTGCCGTGGAACTCCCGCTTGCATTGCCGTTCTGACGGTCATGACGGCTGAAAAGGGAAGCCGGCGCCTATAAGGCAAAGCAAAAAGCGCGTGCGTGGGAAGCCGTCCCGGTGGACGGCGTTCCCGGGCAGCGCGTCGGGGAAGGACCGGGGACTGGACGGGCCGGTCGGACGATCGCGGTTCGGCCGTGATCGATCGTCAACGGGCGATCATCCCCAGGATGATGGCAACCGGCGTCGCCTGGAACCAGGCGCCGAGGACGCTGCCGACGGACCGCAGAAGGAGGCTGGCCGGGGTCGCCTCGTACCAGGCGGCCGGAAAGGCCAGGACCGGATGCGGGGACGAAGCCCGTTCGTTGCCGGCCTGTGGGAAGGTGATGCTGCTCATGATCGGTCTCCCAGCGCGTGAAGAGAAGGCGGTGTCCGGAAAGCCGTCTTCAGTGGAACAGCGTCCGCAGGGCGATGCCGGCCGGGGTGGCCTGGAACCAGGCGCCGAGGAAGGCGCCGACGGGACGCAGGACGATGTAGGCGGGCGTCGCCTGGAACCAGGCGACCGGGAATTCGGCGACGGCGTGCAGGGCGTCGGTGGAAGCCGGCTGATTGGCGGACTGGTAGGTGGTGGTGTTCATGATCGCTCTCCGTCGGGTTGTCGGCCATTGGATGCTGGCCATCAAGCTGTTGGAGGAACTCTATACTGGTATACAGAATTCCAAATACGCAGTCTGTGCATTGCTGGAAGACTGAAAAATTACGGCTACGCCGAGATTTTCTTTGGCGGATGTTCAAGATCTCGAATGATTTACCTAACGGATGATCTGGGTCTCCGATCGGCCTTGGCAGTTCCGTCCGGCCTTTTGCCGCTGTCGGGATTGCGCCCGGAATCGAACGCGATGGCCATGCTTCGGCCGGCTGCCCCGCTTGACGGGAGCGGGAAGGGTAACGACCTCTGATCCATGCATGACATCGGCCCCGATCCCCTGCAGACCCTGTTCGAGGCCGTCCAGGCGCTGCGGCGCCAGCCGCCCGCACCGGTCGAGGGCTCCCGCACGGCAAGGCTGCTGTCCCAGGGGCGCGCCCGCATGGCGCGCAAGGTCGGAGAGGAGGCCATCGAGGTCGCGATCGAGGCGATGCGCAACGAGCGCGGCGCCGTGGTGATGGAGGCGGCCGACCTGCTCTACAATCTGGTCGTCCTGCTGGCCGATCTCGACATCCCGCCCGCCGAGGTCATGGCCGAACTGCGGCGCCGGGAACGGCTGTACGGCATCGCCGAGAAGCTGCCGAAGGCCGACGAGCCGTCGCCCGCCGGCAGCCTGGCCAAGCGGCGCAAGGTCGAGAGGGGCTGAAGGCGCCGTCAGGGCGTCTCAGGCCGACGGTCATCGGGCCGGCGGTCATCAGGCCAGGGGACCGTGCTTCGGAAAGGTCAGGTCGAATCGCGTGCCACCTTCATCGGTGAAGCGGTGTTCGCCCTGGATCTGCCGGGTGAAGGCGCGCACCAGATCCATCCCCATGGAACGCTTGCCACCCGCCTTCGCGTCACCGCCGTTCGTGGTGCCGCCTTGCCCGATACTGCCTTGTCCGACGCCGTCGTCCTGGATGGTGAGGCGGATGGTCTCGTCCTGGTCTGCCACGGTGATCGCGATGGCGCCGGACATCCGGTCCGCGAAGGCATGCTTGAAGGCGTTCGACACGACCTCGTTCAGGATCAGCGCGAAGGGCACGACGCGTTGCAGGTCGAGGCTGACCGGATCGGCGGCATGGGTGATGCGTACGTCGCGTCCGGGGCGCTGGTAGAAGCTGCGCAGATGGTGGCTGAGCGCGCCGACGAACTCGTCCAGCCGCACCGCCGACACGTCGGTGGTGCGGTAGATCTGTTCGTGGATCAGTCCCATGGTGTTGATGCGGGTCAGCGCCTCGTCGAACGAGGTGCGCAGTTCCGGCGACCGCTGGGCCTGAAGCTCAAGCAGGCTGAGGATGACCTGGAGGTTGTTCTTGACCCGGTGGTGGATGTCGCGCAGCAGGACTTCCTTGTCGGCCAGGGCGCGGTCGAGATGCCGGGTGCGCTCGGCGATGCGGCTTTCCAGGGCCTCGTTCGCGCGGTGCAGGGCGAATTGGGCGTCCGCCGCCTGGCGCGACCGGCGCAGGGCGACAAGGCCCAGCAGGATCAGAAGCAGCGTTGCCGGTCCGGCGAAATAGGCATAGGGCAGCAGGCGCTGGCGCCACGCGGCCTCCAGCGACGCCGTGGCGGTCCCGTAGACGACATAGACCGGCAGGTCGGGCACCTTGCGCCGGGCCATCAGCCGTTCCACCCCGTCGAATGGGGTGACGGCATGAAACACCCCGTCGGTTTCGGCCGCGGCGATCAGTGCGGGGAAACGGCCGATATCCTCGGCCTTGGGATCTCCCGCCAGCGGTTCGCGCACCAGGACGTGACCGTCTTCGCGCAGCAGCATGACCACGTCGTCGCCCGCGCGCAGGACCGAGCGGTAGACGTCGGCGAAATAATGCGGCAGCAGGGACAATTGCGCGACGCCCTGGAAGCTGCCGTCGGGCTGTTCCATGCGGCGGCTGACGGTGAAGAAGACATCCGAGAGGATGCGGCCTTTCAGGCGGGTGCCGATGTGGATGCCGCGCGGTCCGCGGGTGTGGAACTGGAAGTAGTCGCGGTCGACGGCGCTCAACGGCCGCATCGGCCATTCGAAGCTGCTCGCCCGGATCATCCCGGTGGTGTCGGTGATCCAGTAGGATTGCACCTCGGTCGCCGGTGCGCTCATCGCCTTCAGCCGTTCGTGCAGCAGCGGCGACCGCGCGATGCCCTCCCAGCCGAGATCGTCCACCATCCATTCGATGTGGGCCAGGCTGGCGGCATGGATGCCGAGGGTCCTGCTGGCATGCTCCTCCAGCACGCGGGCGATGGCGACGGTGCGGTCGCGGGCCTCGGCGTGAACCTGGACGCGGTATTGATGGGCGATGACGCCCAGCACGACGATGGTCAGCGCCACCGCCACCGCCAGCACCGCCAGCACGGCCGGCCATACCGCGTGCCGGACCGGAGCGGCCGGCGGCAAGGTCCGGCCGGCCGGCGCCTCGTCCTGGCCGTGGTCGACGCCGGCGTGGTTCATCGGTCTCGCGAGGCTGGTGGAAGCGGGCGTGGGGAGATGGCCGCGGATCGCCAGAGCATAGTTCAGGTGCAGGACTGCGTCATCAGACAACCGTTTCGCGGCTGCGCCGCAGACAGCCGTTTCGCAGCTGCGCCGCAGACAGCCGTTTCGCGGCTACGCCGCGCCGCGATCCGCCGAACGCCCGGCGGGCCGGTCGCCGGACCGGTCGCCGTTGCCGCTCTCGCCGCTGCGCTTGGTCTTGAACAGGTGGCAGACGGTGGCCGGGCCGATGTCGAAGCCCTGGTTGCGGGGAAAACGCTGGGCGGCGCGATCCACCGCCTCGCGCGGGTTGGCGGCGACGATCAGGTAGGTCCGCGGCGCCGGCCAGGCGGCGGCCATGCGCGAGTCTTGCGGCGCCTCCTCGCCGCGACGGACGTCCAGCGACCAGATGGTGCCGGGACGGGCGTCGAGCCGGTCGAAGACGTGGTATTTCTCCGTCGGCGCGGCGCGGGCCTGTTCGAACTTTTCCGTGAGATGCTCAACGGCCAGCCGGGCATCGTGGATCTGGTCGTCGAGGGATTCGTTGCGCTGCTTGACCTGGCCGAGGGCACGGGCTTGGTCGAGGATGAGGTGGTCGAGGGACCGCAGCGTTCCCTCCTCCGTGGCCAGCAGCTTCCGGGCGGCGGCCATGCGGCGCTGGCCGATGCGGTTGACGATCACGCTGGCGGCCATCAGCAGCACGGCGCCATAGAGGAAAAGGGCGGTCATGCCGCTCTCGACGCGGCCGCGACGCGCAACGCCGGCCGGTCGATGCGGCCGGCCTCGCCCCCGTTCGAGGGATCGTTCGGGAGCCCGCCGGGGGGGACGGCCCGCTGGACCCGCGGCGCCGCAATGCCGGAGCGGGCGCTGAAGGCGCGCTGGATCGCGGCCATCGCCGTCTCGGGCGTTTCCGCCCAGACATGGACCACGTTGTTGCGTTCCCAGATCTCGCGGGCGAAGACGATGCGGCGCGGCTCGGCGCGGCCGGTCTCGTTGCTGCAGCGCAGGTCGCCCTGGAACAGCACGGTGCCCGGATCCGGCTCGCCGACTTCGTGGACCATCTCGATCTTGGACAGCTTCAGGGAATTGGTCGCCGCCAGGATGCGCGACCGCTCGGCCAGCAGGGCGTCCAGGCTGGCCTGTTTGGCCACCGCCTCCGCCTCGGCGCCGTCGAGGCGGAGCTTCTGGTCGAGCTTTTCGCGTTCCCGCCCCTGGATGCGGCGGCGGACCAGGGCCTGGCGTCCGGCAACGGCGCTGAGCCGCGAGGCCTCGAAAATGACGGACAGGCCGAGCGCGGTAAGGCCCAGGACAAGGACCATCAAGCCGAACAGGTCGATCGCCGGGGGCATGCCGTCACCGTCCGAGGAAGAGCACGGGCGGGAGCGGCGTCCCTTGCAAACCGTTCGCGCTCATCATTACCCTCATCACCATGAATACTTGGCGAAGTATACGGTTTGCGGCAGCGCAGCGACATAGCTTTATCGCGAGGATTGACGGCATAGAGAAACAAGGTCTGCTGATTTGCGACAAATTGAAACGGCCCGCTCCCTCTCCGGAAAATCCGACTTGGAACCGCCGCGCGGCGGTGGTTCCATCCGCGGCGGATCATCGGGACGGCTGTCGGG
>FTCT01004801.1_pt1 | contig 10340 bp, 4 predicted proteins | sample 1658881 | NCBI WGS metagenome assembly FTCT01 (sample SAMEA3914864, study PRJEB12502) | metagenome | biome: forest; material: soil | place: USA | collected 2012-03-12 | depth 0.3 m | reverse complement strand
GACCCTGCTGATGGTGATCGAGCAGAGCCGCAAGCAGGACATCGTCCAGCCGCTGGCCTACGCCTATCGCGTGGCCGACTCCCTGATCTACGCCCAGGCCCGGCGCGACCGTCGCGAGGAAGGTCTGGGCGAGGCCGACTATGGCTGCGAGCTGCCCCTGGCCGACGAGGTGCTGGAGCACAAGCAGCGGGTGGCGGTGTTCGAGGCCGCCCTGCGCCGTCTGTCGCCGATCCGCCGCGAGGTGTTCGTCCGTCGGCACGTGGACGGCCAATCGCGACAGAAGATCGCCGAGGACCTCGACCTGAACCTGGAAACCGTGAAGAAGCATCTTGTCCGCGCCATGGCCGAACTGGCTGGGGTGATGGACACCGCGACCGGCGACGCCGCCGACTGGAAGGGGGCGTCTCGTGAGCGCTAACGACAACGACCTGAGCGTGATGGAAGAGGCGGCCGACTGGATCGACCGGCTGGACGAGCTGTCCGACGCCGAGTTCGTCGAGCTGGCCGCCTGGCTGAACGCCTCGCCCGAGCATTCGGCGGCCTTCGCGTCCCTGCGCCACACCCTGCGCGACACCGCCCTGCTGGACGCCGTCGATCGTATCCGCGCCGAACCGGCCGAGGCGCTGGCCCCCGCTCCGTTCCGCCGAACGTCGTCGGGCGGTTGGCCGCGCGCGGGCCTGATCGCCGCCGGGCTGATGGTCCTGGTGGGCGGTGGTTTCCTGGGCGCGCGACTGTTCGCCGAGCGCGCCGCGCCGCCGATCGATCTGGCCACGGCGGTCGGCGTGCGGGCCGACCATGTGCTCAGCGACACCTCGACCGTCCGCCTCAACGCCGACAGCCACGCCAGCGTCGCCTACAGCCGCAAGGCTCGCGACATCTATCTGCGCCGAGGCGACGCGGTGTTCGAGGTGGCCAAGAACGCGCGCCGTCCGTTCAACGTGATGGCCGGCGACGCCAAGGTGACGGCGGTCGGCACGGTGTTCGAGGTCGACAAGGTCGAGGAGAGCGCCGTCGAGGTTCGGGTGTTCGAAGGGGTCGTCCGCGTGTCGCAGGGCGGCGCGCCGCCCCGGACGCTGCGCCAGGGCGAATGGCTGTTGCTGGCCGCCGATCACACCGCCAGCCGCGGCCGTCTGGCGGCCGGCAGCTACGACGCCTGGCGCGGCGACTGGCTGGAAGCCGACGGCATGCCGCTGAAATACGTGGTGGCCCGCCTCAACCGCTACAGCCCGCAGGCCCTGACCTTGCGCGATCCCCGGATGGGCGAGCTGCGGGTCACGGGCCGGTTCAAGCTGGATCGGCCGGCGGAGGCCCTGGCGATGATCTCGACCTTGCTGGACCTCAAGGTCGAGAAGGCCGGCTCGCGAGTCTATCTGGCCGCGCCGTCCAGGCCGTCCTAGGCCTTCAGATCAGCGGCCGGTCGTCATGCGGCGAAAGACGTCGGTCAGCAGCGTGCCCTGCGGCGGGGCCAGGGCGGCTTCGACGTTGTAGGCGCGAAACAGGCCCGCGTGGGCGCCGGGCGCGGCGTCTTCGTTCGCGGGGCGGACCTCGTCGACCAGCGGAGATTTGGCTTCGGGCGTCGGTTGCGGCGCGGCCGTCGGGACGGCGTCCCATTTCTCGTCCTCGAAGACCTGATACGGCAGGTCCGCCTGATTGATCATCGAGAAGAGACGATTGATGTCGCGGCCCATGACGATACTCCGCCGCAAGAACGCGCGGCTCGGGGGTTAAACGGTCTGCCGGTCCGTTTTCCGGGCGCCAACGAGGCGACCGGCGTCAGGGCCGGGGCGAGCAGTTCTGACCCGGCGCCCCCGCGCTGCCGGATCGAATCGTCATCCCCGGAGGGCGCTGACGAGACCCCCTCTGTTTATAGTAAAGTCGGCAACCTGACCTTTGGACATATTGACCCACGTGGTGGGTTGACGCACCTCGCAAGCCCCTGTGCGTCAAGGCTTTGATGCCTGAAAGCCGAGCGCGGCCTTGCTCCGAACACGGTAAACCGGCCGGCCTAGGCCCGGTGCTCGAACACCAGCGGTCGAGCCAGCGGATCCAGGCAAGTGGTCCGGCTTCCAGGGCTGCCCTGTTCGTGGAGCCAGGTCCCGTAGGCGCCGGCCAGCACCTCGGCCATCAGCGGCGGCCAGGCCCGGTCCGCGTCGTGTTCCAGCAGGCTGGGACAGGCGCCGTGGGTGATGACGATATGGTCTCCGACAGCGGCCAGTTGCGACCAGCCCCAGTCCATGGCGGCCAGCGTCGCGTTGAGTTCGCCCTGCAGCGCCTCCAGCGTCGCGACCGGCGCGAGGGGGTGCAGCCGGGCCACGCGCGCGCCGGTCGCGCGCATGAAGGCCGCCGAGCCGGACGGGTCGGCCACCGACTGCAGCTCTTGCGCCATGGCCGTCAGGAACGACGCCCACTGGCGGTCGACCTGACGGCGCCGCAGATGGTCCAGTTCCTGGGCTTCGGGCGACGGAGGCGGCTTTTTCATGGGGTCCTGCCCTCCCCCAGGGTCTGGCGGACGCTGACGCTGATGGATGTCTCGTTGTAGTCGCCGAACGTGTTGAAGTTCAGCGCGCCGGACAGGCTGGTGCCGGGCCGGAACTGGTAGTCTCCCGACAGGCCGCCCGCCACGCCGAAGCCGCTGGCGCTTTGCGGCAGATAGCGGGCGAAGACGTCGGTGTTCAGCGCGGCCAGGCTGTTGAGCTCGCCTTGCAACGCCGGATCCATCGGGAAATAGGCCGCGCCGGCCTCGCTGTAGGTCTCGTAGCCGGGCGCGACCTCGCCCCGGAAGCGCCAGTTGCCCCAGCGCCCGCGAACGCTGACCGGCGCCGTCAGGCTGGTGAACGACTTGGGGCTGAAATAGCCGCCGTGGCCCAGGCTGAAAAAGTTCTGGTTGTTGTCGTAGCCCTGCTGGTTGAGGTTGAAGCCGACCTGAACTTCGGTGTCGCCCTGTCTGTAGGGTCGGATATAGCCGCCGAGATTGACCTGGTAGCCGTTGTTGTCGCGCACGTGCAGGCCGTCGTAAGCGCTGTAGCTGGCGTCGCCGTACAGGCCCGAGGCGCCGTCGTCGTACGACAGGCTGACGCCGCCGCCGCTGCGCATCACCCGGCCGTAGCGCTGACCGGTCACCGGATCGCGGGTCCCCGTATAGGCGATGACGCTGTCGGTCACCGGCCGGCGCTCGACCCACAGCTTGCCCTGGCCCGAGCGGCCCAGGCGGGGCGACCAGGACGCGCCGCCCGCGACCTCGACCGCGCCGAAACCGATGGGCGTCGTGCCGATATCGGCCGCGACGCTTCCGGCCTGGACCGCCAGATTGACCGCCGCCCCGGCCGCGCTCTGGGTTCCGGGCGTGGGATAGACGGGCGCGAAGGCGCCGACGATGGCGCGGGCGTTGATGATCTGGTTGCCGCCGAACCGCTGCTCGGCGCTGCCGGACGGCGTGCCGGAGTCGATGCTGACGGGCGAAACCGAGGCGGTGAGCCGCGCGCCGCCCAGCGAACCGGCGACCGAGGCCTGGGCCGACAGTTCGTCCAGCTTGCTGAGGCCCGCCTCGCCCGATCGCGTGCGGATCTTGGCCGAACCGGCGACCTCGGCGGCGGTGCGGGCGCTCAGCTCCGCGATCTGCCGGTCGATGTCGTTGGTGACGGGATCGCCGGCCGCCTGTGGCGAGACGAACGGACTTCCGCCGCCCGGGGCGAGATAGGCCTGGGCGGGTGATCGCGTCGTGGCCTCCCCGCCCCGTCCGCCGCGCCCGGTGAACGGAAAGGCGACGCCCGCATAGGGGGCAGGCGTCGAGGGAGGCGGCCCAACCTGGGCGACCTCGCGGGGGCGTGGGGCTGGAACGTTCAAGAGGTCCGGTTGACCCAGGCCGCCATTGGAGAGGACGGCGGGAGAAGGCGACGCGGACATGCCCGTTGGACCGAAGCGCGAAGCCGAAATCGGAATCGGAACGGCGCGGTCACGGGCGAACGGATTGGGTCCCAGTCCGCCGCCCCCGTCGGCGGGCGCGCCCGGCGCCAGGATGGCGTCGAGCCCGCCGCCCATGACCGAGGCCGTCGAGGGCTGGCGCAGGGCCCTGGCCTTTCGCAGGGCCTGCAGGGCGGCGGCTTCGTCGCCCGCCTGGCGCTCGATCCGGGCCTGCAGCAGATAGAGGTCGGGGTCCTGGGGCGAGGCCGCCAGGGCCTGGGCGGCGACGGTCCGGGCCGAGGCGATGTCGCCCTTGGCGGCGTAGGCGTCGGCGAGACCTGTCAGGCCCTCCTTGTCGCCGGGCTTGGCGCGCAGCAGGGCGCCGTAGGCCCGCACCGCGTCGTCGTTCATGCCGCCAGCCTGATAGACCCGTCCCAGGGGCGCCAGCAGGCGCGTGCTGCGCGGCGCCACGGCGAAGGCGGCCGACAGCACGTCGAAGGCGCTGGCCAGGTCGCCGGACTGGCGCAGGCGGTCGGCCCGCTCGGCCCCCAGCGAGGCGGTCAGGTCGGCGACCTGCTGAACGCCCTGGGGCGTCGAACCGGCCCGCGCCGCGGCCTGGCGGATCAGGGCGGCGGCCTCGGCGTCGTGTCCCGCCCGGGCCAGGACCGTGACCATGCCGTCATAGCTGGCGGGCGGCTCGGTCACGCCGGTGACCAGGGTCTGCTGGGCCAGAGCCAGGGCCGTCTGCTGGTCGCCCAGGTCGTAGAGCGCCACGGCCACGCGGCCGGCGACCTCGGGCGGCAGGTCGGTCCGCGCCGCCACGGTGCGCAGATAGCCGGGGCCCCCGCCGCGCTTGGCCTGGTCGATGGTCGCGTCGATCTCCAGGCGCGACCGCAGGGTGGTGACGGCCGGCGTCATTTGGGCGGCCGGAACGCGGTTGATCAGGGCCAGGGCGTCGGCGGGGCGTCCCTGCTGGTCGGCGAACAGGGCGGCGGCCTGGAGCTGTTCGGGCCCGCCGCCCGCCGCGACGGGGGCCATCAGCCCCTCGGCCGAGGCGGTCTCGCCCTGCCCCGCCAGGAACCGCGCGAAGTCCAGGCGGACCCAGGGATCGTTCGGCGCGGCGGCCAGGGCGGCCTCGAACGCGGTGTTCGCGCCGGAAAGATCGCCGCTGGCCCAGAGCCGGTTGGCGCGGTCGTGATCGAGGCGCCCGCGAGCGGTGTTCTGGCCGCTCTGGTCCAGCTGGAAGGCCGGCGACTGGGCCGCCAGGGCCTCGGCCTCGCCGGCCCGGTTCTGGTCCAGCAACGCCTGGACCAGGCCCTGCTGCGCCTCGGCCTGGCCCGGCGAGGCGGCCAGGATCTGGCGATAGACCGCCTCGGCCTCGGCGGCCTTGCCCTGGCGGCGCAGGGCTTCGGCCAGCAGGCCTTGGGCCATGCCGCGATCGGGATAGGCGGGGCCGGTCAGCGGCTTGAGCACCCGTTCGGCCTCGTCGGCCCGACCCTGGTCCAGCGCCGCCTGACCCTGTTGCAGGCCGGCGTAGAACCGGGCGCTGGTCAGGGCTTCCTTCCAGCGGCCGGCGGTGGCGGGACTGGCGCGTCCCGCGCGGTCCAGCAGGTCGGCCGCCTCGGCGAAGCGTTGGCCGCGCAGGCGGGTCAGACCCAGGCCGCCCAGGGCGTCGGCGTCATTGGACCGCCGGGCGAGCGCCGCCTGGAACCGCGCCTCGGCGGTGGCCAGGTCATTGCGCTCCAACGCCGCGAAGCCTTCGGCCCGGCCCTTGGCGCTGGGATCCACGGCCGGCGTCGCCGCCACGGGGGCGGGCTTGCTGGCGTCGGCCAGCTTGCGGCTGATGTCGGCGTCGCCGGGATGGGCGGCGAGATAGTCGTTGAACAGGCCGGCATTGCGCGGCGAGGCGTCGATCCAGACCAGCGCCTGGCGCCACGCGGCGGCGGCCTTGCCCGCCGTCGGCCCGCCGCCGGTCGAAAGCTTGGCCAGCAGCGCGATCCCCTCGCGACGGCTGCCCTCGCGATAGGTCAGCGCCTGGCCGAGCGCCAGCTGCACATTGGCGTCGCCCGGCTTGCGCGCGGCCAGCGCCCGCAAGCCCTCCTGCGCCTGGGTCAGGCCGCCCGGGGCTCCGGCCAGGGTCTGGTAGTATTCCAGCGCCACGGAGTCCGGGGGCGTCGACCCGCCGAACGCCTGGCGGTAGGCGGCGGCCGCCGCCGCGTTCTCCCCCCGTCTCGCCAAGGCCCGGGCCTGGTCTAGGCCGTCGTTTCGGGGTTGCGCGGGCGACGCGGCCGGACTGTCGAGGGCGGCCAGGCCCTTTCGCGCGGCGGCGTTGCCGGGATCGACGGCCAGGGCGCGGCGATAGGCGTCACCGGCCAGGTCCTTGCGGCCCTTCTGGCTCCAGAAATCACCCTGCCGGACCAGCGCCGCCACGCCGGGATTGGCCGTGGTCTGGGCCGTCGCCACGCCGCCGCCGCCCGCCAGCAGGATGGCGGCCAGCGCGCTTTCAAGTCCAAGCCCGCGACGCTTGCTCATCGGGCGCTTCCTCCCTTCAGGCGTCGGCTGGCGATCAGGCGCAGCGCGACGATCAGGGGAACCGAGAGGACAAGGCCCGCGGCGAAGATGGCCAGGGCCAGGATGACCGGCCTCTGGCTGAGCCACCACATGATGAAGACCGGCCACGGCAGGTCTCCCGTCTGGAAGCTCTCGCCGACATGGAAGCTGGAGAAGCCTGTCTCGGTGACCAGCGACAGGTCGCCCTGCAGGCGGGCGTTCTGGGTCGGGTCGTCCATGCGGGTGACGATCGTCGGCAGCCGGGTCGGATCACTGGACAGGATCGCCACGACCGCGCGGCCCCGGTCGAAGGGCGAGCGGAAACTGACCAGGCCGTCGAAGTCGTCCTCGGCCACCAGCAGCTCGTCCGCGTGACGGCGCGCGGCGGCCTGCTGGGCGTCGGCCATCAGGAACACCCGGCGGATCGGTGAGCTGACCTGCAGGCGCAGCACGCCGTTGTCGAGGTGGAACGGCGACTTGGCGAACAGCGCGGGGAACCGCTCGGTCATGCCCGGTCGCCCCAGCAGCAGGACGTCGCGGCCCTTCAGCGCTTCGCCGTCCACCGTGCGCGCGACGGCGACCCGGGTCGTGGGCGCGCCGGTGACGTTGCCGAACCGCCCCATCAGGCCCAGGAACGCCTCGATGTCGGCCGGGCCGAGGTTCGGCTCGAGGATCACCGTCGTGCGGTCCAGGTCGGCGTTGCGCGTGAAGGGAAATCCGGCGCTGGCGAAGAAGGCCAGGTTGGGCAGGCTGGCGAAATGGCGGCCGTGGGTGAGGTCGATGGCGCTGTCGGGATCGATCCCGCTCATGAAGTTGGTCGGCTGCTGCCCCTGGCAGGCCCCGGTCTTGTTGGCCTTGATGTCGAAATAGAACTGCAGCTGGCTGGAGCCGAACAGCAGATACGGCGGCAGGATCAGGCCGTGCTCGTTGCGGGCGAAGCGGTTGAAGATGTTCCGCACCTGGGTGGCGCTGTCCTGCTGGGTGAGCGGATACGACCGCAGCCACTGATTGTTCAGCGAGATGTCGAGCCGCGATTGCTGGCGGTCGAACCAGGGGCCCTTGGGATAGCGGTAGCGCAGCGTCACCGGCGCGCCCTGGGCGGGCCAGAGGAAGAGGTCGGGCGCGACGCGGAACGGCACGTTCACGGGAGCCGGAGACAGTCCGGGCGCGCGAAGGCTGCTGGGCTCGACCAGTTCGCCGAAGCGCACGGGCCGGTCCATGGCCAGCCAGCGCGGCGCGTCATAGGGCGCGCGCGGCGCGATCAGCGAGGTGTCGACCTGGGCCGTCGCGCCGGTCAGCCCGCCCTGGGCGATGCTGAGCGCCAGGGCTGCCCGGCGGACCTCCCCGTCGTCGCGGCCGACCACCAGCAGGAGCTGATGGTCGGGGGCCTGGGGATTGGCGACCACGGCCAGGGTCGGCCCCGTCACCGTCGGCAAGGTCAGGCCGCCCACGGTCTGCTGGGACAGGCCGAAGACCACCCCCTCTCCGCTGGGCAGCGCGTTGATCAGCACCGGGAAGCCGAAGCCCCGGTAGCTGGCCTTCATGCCGAAATAGGACGCCGCGGCCCCGGCGCCGCGCAGCACGGTGTCGGACGGCGTCTGGGCGAAGACGAACGGCAAGACCAACTTGCCGCCGCCCGGGTCGAAGAACGGCTCGGGCAAGGCCGACAGGTTCGGCGCCAGCGGCAGGCGTGAAACGGTGAGCTCCAGCCGCGATCGCTGGTTGCTGATCGTCATCCACAGGGATGAGTGCTGCGGATCCTCGCAGCCTCGGGTGTAGTGGCCCAGGAAACGCAGGTTCAGCTGGTTGTCGCGCAGGAAGAGCGCCGGATCGATCGGGATCGACCATTCGCTCCCGCCCGCCCTGTCCGGCGTCAGCATCACCGCGCCGGCGGGCTCGCCGTTCAGGCTCACGGCGAGCTGGCTCAGGTCGCCCAGCAACGACGGCGAGAAGGCGCCTGAAATCACCAGACGCGCGCCGGTCACCACTTCGTCGCGCCGCAGGGTGAAGGGCGCGCCGGCCTCGCCCTGGACGCCGCGCAGCTGCAGCGGCTGGCCAAAGCCCAGGTCCTTGAGGGTCAAGGTCCGGACCGCTCCCGCGGGCGTCGGCGTGGTCGCGGCGACGTCGGGAACCGCCTGGGCCTGGGCCTTTCCGCCCAGCGTCAGGCTCGCCGCCAGGGCCAGGCCGATCAGGATCGCCGCGGCGCCGCCCGGACCGCCGTTCGCCCGGACGCGAGGGGTCAGGCCCGCCGGCTTGTCGGCGCGCCGCCAGATGATGCTGGCGCTGGCCCGGACCAGGCCCGCCAGGGCGGTCAGGGGCTGGACCGGCGCCCAGTGGCCGTTGGGCTGCCAGGCGTCGGCGCGGCCCAGCACCGTGCGGACCAGGTCGCGGCGTTCGGCGAACCCCAGGGGCAGGAATTGCACGCGCAGGACTCCCTGATCGAACATCACCGTTCGGGCGCCGAAGCGCCGGGCCCGGTCATCGAAGTCGAATTCCAGCGCGACCAGGTGGCGGTCCGATCCCCACAGGCCGTCGGGCACCACGGCCGACAGTCCGCCCATCGAGACGTCGCGGGTCTCGACCTGCAGCACCTCGCCGCTGGCCAGGTGGAGCCTGGCGGGCAGATGGGCGTCGACGCGGACATGGTTGCGGATCTGGCGGGTCTCGCGCCCGACCGAGATCGCGGCCAGCAGCACCAGCAGGCTGAACAGGGTCCAGACGGTGTTCAGCATGATGGTGAAGGTGCTGATCCGGTCCAAGTCTCCGACCAGGATCCGCGAGACCCCCAGGGCCAGGCCCAGGATCAGCAGGCCGGCGACCAGGATGTGCGGCCACATCAGCGGCCAGTCGAAATAGCCCTTCTCGAGCCGCCCCCCCTTGTCGGTGACGTTGAACTTGCCGCGCTTGGGGTCGATCATCGTCACCAGCGTGGGGCCCAGCAGGTGGAAGGCCAGCAGCGTCTCGTAGATCTCGCCCCAGAACGCCATGCGCTCCTCGCCCTGCATGCGGTTGTTGGTGACGATCGAGTGCACCAGGTGCGGCAGGGCGTAGGCCAGGATCATGGGCGCCGAGGCGCTGATGATGTTCGCGCCGCCCAGCAGGAAGGCCAGCGGCGAGGTCAGGAAGACGATGCGCGGCAGCGGAAACTGGAAGTGCAGCATGGCGTTCAGGTAGCAAAGCCGCTGCGGCCAGCTGAGGCCCTTGCCGGTCAGCGGATTGTCGATCCGGAAGATCTGGGTCATGCCCCGCGCCCAGCGGATGCGCTGGCCGATGTGCAGGGCCAGGCGTTCGGTCGCCAGGCCCGCCGACAGCCGGATCTCCAGGAAGGCGGTGTTCCAGCCCAGGCGCTGGAGTTTCAGCGCGGTGTGGGCGTCCTCGGTGACGGTCTCGTGGGCGAAGCCGTCGGTCTGGTCCAGGGCCGACCGCCGCAGCACCGCGCAGGAGCCGCAGAAGAAGGCCGCGTTCCACAGGTCGTTGCCGGGCTGCACGACGCCGTAGAACAGGTCGCCCTCCCCCGGGATGTCGTGCACCGTCTGGATGTTCCGCTGCACCGGATCGGGCGAATAGAAATGGTGCGGGGTCTGCAGCAGGGCCAGCCGCGCGTCTTCCTGGAACCAGCCGACGGTCATCTGCAGGAAGGCGCGCGTGGGGATATGGTCGCAGTCGAAGATGCAGACCAGCTCGGCGTCTGTCAGCTCCAGGGCGTGGTTCAGGTTGCCGGCCTTGGCGCCCTTGTTGTCCGGTCGCGTGACGTAGGTGCAGCCGGCCATCTCGGCGAAGGCGCGGAACTCGGGCCGCTTGCCGTCGTCGAGCAGATAGACCCGGAAGCGATCGCGCGGATAGTCCATGCTCAGCGCCGCCAGGACCGTGTCCTGCACGATCTCCAGGCT
>FTCT01001252.1_pt1 | contig 10341 bp, 10 predicted proteins | sample 1658881 | NCBI WGS metagenome assembly FTCT01 (sample SAMEA3914864, study PRJEB12502) | metagenome | biome: forest; material: soil | place: USA | collected 2012-03-12 | depth 0.3 m | reverse complement strand
GAAGGTGTTCTTCTTCTTGTCCTTCTTGCCGTCCAGGAACCAGCCCCAGCCCTTTTCCGAGCCGCCGCGCGGGCAGGCCGTGGCCCAGATCCAGCCGCGGTCCACGAGGGACAGGTTCCGGATCGAGAAGCTGGGCTCCATGGCGATGCCGTAGCTGCCGTAGCCGTACAGCAGCAGCGGGGCCGAGCCGTCCAGCGGCGTTCCCTTCTTCATCAGGATGAAGATCGGGACCTCGGTCCCGTCGGACGCCTTGGCGTTCAGGCGGCGGGTCTCGTATTGGGCCGGATCGTGGCCTGAGGGGATCTCCTGGGTCTTGCGCAGAGTGCGGGTGCGGGTCGCCATGTCGTAGTCGAACCACTGTCGGGGCGTGGTCATCGAGTTGTAGACGAAGCGCACGGTGGCGGTGTCGTACTCGTAGCCGCCTTCCAGGGAGAGGGCGTAGGCGGCCTCGTCGAAGGCGATGGTGTGCTCGTCGCCATTCGCGGCGGTGACCACGACTTGATTCAGCGCGTCGACCTTCTCCAACCGCACGAACCAGCTCTTGAAGGCCATGGTCCCGGAGATCAGGCGGCCCGGCTGGTGAACGATCCAGTCCTTCCAGTTCGCCTTACCGGTGGCGGTTTCCGGCGTCGTGACCAACTTCCAGTCCACAGCGCCGTCGGCGTTGGTGCGGACCACGAAATGGTCGTTCCAGTGCTCGACATCGTAGCGCAGGCCCACCTCGCGCGGGTGGAAGACCACCGGCTCGGCGGTGGGCGTCGCGGCTGGGATGATCAGCGCCTCGCTGGTCTCCTGGTTGCCGCACGAGATGACGACGAACTTTTCCGACGACGTGACGCCAACGCCGATGAAGAAGCCCTCGTCCGGCTCGTCATAGATCAGCACGTCGTCTTCAGCCGCGCCCGTCGCCGGGCGGCGATAGATCTTGGCCGGGCGGCCGTTGTCGTCGCGGAACGTCCAGAACAGCCACTGGCTGTCGGGCGAGAAGCAGAAATCGCCCGTGGTGCTGTCGACGGGGCTTTCCAGGACCTTGCCGGTCGCCAAGTCCTTCACATGGATGCGATAGACTTCCGAGCCCTGCTCGTCGACGGCCCAGGCGTAGAGCTTGTGATCCGGCGAGTGGCTGGCCGCGCCCACCTGGTAGAAGGCCTTGCCCTTCGACTCGGCTTCCTCGTCCAGCAGTACCTCTTCGCTTTCGCCGCCGCGCGGCTTGCGGGCGTGAATCGGATGCTGGGCGCCCTTGTCGAAGCGGCTGTAATATTCGAACGGACCGTCGGGCGCAGGGACGGAGGCGTCGTCCTCCTTGATGCGACCTTTCATCTCCTCGAACATCGCCGTCTGCAGCGCTTCGGTCGAGGCCAGCATCGCCTTGGCGTAGGCGTTCTCGGCGGTCAGGGGTTCCTTGACGTCGGCCTTGATCAGGGCCGGATCGCGCAGAACCTTCTGCCAGTTGTCGTCCTTCATCCAGGCATAGTCGTCGGTGCGGACGCGACCCAGCTGCTCGATGATCTTGGGAACCTTGCGCGCGACCGGAGGCGTGGGGCGGGCGGCGTCTGAGGACATGGCGGATCCGGAAGCTATTTCAGGAAGGACTGTGGGGGCTGACGTAAGCGCGGCGGCCGCGCTCGTCATCATCTCTCGCCGGTTCATGGCCAGAATTTTCCCCAACAGGCTCTAACGCACGAGTGCGGCAGAACGACAACTTGCGGCGGAAGAATCCTGTGGTCAAACTCACTCAAGTGTCGGGATAGTAAGCGTAACTGTAGGGGGCGATATGGCCTGGGATCTGTCCGTCGACCTGATCAAGGCGACGGTCCAGCTTGAGCAGCCGCTGGGCGATGGTTCGCGCACGGTGGGCACGGGCTTTCTGATTTCCGATCCCACGCCGGACGGCAAGCCGCGCACCATCCTGGTCACGGCCGCCCACGTGTTCGACAAGATGCCCTCGGCCTCGGCCAAGATCGGCTATCGCATCCAGGGCAAGGATGGCGTCTGGCGCTTCGATCCCGAGACCTTGAAGATCCGAGACGGCGACCATCCGCTGTGGACCAAGCACCCCACCCGCGACGTCGCGGCCATGGTGGTCGAGGCCCCGCCCGAGTTCGTCAAGGCGGCCATCCCGATCAACTACCTGGCCCAGGACGACACCTTCAACAAATACAACCTCGGTCCCGGCGACGAGATGATGGCGCTGGGCTTCCCGCGCGGTCTGTCGGCCAATCCGGCCGGGTTCCCGATCCTGCGCTCGGGCCGCGTGGCCAGCTATCCGCTGGCTCCGGCGAGCAACTTCCCGACCTTCCTGATGGACTTCTCGGTGTTCCCCGGCAATTCGGGCGGGCCGGTTTTCATGGCCGAGGGCGCGCGCCGCCGGCCGGGCTCGGACCAGACCCAGGAAGTGCAGTTCGTCGCGGGTCTCCTGACCCAGCAGGTCGAGCTGTCGGGCGAGCGCCTGGAGATCGGCATCGTCACCCACGCCAAGTTCATCCGCGAGACGCTGGGCATTCTCGACAAGCTGCCGGGCGCGACGATCACCCAGGCCAAAGCGTCCAAGCCCGCCAAGCCCGAGCCGAACATGCCGCCGGCCACCCCGGCGGTGGCGATCTCGGCCATGGCGATGGGCGCGTCGCACTAGGCGCGATTTAGCGGAACTGGATTTCGGAGCGCCCGTTTCTTCTGCAACGCACAACAACTAGCAGCAGGAGCGAGCCATGAGCACCAATCGTGTCGAAGGCGCCATCGACAAGGGCGCGGGCGCCGTCAAGGAAGCCGCCGGCAAGGCCGTCGGCAACGAACGTCTGGAAGCCGAGGGCGCCGCCCAAAAGGCCAAGGGCGACATCCAGAACAAGGTCGGCAAGGTCCAGGACAAGCTGGGCGACGCGATCAAGCACTAGTTGCTCGATACGACCTGACGAAGCGGCCGCCGGAGCGATCCGGCGGCCGTTTTGCGTTGGGCTGGACTTAGCGCCCCCTCCGTCTCGCTGCGTATTCGCAGCGATCCACCTCCCCCGCTACGCAGGGGAGGAGAAGACCCTCCTCACCCGTGAAACGGGGGAGGTGGCGCGGCGCGGATACGCGCCGGGACGGAGGGGGCGCTCGTAACCGTCAATCCTGGCCTACCCCTTCGCAAACCGCAAAATATCCCCGTTCAACCGCTCGATGTGCGTGAACATCAGCCCATGCGGCCCGCCCTCATAGACCACCAGCTCGGCATTCGGCGCCAAGGCCGCATAGCGCCGTCCGCTGGTTTCCAGCGGGGTCGAGGCGTCCTTGTCGCCCTGGATGACCAGCACCGGGACCTTCAGGTTCGGGATCTCGGGCCGGAAGTCGGCGGCGGTGGCGGCGCGGTTGCACTCCACTAGGGCCCGGGTGGTCGTCCCGAGCATCAAGCTCCGCACCCAGTCCATCATCTCGGTCGAGGTGTCGGGCAGGACGAACGGTCGGGCGTTCTGCGCCAGCCAGCGCGGATAGTCGCGCAGCAGCACGTGCTGGCGGAACTGCTCGAACATCTCGGGCGGCAGGCCGGTCGGATTGTCGGCCTTGCGGGCCGGGCAGGGGTCCAGCGGGGCCAGCAGCAGCACCTTGGCCACCCGCGCGCCGCCGTGGCGGGTGAAGTAGCGCACGACCTCGCCGCCGGCCATCGAATGGGCGACCAGCACCACGTCACGCAGGTCCAGCTGCTCCAGCACCGCCGCCAGGTCGTCGGCCAGGCTGTCGTAGTCATAGCCTTTCCACGAGGCGTCCGAACGGCCGTGGCCGCGACGATCATAGGCGATGCAGCGCAGGCCCTGGTCCGACAGCGCGGCGGCCTGATAGGCCCAGCATTCCGACGGCAGGCCCCAGCCGGCCAGGAACACCACCGGGCGGCCCTCGCCCCAGTCGCGATGGAAGAGGCGCGTCCCGTCGCGGGCGACGATCTGGTCCGAGCGCCGGGGCCTGGCGGCGGGCGCGGCGTTGGCCGGCGCCGGCAGGCTGGCGACGATAGCGCCGATACCGGTCATCACGGTCAGGGCCTGGCGGCGGGGCAGGGGAGCGGGGGGCATGGCGTGTCTCCGGCGGGGTGATCCAGTGACCCCAGGATTTGCCCGGCCGCGCCCAGCGTCGATTACGCGCCAGGTAATGGCGAAGGCGCGCGGGCGGCCCTAGCTTGCCGGCATGGATACGACCACAGCCCCCAGCACGATCGGCGAGCGCTTGCGCGACTGGCGTCAGAAGCGCCGGCTCAGCCAGATGGACCTGGCCCTCGACGCCGAGTGCTCGACCCGCCACCTCTCGTTCCTGGAGACCGGTCGCGCCGCGCCCAGCCGCGACATGGTCCTGCGCCTGGCCGAGCGGCTGGAGGTTCCCTTGCGCGAACGCAACGCCCTGCTGCTGGCCGCCGGCTTCGCGCCGGTCTTTCCCGAACGCGGCTATGACGATCCGGACCTGGCCGGCGTGCGCGAGACGGTGCAGGCGGTGCTGGACGCCCACACGCCGTTCCCGGCCCTGGCCATCGACCGCCGCTGGGTCCTGCTGGCCAGCAACGCGGCTCTCGCGCCGCTTTTGGACGGCGTGTCGCCGAAGCTGATGGAGGGTCCGATCAATGTGCTGCGGGTGTCGCTGCATCCCGACGGCGTCGCCCCGCGCATCGCCAATTTGGCCGAATGGCGCGGCCACATCCTCTCGCGCCTGCGCCGCCAGCTGGCCGACAGCGGCGACGCCGAACTGGCCGACCTGATCAAGGAGCTGTCGGCCTATCCCGGCGGCGAGGCCCACCCGCGCGCCGGCGACGGCCTGATCGCCGCGCCGCTGCGGCTGAAGACGCCGGGCGGAGAGCTGTCGTTCCTGTCGGCCACCATGACCTTCGGCTCGCCGCTGGACGTGCTGGTCTCGGAGCTGGCGATCGAGACCTTCCTGCCCGCCGACGCAGCGACCGCGAGGGCTCTTCAGTCGACCTCTTCGTAGGTCGCCGCGTAGTCGACGGGGAAGTTCACCGACCGGGCGATGAAGCAGACCTTGTGGATCTCGTGGTGGATGGCGTCGGCCTTGGCCAGGTCGGCGCCGCGCTCGACCGTGATGTGCGGCTTCAGCGTGGCGCGTACGAAGAGGCCCGCGCCGTCGGGCGTGCTTTCGCCGACGCCGATCGGTTGGTCCTGGTAGCCGCGCACCACGATCCCGGCGTTGCTGGCCAGGTGCAGGTACCAAAGCATGTGGCAGGCGCTGAGCGAGGCCAGCAGCAGGTCTTCGGGATTGTGCAGGGCCGGGTCGCCGCCCAGCAGCGGGTCGTTGGAGCAGTTCACGACGGGCTTGCCGGGCGTGGCGATGTTCCAGGTGCGGTCATAGCCGCGATAGGTGCGCGTGCCGTCGCCGCGATCGCCGGTCCATTCGACCAGGCTGGTGTAGTCGTGCTGCTTGGCCATGCTCAACGCTCCTCGGTTTACCGATCCTGGGGCGGGACGTCCTTCAGCCGCGCGGTCATGGCGGCGATCTGGTCCCGGCTCCAGCGCGTGTACTTGCGGACGGCGCTGCCCGGATGGAAGCCCAGGCCGAGTGAAATATCCGGCGCGTGGTAGGCCTGCCGCGGTCGGATCGGTCGGGGCGAAAGACCGCCGCCGCAGGTGGGGCAGACGTTCTGCAGGATGTGATCCGCGCAGCCGGCGCAGTAGGTGCATTCGTAGCTGCAGATGCGGGCGTTCAGGGCGTCCGGCGGCAGATCGATGTCGCACAGTTCGCAGTTGGGACGGAGCTCGAGCATGCGCTTGGCTAGCGCGAATTGGGCGCGGCGGAAATGACGGCTATCCCTCGATTACCGCCAACCTTCCGTGTCATCCCGGCCGTAGCGCAGCGGAGAGCGGGGACCCAGGGGCAACCGCTGTGCGCCGACCCCTGGGTCCCAGATCGGCCCGTTGGGCCGTCCGGGATGACACGAGAGGGAGCGCTTATGCCCCGTAGATGATCGAGATCGTCTCGGCCACGCAGGCCGGGCGTTCTTCGCCTTCGATCTCGATGGTGCATTCGTTCTTCATCTGCAGGCCGCCCGACTTGGGCTCGGCGGCCAGCAGCTTCTGGCGCATGCGCACGCGCTTGCCGACCCGGACCATGCCGGTGAAGCGGACCTTGTCGCAGCCGTAGTTGATGCCGCGCGTGACGCCGGTGACGCGCAGGATGTCGGCGCCCAGCATCGGGATCAGCGAGAGGGTCAGGTAGCCATGGGCGATCGGCCCGCCGATCTCCTTGGTGGCGCGTTCGACGTCGATGTGGATCCACTGGTGGTCGCCGGTGGCCTCGGCGAACTGGTTGACCCGCTCCTGGCTGATCTCGACCCAGTCGGAGACCCCGATTTCCTGACCGACCAGGCCGGCGACGTCGGCGTAGGCGACTTCCTTCATGGTGTTTCTCTCCCCACTGAATTTTTGGCGAACAGTTGTTTGGTTAGGTCGCATGGCGAGCGGTCGAAAACAAGCTTTCCCCTCCCCCTCGATGGGGGAGGGGTAGGGGTGGGGGTGATGCGGCGGCGGACGCAGCGCGACCTCGTCAGACGGTGTCACCCCCATCCCCGACCCTTCCCCCATCCAAGGGGGAAGGGGGCTTAGGAAGAGGTCGAAATCACCAGCCACACATTCGCCGCCGAGATCACCCCGAACAGCGACCACGCCACCCCCTTCGTCACCCAGCCATTCGCGAACACGCCCATCAGCGCCTTGTCGTCGGTGAACCGCAGCAGCGGCCAGATCGCGAACGGCAGTTGGGCGCTCAGCACCACCTGGGTCAGCACCAGCAGCTTGCCGACCGAGTGCTCGCCCAGGGTCAGCACGCCGATCAGCGCCGGGACGATGGCCAGGCCCCGGGTGATCAGCCGCCGCTGCCAGCAGGGGATCTTCAAATCGAGGAACCCCTCCAGGATCACCTGGCCGGCAATGGTGCCGGTGAAGGTCGAGCTCTGGCCCGAGGCGAACAGGGCGATGGCGAACAGGACGCCCGCCAGCACGCCGCCGGTGACGGGCGCCAAGAGCTTCTGCGCCTCCTCGATGCCGGCCACCTGCGTCAGGCCCGACCGGTGGAAGGCCGAGGCCGCCAGCACCAGGATCGCGGCGTTGATCAGCAAGGCCAGCAGCAGCGAGACCACCGTATCGATGGTCGACAGCCGGATCGCCGAGCGCTTGCCCGGCTCGTCGGCGGGGGTCAGCCGCGTCTGCACGATCGACGAATGCAGATAGAGGTTATGCGGCATGATCGTCGCGCCCAGGATGCCGATCGACAGGTATAGCGCATTGCCCTGCTTCAGCGCGTCCAGCGACGGGATCAGGCCGCGCGCTACGTCGTGAGCATTGGGCGGGGCCAGGACCAGCTGGGCCAGGAAACAGACGCCGATCGTGGCGATCAGGCCCAACACGATGGCCTCCAGCTGCCGGAAGCCGTTGCCCTTCAGGCCCAGCACCAGGATCGTGTCGAGCGCCGTCAGCAGCACCCCGCCCCACAGCGGCACGCCCAGCAGCAGCTTGAAGGCCAGGGCCGAGCCCAGCACCTCGGCGATGTCGCAGGCGATGATGGCCAGCTCGGCCAGCAGCCACTGGACCTTGATCGTGCGCGGCCCGAACCGCTCGCGCGACATCCGCGCCAGGTCCTTGCCTGTCACCAGGCCCAGCCGCATCGACAGGGTCTGCAGGACGATCGCCGCCAGGCTGGACAACACCACGACGAACAGCAGGGAGGTCCCGTAGCGCGAGCCGGCCTCGATGTCGGTCGCCCAGTTGCCGGGGTCCATGTAGCCGACGCTGACCAAGAGGCCCGGCCCCGCCACCCGCAGCATCCGCTTCCAGGTCGGCAGGCCGTCCGGCACGGCGACGGCGCCGCGCACCTCGGCGGGACAGAACGGCGCGGTGGCGGTCTTTGGAAGGCGGTCGAGCAGGGCGGTCAGCATGGCGCTAACGCTTACGGCATTTGGTCTCGTGGGCAACGGGAGCTAGGCTGTCGGCGAACGATGGGGGCGGAAATGGACAAGGTCTCGCGACGGACGGCGCTGGGGCTGCTGGGCGTGCTCGCCGTGGGCAGACCAAGCTGGGCGCAGGTCCAAGGCGCGCCGCCCGTTAAGGCGCTGAAGATCACTGTCCTCTCGACCATGCTGGCCGACGAGGGGATCGGCGAGTGGGGCTACAGCGCCCTGGTCGAGGTCGATGGCCGCAAGATCCTGTTCGACACCGGCGCCCATCCCGACGTGGTGCTGCGCAACGCCAAGGACCTGGGCGTCGATCTCTCGACGGTCGAGACGGTGGTGCTGTCGCACAATCACGACGACCACACCGGCGGGCTGATCGCCCTGCGCCAGGCGGTGCGGGCGGCCAATCCGAAAGCCCTGGCCACGGCCCATGTCGGCGCCGGCGCCTTCTCGGTCCGGCTCGACAAGACCGGCCGCGACGACAACGGCCTGACCCCGCTACGCAAGACCTATGAGGACCTGGGCGGGCGCTTCGTCGAGCACGACAAGCCGTTCGCGCTGGCGCCCGGCGTCTGGCTGACGGGTCCCGTGCCGCGTCCCAATGACGAGACCAACTGGCAGCCGGGCCTGCATTTGGCCAGCGGCGCCCAGGACAACGTGCCCGAGGACAGCTCCCTGGTGTTCGATACGGCCAAGGGCCTGGTCGTGCTGACCGGCTGCGCCCACGCCGGCGTCGTCAACATCTGCCAGTACGCCCGCAAGGTGGTTCGCGCCGCGCCGATCGAGGCGCTGATCGGCGGTCTGCACCTCTTTTCCAAGTCAGACGACAAGGTCGCCTGGACCGCCGCCCAACTCAAAGCCATGGGCGTGCGCCACCTGCTGGCCGGCCACTGCACGGGCATCGAGGCGACGTACCAGTTACGCGCCGGCCTGGGCCTGACGCGCGCCACGGCGGTGGTCAGCGCGGTGGGCTCGTCCTACGACCTGGACAAGGGCATCGATCCGAAGGACTTGGCGGCTTAAGCGTCGAGGATCGCGCGAGCGGGGGCGGGCAGCAGGCTGACGGCCTCATCCAGCAGGGTTCGCCAAGTCTCGCCCCGCTCGCGCGCCTCGGCATAGGCGTCGCGCAGGGCGAAGGGGTCGTCCTGCGCCAGGGCCAGGATCAGCGTCTCCGCCTGTTCCAGGTCCTTGCGACGCTTGGGGTTCGCCTGGCTGCGCTTGCGCGAGATGATCAGCTTGTGGACCGCATAGCGCGCGGGCGTCGGCACGCGCACCAGCACGCCGTCGCCGTGCAGCACCGCCGCCTCGACGGTCTCGCGCAACAGGAAGTCCATAAAACGCAGCGGCGTAGCGTAGGTCTTCAGGGCCTCCAGGTGCGAGGTCTCTTCGTCTCCGGCGTGCCGGCTGGTGGTCAGGACGTCGACCGCATAGCCGTCGGGCGTGCGATAGGTGGCGCTCACACGAGGATCCAGCTTGGGCACGGGCGTGAAGGCGGGATCCGCCGCGCGGAGCACATCAAGGAACGAGCGATCCAGCCCGTCGTCTATCGCCATCGAGATCCCGAAGTCCTGAGCGATGTCTAGATCACCGGTTCGCACGGCCTGGGAAGGCAGGATGAAGCCCAGCGCGGCGCCGTAGGTCTGGAAGGTCACCGTCCCGACGACAGCGGCGCGCAGTCTGAAGACGCCGGCATGGGCCAGGGCGTTCAGGATACGTCCCGTCCGATCATCCGGCGCATGCAGGCCGGCGGCGCGCAGGGCGCGGACCAGCAGGCGGCGGCCGTCGGATGCGCCTTTCACCGATTTGGCGCGCTCGATGGTTTCGAGCAGCTCCGGCGTTTCCGGGCCCAGATAACGCTCAGGCCGTTCACCCGCCGCCTGGCGCGACCGGACATACCAATAGAAGCGGCCTTTGCGCTCCCGACGCAGGAAGCTGGCGCCGTCGCCGAAATCGGCGATCTGGGACGCGAGTAGCTGATCCAACAGCTCGGCGACGTTCGTATGGATCGCGAGAGGAAGGCGTTGAAGGGTCACGAGACTGCCGTTGCCACCACTTCTGGAGAGTGGTGGCAATTTCTCGAAAAATCAATGTTGATCTACACGATCCGGCTCTCACCCTTGCCCCAGTAAGCATCCCGGATCAGCCGCTTGTAGAGCTTGCCAGTCGGATGTCTCGGCAGCTCGGCCATGAAGTCGATCCGGCGCGGCGACTTCACGTGGCTGAGATTGGCGCGGGCGAAGGCCATCAGTTCTTCGGCCAGGACGGCTTGGTCGTCGGCGGGGTTCATCGGCTGGATGACGGCCACCACCTGCTCGCCCATCTCCTCGTGCGGGGCGCCGACCACGGCGGCGTCGGCGACCTTGGGGTGGGTGATCAGCAGGTTCTCGATCTCCTGCGGATAGATGTTCACCCCGCCAGAGATGATCATG